>JAEEGK010013097.1_pt1 | contig 18749 bp, 18 predicted proteins | sample 8958771 | NCBI WGS metagenome assembly JAEEGK01 (sample SAMN16246547, study PRJNA631951) | gut metagenome | biome: gut microbiome; feature: rumen; material: SC-attached | host: Bos | place: Iran: Karaj | collected 2018-10
AAGAAGAATAATTTATAATAAGATAAAGATGCGCCTGTAACTCAGTGGATTAGAGTGCAACCCCCCGAAGGTTGAAGTCGTACGTTCAAGTCGTACCAGGCGCTCCAAACTTATTATTGCAGTTGCTGCAAAATATAATTTATAATTATGCAAGCCGCCCGAGTGGTGAAACTGGTAGACGCACTGGACTCAAAATCCAGCGGTAGCGATACCGTGTCGGTTCAAGTCCGACCTTGGGCACCAACTGACTTGAAACTGCTCCTTAAATTTGAACCATTCTTGGTACAATATGAAAGGAGCATTTTTATATGAAATTCACAATAAGTGAAAAGCTTAAATTTGCCAAAATGCATGTAAATGATTTGGTTCCTCTTTTTGAAATATCTGAGAAATACGGAATCAAAGTGGGCAACTTAAAATATTATTGCCGTTTATATAGCGTTTGGGGTGATAAGGCTTTTAAAGAAGGAAATGAAAAACGAAAGTATTCCAGAGAAATGAAGCTGGATGCGATTCATGATGTAATTAATAATCACAAATCTTTTAGAGATAAGGCCATTGAATTAATGTTAACTAATCCGAATATCGTTTGGGATTGGCTAGAAAAATATCGCATCGGTGGTGAAGAGGCGATTACTGATACTTTTCCAAGAGAAGCATATAAACGTCATGATGAAAAAGTTTTAGAGAAAGAATATAAGAAACTCCTTGAAGATTTAGAAAGAACCAAAGCGGAGAATGAATACTTAAAAAAATCGTATTCCCTGGTTCTAGCGAGAAGCAAACGATCCAAGAAAAAGTCCAGGTAGTTTGGGAACTGAGGGAAAAGTATTCATTACAATTACTTCTCGATATAGCGGGCTTAAATAAATCAACTTACTTTTACGCGATTAAACATATTAATTACAAGAAAGATAAAGACTCAGAAATTGGCGATTTGATTGAAACTATTTTTAATAATAATCATCGAAAATACGGCAGACCTCGCATTGTTCAAGAATTACAAAGAATGGGCATTGTTGTAAACAACAAGAAAGTCTATCGCATCATGAAAGAACGTGGTCTGACAGCGGTGCCTAAAAAGCGAGCATATCATTCTTATAAAGGAAAAATCGGTAAGATTTGTCGAAATCATTTATTGATAAAGAAACTTAATAAAGACAAGCGAATTTATATTTATGAAAGACATTTTGAAACTAATAGGCCATATCAAATATTAGGAACTGATGTAACTCAATTTCAAATCGGTAGTGGCAAGTTATATCTATCACCAGTTATAGATTTTCATACAAGAGAAATTCTTGGTTATGACTTATCAACTTCACCGAACTATGCACAAGTCAGAAGAATGATAAAAATGATGATTGAAAGGCATGGTGAATCATTTGATGGGACAATCCTCCATAGTGATCAAGGTTATCAATATCAAATGAAAGCATATCAAAAACTTTTAAAAGACCACGGGATTATTCAATCTATGTCTAGGAAAGGTAATTGCTTAGATAATTCTCCAACAGAAAACTTTTTCGGGAGATTGAAGACTGAGATATTCTATGACAAAGAATATGAATATGAGTCTATTGATCAGCTGAAGAAAGCCATCGAAACTTATATTAAGTATTACAATGAAGAACGAATAGTGGTGAAATATGGTGACTCACCAATTAGGGTTCGTTTGACTTATCAAAGACGTTGTTAATATAATAAGGTGTTGGTTCCAAGGATATTAGTCCAAAGAAAAGGAACAAGTTCATGCTTGAAAGTACCTCGTAAAAAGGTACTTTTTCTTTTAATAACTATATTTAATAAATATAATAGTAAATGAAAAGTAAGCGGGAGTAGCTAAGTCATAGATTCGTCAGCACGAGTTAAACTCCGGACTATGACCATGAAAATGCGCGAGACGATTACTCAAAAAGGAGTAATTTTTTATGTACGAAACCAAAAACGCTAAAGAAACGCTTCAAGAATTTGAAGTAGATCCTAAAGTAGGGTTATCGACAGAAGAAGCAGGTCAAAGAATCGCTAAATACGGTCTTAACAAACTTGCTGAAAAGAAAAAGAAACCGCTCATCTTAGTGTTCTTAGGCAACTTTAATGATCCAATGATCTTTATTTTGATTGCCGCCGCATTATTAAGTTTAGCTATTTCTATTTACACTTTTGCTCGTGATCCAAGTGAAGGATTTGATTTTGCTGACCCAGTTATTATTATGGGTGTCGTTATTTTAAATGCGATTATTGGCACAATCCAAGAAAGCAAAGCTGAAAAATCATTAGAGGCTTTGAAAAAGATGTCTTCTCCAACATGTATCGTGAGAAGAGATGGTGTTTTAGTTGAACTTAAGGCTGAAGAACTTGTTCCTGGTGACATTGTTGTCTTAGAAGAAGGTAGAACAGTTCCTGCGGACTTACGTTTAATTGAATCAATTAACTTAAAGACCGATGAATCATCATTAACCGGTGAATCTTTACCAGTAGAAAAAGACGCTAATATGGTCTTCTCTGATGAAGTTGGTGTTGGTGATAGAGTCAATATGGCTTATATGTCTACGCCTGTAGTTTACGGTCGTGGTGAAGGTGTCGTTGTCTTAACTGGTATGAAAACCGAAACTGGTAAGATTGCTAAGTTATTATCTGAAGGTGAAGATGACCAAACTCCACTTCAAAAACAATTAGCCAAATTATCAAAATTCTTGGGAATTTTAACTATCGCAATTGTCGCAGTATTATTTGTCGTTCAATTAGCAGGTTTAATCTTTATTCATAAACCAACAACTGGACAAGGTTGGATTGATGGTTTAATTGAAAACTTTATGTTCGCAATTAGTTTAGGTGTTGCTGCTATTCCAGAAGGTTTACCAGCGGTTGTTACAATCGTCTTAGCACTTGGTATGCAAAAGATGGTTAGAGCTAATACAATCGTTAGAAAACTTCCATCTGTTGAAACATTAGGTGCTGTTAGTGTGGTCTGTTCCGATAAGACTGGTACATTAACACAAAATAAGATGACTGTTGTCCGTGCTTATATCGACGGCAAAATGGTGGATGCTGATAACATCTTAAATGATAACTGTAAATTCTTATCAATGGGCTTATCACTTTGTAGTAACGCTTCCGTTGATAATGGCGTTTATGGTGACCCAACTGAAATCGCATTGGTGGAATATGCTAACAAGATGAATCAACACAAAGGTGATTTAGAAAAAGTCGCTCCACGTATTGATGAATATCCATTCGATTCAGTAAGAAAAATGATGTCCACACAACACACTTATGAAGGTAAGAAATTAATCTTCACAAAAGGTGCTATTGACTCCATTTTAAAGGTTGCTGATAGAATTCAAATTAACGGTAAAGTTAGAAAAATTACCGAAGAAGATAAAAAGAATATTATGGCCGCAAGTGATGCGATGGCAGTGGATGCCTTACGTGTTCTTGGCTTAGCCTACAATTATAATGATGAACTTAAAGAAGAAAACTTAGTCTTTGTTGGCTTAGTGGGTATGATCGACCCACCAAGACCAGAAGCTAAAAATGCTGTTTCTATCTTTAAGAAAGCTGGCATTACCACAATCATGATTACTGGTGACCACAAAACAACTGCTTTAGCCATTGCTAGAGAACTTGGTATCACCGATGAAAATGGTGAAGCTTTATCAGGTGATGAGATTGATGCTTTGTCTCCTGAAGAATTACAAGAAAAGGTCAAAACAGTTCACGTATTTGCCCGTGTTTCACCTGAAAATAAGGTGCAAATCGTCACTGCAATTAGAAATAACGGACATATCGCCGCGATGACTGGTGATGGCGTTAACGACGCTCCATCATTAAAACAAGCGGACATCGGTATCGCTATGGGTATCACCGGTACAGACGTTGCTAAAGGCGCTGCTGATATGGTCTTAACCGATGATAACTTTGCCTCAATTGAGAAAGCTGTTGAAGAAGGCCGTGGCATTTATGCCAACATCAAAAAGACAGTCTTGTTCTTATTAAGCACAAATATTGCTGAAGTTATTGCGATGTTTATCGTTGTTTTGATGGGCTTATTTATGGGCGGCATGCCAACTCCATTGCTTGCCATTCACATCTTATGGGTTAACCTCATTACCGACTCCTTACCTGCAGTCGCTCTCGGCGCTGACGAGAAAGAAAAAGGTATTATGGACGATCAACCAAGAGATCCAAAAGAATCCTTATTCTCAAGAGGTGGATATTGGCTTACATTCGGTTATGGCTTATTAATCACAATCACAACTGTATTTGCCTTCTTAATGATCCCATTATTTGAAGGACACGCTCATACACTTCCTGAAGTTGCCCAAATCTTAAACGAAGGCTATGACGCGTTCAAAGCTGGTGACTTAAGTGCTGGTAAGATTTACTTACAATCTGTTACCTCAGCATTCTGCGTCTTAGGTATTTCTGAACTCTTCCATATGATTGGTATGACTTCAATCCGCAAATCATTTGTTCATAACTTTACAAGCAAGAACTGGTTATTATGGGTTGCGTTTGTAGTGGGCATCGGATTGCAAATCGCTGTTGTCAATATTCCTGGTCTTAACACATTCTTTAAGTGCTATCCATTAGATATTGCTCACTGGGGTATTGTGTTCGCACTCTCTGCCGCTCCATTAGTGGTCCACGAGATTGTTGCCTTAGTCCTTTACATTCGTAAAAGAATTAAAAACAGAAAAACTAAAGTAACTCAATAGAACGAATTTTTCGTTCCAGTAGAGTTAAAGTTTATAAGAGTAGAGCCGGGTTTCCGGCTTTTCTCTTGTTTAATACAAAAGAAAAACTATAATTATGCTCATGAATCAAAAAACGATTGTCATTATTGGCGCTGGAGTCAGCGGTTTAACTGCAGGTATTTATGCAGAACAAAACGGATTCCATGCGATTGTATTAGAAAAGAACCCTTCGGTAGGCGGTCTATGCACAGGTTGGTATAGACAAGGCCGATATATCGATGGTTGTTTACACTGGCTCACAGGCACTAATGAAGGAAACGATATTAATGAGATGTGGAAGAACGTCGGTGCAATCGATGAAGATACAAAGATTCTCCAATTAGATAGTTGGGGACATTTTGACTATCAAGGGCAAAAGGTTGTCTTCTGGAGAGACTTAGCTCGTGCTGAAAAAGAATGGACAGAATTATCACCAGCTGATAAAAAACATATCCACCGTTTCTTTAACATGGTGAAAGACATTATGAGTGTTGATTTACCATTATCTGCTCCAGCAAGTATGCTCGGAATTAAGAAAACTTTAAAACTCGGTTTTGATGTTGTTAATGTTTGGCCATCTTACTTGTTGTCCATGAAGATGAGCTGTGAAAAATACGCAAAGAGATTTAAATCGCCTGCTATTAGATGGGCATTAACTCATGTTCAACCTGGTGCTGGTAATTTATATTCCATGGTTTTCTGCTATGCCACAGTGGCAAGTGGAAATGGTGGACTTCCTGAAGGTGGTAGTAAACCGCTCGTGGAAAGAATGAAGACCAGATTTGAATCTTTAGGTGGAACACTTAAACTCAATAGCGATGTTCTTCGTGTTTTAGTGAGAAAAAGAAAAGTCGTCGGCGTTATCTTAAAAGATGGCACAAAGTATTATGGCGATTATGTTGTTTCCGCATTAGATCCAAATTTCACCACAAGTCACATTTTGCTTAAGCAATATAGAGTTCCTAAATTAGATAAACGTTTTAACGATATGAAGAAGCATCCTGCTCCATCTTGCTGTTTATTATCTTTTGAAGGAAACGATACAGATATTCCTGCTCCATATTCATTTGAATGTGAACCATTCTATGTCGGTGGTGAACTCATTTCTCATTTAACAATTAGGAACTATAACTATGACAGAGAAACATTCGTGAAGAATGGCAGAACAATTTATTCCGTTTTAATTGACCAATATAGCACCAACTATTCCTATTGGAATGACTTATATAAAAACAATCCAAAAGAGTATAGAAAGAAGAAAGAACAATTAGCACAAGCCGTCTTAGGCAGAATTGTTGCTAAATTCCCCGAATTAAAGGGCAATCTAAAGATTTTAGATGTTTCAACACCTAAAACACTTAACAGATACACAAATGCCTCTAGAGGGGCTTATATGGGCTTCTTGTTCAATCACAAGTTCTCAATGTTTACCCATAGTGGATTTGTTCCTGGATTAAGAAACTTTTTAATGGCAGGACAATGGATGCAATGTCCAGGTGGACTTCCACTCGCTTTAGCGGAAGGTAAATTTGCCATCCAAAGAATATGTAAATTAGAGAAGCTTTCTTATGCTTTTTCTGGCGCAAAAGTTTACGCAAAGAAAAACGCTAATTAAACTATTGCAACTTTTTTATAATTTCATTATTATATTTAAGCGGTTTAGTTGCCGACTTAGCTCAATCTGGCAGAGCAACTGAATCGTAATCAGTAGGTTGTTGGTTCAATTCCGATAGTCGGCACCACACATGGGTATTTAGCTCAGCTGGGAGAGCACCTGTTTGACGTACAGGAGGTCGGGGGTTCGATCCCCTCAGTACCCACCAGATTGATTACAAATCCGAGAAATCGGATTTTTTATTTTCTCAATCGTGGGTACTGAGTGGACCTCCCTATATTAATAAAGAACCTTACTTTGATAATATAAGTGGTCTAATGCATATCAAATGTGGTTCTCAATTACCAATAATAAGCAAATATCTATATAATTTTATTTATCTTTAGATAAATATGCTTTTAATTGTTTTATTCATAGACACCTCGCTTTTTCTTGAATATTCTTCGCAAACATGATATATATTAATTGCGAAGAAAATTATTTCTTAAGCCTAGGTAGAGAGATTGCCTAGGTTTTCTTTTTTATTTAAGAAATTTCTTAATACGTGAAGATTGTTTTTTAGAAAGATATCTAGAATATACTTTCTCCACATTCTTCTTATCCTTAAGATTGATATTTCCTCCATGAATATTGGTATCATATATTTTTCTAACAACACCACTTGGAACATCAAACTCCTTAAATTTTTCGACTTTGATATTACCTTTATTCACTTGTAAAAAAACGTTTTTCATCACGGACACACAAATGTGTTAATTGAATTTTATCAGACAATATGCTATATAATAGTTAGCAAGAAAATTATTTCTTAAGCCTAGGTAGAGAGATTGCCTAGGTTTTCTTTTTTTGTATATCAACATGGAATTTTTATTGATATTCGAGATTTATCTTTTTATGTCATCCACCCACCGAAACTCTTTCCAGAGCGGAAGATGTCCTGATGTAAAAAATATTGATTGACATCATATTAGATCTTTATAACAAAAAATCGAACCGCTAACTCGCTGCATTCGATTTTTACTTAAGCAAATAAACTGTCATTAAGTGGAACACTCCAGCCTTCTAAATGGAAACCATTCTCCCACCCAGTTATATCCTCTCTCTTTAACGAATCCATAGTCTTTAAAAGACACCAATTCATTATAGAAAGGATCTAAAAAATGAAAAAAGGACTCAAAGTGTTATTGGTAACGACAATAATCATTAGTCTTTGCTTATCCTTACTAGGTTAGACAATAACTACTTCACTTTGGAATCCTTTCTTATTTTCCTATACTTTCCATTTTCCATCAAGAACAAAAATCTTCCATCACATTATTATTAATAATAAACAACGATTCAATGGATAAACCAGGAATCGATTTAATGAATAATTCATTAAAAACAAAAATGGTGGATTACCCTCAGTACCCACCAGATTGATTACAAATCCGAGAAATCGGATTTTTTATTTTCTCAATCGTGGGTACTGAGTGGGCCTCCCTATATTAATAAAGAACATAACTTCTTTTTAATTGACACTAAATTCTATTTTTGCTTTAATATAAACACTTCATTGAAGTGCAGCCGTCGTAGAACCTTAGCCGTTCGACGGCATTTTTATTTTTATAAGCTTTTCTTGCACTTCTGCTAAGAGTAGATTTCTTCTTTTTATTTGAATTTCATTAGACAATATGCTAAATATTAATTGCGAAGAAAAATATTTCTTAAGCCCAGGTTTAGATATCGCCTGGGTTTTCTTTTTGGTTTAGTTGAAATATTATCTAAAAAAAGATATAACTTATTAAGCATGCATCTGTAGTTCAGTGGTAGAACACCAGCTTCCCAAGCTGGCTATACGGGTTCGATTCCCGCCAGGTGCTCCAATTTGATGAAAAATAAAAGTGTAGATAAAGTAAGCGATATCCAAAAAGAAGAGGATATCGAAAAGATTAAGAAGTGTTTAGAAAAAGGCGATAACAAAGCCGCTCAAAAACTTTATTCTGAACTTCTTCAAAAATACACCGATGAACCAAGTATTGTATTTGAAACATCTATGGTTCAAAGGATGTATGGTGTTTTCGCTAATGTCTTTAATGGTGGTGAAGCGCCTTCTGAAATGCCTGAAATGTTTGGTGAAGATAATGATTATCTAAAGGACTTAAAAATAATCCTAACTAAATTAGAAGAATCGCTAGAACCAAAAGAACTACCTGAAGCATAAAACATAGTTTTTTATTAAAGAAAAATAAGATAAGATAAGTACATAAAATGAACGATTTACAAAAGAGATTATTAGTTATTTTTAAAGCATTCGCGGAAGTATGTGAGAAACATAATCTTTCTTATTTTCTTAATGGTGGTTCATGCCTAGGCGCGATTAGACATAAAGGATTTATCCCATGGGATGATGATATCGATGTCATGATGCCTAGAGAAGACTATGAAAAGTTCTTAACTTTACAAAAAGAATACGAAGGAACTCCATATTTCATTCAATGTTGGAAAACTGATCCACATTATATTTATGGATATGCGAAATTAAGAGATAGCAGTACCACATTTATCGAAGATAACTATGTTAATCATAGAATTAATCACGGTGTTTGGATTGATATATTTCCAATCGATGGCATGAGTAAAGAACCTATCGATAGAGCCAAATGTGCGAAGAAAGTGAAATTCATTTGGTGGCAAACCTATATGGCGTACTTACCTGCGCTTATTAGAAAGGTTCATAAGAGAACATTCTTCAAAGATATTGGTCTTAATATTGTCGGTGGTCTTTTCTACATATTAGATATCGCACATTTCCGTAATAGAAGAATGGATAGATACGCGAAGAAGTTATCAATTAATGACTCTGCATTATCCGGAAATATGTTTGGTTTTACATTCAAGAAAGCCGCGATGGATAGCGATATCTTCAAAGACTATATCTATGTCGATTTCGAAGATACTAAAGCAAGAGTCATGAAACGATATGATGACTATCTCACACTGATATTTGGAGATTATATGACACCTCCTCCAGTGAAAGAACAAGAGGGCCATCATTATAATAAAGGCTTCTCTTTGGAAGAAGGATACGAAGAATATATGAAGAGGAACAGAATTTAATTCTGTTTTTCTTTTTTTATCATCAAATATGAAAAATCGTTCATATATTAGTTGAAAATATGAATGACTGTTCATATAATTATAGCGAGGTAAGAAATTATGAAAAACTTAATCCCTGACGAAAATACAATATCAAAAATGAGAGACATGCTCTCTATCGCTAGTGATATGACTAGACTTAAGATCATGCTTTCTTTATTAGATGAAAGTAAGTGCGATTGTAACAATGACCACTGCGGTTGTTGTGAATCTCGTCCTTGTATGATTGAAAAGTGTGTGAGTGAAATAGTGGTTGATACTGGTGCCAGCCAATCATTAATTTCTCACCAATTAAAAGTCTTAAAGGATTTTGACTTAGTCGCCACAAGAAGAGAAGGCACAAAGATTTACTATTCCCTTAAAGACGGACACGTCAAACAACTTATCAGCGTCGCACTCGAACACGCACTGGAGGACTAATTATGGTAAAGAAAACTTATCATATCTCCGGTTTTGATTGTGGAAATTGCGCCGCTAAGACAGAAAGACATTTAAATACTAAAGAATTTATTGAATCCGCAACATTAGACTTTGCGGCTAATAAACTCTATATCTCATATAAAGAAGAAGCTATTAGTGTTGATGAACTTAAGAAAGTCATTAAAGAAGTAGAATCTGATCCATTAGATATCTATGAATTAGGTTTAGTGAAAAAGGTTTATCACATTTCTGGCTTTGACTGTGGTAACTGCGCTGCGAAAGCAGAGCGCCACATCAACACCAAAGAAAACGTTGAAAGTGCAACCTTAGATTTTGCTGCGAACAAGTTATATATAACTTATAACGGTAACGCGTGGTCTTTAGTGGAACTCAAAAAGGTTATCGCTGAAGTGGAAGATGATCCTTTAACAATTTATGAAGAAGGAACACAAAATAAAAAGAACCAAAAACAACCAATCTTCACCAAGAATATGTGGTTTATCTTGGGCAGAGTAATATTTGCCACAATTGCTACATTGGTGTGTGTCTTCCTTTTAGGAAAAGCGGAATATAACTGGCTTAGATTTGGCATTTATTTAGCGGTCTACGCCGTTATAGGTTATGACATTCTTTGGAAAGTCATTTTACATATCAAAAATAGAACTAATCCATTAGACCATAATTTATTAATTACTACCGCCGCTATTGGTGCGTTTACACTTTGTGTAATTCAATTCACAAATTGGGATAAATATGGTGAACATGTCATTCATTATCTAAGCAGTGATTACGCAATCGCGATGGACCACGCGATGGATGCAATGATGGTTATCATTCTCTTCCAAATTGGAAGAATCATCGAAGCGGTGGCCACAAATAAGAGCAAAGCTGCAGTTATGTCTGCAGTTGAACTTCGTGTTGATACCGCAAACCTTATTACCGAAGAAGGTATTAAAGTTGTAACACCAGAAGAACTAGAAGTCGGTCAAAAGATTCTCGTTAAAGTTGGTGAATTAATCCCGGTCGATGGTCAAGTTATTGATGGTGAAGCACAAGTTGATACTTCATCCTTAACTGGTGAATTTGTCCCAGTTATTGCCAAAAAAGAAGACAAAGTCTTCAGTGGCTGTTTAATTAAACAAGGACAAATCACAGTTTTAGTTAAAAAGATTTACGCTGATAGTACAGTCAGTAAGATTATTGAACTCATTACCAGTGGTGGTGAAAAGAAATCTAAAGCGGATGAATTCATCGCTAAGTTTGGTAGATTATATACTCCTATCGTTGTTTTAGTGGCTATCTTAGTCATGCTTGTTGCAGGTCTTGTTAGACAAACAGGTGACGGCTGGATGGATGCTGTATATGAAGGATTAGAAATCCTCGTTACAGGTTGCCCATGCGCGATTGTTATTTCCGTCCCACTTGCCTACTTTGCTGCAATTGGTTTATCCAGTAAAAACGGTATTGTCATTAAAGGTGCATCATTCTTAGATCAATTATTTAATCTAGGTGTAGTTGTTACTGATAAGACTGGTACCTTAACAAAAGGCTCATTCTCTATCCAACACATTAAGCCAAATGGCATTGATGAAGAAGAACTCTTAGCCAACCTTTATGTCGTTGAAGCATTATCTAATCACCCAATCGGAAAAGCTATCTGTCATGGCTTAAATCTTAAGAAAATAGCCGCAGAAGTGACTGATTTTGAGGAAATTGCAGGCTTTGGCGTTGAATGTAAATATAAAGGAAAACACATCTTAGCGGGTTCTACAAAGATGATGAAGAAGTATGACATTGCTTATGAAGAAGCCACTGAAGTCGGTGCGGTTATCTATGTCGCAGTGGATAACAAATACTTAGGCTATGTTGTCTTATCTGATGAGATTAAAGAGAACGCACAAGAAATGGTCAGATTACTCCACAAAGAGAAAATCGATGTTGTGTTATTAACTGGCGACCATGATGAGAATGCAATCGATATTTCTAACAAGTTGGGTATTGATAGATACCATAGTGAACTCTTGCCTGAGCAAAAAACTGTTATCTTAGAACAAGAAATTGCTGCTTCTAAAAAGACTGTTGCCTTCGTTGGTGATGGTATCAATGACGCACCAAGCATTATTAGAAGTGATGTCGGTATCGCTATGGGTGGTATCGGTAGCGATATCGCAGTTGAAAACGCTGATATCGTTATTATGAATGATGATCCTGCAAAGATTTATGACGCAGTGAAAATCAGCAAGATTGCTCGTCATACCGCAGTATTCAATATCATCTTCTCTTTATTCGTTAAGGTGGCGGTTGCTGTGCTAGTAGTTATGCACGAGTTTGTTCCATCCTTCCCAGAGATTCCAATGTATGTCGCAGTTCTTGCGGATACCGGTCTCACTGTGGTGATGGTTCTTAACTCACTCGCAGTCTTATATCGCAAAGTTAAGAGAAAATAATTTATTATATAAATTAATAAGAATTCTACTCAGTAAGTTTAAAACTCTACTAAGTCATATATCGACTAATAGAGTAATTAAGCCCAAGGGTAGATTTTTTATTATCTACCAAGCCATTAATATATAGCCATGTGCATTGATGATGTCAAAATCCCAAGATACTCCTTAGCCGAGGAATTAGTGAACGCAATTAGCCATGGACTAGGTGCGATTTTTGGCATTGTCGCTTTAATCTTAATGTTAGTAAAAGTGGGACCAACAGGAGATCCATTTAAGATAACAAGTTCTATCATTTATGGAATATCCTTAATCGTTCTTTTTACTATTTCTTGTGTCTATCATTCATTGGCCAAAAACCGTGGCAAAAAGGTTTTACGAATTTTAGACCATGATGCAATATACATTCTTATCGCCGGCACATATGCCCCCTATATGCTTGTCGCGTTACGCCCACACAACATCTGGCACATGGGAACAGGTACACTTGCGTACTTGATGTTTGCCCTTGTGTGGGCATGTTGCATCATCGGAGCGGTCTTTAATTCGATTAACATCCATAAGTACAAAGCCTTATCAATGACCTGTTATATGATTGCGGGATGGCTAGTGGTTATCGCTTTAGTGGTCTTATGGAATATCATTGGACCCGCTGGTGTATTGCTCTTATTAGGTGGAGGAATTGTCTACTCAATAGGCGCAGTTATATATGGAATTGGAAAGAAGAAAAAATACTTCCATAGCATCTTCCACATCTTTGTCTTAATCGGTGCGGTAATGATGTTTATATCCGTGTATTGCTTTGTTTTATAAGAAAAAAACCACCTCAATCGAGATGGTTCTTTTTATTTTATTAAGTTAATTATTTAGCAAATCTTTCTGCGGTAGCAATTGCCACACCAATCATTTTGCCTAAGCCTAATTGTCTTTCTTCAGCAGTGGCTTTCTTATCTTTCTTGATGAAGTGGTCAGTGACTGTTAATAAGCATAAGGCTTTCTTACCTAATCTAGCGGCGTTGCAGTATAGTGCATAGGATTCCATTTCCACACCCATGACACCGAGCTTTGCCCATTTCTTCCATTGATCTGGATCGTCATCATAGAAGACATCTGCGGATAAAATGTTACCACCGTGATATGGAATACCTTGTTTCTTGGCTTCTTCATAAGCTGCCATTGCGACTTCGAAGTCTGCTCCTGCGGAGAAGACACCGTTTAAGCCATATTGGCCAGCCCAGTTACTATCTGTACTTGCGGTGGTGCAAATTAATACATCAAATAAATCAATATCTTCCTTATAGGAACCACATGTTCCAACACGGATAATAACTTCCACTCCATATGAACTATATAATTCATGAGAGTAAATACCGATTGATGGTTGGCCCATACCTGAGGCCATAACTGAAACTCTTTTACCGTTTTTTGTATATCCTGTAAAACCGAGGATGCCACGAACGTTTGTTACTTCTTTATAATCGTGTAAGAAATTTTCTGCAATCCATTGAGCTCTTTTTGGATCTCCAGGCATTAAGACGACATTCGCAAAATCGCCAGGGTTTGCATTGATATGAGGTGTTCCCATAATATATCTCCTTTTTAGTCGTTATTATTTTATCTCAAAATAGAGGTTATTAACAATAAACTTTAGTTTTTGCCTTTAAATGTATAGACTATAAAAGTATGAAAGAACTCGAAATGACCATTACCCATATTAAGATTCTTGATACTATCTCGAATTTAAATAAACAAGGGATGTATCCTCTTAGTGATGGTGTTTATAAAATTGTCGCAGGCATCGTAGATGATGAAACCGCAAACCTTAGAGATGAACCAACTTTTGGTACATTAATCTCATTTAATAGCAAGAAAGTTTGCCGTTATTTATTAGCCTTACAAAGATATGGATATATTAAAAAGATTTATAACAAATCCAGAGATAATCTATATTATGCGACAACCGAACTTGGAGAAGTCACTTTAGTGAAGTTCCATAAAAAACGTAAAAAACCATATATTAAAAAACAAAGAAAATTTAAAGAAACTATTTTAAAAATATAATTTTTACCTTTTTTCGTAGGTTGTAAAATATGGTTTCCATTGATACAATTATTAATTGAAAATTAAGGGAGATAACAAAGAATGATATTAGAGGAAGTAACAACACCAACAAATACACCTAAATTTACTTTTGCGTGGGATCATGGAATCATCCAAATGATCGTCACCTTAGTTTTAATTGTTGGTATCTTCGCTTTATTATTTTTCACATTCTCTAAAGTCTGCCGTAGAAAAGCTGCATTCATCATCTTAACAGTTGATGAAGTCTTAACTCTCGCTGCTTATATTCTTGATTTAAAGATTGTATTAGTTATTCTTACCGGTGTCTGTACCGCAGCGGTTTCTATTTGCTTATTTGCTAACTTAGGTGACTTACGTTCCTTTATTGCTAATCCATTTAGAAAGACCGCCGCAAAACCAGCAAGCTTTGGTGTTGAAAAGATTTATAACCGCGAACAACTTTATAAGAAGATTGAAACCGCTGTTATCCAATTAAGCAAAACCAAAACTGGTGCGATTATGACATTTGAAAGAAATACATCCTTAAAGGATATTATTAAAAATGGTGTTCCTGTGAACGCTCCAGTGTCTCCAGAACTCTTATTAACAATCTTCTATACCGGTACAAGATTACACGATGGTGCAGTTGTTATTCATGGTAATGAAATCGTTGCTGCATCTGTCTTCTTTACACCAACCACAAAACCATTCGCAGGTAAATACGGTTCCCGTCATAGAGCCGCGATTGGTATTAGTGAAATATCTGACTCCGTTACAGTCGTTGTTTCTGAAGAAACAGGTAGAATTAGTTTCGCCGTTAACGGAGAACTTGAAAGCGTTGATCAAAGCATCTTCTTAAGAGTCTTTGAAAACTATATGAATGATAAGAGCGGACAAGTCGCTCAAGAAGACTAATTTAAAGATTTAGTTACGTTAATAAATTTCAAACCATACATTGAGAATTTCTCAGAAAGAACAGTGGAGTTAATCTCACTGTTTTCTTTTTCGATTCTCTTCATTAAAACATTTAAGGTTATATGGTTCTTGTGGTATTTTTCGACATCAACGATTTGGAAAGTAACATCTAAATGATTTCCATTATTTGCGACATATTTTTGAACCATTGGGGATAATGGATAAGTACCGCCTCTTTGATAGAGGATGGGCATCTTAAAATGAACGCCTTTTGTGTAAACACAATGGAATTCTCCTGCTCTATTAATAACAATGGCGTGATGCTTTGGAACGCGGTGTAAACCGGCTAAAAAGAAAACTAAAATACCTAGTGCTACAATTATGCCTAGGCTTATTAATAAAGCGATGTCTAAAGCGTCAAGGTTTATTATCGTGTCCATGTAAAAATAATATATTCATTTCGGTGATATTAAAATATAAAATCAAAGCGAGTATAATTTTATTGGTGATTTTATGGATAGCAAAAATATTTACGATTACATTATCAAGATTCAAGCTATTGCAAAGATTGGACTTACTTATAGTAAAGATCCATATGCGATAACCAATTACACTGAGATAAATGAACTATCTAAAAAGTTCCTTGAAGAATTTGAACAAGTCAAATTAGATAGACCTAATTACTTTAGTAAAGATATTTATCCAACACCAAACGTATCAGTTAGAACTGTCATCTTAAACAAAGATAGAACTAAAGTTATGATGGTAAGAGAAGTGGCATTAGGAACTTATTCTCTTCCTGGTGGTTGGGCAGACTTATATGACTCTCCAAGTAAGACCGCAAAAAATGAATGCTCACAAGAAGCGGGAGCAGATATTGAAGTGGTGCGTTTAGTGGGTGTTTGTGATAGGACTCCATTCAAGAGTTCAGCCTCTATTCCAGAGTATGTTATCGTCTTTGAAGGGAAACTTGTTGGTGATCTTCATGAGCACGAATATGAAACTGATGATGTAGGTTGGTTTGATATCGATAATTTACCTGAGGTTTCTCGTAAAACTAGCAAGGAAGAATTATTAAGAATGATTCTAGCCGCAAGAGACGGGAAGACCATATTTGATTAATTATTTATAAATGTCCTTATTTTTAAGGGCATTTTTGTTATAATTAGTGCTATATGAGTGGCACCATTTTTAAACTCAACAGAATCTTAGCAGCATTGATCGATGGATTAATGATGCTTATTTTACTTGTGGCAATTTGTATCGCTCCATCGATAAATTTGATTAAAGTGATGCAAAACGGTAACTATGCTATTGGAGACATTTTATGGTTGGTGTTTTCCTTTATTGGAAGTGTTCTAGTCTGGGTTCTTTATTTATCACTCACTAGCTTATTATTCAAAAACGCAACATTAGGTATGAAAATAATGCGTTTAGCATTTGTTAGAACTAACAGCACTGAACTTACTTTTATAAATTTGTTTATACGTTCTTTCATTTACGTTATTTGTCTCATTCTTTCGTTAGGTCTCACTTTAGTGTTTGATCCTATCTCTTTGATGCTTAACGAAAAAGGAAAGAACTTCTATGATATTTTAACTTCTACAAAGGTGGTGTCTTTATATGATATTGGCTAAATTTTCTACTGGACAAATCGCCTTTTTAATCATTGTTCCAATTATCGTTTTAGCGGGTCTTTTCTGCTTAATCTTTTTCCCTGTTCGTAAGGCCAGAATGAAAAAAGAATTTAAGTATTATTACTACCGCTTTATATATAAAGAAGCGTTATATCAAGACCTCTATCTCATCAATAACTTCATGTTTAAAATCGATGATACACACGTTGGCAAAATCGATCACATTTTATTTGCTAACAAATATATCTACATCATTAACGACTATTACTTTGATGGTGACGTCGAAGGTAAAGATACAGATGCTTCATTAATCTTTATCAGTAGAACTGGTAAAAAGAAGTACATGGATAATCTCCTTCTTGATAACAAGAAACTCATCTCTAAGTTATCTTTAATCACTGGAATTAATTCATCTTTGATGATTGGTGTTTCTCTAGTTAACAAGAACTGTAATGTCGCAGTTATGTCCTCATCCAAACATCACTATATCGTGCAAGCTAATAAGTTCAAGATGCTTCTCAATGCAATTGAGTCTCGTCCAATTGGCAACATCAACCAAGAACAATTAGCGAGCGCAGTTCAAGCGATTGACAAATTAAATAGAAAGACGAAAAAGAATGTCAAGAAGTAAGTTAAAACAACAAGCGTTAGATTACTATCGTCATTCACCTGTTTCCTGTTGGATTTTAGGTATTACGACTGGTTTTTTAGTGGCCGCGATTTTGGCCATTGATTTGCTTGTGCCTTTCTTATCATTCTTAACCATCCCATTACTTGTTGTTCCAGTTGTATTTTCTGCGACTGTTCAACACGTCATGCTTAAAACTGATGTTCAAATCACAATGACAAGCAGTCTTAGAACATTTGCTTTATATTTCAAAAGAGATTTCTTTGGAACATTCTCTATTATCTTTAATTTTATTAAATCTCTAATTTTGTTTTTAATTATTGAGACTCTGGTTTCTTCAATAGCGTCCTTCTTAATCTATATGCTTAATCCACAGTTTGAATCATCTGTGAATGCTTTATATCAACTTTTATATTCTTATGAATTTACATATGAAGACATCATCAACCAATTAAATGCGAATAACTATATGCTTTTAAACTATATCGTTATTTCATTTGTTCCTGCTTATGGCCTTGGTTTAATCTTCTTTATTTATAACTTATCTAGATATTCCATGATGGTTTATTACAAGATGCAATTAAGAAGAACAGATTCTAGATTCGCTAAACTCGTCTATCAATTCTCTCTAAGAGGTAGACGTATGGAAATGGTGAGAAATTATTTATCTCTCCAATGGCCACTATATGTTTTAGTTGGTTTAGGTTTTGGTGGTGGGGCAACATTTGGCTATTTCTTCTATCACGATTTGATGAAGATTGTGCCGTTTGGCCTTGTTGGCGCCGCTATCTTAGCAGCGTTCTTCCTCCCATTTTATTTCGCTAATCAACAAGCTTTCTACGATATGTACGCAGGTTTATATACCGAAGTTACAAGATCAGTAACGACTTCCATAATCGGTAATCTTCAATCCGATATTGAATTCTCCGAAGAAGAAAAAGAAAGATTAGAAGAAACCTTATCTGATATGGATGGACCATTAAATGATGAACACGAAGGAGAAGATAATAAAAAAGATCCCGGAGGATCTTAATAAGCGTCTGGAGCAAGTGACGGGAATCGAACCCGCATATTAACCTTGGCAAGGTTACGTTCTACCACTGAACTACACCTGCAACTTGGATTTGTTTCCAAATCGCGAGAATTATTATA
>JAEEGK010013098.1_pt1 | contig 18748 bp, 10 predicted proteins | sample 8958771 | NCBI WGS metagenome assembly JAEEGK01 (sample SAMN16246547, study PRJNA631951) | gut metagenome | biome: gut microbiome; feature: rumen; material: SC-attached | host: Bos | place: Iran: Karaj | collected 2018-10
CTTCACCTTCACAGGTTATAAGGGTTACAATGTCGATTATGCCGGTGGTACCTTCACTCCTGGATACAACTACTGTTCGTACCCAACTGCCAGAAGCTTTATGGCTGGTTTGAATTTCACTTTCTAAAATGAGCATTGAAATATTGAATAATTGAAAAATTGAAGTATATGAAACTGCATAAAATTTCATTGGCTGTACTCGTTGGTCTTGGCACACTTGCATCGTGCGATAGCAAGCTGGATGTGTCTAACCCCAACCAGCAGACCACAGCCACATTCGGCAACGATGTCGAATCATTAGAAGAGAATGTGATTGCTGCCTACAACCACATTCGTATGGAGGGAACCTATGCCCGTGTGGGCTATACACTCGACGTATGTCGTGGTGATGAAGTGTGGAACTCATCGCAGGTATGGTACATGCCTTTCGATGATCTGAATGCACCTTTCACCGACGAGATTGGTCAGTGGTCTTGGCGCGACTGGTATTATACCATCAACGTATGTAACTACACCATTTCCCGTTGTGGTGAGGACAACTCCGTACTTTCTGAGACTATGAAGCGTATCAAGGGACAGATGCTGTTCCTGCGTGGTTTGGCTTATTACAACCTGACAGGTTATTATCAGAACCCTATTCTGATTACCGATTATAATACTTATTCTACCCTCGATGGCCTTTATGGTACAAACAGCACCTACGATGAGGCTTGGGACCAGGTAGAGAAGGATTTTGCTGAGGCTATGACACTGCTGCCTAGTCGTGATACAGGCGGTCAGTGGGCTCAGGGTCGTGCTACCAACGGTGCCGCAGCAGGTTATTATGCCCGTGCACTGATGATGCGCCATAAGTACACTGAGGCACTTGCCGTGCTGAAGGATATCATCGGAGGTAAGTATGGTCACTATGAGTTGATGAAGAACTATGGTGATAACTTCCGTGAGGGTTCGGCTTACGAGAACAATGCCGAGAGCCTGTTTGAGATTCAGTATCTGGACTATGGTTCACAGGGTACCGATGACGAGTGGACGCCTGTAAACACCAGTCCTAACGCTACTCAGGGACATGCTGTTGAGAGTAACTTCGGACCTGGCGATATGGGTGGTTGGGCCGACCTTTCTGCCTCTCCATGGCTCTATCAGCTCTTTAAGGCCGAGAAGACCACCGGTGGCTCGCTCGATCCACGCCTCTATTGGACAATCGGTACTTACGAGCCCGAGTGGGACGGATTTGAGTATGGAAACGTTTGCTATACCGTGCCTATGACTGCTGATGCTCCTGTTGTAACCAATAACAACAACGGTGGACTGCCCATTGCCAAGAATACCAACCTGCGTACAGGTATTTATGATAAGGTGGTAACAGGTTTGCATTGCGGTATCAACCTCCGTATGATGCGTTACTCTGATGTGCTGCTGCGTGCTGCTGAGTGCGAGAACGAGGTTAATGGTCCTACACAGCAGGCTATCGACTGGATTAACCAGGTTCGTAACCGTGCCGGTCTGGCCGATCTGAAACTTGCCGATTTCTCTGGAAATGCCGATAAGTTGTTCGAGCAGATTGCCAACGTGGAGCGTCCAAAGGAGTTTGGTTGTGAGTTCGGCCGTGGTTTCGACCTTGTTCGTTGGGGCTTCTTCTATAGCGCTGATCGCCTCCAGCAGATTAAGGAGCATGGCACCTTCCGTCGTACCAACGACAAGACTCGTGTGAAGGAGCCTGTTAGCTACTCAGAAGTAGGTGCCGATCCTGAGCTCAAGAGTTCGTACGACAGCTGGATTCAGGGTCACGAGTTCTTCCCCATCTATCAGGGAACACTGAACGATAACCCCAATCTGCAGGGTAACTCGGCCAATAAGAGCGAGAGCAATGCCGACAAGCTCTATGGTCCTGTTCATCCAGTAGTGAAACTCTAGTGAAAGGTAAAAGTAAAAAGGTAAAAAAGTAAAAACGATAAGATTATGAAATACAATAAATTAGCAACAGTCATCTGTTCGGCTGCCTTGAGCTTGCTCACGCTGACAGGTTGCGAAGGTGGTGATTTATTCAGCATCAATGCACCAGATTGGCTTTCGTCGAAGGCTGACTCTATTGCGGCCGAAAAGGCCAAGAATCAGGGCGACGATGTGATCGAAGGTATGGAGGAGGATGTGTACACCATTGGTGCCACCGACTATTCTACAGGCTGGTGGGCTCAGTTCTCTAAGTACTATCAGATAAAGGATGGTGAGAAGTGGATTGCTCAGTTCAACCTGAACATCAATCCTAATGCAACCAACACCTATAAGAACTTTGCCATGATTATCACTAACGATGAGGATCGTGGTGCAGGCGACTATAAGGAGTATGGCGCTATCCGTTTTGATAATCAGCCCAGCGGTAACTCTGAATGGGGTGATTATATCGATCGCAGTTTGGTTACAAGTGATCTGACCTTTGAAACTGATACCGATACGGGTGTTGATAAGTTAGGTGGTAAGGTTACGCTGACCGTTGATCGTACCTCTGGTGGTCTGGTTGTTACTATGACCAATGGTAATGTAACAAAGGTTTATAATCAGACCTCATCGCTGACCAACCTGAATGCCGATGCCTCTAACAAGACCATCCGTGCATTCCTGGTTCCTGAGGGTTCTTATATCAGCTTCCTGGGTTCTACCGTAGAGCCAATAGGAGGATTCACCACGAAGGAGGATAAGCAGCCATTGTCGATGGAGCTTACTGGTGTGCCCAGCGAGGTTCTGGTTGGCACTGAGCTTGCCGAGGCTATGGCCAAGGTTACTGCAGTGGTTACTTTCGAGCAGGGTGTTACTAAGAATGTTACAGCCGATCAGCTGATATTCCAGGCTATTCCTAATATGGACGATCTTGGACAGAAGACACTGGTTGTTATGTATAACAAGACATTCAAGGGCGAACTTTGTGTTTCTCCAGTTGTGGCTGTTAAGAAGTTTGATGTCGTAAAAGAGTTGTCTGCCTTTACTCAGACCGTAGTCGTTCCTACACCGCATGTACTGGGTGCTACCGACAACTCCTCAGGTTTCTGGACTGCTCATACCAATAACATTAAGGTTGCTCCTAAGGAGACAAAGGTTGTAAACTTCACCAACTACTCTTCTTGCGAGAACAATTGGAACAACTTTGTCATCGTACTCAATGATGCCTCTACCACTAAAGAATATGCGGTTGTTCGTGCCGACAACTATGGTTGGGGCGATGGATATGCTGCAGCCAAGAATAATGGTGGACAGTCAGATTGGGATACTTGGCGTGCTGCCATGAATGGTGCTAAGGTTACTGCTTACATTACCAATAATGGTGATGGCACAGCAAATATCAAGGCTGTTATGATTGGTAATGATGGTAATGAGTATGTACAGGAGTACACAGGAATCAACACTGTTAATCCCGACGACATGTACTTCCGTCTTACTGTCGATGGTTGTCATCTGGTATTCGACAACGAGCTTGGTGCTGCCGACAACTCTTCAGGTTTCTGGACTGTACACTCTCCCAATGTGCATATTCCATCTCACACAGTGTGCACTGTTAACTTCACAAACTACACCAGTGGTGCCAGCAACTGGAATAACTTTGTAGTTGTTCTGAACGCCAAGGACGTTACCAAGGAGTATGCTGTGGTTCGTGCCGACAACTATGGTTGGGGTGATGGCTATGCTGCTTGCACACCAAGTGGCGGACAGGCTGACTGGGGCGCATGGCTTGCTGCCATGAATGGCGCAAAGGTAAAGCTTACCATAGCCAACAATGGCGATGGTACAGCCAGCATCAAGGCCGTGATGCATGGTACTGATAACAACGAATATGTTCAGAACTACATCGGTATCAACACCATCGATCCGGATAATCTCTATTTCCGTCTGACAGTTGATGGAAGTCATATGGTATTCGAATAAATGGTAACTAAATAGCGAGGCAGGCTTAATTGCCCTGCCCCGCTTTTCTTTATAAAGATAGTAATGTATAAAATCTAGGTAACATGAAGAATATGTTTGCTAAATGGAGCTGCTTGATGTTGATGGTAGTTGCCTTTGCTGCCTGTGGTGGCGGAAGCGACGATCCAGAACCCACTCCTACGCCTACACCAACACCTACCGGGACGGTAACTATATCTATTCCACAAGTGTCAGATATCTCAACGACATCTGCCCAATTCAGAGCTCAGGTAACGGCTTCGTCTGGACTGAATGTAACTAAGCGTGGATTCTGCTATTCCACGTCTTCTAATCCAACAACTTCAGACAAGACGCTAACTACCCAGCTCGATGATATGTTGGCAACGGCAAGCGGACTATCGGCCGGTACTACTTATTATGTCAAGGCCTTTGCCGTATCAGCACTTGGTACTACATATTCTGAGGTTACCAGTTTTAAAACTGAGGAGAATTCTAGTTCTGCCTTGGATTCCTATGTGGCTCCAAACTATATCGACGACTATCGTAGTATAGCTGGTTGGGCACAGCGTAGCCAATGGAATCTGGCAAATGTCCACGATCCTTCTGTCATGCTTGCCGATGATGGCTATTTCTATATGTATCAAACGGATGCATCCTATGGCAATGCTCACACAGCTGGCGGACATTTCCATGCTCGTCGCTCAAAGAATCTCATCGACTGGGAGTATCTGGGTGGTACGATGACCGCTGCACCTGCATGGGTTAAGGATACATTGAATAATAGTCGAGCTCGTTTCGGTTTGCCTGCCATCAACAATCCGTCTTACGGATACTGGGCTCCTTGTGCCCGAAAGGTCAAGGCTGGTCTTTATCGTATGTATTATTGTATCGTGGTTGATAACTATATTCTTACAGGAAAGGCCAATACTGAGGCTAACTTCGACAAGTCTTGGACCGAGCGTGCTTTCATCGGTGTGATGGAAACCAGCGACCCTGCGTCGAATAAGTGGGAAGACAAGGGCTTTGTTCTCAGTTCTATGTCTGATAAGGGCACCAACTGGGCACGTAGCAGTACAAAGGATTGGAATGGTTACTTCTATTATAATGCCATCGATCCCACCTACATCATCACTCCTTCGGGCGAGCATTGGCTTATCTTCGGTTCCTGGCACTCAGGATTTGCTGCTCTACAGGTAAATGCTGACACGGGTAAGCCTATCAGTAAGATGCCTGAGTTCTGTACAACCATGGCTGAGTTGAACAAGGTGATGAAGCGTGTCTATACCCGTGACAAGAATAGCCGTTGGCAGGGTTCCGAGGCTCCCGAGGTGATCTACCGCAACGGATACTATTATCTTTTCCTGGCTTACGACGGGCTTGATGTTCCTTATAACACCCGTGTGGTTCGTTCGCAGAACATCGATGGTCCTTACCTCACTATCAGTGGCGCCGACGTAACGACCAATGGAGGTGATGCTTTGCCCATCATGACTCATCCTTACAAGTTCGGTAGCGGTTACGGTTGGGTAGGAATCAGCCATTGTGCCGTGTTCGACGATGGTAATGGTAACTGGTATTATGCTTCTCAGCAGCGCTTCCCCGACTCAGCAGGAGGCAATGCTCCCAATGCTGTCATGATGGGTGGCGTGCGTTCCATCCGTTGGACTAAGGACGGCTGGCCCGTGGTTATGCCAGAGCGTTATGGTGCCGTGCCTGATGTGGCTATTACCGAAGAAGATATCGTTGGCACTTGGGAACATATCGACCTCTCCTATAGTTATGCCAAACAGAAGACTTCATCTGAGATGGTATTTGCTGCCGATCACACCATTACGTCAGGAACTTGGAAAGGTGGCAAGTGGAGCTTTGATGCTACCACCAACACACTTACAGCCAATGGGGTGGAACTGTTGTTACAGCGTGAGTGCGACTGGGAGGCCACTCCTCGCAAGCATACTATCGTGTATGCAGGAGTTACTAATCAGAAAACCTATTGGGGTAAGAAGAAATAATTAAGTAAAAGAATCATTTTATGAAGAAAGCTATGATACTCCTTGTGGTGCTTATGTTAAGCGCCACACAGGGAGCAAACGCTCAGAACAGGAAACGATTACAACGCGGATCGTTTGTTACCGACACACCCATGGTCCACGATCCTGTGATGGCCTACGAAGATAGTACCTATTACATCTTTGCCACCGGCATGGGTATCCAGAAGATGACATCTATCGATCGCAAGAACTGGACAGTACACACAGAGCCTGTCATGTCGGTCATTCCTCAGTGGACCCACGATTCTGTGCCAGGTTTCCAGCAGCATGTCTGGGCACCCGATGTTATCCAGTGGCATGGTAAATGGTGGCTCTCATACAGTTGCTCAACTTTTGGTAAGAATGGTTCGGCCATCGGACTGATCTCTACCCAGAAGCTGGCTTCTGGCTTGTGGAACGACGAGGGCTGTATCGTTACTTCGCGCGAAGGTCGTGACAACTGGAATGCCATTGATCCCAACTTTGTGATCGACGACCAGGATCAGCCTTGGCTGGTATGGGGCAGTTTCTGGGACGGCATCCAACTGGCGCGTCTCGATTCCACCATGCATATCGCCAAGGGTGAAAAACCTCGTACCATCGCCCGCAGGTTTAACTTGGATAGTAAGGCCAGCAAGAATGCGCTGCCCATCAATCCTAATCCACCCAAGAATCCAACGTCCGACTATGCCGGACCAAATGCCATCGAAGCTCCATTTATCTTCAAACACGCAGGATACTATTATCTGTTTGTATCGTGGGATTATTGTTGTCAGGGTAGCAAGAGTAATTATCGTGTAGCGGTAGGTCGTAGCAAAACCGTCGAAGGTCCGTATCTCGACCGTAATGGCATCGATATGCGCTATGGTGGCGGCAACCTCTTCATCGAGGGCGATAAAAAGGCATTCGAGGCTGCTGGTCATTGTGCTGCTTACCATATCGACGGTCAGGACGTGTTTATCTGTCATGGCTATAGCATCGCCCATCGGGGGGCATCCATCCTCATCCAGCGCCCTATCAGCTGGACGTCAGACGGATGGCCTATTTTGAAATAATAAAAGCGAAAAGTGATAAAGTGAAGAGTTATGTTCACCATAGTTAGTTATAAGTTAGTTAGAAATAAAGATTTTTGCAGTAATGTTTGGTTAAAGGCGATACTAATGCTTTTCGCTTTTCACTTTTCGTTTACTCCTGCATTCGCCCTATCGTGGGCGGCCGATAACGGCAACGGCACATTTACAAATCCACTATTTTACGATGAGTTTTCCGATCCAGACATTCTGCGTGTGGGCGACGACTACTATCTGGCTGGTACCACCATGCATACCGTGCCTGGTCTGGTGATTCTGCACTCCAAGGATTTGGTTAACTGGGAGAATATCTCGTATTGCTTTGATCGTTTCGATTTCGATGACGATGCTTTCTCTCTCAAAAACCACAAGGAGATTTACGGTCAGGGTGTATGGGCACCTGCCATCCGTTATGCTAACGGCCAGTTTTATGTGTTTACCAACATCAACGGTAAAGGTCTGCAGTGTTATACCTCGAAGGATATCCGTGGCCCTTGGCAGCATCATAACATGCAGGGCAACATCTACGATCTCTCCGTGCTTTTCGACGACGACGGTAAGATTTATGCCATCCATAAGTATGGCGAGGTGCACTGTACCGAATTGAAGCCTGATATGAGCGGTCCTGTTGAGGGTACTGATCGTGTAATTATCCCCGAGGGCAATGCCATCGGCGAGGGCCATCATGTGTATAAGATTAATGGTATGTATTATATCATATCTACCGATTATATGCCTAATGGCCGTACCCTCTGTAGTCGTTCCAAAAGCATCTGGGGACCTTACGAAACTGTTACCATTACCGCCGACGAAACCTTTGGCTATCATGCTGCCCCGCTTACACAGGTGCCGCAAGGCGTAAAATATCGTATTGGCAAGGATGGCACCAAGTTCGGTATTCCTCAGGTTGATAAAGATGCCACAGCCTGCACCAACATCCACCAGGGTGGTATCGTTCAGGATCAGAGCGGTCAGTGGTGGGCACTATTGATGATGGACTTTCATAGTATTGGCCGTACCGTTTGCCTCTCGCCCATCACCTGGAAGGATGGCTGGCCCATGATAGGTCTCGAAGGTAATCTGGGGCGTGCCCCACGCACCTGGTTCAAACCCAATATTGGTGTCAACATTCAAGCACATGCCCCATATCTGCGTAGCGAGGATTTTAATGCTGCAAAGCTTGGTCGCGTGTGGCAGTGGAACCACAATCCTGATGATAGTAAGTGGAGCTTGAAAAAGGGCCGCTTGCGCCTGCAGTCGATGCCTGCCGAACAACTGATGTGGGCACGAAACACACTCACTCAGCGTGTCATCGGTCCTACATCTGTTGCCACCGTCGAGCTCTTTACCAAGGGATTGAAAGATGGTGATGTGGCAGGTCTTGGCAATATCAACGTGCCCTGCTCGTGGATTGGTGTCGTAAAAGATGGTAACACCCTTACGCTCCGTTGCTTCGAACAGGCCACCAACGATACTATCAATCAAAAAGTGAATGCCGAAAAGCTATGGCTCCGTATGGTGGGCGATTATGATAACAATCAGGCTCATTACGAGTATTCGCTCGATGGTAACACCTATCAGCAACTGGGCCGCGAAATGCCTCTCAGCTATCAGCTCATCTCGTTCCAGGGTTCGCGCCATGCTCTTTTTGCCTTTAATCATAAAGGAAAACAGGGCGGATATGCCGAGTTCGACAATTTTAAGGTAGTAGAGCCACAGGCCGATCGTAGTGGTAATATCCCTTATGGCAAGAGCTTCCGCATCATTAATCTAGCTACCGGCAAGCCTGCCATCGCTCAGAAGCATGGTTTGCTTTACGATACCAACGAGTCCGACCAGAGTATGCAAACGCGTTTCCGTATCATCGATAAAGGCCAGGGCCAGGTTGTTCTGCAGTGCGAAGATGGGCGCTATGTATGGTGTTCGGGCTTTGGTATCCCAGGCGATGTACGCCTGACTACCGATGAGTCGAAGGCAGAGGTTTTCCTTTGGCAGGACTATCTCAACCAAGAGTTTATGCTCCTTTCCTTGCGTACTCATCGTTACATCGGTAAGAGTCCCACCACAGGTAGTCCTTATTCGATGGACTACGCTGGTGCCGACCCTGCCCGTCGCAACGGTGCCGTCTTCCGTTGGGAGTAATTATTTTGCGATGAGGGCTTGGATTTGGGCGGGGGTGAGCTTGCCTGAGTTGATAAACTCCTGCATAATGTCGTTGAGTTTGTTTTCAACCTCTTCGGTGATGGTGTAATCCCATGTTAACGCCTCTTCGATGCTAACACGTACACCGCCCTTGTTATGACTGTTGTCCAAGCAATAGAGCGTGATGTCGGGATGCTCTTTCTGCAGATAGGCAATGCGCCCCTTAAAGAGCGGGTAACAATACACATAGTAATAGTGACTCATGGCACGGTTCGACCTGATAAGTCGGTTAATCATATTTGTGAATCCTGTTACCGGATCGTTGTGCACAAACACGATGCTGGCTTTAAAACCGCGGTCTTGTACCATTTTCAGGCGACTCTCGAACGATGGAATACTGATAAAAGCGCCATCGTATACCAAACCTGCACTATGTGCCAACTCTTTCAACTTGGGGTTGTTTCTTAGAGCAGTAGATTTGCCTGAAGCTGTAGAACCCATCATAAAAAAGATGGTTTTGTTGCCTTCGGTCTCGGCACGGTCGAGCAGTCTGGCGAGTACCAGACTATCAATCTGTCGGCTCGCCATGATATAATCGGTAACGTTCAGTCCGTTGTAACCAATGCATTTCAACTCCTCGCGCACATTATCGGGGTCGAGAATGTTGTCGCTTTTTTCCAGATAAGAGCTTGCCAGCGAGTCGAGATGTTCGCCCACCCATTTATAAGCCGCATCGCCTGTGATAACCTGCTGTGTTGAGTCGGCTTTCTCGTTGGTATTGCTAATAAGGCTTACCGCCAATGCCGCATTCTGCCATAGCATCAGCAGGGCTATAATAAAAATTCTATAGATAGCTCGCATAGTCATATTTCTTCTTTTCCTGGCTGCAAATATACAACATATTTTTAAAATAACATATAATTACGTATTTTTTTGCAATAAAGGCTTGGCATTTTAGAGGAAATGTTATATTTTTGCAAGGAATAAATAAACTAAAAGATGAAACTACTACTTGTATCGATGGTTATGGCACTCCTTTCGCAGAGTGCTTTTGCCCAGAATGATTTTGTGAAAGGAGCCGATGTGGGATTTCTCACTGGTCAGGAGAAGCATGGCGTGAAGTTTCACGATCGTGATGGTAAGGAGCGCGAATGTCTGGAACTGCTTAAGAACGACTATCAGATGAAGGCCATCCGCATGCGAGTGTGGGTAAACCCACGTGGCGGTATGAACGATAAGCACGAGTTGCTGGCAATGGCCAAGCGTGCCAAAGCGTTAGGTATGGACCTGATGGTTGACTTTCATTACAGCGACTCGTGGGCCGACCCAGCCAAGCAGCCTATCCCCGAGGCTTGGAAAAATCATAACTACAAGCAGATGAAGAAGGATCTTCGCGAACATACCATCGATGTACTATCGTTGCTCAAAGCCAATGGTATAGAGCCACGTTGGGTGCAGGTGGGTAACGAAACGGCCAACGGACTGCTCTGGCCCATGGGGCATATCGAGCAGAATCCCAAGCAGTATGCAGGCTTTATCCGTGCTGGTTACGATGCTGTAAAGATGGTATTTCCTCGTGCCATCGTTATCGTGCATCTGGACCGCGGCCATCTGCAGAGCCTCTACGATTATAACCTTGATATCGTGAAGAAATATGGTGGCAAGTTTGATATGATAGGCATGTCGCTCTATCCTTATTGGGCCATGCAGGATCATCCCGAACTTAATCCCGATGGTATTATTACCGACTGTATGGCAAACATCCGCCATTGTAGCGAAAAATATGGCTGCGATGTGATGATAGTTGAAACGGGTTTTGAGGTTGATGAGCAGCATCCTGAAAAGATGGACGAGGGTCGCCGCCAGCTAACCCGTGTGATTCGCGAGGCACGTAGCGAAACCAATGGCCGTTGCCGTGGTGTGTTTTACTGGGAACCCCAGTGCCTGCCTGGTGGCTATAAGCTCGGCGCCTTTAACAGTAACGCCGCGCCTACAGCCATCATGGAGGCATTTGTAGAATAAAAACGTAAAGTTATTCGGCCACAAATGTGGTGATACTGCGGGGAGGCAATGATTGCTTCCCTGTTGTTTTGCCTACAGGTTTCAGCGTTTCGCCCGATACATCCGAGGTGCGATACATCTGCCACTGGGTAGGCTGCTGGTCTGAAAGGCGCAGATTAAAGTCCTGCATCTGATTGCTGTAATTGATAGCAACAGCTACCCACTTACCATCGGTATTGCGATAGGCCGAACACATTACACCATAGGGATCGAAATCTGCTGATGAGCTAACCTCGTAACGTGTAGCACCAGGACGAATAAATCGGCTGTAGTTGCCAAGCGCCCACATCAGTCGCGAATCTACGGCATAGCCGCTCTTCATGTGGTCGGCGGTGTAAACACGAATCAGTCCGTCTTTGTAATCCTCGCCAACCGAACGCCACCACGACCAGCTCTCGGCATCGGCAAACACCAAATCGTGATGTATCACTCGAGCCACGTAAAGGGCAGTCTTCATTGTAAAGTCGTAGCCACCGCCACCACCTATCTCTTCGTCATTCCCCATAATACAAAGCTCTGTTTGCCAGAACTTTAAACCGTATTTGGCGATGGTGTCGCGCAATTGTTCGCGTATCTCTCGCATATAGGGTACGGGAGTGTTGGTCCAATAGCTATGACCTACTATCTGGTGGGGCACGTTAGGCAGATTGCCTAAGTAGGTGTTGGTGCTGTCTTTAGTAAAAAAGGTGCGTATCTGGTAGCCACGCTCCCAGTTGGTCTGGTGGGTAGCCAACAGGCAACGCAGGTCGCTCGATTCGTCTACGATAATCTGTGTGCTCAGTTTCTGCTGCTTGAAAGCCTTGCTGGTTTCGCGAACCAGTCGGGCTATCTCGCGATTAGTGGCAGGCGAGCCTTCCTGCTTAGGGCCTAGCCAGTTCCAATGCCCATCAGGTTCGTTAACAGGGCACAGATAATCAAAGTGGATACCATCGTGTGCCTCAACTCCCTTAACTGCTTTGGCCATAAAACGGGCAAAGTCGTCGTAACAGTCGTCCTTCAGGTTGATGGTACCACCACGTCCCGTGTTGGTAGCCAGCCCATTCTGGGTGAAATAAACAGGGGCCGAGTTAAGGAATGCCAGGAAGTAAGGCACGCCGCGCTGCTTGGCCATCTTCAGAAACTTGCGCTGACCGGCCTGCTTAGTCCAGTCGTAAGTGCCATCCTTGGTAAGGAAACACTCCGTACGGGTGCCAGGCTGTATCTGCGAGGCCTCGCCCTGTTCAGCGCTGCCCGCACCTAAGTTGAAACGCCATATCGACAGACCGATGCCCTTGGGCTTGCCCTGTGCATCACTTTCGAGCGAAAAAAGCCAATCGGCAATCTTCTCCTGCTCGGCTTGGTTCTCCCACAGGCCGATAAACTGCATCGACCAGGCATCAGAGGCTCCAAAGTGGCGGATTGTCTGACGCTTCTGGCTGACCTCAATTGTAAAGTCAGCCCCACAACACATTGTAGTAGCTGTTGCGAATAATAGTAGTAAGTAGTATCTCATCATGTGTGCAAAGATACAACAAATCGGGGTAAAAACAAAAAAACGAGTATAAAATTTGGAAAATACGTCAGAACCGCTTATCTTTGCAGCCAAATAAACTGCTTAGAGATGAGAAAAATTCAGCTATTATTGGTTGCTTTCCTGTTGACGGCTTCGACAGCCTCGGCGCAGAAACGTGCTAAGTACGAGTTTATGCGTAATCTGCCTGTGTATGCCGACTCGCTAATTGCCCATTTCGATTATCCCTTGGCTAGGGAGAATAGTGGCTTTAAGAAGTTTGCCAAATGGAAGAAAGTGGCGCGCCAAAAGGTGTTCGACTGCATGCTGATGCCACCGCCACCACCTGCTGATGGCTATCAGACTAAGGTGCTGTTCGAGGAACAGCGCGATGGCTATAAAGCTCAGAAGATCGAGATCCGCTTGTCGCAATATTACACCGTACCAGCTTATGTATTGATTCCCGATGGTAAAGGCCCGTTCCCAGCCATCAACCTGTTGCACGATCATGGTGCCCATTTATATATAGGTAAGGAGAAGATGATACGTCCGCTATCCTGTGAGGATAAAGCGGTAGTGAAAGATGCCGAGGAATGGCTGGCTGGTTACGAAGGCCAGTTCTTTGGCGATTATCTGGCCAAGCAGGGCTATGTAGTATTCTCGGCCGATGCCCCGATGTGGGGAGAACGTGGACAGAAAGAAGGACCGCGCCGCGACCGATACGATATGATAGCAGGCAATATGATGCTGTATGGCATCGACCTTTCGGCCTGGATGACCTACGACGATATCGCTGGTACCGAGTTCTTAGCGCAGATGCCTGAGGTAGATGCCTCGAGGGTTGGTTGTACGGGCTGGTCGATGGGTGCCTATCGTGCCTGGATGTTGGCTGCACTCAGCGATCGCATCAAAGTAAGTGCTTCGGTATGCTGGATGGTTACAGCCGATGAACAGCTGTCGTTTAAGTACGATCGAACTGAGAATGGCGGCTTTGCCAACTGTTTCCCAGGTTTGCGTCGCTGGATGGATTATCCCCATGTGGCTAGTATCGCTTGCCCTAAACCTATGCTCTTTATCAATGGTAAACAGGATAAACTGTTCCCTGTGCCAGGTGTCGAAAAGGCCTTTGCCATCATGCACAACACCTGGAAAAGTCAGGGTGCCGACGATAAACTGGAAACCGAACTCTGGGATATCCCCCACAGCTGTGGTCTGAAAGCCCAGCAGCGTGTGCTCGAATTCTTCAAGAAGCATCTGTAGTACATTTCAATTTGCCTATACCCGAATGATCGTTTGCGTATAGGCGCACAATCGTTTGGGTATAGGCGAATAATCGTTTGCGTATAGGCAAACGATAGATGAATAGGCTCGTTGTACCTGTTAAGCTTACTGTTTGTACTTGCTTAGCAAGTTATTTGTACCAGTTTCTCCTATGGCGTAATTCTAATCCAATCGGCATCCAGATTTCCGCGATCTGATTTGGGATTAGAATCAACGGATACATAACCGAATTTTGCGCCAATCCATTTGCCTTCGCGCATCTGGAATTCAGAACCGCAGGGTTTGAACTTCTTGCCATCCAGGCTGTAGGCAAAGTTCAACTTCGAATGCTCTACATTCAGGCGAAGATAGATATCCATGTGGATAGCTGGCTTGTAGTCGGTTTTATCCTCGGCAGTGGGTTTCAGGGTTGCAATGAGTTGTTCTGCTTGTGGATTTCCCTTATCAGCTCCTTTACAAGTAAGTAGCAGCAGTTGGAACTGCTTTCCTACACGTTTAACAACCAGCGCCGAATAATCGAGCCCCATCATGATGAGTCCGCCTAACTGTCCTTCTGCCTTCGAGGTAAAGCGAATCTTGGTGGTAGCCGTAAACTTGTCGGCTGGTGTCTTCTGCAGCAGTAAATTTGGTACTTCCCAGAAGTTTACAAAGTTATCGGAGAGTTTGTAATTATAGATGCGATAGGTGCCAAAAGCGGTGGCAGTACCGAATTTCTCATCGTAATTAGCGTGCCATTGCCACTGCTTGCCCAATGTTACACCGTTGAACTCATCGCTCTCAGCAGGGTTCACTACCAGTTTCGAGTCGCTCTTGGGCTTTTTGTAAGTGCTTACGGGCTCACCTTTCTTACCCATGATGGGCCAACCGGTGCTCCAGTCAACGGGGTTGAGATGAACCACACGACCATAGGCCTCCTTGTCCTGGAAGTGCAGAAACCAGTCTTCGCCATATTTGGTATGCACCCAACCGCCCTGGTGGGGACCATTGATAGCGGTCTTACCCTGGGCTAACACAATTTTGTGCTCGTATGGTCCGTATGGACTGCGGCTGCGCATTGCCAACTGGAACCCCGTAGGCACGCCACCTGCCGGACACATAATCCAGTACCAGCCATCTCGCTTGTAGAACTTCGGACCCTCACAAGTGCGATTCTCGGTGCCGTTACCATCGAACACAATCACCGGCTGACCGATAGGGCGGGTGCCATCAGCCGACATCTCCCGAACCGTAAGTACCGATGCAAATTTAGAGCGACTGTTGGCCCATCCGTTAACCATATAGCAACGTCCATCCTCATCCCAAAGCGGGGTGGTGTCGATATAGCCCTGGCCTTTGATGACGCAAAGTGGAGCAGACCATTTGCCAGCAGGATCCTGTGTTTTTACCATATATACGCCAAAATCGGGGTCGCCCCAATAGATATAGTACCAGCCCGCATGATAGCGGATACTGGGTGCCCAAACGCCTGCGCCATGACGAGGGGTGCTGAAATGCTCGAGCAAAGTCTCATCGCCTTCGTACAGATTGCCTAATGCGTAATTGATAATCTCCCAGTTTACCAGATCCTTTGAGTGTAGGATGGGCAGACCGGGTACGCATTGGAACGATGATGCCGTCATGTAATAATCCTCGCCACTGGCACCCACGCATACATCGGGGTCGCTATAGTCGGCATTAATAACGGGATTGGTGTAGGTCCCGTCGCCATTATCTGGACTCCACACCTTTGATATATTCTGGGCCGATGCCATAAGTGGCATGCAGACCATTAGCAGTAGTAGCTGTTTCATTTGATAGCTTTTTTTATTTCGCTGCAAATATACATATTTATATATAATTAAGCAAGATTATGGTAGCTGAATTGTTATGCAAACGTTTGCATCGTGAAAATAACAATTTTAAACAAAAAAAAGAATAACGTATTGAAATCTGATTTATCTTTGCACCGATAAAACTGTAAATTCAAGCTCCATAAAGGCTTAAGACGATATAACATTAACAAATTAACTCTAATTTAAATGTAATGATGAAGCAGGTAAACATTCAATTTCTTCGCGAGCGAAGCGACTCGCGTCGATTACCGATGAGGGTGCTTGGCCTTATTTTAGGTCTGTTCCTGTCGGTAAGTGCCTTTGCTCAGATTGACGTAAAAGGCCATGTGAAAGATGCTACAGGCGAACCCATTATCGGCGCAACAGTACGTGTTGACGGCACACAGACCGCTACCGTATCTGATTTCGACGGTAACTTCGTGCTGAAGGCAGAACAGGGTGCAAACATTACCGTGAGCTATATTGGCTATCAGAGCCAGACGGTAAAGGCTGCTCCCAGTTTGGTGATTACTCTCCAGGACGATGCTGCTGTACTTAATGAGGTAGTGGTTATCGGATATGGTGCAGTAAAAAAGAGCGACCTGACTGGTTCGGTTACAGCTTTGAAGCCCGATACAAAGAACAAGGGTTTGGTTGTTAACGCCCAGGAAATGATGCAGGGTAAGATTGCTGGTGTTAATGTAACCAGCGATGGTGGTACCCCTGGTGGTGGCTCTACCATCCGTATTCGTGGTGGTTCGTCGCTGAACGCATCAAACAGCCCTCTGATTGTTATCGATGGTGTTCCTATGGATAACAACGGTGTGAAGGGTCTTGCTAACCCCCTCTCGATGGTAAACCCACAGGATATCGAGTCGTTCAACGTGCTGAAGGATGCTTCGGCAACTGCTATTTATGGTAGCCGTGGTTCTAATGGTGTTATCATTATCACCACTAAGAAGGGCCGCAAGGGTAGTGCACCTCAGGTAAGCTACTCAGGAAGTGTTACCATGAGTATGAAGAAGAAGACAGTTGATGTACTGGATGGCGATCAGTATCGTGCATTGGTTAAGCAGGTTTATGCCGGCAACTCTCGTGAGGCTGAGGCTTTGGCTGCTCTGGGCGATGCTAATACCGATTGGCAGAAGGAGATTTACCGCACTGCATGGAGCCACGATCATAATGTAACCGTAGCTGGTGCATTCAAGAACTTGCCTTATCGCGTATCTCTTGGTTATACCGATCAGCAGGGTATCTTGAAGACATCCGACTTTAAGCGTTACACTGCATCTGTGAACCTGAACCCATCACTGTTCGACGATCACCTTACTCTGAACCTGAATGCTAAAGGTATGTGGGCCAAGTCACAGTTTGCTGACACTGGTGCTATCGGTGCTGCTGTTGCTTTCGACCCAACTAAGCCTGTTTATGACGACAGTGCTAAAAACTTTGGTGGTTATTGGGAGTGGCAGGTTCCAGGTTCTTCACTCAACGATCCTACATGGTCAACAACTACAAACCGTAATGCAACCAGCAACCCTGTGGCTCTGTTGAACCTGAAGGACGACCGTGCTATCAGCCGTTCGTTTATAGGTAATGCCGAGGCCGACTATAAGATTCATGGTTTCGAGGATCTGCGCCTCCACCTTACTTTGGGTGCCGATGTATCTGAGGGTAAGCAGTGGACAGATGTTGAAAGTTCATCTCCAGCAGCTATCTACTATGGATCGCATGGTTGGGATCGCATCACCAAGCGTAACCTCACCCTTTCGGCTTATGCACAGTACTACAAGGATTTTGCTAAGATTCATCACGTAGATGTAATGGGTGGTTACGAGTGGCAGCACTTCTGGCGCTCACAGCGTAACAACTACTGGGGAGCATACCCCAGTACCAATACTGAGAAGCCCGGACAGTATCACGACTGGTCGCTGTACAACTATAAGACCGAGAACTATCTGGTTTCATTCTTCGGACGTGCTAATTATACGCTGATGGATCGTTATATGTTCACAGCTACTGTACGTGATGATGGTTCTTCACGTTTCCAGGATCACTGGGCACTCTTCCCATCAGCAGCTTTCGCATATAAGATCAACGAGGAGAAGTTCTTCAAAGATATCAACTGGCTCTCTGACCTGAAGCTCCGCCTGAGCTATGGTAAGACCGGTCAGCAGGATGGTATCGGCGATTACAACTACTTCGCTATTTATGCCATGAATACTGGCGTTGGTAGCTACTACGATGTTAGTGGCGATGGTTCATTGGCTCGTCCAGATGCTTACGACCCATCACTGAAGTGGGAGACAACTGATACTTATAACATCGGTTTGGACTTCGGCGTTCTGAATCAGCGAATCACTTTCAGCATCGATGCTTATCTGCGTAAGACCACCGACCTGCTGAACAGTGCTAACGTAGCTGCTGGTTCTAACTTCAAGAACACCGTGATGACTAACATCGGATCGATGGAGAATAAGGGTATCGAGGTTACCATCGGTGCAAAGCCTATCCAGGCTAAGGATTGGTACTGGACCGTTGACTACAACTTTACCTACAATAAGAACAAGATTACCGAACTGGTAGGTGGCGACGATAAGAGCTACTTCGTACCAACAGGTGGTATCGGTGGTGGTACTGGTGTAACAGCCCAGGCTCACGCTGTAGGTCATCCTAAGAGCTCGTTCTATGTTTACCAGCAGGTTTACGATAATGCAGGCAAGCCTATCGAGGGACAGGTAGTTGACCGCAATGGTGATGGTACTATTACCGAGGCTGATAAGTACTACTATAAGAGTCCTGATGCTCCTGTAACCATGGGCTTGAGCTCACGTCTGGAGTACAAGAACTTCGACTTCGGCTTCACACTCCGTGCCAGCATTGGTAACTATGTATTCAACAACCTGATGTCGGGTAATGTTAACCTGAGTGCCGGTGAGCTTTACTCAA
>JAEEGK010013101.1_pt1 | contig 18742 bp, 12 predicted proteins | sample 8958771 | NCBI WGS metagenome assembly JAEEGK01 (sample SAMN16246547, study PRJNA631951) | gut metagenome | biome: gut microbiome; feature: rumen; material: SC-attached | host: Bos | place: Iran: Karaj | collected 2018-10
GGTATTCTTTCATAAATATTAATTCTTCATTTCTTTTTTTTAAATAATCATTTAAATTACCATTAAATTCTTCTTTTTTTTCTTTTTTTATATTTTTTTTCTTTTCTTCTTCTTCTTTTTTAATTTCATTCAAAAAATTTTCTCTATCTTCTATTTCTTCTTGTAATTTCTTAATAACATAACTTCTTTCACTATTTTCCATAATGTTAGTATGAAATTTTCTTAAATCAGGGACTTTTAATTGAGTATTGAAAAAAAAAGTAGGAACACTTTTAATTTGGGCTGATGAATGTTTTGGAATATTTGTAATATAACTGTTTAATGATTTAATATCATATGAAGGATTTGGTAAAGTTTGAATTTGACTTGAAGATGATAATATATTTGATTTATTATTATTTATTTGAGAACTATTGTTCTCTTCTGTACTTATTGTATAATATTTTGGAAGTTTTTCTTTATGATTTTCCTCAGTTTTAATGTTTCTTTCAGAATATATTCTTTTATTTAATTGATTTTCGTCTTCTATATTAATTTGGAAGTTTTGCATTTTTAATTTTTATTTTTTTTATAATATTTATAAATAGTTTTTTTATTAAGTTATATTATTATGTGTAAATACAACAAAAAATTTAAGAAGATGTTATAAATGATAATATAATTATTAATCAAAATAAATAATTTATATTAAAAGAAACAAAATTATTATAAAATATTAATATGATTTCTTTCATTATTATAAAATGTTTTATATTTATTATTTTTATTTTATTCTGAATAAATATTTGTTTAATTGAATAAAATAATTTATTTAAAATTAGTAAACATTGAAAAAATTATATAAAAAATTTAAAAGAAATAAAAATATTATTTTTGATGATTTTTTGACTTTGAATGTGAATTATTTCCTTTATTTTTATTAGATAAACTTCCAGCAGTAAAACAAATTAAATTAGAATTATTATTTTTAGGACTAGTATTCATATTAATATTATTTTCTTCTCTTTGGAATTTTTCAACTAAAAAAAATAATATAACTAATCTTACGATATTTTTCATATTTTTGTAAATTTTTTTCCATTTCAGAAATAAATAATTGAAGAGTATTTTCTTTTTCTTTTTTTTGATCTTGTAAATAATTAATTTGATTTTCTAATAATCTTTTTTTACTTTCTAATGTTTTATTTTCACTTGTTGATGAAATTGAAGGAGATCTTGTTGAAATTAATTCTTTAAATTTATTATTTTTACTTTCTAATTGTTTTAATTTTGAACATAAATTATTTTCTTTTTCATTAAATTGTTTTATTTTATTTTTTAAATCATTATTTGTATTTTCTATTGAAGAATATGTTTTATTTAAATTTTTTGACTCTTTTTCAATTTCATTTAATTGTTTATTTAAATTATTTATTTTTTCCTCATTTTCTTTTTGAACTTTTTCTTCTATTTTCTTTTTTATTTCTTGAGTTTGTTTATTAATTAAATAATTATTATACCATTTATAAAAATATTTTTTTATTTTAAATCTTTTATTTCTTCTATATACTCTAATTAATAATTTTAAAGTATTTGAAATTTTTATAAAAAGTAATTCAGCTTCTATTATTTGATAATGTTTAATATCACTTATTTTTTTAATTAATAAGAAAACAAATAATTTTTGAAGTAGAAATTTATTATTTATAGTCTTAATCATTTTATTCAAATGATAATTAATATTTTCAATTAAATATTCATTTTGATAAAAATAAATTTTATCATTTTCTTCAGTTTCAATTTCCATTGGAATAGAATTAAATATATCATTATTATCATGAATAGCATCATTACTTTTATTATTAGTATTAGTATTTAAATTATCTATTGCTTCAAAACTAATATTATTTTTATCATTATATATTTCAGTATTATAATTATTATTTATATTAACTTCATCTCCACTTAAAATTCCATTTGAATCTTCTAATCCATCTTCACCAAAAGAAGCATTAAACGACATTTTTTTTCTTTTTTTTGTTTTAAGATTCTATTACTTTTTTTTTTTTTAATTTAAAATAATTTAAAATTATATTTTATTTATATTTAAATATAGATTATTTATTTATACAAATATATTTGAAAATATTGTATTTAAAAATAAGGAATCTTCGAAATTTTCACATGTTATATTTATATTTGGAGTTATATTATCATTTTTTATTATTTCTATAAAAGATTCTATTTCATTTTTTTTAATTGTTATTTCAATTGAATTTTCATTAAATAGAATATTTGAAATAAACATATTATTCATTTTTAAATAATTATTAACTAAATTTTCAAAATTTGTTTTTATATTAGGAATATTTTCATTTAATTTAATTATATCATCATTGTTTTTTGAAATAAGAAATCTTAAATTTTTTTGAATAACATTAATATTAATTTCATTTGTTTCATAACAATCAAAATCAAGATAAGCATTTTCATAAAGTAAATCATCATTAAATTTTTCATCTATGAATATATTGATTTCTGGTTCAGAAATAACATTTTTAGGTTTAATTTTATGTATTATTTCTTTCAGTTGGTCATAAGTTAAAAAATATTCAATATTAAAATTTCTGAGTTGAATATTTTTTTTAGAATTTAAAATTTTCTGTTCAATAAAAAAATTAGAATTAATAGTAATAATTTCATCTTTTTGAGAATTAAAATTTCTGATAAAAAATTCATAAATATCTTTTCCTAAATCAGTAAAAAAAGAAAATTTATTAATAATAAAACAAAAAGGACATCTAACTTCTTGTATTAATTTTTCAATTTCTTTATTATCTTTAAATTCATTAAAATCTTGAAAATGATATAAAACTTTTTGTTTTTCTAATTCATCGAAAGAAAAAGGTAATAAAAAATCAAAAATTTTTCCAAAAACTTGAGGATTAAGAAAACCAGTATTAATATTAGCATATTTCATAATTGAATCAATAGATTTACTTAAATATATATATTTAATATCTTTTGAAAATTTAATCCTCATTAAATCACAAAATTCAAGAATAAATAAAGGTTCTACTATTAAAAATAAACTTGGATAATGTGTTAAATTGTCTATATTTTTTGAACCAGCATTTCTCATTTCTTGAGAAAAAGATTCTAACATAAATTTAAAATTACTATTTGAATTACATATTTCTGGAAAACAAATTAAATAATCACAATTTATTATTGACTCATAATCAAATAATTGAGGATATCTGAAACCAAACAACGAAGATTTATTTAATATAAAAATTTTTTTGTCAAAGTACTTTATTAATGTATTAAAAGTTCCTAATTCATAACCATTTGAATGAAATGATATTTGAATTCCTTGTTCTAAAGTTTTAATCAAAGAATTTTCAAATTGATTAAAATTCATAAAAATATAATGTGATAAAAAATTCTTTATTTCTTTTTCTGAAATCAAAATTGCTTCATCTGAAGAATTTATATGTTGAATTAATAAAGAATTAAAATTAATATAAAATTCATTTAAATAAGAAGAAGATAATTGTGATATTGCTTCTGTTGTATAAAATTTAATTGAATCTATATTAACCTTAAATTTATTTATTATAAATGGTAAGGATAAAATAAAAGACAATTGTGGCGTTATTATAATATTTAAATCATTAAAAATTTCTTTAATATTTAATATTTCTTCTTCAGTAAAAGGGAAATTATTATTTTTTTCATTATTATTTAAAGATATTAAAGAATCATCATCAAAGAAACTTCCAATGAAAATTTTAGTTGAAGAAATTTGTAAAGTTAAACAATAATTGGAATTTAAAAAAGAATAAAATTTATATCTAAACATTTTATTTTAAAAAATAATCAATAATTAAAAAAGCAAACAATTATAAAATTTTATTAAAAGTTAAATAATTTTTTATATATTTCAATGTTTATTTTATATATGAATACATCAAATGAATATTACCTTTATAAATTTTTTATACTTATGAATAATATTTATAATGAAAAAAAGATAAAAGTCCCTAAAGAATATTATTTATAATCCATTAATTTTATAATTAATGGTATACTCAACTTTTTCTAAATTTCTATTGGAAATAAAATCTTAATCTTTTCTTTTTTTACCTAAAAAAGATTTAGATTCTTTAGATTCCAAAGATAATATTTCTAACTTATTTTCTCTTATATACAATAAATCATAAATATTATTTTTAACCTTATCATAATCAGAAAATGTTTCATTAAAAGAAATAGTTGAATTTGTTCTTGTTAAAGCATTACTTATATAATTTTCATTATTTTCTTCTTCTTCTTCTTCTTCTTCATTTTTTTCTAATAAATTTAAAATATCCTTTTCACATTCATTTAAAATATTATTATTTTCAATAATGTTTAATTCATATATTTCATTATAAATTAATTGTTTATATTTAATTAAATCTTCTTTTTTAAATTTTTCAGAAAATTCACTTGGATATGAAATTCCAATTAAAGCACAAGTTAAAGCAATAATAATTTGATTATACTTTTTATATATTGAATATTCATTCAAAGAAAATAAAATAAATGTATTAACAATTTCTCTATAATTATTAATTAATTTTTCAGGAAATGAATTTTTTAATAAAATTTCTTCAATAATTAATTCTGTGACTTCTGAAGGATAAATTCTTTGAATATTCCAATGAGATTTTTTTAAAATTATTTTTTCTGCCCAAAAAACATAAGTCATATTTATATTATGTTCACAACACCAATTTTTAAATTTTTTCACTTTTTCTGAATTTTCTAACTGTAATTGATATATTTTATTTTTACTTTTAATATTATAAAACAAGAAGCTGCAAAGAAAAATATAAAAATATCATTTTTTATTTCTTCATTTATTGAATTGTTGTTCCAAATATTAAATGATATTTGTATTATGTTTATTAATTTTTCTATTTTTGATTCTTCTTCAAAAAATTCTGCCAATTCCTATTTTAAATTTTTTTATAAAAAAATTTTTTACTTCTGTTATCAAAGATAAAAAATATAATCTAAATTTATTAAATTTTGAACTTGATATATTATTATTAAAATAAAGAATATAAGAATTATAAAATAATTGTGATGATTCGAATAAATCTAACAATTTAGTCCTAAAATATGACATTTTTAAAATTATAAGAATTGAAAAAAAATAATTATTTTTTTATTATTATCATTTAATTTTTATAAAGATTTTATTTTTTTGAATAGAAAAAAAATATTTTTATAAAAAATTATTTTAGATGAAAATAATTTTATAAATAATTTATAACAAATATTTATTTTTCCATAACTTTTATTTGAATCTCCTTTCTATTGATAGGTACTTTCAATATAGAAACAATTAGATATAAATTGAACTAAAAATAAAGTTAAAAATTAATTAAAGAAATTTTTGGAATTACCTTATTAATGTTATATCCTTAATATTAATCATTTCAAATTATACAATTTGAAAAAGATTTTTATACTTATCATTACAATTATTTAAAGAATATTTATGTATTGATTGTTTTAATTATAGTTATATATTATTAAAAACAGCATTTTTAATCATAAATTGATTTAAAATTATAATAAATTTTATTAATTAAAATATATTAATTTATTATTTATTTTACTTTCAATAATTTATAAAATATCCACAAAATAAATGTATATACTTACAAACCTAAATATTAATAATTTTTAAAAACTTGATAAGAAATCATCAACAATACTTTTCTTAAGGAAATTTTCATCAATATCACTTGCACTTTGATAAATATGATTTCTCATAAAACTTAATAAAGGAATATTATCATTTTGTAATAATTCATTTTCATTATTTTTAACAATAGGATTATTAGGTTTAAAAGGAGCTTCAAATGAAAAATTTAACAATTCATCAAAATCAAAATTTTTAAAAAAATTATGATTTTTAACATTTGTAAATTTGGAAATTCTAACAGAAGGATTTTTATTTAAAAGTAAATTAATTAAATTATTAAAATTTTCATTTTTAGGGTCAGAAGGTAAATGTAAATTACTTTCAATAATTTCTTTATAAATATCATTAATATTATTACATAATCCTCCAAAAGGTACTCTTCCATAAAAAATTTCATATAAGACAACACCAGTACTCCAATAATCAATTTCAAAAGAATAAGGTTTACCTAATATTACTTCAGGTGACATATAATGTGGAGTTCCTATTACTGTATTTGTATAATCTTTCATTAAATATTTTGCTACTCCAAAATCTATTAATTTTATATATCCATTTGAATTCATCATTAAATTATCTGGTTTTATATCTCTATGTATTATTTTTCTTTGTGCTAAATAATGAAGAACACTAAATAATATTCCTCCAAAAAATTTTACTTCTTCTAAATTACGTAATTTTTCCTTGTCTTTCATTTCTAAATATTCCCTCATATTTATTCCATTAACATATTCCATTATAAAGAATAAATAATCTCTTGTTTTAAAAGTATTATTTAAATGAACTATAAATGGATGTAGTACTTGTTGCATTATTGTTTTTTCATTTAAATATGAACTTGCATTTTCTTTATTTACTGATATTTTATATAATTCTGCAGTTTTAAGTGCAAATAATTTTTTTTTATTATGTACTAAATATACTTGGCCATAAGAACCACTTCCTAAATCCGTAATATAATATAAATTTTCTAATGTTATATTTACATCATTTAAATTGATCATTTTTCTTAAATTTAAAAAGAAATCACTTTTATTTACTATATCATTATATGTGTCTTTATCTATTACAAATAATATTGAATTTGTACTACTTATAAAATCTGCTATTTGAGAAAAATTGACTATTTGACTTGATATATCTCCAAATGATTTTCCTTTTATTAATGTTTTTAAATCCACTCCATTTATATTTATTTTAATTTCTCCGTTATATATATAAAAAAAATTGTTTGATTTTGGACCATCTTTTAATATTATTTGACCAGGACGATATTTTTTTTCTTTAATTGAATTTATTATTTGAAACATTTTAAATTCACTTAGATATTTAAAGACAGAAAATTTTCTAAGTGATGTAATTAAATCTAAAGGATTTATTTTATAAGTTTTAAATATATCATTTTTAATTAATTTAGGTAATAAAGATTCCCAATCACATTCAAAAACAATTGTTTCATCTCCAATTAAATTATACATTATATCAACATCAACTGTTACTGAATCAGTATGAAATATTCCATTATTTAATATATTTTTATTAGAAATCGTACTGATATTTTCTGGAATATTAGATATATCTTTAGCAAGTAATTTATTTTTAATCACTGTTCCTGAAATTGGTAAAATTAATTTTTTTTGATTTTTCATTAAAATTGTATCATTATAGTAAAATTTTAATTGAAATAAAGGAAAACATCTTTCAATAATTTTATCATTAGATATATGAGATAAAAATTCATCATTTTTAACTGCATTAATATATAATTGTTGAACAATATATGGAACACATTTATCTCCTAAACAAGAAAAAATATCTTCATATGTTATTTGAATTAAATTTGTTTTAGGTTCTGCAATATATTGATATAATGATTCTATTTGATTAAATAATCCTATTTCTCCAAAAATATTTCCATCTGATATTTTTTTAATAATAATATTATTTTTTAAAACTTTTATACATCCTGATATAATATAATAAACTTTATCACTTAAAGAATCTTCTTCTAATAAAACTTTATTTTCATGTATTTTAACTTTATGAGAAAGTGAACATAAATTCATTAATTTATTATCATCAATATCAGAGAATAAAAAATGTTTTTTTAAATAAGCAAATTTTTCTTCATTTCTTTTTCTTTCTATTTCACCAACCATTTTCCTATATTTTTCAAGAGGTAAAACAAATAAATATGTTCTTCCAATTGATTTAATATAACAAGTATTAGTTTTATATTTTAATAAAGCTTGAGTTCCTATTCCATTTAATTTACTTAATTCAAATGTTTGATTATCAATTCCATATTCTAATTTTCCTTTTTCAATTATATAAAAAATATCTTGATTTTGATTTTGATCAAAAAAAACTACTCCATCTTTAATTCTTTTATAACTAATGGTATTTATTATCATATTTATAAAACTTTCTGACATATCAGAATCAATTAATTCATTATAAGTTAAAACATTAATTAACATTTCTCTTTGTTTTTCAGTTAATTCTTTATTTATTTCTTTTATTGGAGGATGCTTTTTTGAAGATTTAATTGAAGTACTTTTATTAACAATACTATCTACCATTGTTGATTTTCTTGTTGAAATATTTTCTTTATCTTTATTATCTTTTTCTTTATTATCTTTTAATTTATTTTCTAATATATTATTTAAATTTGAATATTCATCTTCTTCAAATATTCTTAAATTTTTATTTGATTGATTTGGAGGAACTTGGTATAATTTTTCATGTGATAAATTTGTTAATTGAAATATGTTTGGGTTAAGATTTTTAGAAAATTTTTTTTGGTATAAAAATTTATTTTTAAATTGATTATCCATTGATATTGCAAATGATTTTCTTTTTTTTTCTAAAGGAATATTTTTTATTTTTAATTTATTTGATATTATATTTTCCTTATAATTGTCTACTGTTGCTCCTCTATTTATTGATATTTGTGGAGTTATTTTTTTTGATGAATGCTTTTTCCCATTTGTTGATTTATGCCCTAATGAAATTTGTTGCATTTTTATATTATCATTATTTATTATTGTTTGAGTATTATCTATCTTTTCGTTATCTATTTGAATTGTTTCATTTTTAAATGAAACATTCTTTTTACAACATACAACTCCCATATAATTAAATTTACAACAAAATTTTTATTTTTTTTTAATATTTTAATTATTTATTTTTTTTCTAATCTTTTTTATTAAATGAAATTATAGTTTTTTCAATTACTATAATGATACTCTTTTTCATTTATCATTAATTTATTTAAATTATTCTTTTATCAGATAAATAATTATTTAAAATAAAAAAAAATATATCCCAAAAAACAAAAAAAATTTAAATTGAAAAAAACAAAAAAAAGTAATTTTTTCAAAGAGGAAAAAAAACTTTTTCAGCAAAAAAAAAAAGAAAAAGAAATAAAAAAAAAGAAATTTATTTCTGAGGAATCTATTATTACTTAAATAATAATATTTAAGCCTCATTTTTTCTTAAAACTTTAACTGCATAAGAATTAGGAGCACTAGAAGCAACAGTAAGATATCTAACAATACCTTCTCTTTTCAAGAATTTTTTAACTAAATATCTAATATATCTTTTAGAAAATTTCATTTGAGTATCAACTTGAATAACTAAAGTATTTTTTGATTTAGCATCAGAAGTACTTACTTTAATCGAATCACCTAATTTTCCTTTTAAACCATTTACTTTAATATTAGAATTTAGATATTTTGATGCAGCCTCAAGAGATAAAAGTTTATTTTCTACAGGAGAACTAAAATCTACTGTGTATTTTTTATATGATTTTTCCTTCTTTTCTACTTGCTTTTTCACTTCTTTTGGTTGTTCTGAACTCATTTTATGATATAAATAAAATTTAATCTTATTTTTTTTATTTAAATTTTTTTATTAAAAATTATTTTTTTTTCTTCTTCTTATTTTAATTATTTTTTGTTTCAATGTGTTTATAACAATTTGAATAATTGAAAATGAAAATAATTGTTTATTTACATCAAATAAAATTATAAACTTTAATATTAAATATAAATGTCAAAAGTATATCAACCTCATCAAAAATTATTTTCAAAACCATATAATGAATCATCAAATAATATAAATCAAAGTGTTCAAGATATAATAGATTTATACAGTCAAAATAATCCATATTTAAAAAATATATCAAATAATAGAAATAATATTACTATAGATTATCCTAAACATTATTCTCCTTCTTATAGATCTCCTGTTTCTTTACCTTCAATTAATTCAAATTTTAAAAAACCAAATCATAGTCAAGTTAAAAAATTAAATAATAGTATTAATGAAGGAAATTTATTTTCTTCTATAGGAAGTAATATTCTTAAAGAAAAAAAACCATTAAAAAGAGATAGAACTGAAATAATGTTATTAAATAATAATAATAATAGTAATATTCTTCCTCAAATTAATAATATCACTAATATAAATATTCATATTTATCAAAATGGAAATCACAATTTTCCTATTAATAATAATGGAATTAACACAAATAGAAAAAAAATGAAATTAAGAGGAAATATTAAAATAAATAATACTTTTAATAAAGGAGGTTCTTCTGCTAATACAACTTTACCTATTTCTATTCCAGATGATTTTAATCCAATAGCAAATAATATTCCAAAAGGATTAATCAATAGTAATAGTAATCAAAATATTACAGGAAGAAAAGATAATAATAATATTAATAATAATAATAATAATAGTTTATCTTCTATTGATAATTCTGTTAATTTTCTTAGAGATTTCTCTAATGAACCTAATACTTTTATTTTATTTTTAAAATTAATTCAAAGTCATATGGATGTTGGAATTATCATTGATAAATCTTTTGGTGGAAATAGAAATAATGTTTTTCGAAGAAAAACTAATATTGTAATTACGAATGAAACTATATTTAGATTATCTAAATTAATAAATAATTATTTCAATATTATTTCTGCTATATATTCGAACAATACTTCTGTTGTAAATGATAATTTCTTTTTATTTCAATATATGAATAATCTCTTTCATAAATGTATAAAAGTTCAAATGTTAATTTTTAGTTCATTAATGGTAACTTTAAGTCAATTAGGTCTTTATGAAATTAGTTCAATGATAAAAAATCATTTTCATAAAATAATAAAAGAATTAACAAATCCTCTTTTAAATATATTTGAATTATTCATTCATGAAGAATTAAATATAAATTATCCAGATATGATAAAAACAAATTTAAGAACAGATTTTGATGAAAGATTTAATAAATTATATATAGAAAATAAAATAAATAAAGGATATAAAAATAGTGAATTATTATCAATGATAAATAAAAATATAGATAAATGTTCAAATAGTTTAAAATATTATTCAACATTAAATTTAAAATATTCTTTAATAAAACCTTTTGGAGATGCATTAAATCAATTAATAATTTCAATAGAGAGAAAGTCATTAAATCAATATTCAAAGATAATATTAAATACAATTCTTTTTGGAGAATTAGAAGTAAATAAAAATAAATTATTATCAAGACCACTTTTAATAAATTCAATAAATACTATTTCTCCTTTTCTTCCTCCAATTGATCCTAAATATAAATTTACTCTTATTTTAGATATGGATGAAACATTAATACATTTTTTTTTTACTCATATCAATGGAATGTTTTTTGTAAGACCTTATTGTTTAGATTTTTTAAACGAATTAAATAATATATATGAAATAATTACTTTTACAGCAGGAACAAAAGATTATGCTGATAATATATTAAATCAATTAGATATTAATAATAATATTTTTAAATATAGATTATACAGACAACATACTTCAATTTTAGGATGTAATGTTTATAAAGATTTAAGTAAAATTGGAAGAGATCTTAATAAAACTATTATTATTGATAATTTAAGAGAAAATTTTAAAATGCAACCTAATAATGGTATTTTTATTAAAACTTGGACTTCTGATGTTAATGATACTCAATTAAGAGATTTAAAAAAAATTTTAAAAGCTATTGTTGAATTTAATGTTACTGATGTTAAATATATTATTTCTAGAATGAATGAAGAAATTAAGTTATCTAAAAATTTAATCAATCCTTATTCTAATATTGATATTAGTAAATATATTAAATAAGGACAATGTAGTATATCTTTTTTAGTAAGGTTTAATGTTTTAATTTTTTTTCTTTTATATGTTTAGTTCAAAGCAATATATTTATAAAATTATTACATATGAGTCTGTAAATTAAATATTATTTAATTTTTTCATTTGTTATAATATCATTTAAAATATTTAAATTTTTCCCTAAAAGAGAATTTTTATTTTTCATACTTATTTTATTTAATTCTGTTATTTCTTTTGAAAAAGTATTTTTTATTATATTTTGAATATTTTTATTAATGTTTGAAAAAGAAGAAAGAAAAATTAAAGATTTCATAAAGGAAGTAGTTAATTTTTCAATTTCTGATTCACTGGTAAATGTTTTATTATAAGAATTATCATTTGAAAAATTTATATATGAATTAATATTTTTTTTAATCAGTTCTAATATTTTATTTGTTTCAAATATATTATTTATTATATCAAATTCTTTTAAGAAATTTATTCTATTTTTTTTAGAATCTTCTTCTGAAATTGAAAGAATAATTAAACAAGTATCAATAAATATTTCAATTAAATTTTCATTTTGATTCTTAATAATTATATTTAAAAAGAAATGAATATATTTATTTTTAACTAAATAATTTATACAAGAAATACTTCTTGTATAAATATATCTATCAGAAATATTTTTAATTTGTTCAATAATTTCTTGAAAATTTCTAGAGAATAAAATACATAAAAGTGAATTTGAAATAGAAATAAATTTATCCATTAAAGAATCATGTTTTTCATTTAATTTTTTATTATTTATACTTTTCATAATAAAAGAATCAAAAGAATTACATTTATTTGATATTATTTGAGATAAATTTTTATTTTTATTAATATTTAATAAAATAATAGGCTCAGTATCAATAATAATATTTTTATTATTATTTAAAAAAATATTAATATTACTTTTATATTCATTAAATTTTTCAAAATAATCAGAAATATAATTTGATAAATTGTTTAAAAGAGATTTATTTTTATATATTTGAATTAATTTACTTAAAATAACAATATGACCATATTTATATTTATTATATAATTCTATTGGATTTGATGATAAATGCATTAATAATAAAGATAAAACTTGTTTTTCTTTTTCACTTGAATTTTCTTTTTTTAATAAAATAGTTTTAACAAAAATTTTATTAAAATGTTCAATTTGAATTTTTCCTATTTCAAAAGAAATTAAATTTTTTTTTATTTTATTTGGAATTTTTTGAATGATTGAAATTGAATCATTTGTATTTTTAATTGGAATTTTTTCTTTTTTTTCTTTTAATTGAGAATTTAAAAGTACAATATCATCTTTTAATTTTTTAATTAATTTATTATTTTTTTCTTCATTTGAAGAATAATTTTTAATTTTTTCTTCTTTTTCATTAATTTTATTTTTTAAAGTTAAAATAGAATCTTCTAAAAATTTTATTTTAATTTCTAAATTAGCTAATTTATCTTTATTCCCAGTATTTAAATTATTATTTAAATTTAAATTATTTGATAAATTATTATTAATTTTATCTTTAATAATTCGATATTTATTCATAACATTATTTTCAACATTATTAATTTTTTTATTTAATTGTAATATTTTTTCATTAACTTCATTAACACATTCACCATAACATTTATCTCCAAATAACATAATTTCTTCTTTAAAAGTTATTATCATTTTATTTATTTGTTCTTTTTGATTATTAAGAAATATTTCTTTATTTTTCATATCTATTTTTTCTTTATCTATTTTTGATTTTTCTAAAACTAAACTTTGATTTATATTATCTAATTCACTTAATATTAAATTTAAATTATTATTATTATCATTTCTATTATTTATTATATTATTATTTTGGAAATTTATGTTTTGGTTGTTTAATATTAATTCATTTTTTTCTTCTAATGATAAAATTTTTAAATATTTTAAATTGAAAATTTGAGTAAAGTTATAATTGTCTTTTTTCTTTGAATTTGAATTATAAGCTTCAATATATAATTTCATATAAGATAATTCTTTATTTAAAAATTTGATTTTATAATCATCTTTTTTTTTATTTCTTAAATTATTTAATATTAAAATATTATCAAATAATACATTTTCACTATTACATAATAATAATAAATTTTTTTGATGAATTTGAATATTTTCTTCATTATAAAAAGACATAATAATAATATGATTAGTAGGAATTAATTGTGTTAATTTCATTTCAATAACAGAACCTAGAGCTTCAAAATCATTTCTTAAAATATTTAGATTCATAATATCTCCAATTGAGAATTCTTTTTCTAAATAATTATCCATAATAAATTTAAATATTTAATTAAATTTATAAATATAATTTATTATCTAAATGTCAAATCTCTTTGGAAACCAACCATCCTTGTTTGGAAATACAAAACAAGGAACATCATTATTTGGAAATAATAATCAAATTTCATTGTTTGGAAATAATAATCAAACAAATAATCAAACTACATTATTTGGAAATAACAATCAACTAAATAATCAAACTACATTATTTGGAAATAATAACCAATCAAATAATCAACTTTCAATATTTGGTAATAATAACCAACAAAATAATCAAACTGCTTTGTTTGGAAATAATAATCAACTAAATAATATAGGAACATTTGGTATTAATAATAATAATAATAATAATTTAAATAATAATTTTATTCAAAATCAAGTTATTATGACTTCAATCAAACCTGTTTTAACAATTCAATCATCAAATAGTTTAAGATTTAAAAAATTAAATACATTAAATGAAAGATTTAAAAAAGTAATAGAAAAAATTCAATTAGATTTAACAAATAATTCAATTCAAATTCAATATGCAGATAATATAATCAAAAGATTAGAAGAAAATTTTCAAATAGTAAGAAATGAAGGAGCAAATGCAGTTAAATTTAGTAAAGTTGTAGATTCAAAACTTTCAAAAGTGAAAATTCTTTTAAATAATTTACATAATGAAATGAAAAAATTAGAATTTTCATTAGAAAAACAGAAAAATAATTTTAGAATAGTTGAACAACAAGAAGATATTAATTTAACAATTCCTGATGAATTTTTATTAGATTTAATTGAAGAATTAGAACAAAGAATGATTTCTTATTCTTCTCAAATTGAAGATATTCAAACTTTAGTTAATTTATATTATAGTGAAGAAAATGGAAATTTTAATGTTAATAGTGATATGATTGAAGAATTAATTGTTGAATTATATCAATGTATTAAAATGCTTCTTAATGATGAAGCTGCTATTAATGATTATGTTAATACAGTTAAAGAAAGTTTTATTGATTATCTTAAAAATTTAGGATTAAATGATTATGAAATTAAATCTAAATTTGATTCTTATTTAGAAGAAGAAAATTTTATATAAGGAAAATATTAAATATTTTTAAATTATAAATTAATATATCATAAATTAAAAGAAATATAAAAAATTTTGTATATGAAAAATCTAAAAATATTTTATTATTAAATTAACATTTTATTAAAGAATAATATATATTTTTTATCTTATTGAATAATACAAATTATATAATAAAACTTTAATTAATAGAGTTTAAATTCATAAAAAAATATGAAAAAGACTTTGTTCAAAAAAATAAGAGACTTCATTAGATATATTTTGAAGAAAAAAAAAATAAAATTGAACTGTTTCAATTGAAGATATAAATAATAATAATAAATGGAAAGATAATTTAAAAAAAAAAATATATTCAAAAAAAAAATAAATATAAAAAAATTTGCAAAATCAATAAAAAACTAACTAATTATTAATTTTCCAATTAGATATTAATTACCTTTATGCCAGAAAAAAATAAAAAAGTATACTATTTTTAGTATTCTCACATTTTTTATTAGAATTATTAGAGAATTAAGGGAATAAACTTGAAAAAATGGGGAAAAGAAGCATAGAAATGAAAAAGATAAATAATAGAATGTCTCGTCAAATAACATATTATAAAAGAAAAAAAGGTTTAATTAAAAAAGGATTGGAATTATCTCTTTTATGTGATGTTGAAATATTTTTAGTTATACTTGATAACAAAAAAAAAGCTTCAATTCTTTCTACAAATAAAGGTTCTTTTAATTTCTTATGTGATTATTTTAATAATCTAAAAACTTTTTATGTTAAAGAATTTTATAATATTAATGATTATAAAAAGTTATGTTATCAAAATTTAAAAAAAAAAGACAATAATATTAATATATTTAATGAAGATACCTTAAATAATAGTACTAAATATAATTCTTTTGACAAAGAATCTAAAACTTTAAGTAATTTTCAAAATTCAATTAGTTATAAATTTGATAATGATGATTGTTTCAATGATATAAATTTTCAAAAAAATAATTATTCAATCAATGAAAATAATAATTTTAATAGTGATATTTTATGTAAAAAAAAATTAGAAGATTTAAAAAATTTTTCATCTTATGATATTTTAAATCAATCAAATTATAATATTTTGAATAAAAAAAGAAAAATCATTCAATCAAATAAATTATATAATTCTCCAATAAATTATTCTCCTAACATAAAAAAAAATAATAATCAATTAATTGAAAAATCGAAAGAATCAAATTCATTGAATTTATCAAATATATCAAATTTATCAAACGTATCTGGGTTAACGAAATCTAATGGGAATGAAACAATTTCTTCTAATTTAATATATAATCCTAAAATCATTGATTTAGACAAAGATTCAAATTTAAAATCTAATAGTTTACTTCCTAGAATAGAAAAAAAAGATGTAAATATAAAAAGTAATTATAAAGATTATGATGAATATCAAAATAATTTAGACAATTATATTAATAAAGATTTAAAAATTCAAGATTCTGATCTTTCAAAAATTAAATTTGTCCCTAATTCTTTTGTTAAACACAATGAATGATTTTATATTTTAATATTATAAATAAATAAATAATTAATTAAAACAATAAAATAAATTAAAATTGAAACATAAATAAAATTTTAAAAAAAATTAAAACCAAAAACTTAAAAACAAAACGTCTGAAAAAAAAAATATATATACCTTAAACATTGAAAGAAATTTTTTTATCTTTCATTTTTTTTTAATCATTTTTTATTATATATTTTAGATTAGTTATAAATTTAAATTTATATATCTTTGATATTTTTTTTTCAAATCATTGTCAATTTAAATTTTATAATATAAAATTATTAGTAAGAAAGACGTGTATTTGATAATATCCTTTATTTAATTTTTTCAATTATATAACCAATGAATAAAGGATTATAAATTCCATTGTCTCTTATATTAAATAATCCTTTAAAATTATTATCTAAAATTTTTTTTAATTAAATTAAGGATTAATTTTATATTAAATCCATTTTCCATTATAAATTTTATATTTCATTTACCAAATCTTTTCATAACAATTTTTATTGTTATAAATCAAAATTGAATTTTAAATTTTCTGAATATTTATTTACTTATAGAAAATAATTTTGAGTATTTATCTTTATAGTGAGTTAATGAAAGATAAGCTTTAATTAAATATTTATATTTTTTTTCAATTTTTACAAAAAAATTTCTTATATTTTATATCACTTATATTTTACAATTATTTGTTTATTAAATCATTTTTATTATTTTGATTATTTTTATATTATTTTTAATTTAATTTAAATATATTTATGAATAATAATTAATTGGAAAAAATAAATGTCTAAAAAACTAACAAAAGATTTAATTGTTCAGAAAATTCGAAGTGATAGATTAGGAAGTATAAAAAATTTAAATCTATGGGGTGCAAATTTAGATGATGTTTCTCTTATTCAAGAAATGCCTTCTTTAGAAATAGTATCATTAAGTATAAATAGTATTCGTTCTTTAAAAGCTTTTTCAGGATTACCATATTTAAGGGAACTTTATTTAAGAAAAAATATGATTGCTGATTTAAATGAAATAAAGTATTTAACTGATTGTGATAATTTAAGAATTTTATGGCTTAGTGAAAATCCTATTTGTGATAATCCTAATTATAGAAATATTGTCATTAGTGTATTACCTCAATTAGCCAAATTAGATGATATCATGATAACTGATGAAGAAAGAAATAAAGCTGATAAAATTTTATTACAAAATAATAATATAAGTGATTATGAAGACGATGAACAAATGGATAATTATGAAAATGATAATAAATATAATGGTGATAATTATAATAATAAAAATAATTATAATAATAATAATTTTAGGAATAATAATAATAACTCAAATAATTATAAGAAAAATAATAATAATAATTCAAATAATTATAATAATAATAATTACAATGATGAGAATATTCACAGAGGAAATAAAAGAAGAATTAGTGAAGAAAACTATAATAAAAATATAAAAGATAAATATAATAAAATATATGATGATGATTACGATAGAAATTATAATGAAGATTTAAGTCAAAGTCATCAAGTAAAAAGAAATCCTACTTATCAACCAAAAAATTTGAATGAAGATATGAGAAGAGAAGAAAATAATTATAAAGAAGGATTTAAAAGACATCAAAGTTCAAATATGATTAAAGGTAATTATTATAAAAATGATGAAATGTTTAATAATAATAGTAATAAATTCAGAGATAGAGATTTTAATGATTATAATGATTATAATTATAAAAATAACAATAATAATAATAGAAATGGAAATAAAAGTAATATTTTAAATTGTGTTTTATTATTATTAAAAGAATTAAATAGAAATGAATTAAATATTGTAAAAAGAGAAATTGATAGACAAAATAATAATAATAATGATTTTTATTAAAGA
>JAEEGK010013102.1_pt1 | contig 18740 bp, 20 predicted proteins | sample 8958771 | NCBI WGS metagenome assembly JAEEGK01 (sample SAMN16246547, study PRJNA631951) | gut metagenome | biome: gut microbiome; feature: rumen; material: SC-attached | host: Bos | place: Iran: Karaj | collected 2018-10
TGCCTTTGGTTCAGGCTGTGCTGGCCTTGTTGGTGCAGTTCCACTTGCCCTTGCAATTCTTTTGAACTACATGGTAATGGGCTTTGCCGGAATCAACCTTGACCTTGTAACAAGCATCATTGCTTCTGTTGCAGTTGGTGTCGGCATAGACTACACAATCCACTTCCTTACAACTTACAAGGAAGAGCGTGCAAAATCAGATAACCTGGAAATTGTTACCCGCGAGACCTTCCGCAAGAGCGGTCACGGAATCGTAACAAACGCACTTGCAGTAGGACTTGGCTTCCTGGTTCTCTGCTTCTCTAAGTTCGTCGTACTCCGTTACATCGGTGTACTGGTTGCAATCGTAATGTTCACTTCAAGCTACCTGGCAATGACAATCATTCCTGGAATTTTGAATGTGTTCGAACCTAAGTTTATTTCTAAGAAAAGCAAATAATTAAAATGTGGTTTCGACAGGCTCAACCACCGGTGGTTGAGTAAGCCGAAGGCTGTATCGAAACCACAATATAAGGAGATACAAAATGAAAAAGATTACTGTAATTATGGCAGCACTCGCTGTATTAAATGGCTTCGCTTTCGCAGATGCAAAGGGAACTGAAATTATGACAACTGTAGCAGACTTCAAAAAGCCCAGCTTCTCACGCAGCCAGGTAATTATGAGTCTTGAAGACAAGAGCGGTGCTAAAGAAGACCGCCAGATTATTGAGTACGGAAAAGAAGCCGACGGAAAAACTTATGTCGTAATGGACTTCAAGGGACCTGCTAACGTAAAAGATACCCGCTTCCTTCAGATTACAAATGACAATGGCCCGGATGATAAGTTCATTTATCTGCCATCGCTCAAATCTGTTCGCCGTGTAAACTCAAGCGAAGGTTCAAAATCTTTCATGGGTTCAGATGCAACTTACGATGACCTTTCAACCCGCGACGTTTCTGAAGATGATCACGAGTATCTTCGCGAAGAAAAGATGACTGTTGAAAGCGGCGTAACATACGACTGCTACGTAATCAAAGAAGTTCCTCTCGACAAAAAAGGAACTCAGTATAACTACCGCATGGTCTGGGTTGATAAGGCAACAATGTACCCGATTCACACAGAAATGTACGACAAAAACGACAAGCTGGTAAAGGTTCTCGAAGTTTTGAACATTCAGAAAATCGACGGCTATGATATGCCGATGGAAAACAAACTTAAGAACGTTCAGACCGGCCACAGCACAACCCTTAAGATTATTAAGGTAGAAGTTGATAAGGCCCTTCCAGACAGAGTATTCACACAGAACTTTTTGACTACAGGTAAGTAGGATTTAAGTGCTAGGGGTTAGGGAAGCAGGCGTTGCGGGCGGCGTTTGAGCCCGCAGAGGGGGTAGGCGGAAATGAGGCTTGCCGAATTGTAGCCGAGGGGGAGACTTCCCCCATCCCTAGAACCTAAAACCTGAAACCTAGAACCTAAAAAAAGGAGATAAAGAAAATGAAAAATATAAACAAAATAATTTTTATGACTTCTGCGATTTTAATTTGTGCGAACACCTTCGCCGATGACTTCGACAGCTTTGGAGACTTCGGGGATTTTGGAGGAGACTCTTCATCAGGAACCGCTTCTGCCCTTGAAGTAAATGGAAGCGCAGAAGTTGATATCCGTGCTTATGTAGATACAAGCGATAAAGATAATAAAGACGACGCAGACAAGATTGATGTAAGAGCTCTTCCAGATGCAAAGCTTGATCTTAAGTACAGTGGGAACAAATCTGATGTAGAGCTTAAGCTCAAGGTAGATGAGGACACAATCAAGAATCATCCGATTGACGTAATTGATGAAGCAGTGCTCCGCGGCTATTTTGGAAACCTTACTCTCGAAGCCGGAAAGATGAAGGTTGTCTGGGGCAAGGGCGATAAGCTCCACGTTCTAGACAACTTCAATGCTGACGACTATTCAGATTTTATTATTCCTGATTATCTGGACCGTCGTATCAGTACACCAATGGTACGTGCAGTTTACAGCCTGCCATTTGCAAATATGAATATTGAAGGCGTGTATACACCGCTTCTTCCTGTAGACCGTTTTGCAACAAGCGGCCGCTGGACACCAGCTCAGGTTGGCGCATTAAAAGGAAGTGTAACTAGTGCTGCCAAAAAGAAGGTTGCAGATTCTTTTACTGCCTATACAACAGCCAGCGGAACAGCAACTCTTGCAGGCTTAGCTTACAAGACAGCAGGTGAGGCTTATCAAAAGGCTGCGGCAGCATATCAGGCCGCTCCAACAGATACAAGTAAAGCCCAGGCCTTCGCGGCTGCAAAGACTGCATACGAAACAGCAAAAGCAGATTATGAAAAGGCAAAGACAAGCCTTACTGCTGCGGGAACAGCCTATATGCTGAATCTGGAAAATGCTAATTCGCTTTCTGCAAATCCAGAGGTTATCTACCCGGATCTCTGGACTCTCAAATACAGTCAGTTTGGAGGACGTGCTACCTGGACACTTGGTCAGATTGATATGGGAATCAGCTACTATAACGGCTGGTATAAGCAGCCATCGTTCAATGGAGATAAGCTGAATGATTTCCTTACTGCTTACCTCGCAAGCGGTAAAGTTTCAGAAAAGGACAAGTTCCTCTCTTACGACAAAAAGCAGACCTTCGGACTTGAGGCTTCTTCAATCATCTGGCACTTTAATGTACGCGGTGAGTTTGCCTATAATCTGACAGATGATGCAGACGGTACAAACCCTTGGGTCCACAATAACTCAATTGCCTGGCTGGGCGGTTTTGATATCGACCTGCCCTTCTGGAATGCTAACCTGAACGTTCAGGAAACAGGTACTTATATTCTGAACGGCGGAAAGTGCGATGAAAACATCAAAGATAAGCATAAGTCAGATGTTGATTATGACAAGAAGGGCTATACAAACGACAAAATCGTTGCAAACCTTACAACATCATTCTTAAATGATAAGGTTGCTCCTGAAGTAACAGTAATGTACGGAATTGAGCGCGGCGACCTTGTTGTAATGCCAAAGCTTGCCTATAAGCCTGACCAGAATCTTACCCTTACAGCAAGCGGAATGATAATCAACTGTGCTGATGAGGACAGTGAGTTCTACGGCTGGAGAAAAAACAGCTTTGCAAGCATAGGGGCAAAATATCAGTTCTAAACATCCGTGTCATTCCGAACTTGTTTCGGAATCTTATATGCAGAGATGCTGAAACAAGTTCAGCATGACGTGAAACCTCTTCCCCAATATTACAAATACGGTTAAAATGGGGGAGAGGTTTTTGAATTGAATAACGAAAGAATTAAAGAAATCCTGCTGGACATCTCCCCATGTGAGATTGATTTTACAGTTATCCAGACAGGTAAAGAAAGCAAGAGAGTTAACGGCTTTTACAAACCAGATACCCACGAAATTTATCTTCATAATCTGAATTTTAAATCTGATAACATGCTGGTTTATACAGCAGTTCACGAATATACCCATCATCTTTGTACAATCGAAAAACAGGAAAACGACCCGAGCTATGGCAAGGCCTGCAAGGTTCACACTCAGGAATTCTGGGCGAAGTTTGGAGATCTTATTGCAATTGCCGAGCAGAAGGGTTATTACAAAATCGGCTGGGAAAGTAACGAGGAGCTTAAGGCTCTTACACAGGATATTAAAGAAAACTACCTTGCAAAAAACGGACAGCTTATGCAGGAGTTTGGTAAGAAGCTGGCACGTGCTTTTGATCTTTGTCAGGAAGCAGATATCCGTTATGAAGATTATATTGACCGTGTTCTTTGTTTACCACGCAATGCCGCAAAGGATATCAGAAAGATTGGAGCGGTAGAGATAAATCCTGCAATCGGCTTTGAAAATATGAAGGTAGTTGCCAGTGTTAAAAAGAGGGATGCCCGTGCCGAGGTAGAACAGGAATTCTTAAATGGCGGAAAGAGTCCTTCTTCTGTAAGAGAAATGATGAAGCAGAAATCAGCTCAGGCAAGCGGAAACGATCCGAAAACAAAGCTTGAGAAAGAAAAATCCAGACTCGAAAAAACAATTGCTCAGCTTACCCAGCGTCTTGAATATGTGGAGGAGAGCCTTGCAAATATGTAAATCAAAAAAGGCAAGAGTTCTGGCGGTTTTGATTTTTGCCGCCTGCAGTCTTTTTGCCCAGACAACAATTGATATGCCGGAAATGCCGGAGATGCCTTCAATGCCTGTAATAGGCGGAGGCTTCTATACTCCAAGCTTTCCATCGCGTCCAAACTCTGCAGCAAAAAATTCTTCCAGCGATTCGACAAAAGATAAAAACGAAAGTGTGCTTACAGAATCTATAACCCCTGAAAGTGTAATAACCTCGGTGCTTTCAAAAGGGAACACTCTTACTGCCTACGATATTTCTTCCCTTTATGATTCCGGACTTTTTACAAATATTTCTTCTCTGGATTCTCTGGGTAGTCTTACAAATTACACTACATCAACTTCTACAAATGTATTACTGCAGCAGGTATTAAATAGTCTGAATGATTTGAAAAAACAGCAACAGAGTGCAAGTCCAAAAGAAAAAAATGAACTGAATGCAACAAAGGCAGATGCTGAAACCTTTAAGAAAAGAGAGCCTTCAATTCTGCGCTTTAAGATAAACGGTTACAATATTGCAGATTCCCTTACAAAGGTTTTCTTTAGTGAGACAGAAGCTGACGGAAGCTTTCTGCTTACCGGTGACAGAAAATATTTTGTAAACCAGCAGGTGAGAACCGAAACCTTTTACATGCTTTTTAAAACAGTAAGCTCGAATGGTTCATCTCTTACTTATAAGGTTCAGCCAAGTATTGCCCAGGACATACGCAACGAAAACTCTTATGTTTATAAGCTTGCAAATGTTAAGAATCTCACTGCAGAAAAAACTGGAAATCTTGTTGTTATCCATTATACAAGTGATTCGGTTAATGCAGACCTTCTTCTTGATATAGACAGTAAATAAGTTTTGGTGGATGATTGCGACATGGTTGATATGATTGCAGGACTTATGAAATGCGGGATTCCAGAATCTGCCTGCCAGACTCTTGCACAAAAGATGGAAGCCTACATAAAAGAAATAATCCTTTTTAATTCTGCCTATAATCTTACAAATACCAGCGACAGAGACGAGCTTGTGGTGCGCCATATTTTTGATTCCCTGGCGGCCTGGCCGAAAATTAGTGAGCTGGCTGAAAGTGCGGCGGTTGAGCCTGTCGAAAGCCCCGGTTCTGCTCTTGTGCTGGCCGATATCGGCAGCGGGGGAGGCCTCCCAGGTATTCCTCTTGCGGCTGCCTTTGCCTGCGCGGGAATTGATAAGGTTAGCATTGAACTTGTGGAACGCATGGAAAAGCGCTGTGCCTTTCTGGAAAATTGCGCCGCAATTCTGGGACTTAAAAATGTTTGTGTCGTAAACAGTGAGGCAGAGCGCCTGCCGGAAGCCGCTTACGATTTAATTACCTTCCGTGCCTTCCGTCCTCTCGACAAGAAAATGACAAAGACTCTTTTGCGGATAGTTAAGAAGGGCGGCTGTCTTTGCGCTTACAAGGCTAAGGCAGAAATTATCAAGGAAGAAATGGCTGGAATTACAGCCCTTGTTCCAGAATACGAGGTGGCGCCGCTTGAAGTGCCGGGGCTGGAAGATTCAGAAAGAAATATTGTAATTATAAGGAAATAAAAATGGCTTTAGATAATCTGATAAAAAAGAACAAAAACCGCACCCCTGCTCAGGTTGTTGTGCAGGATGTTGTAAAAGTAAAGAAAGGGGAGAGGGTTCTGATTATCGCAAATCCCGCAACCTCAGAAATTGCCCAGGATTTATATTCTGCAAGCTGTGAAAGTGGGGCTGTTACAACTCTTATGTTCCAGCCGGATAAAAGCAGCTTTGACAATGCGAATCCGGAGGTTCTTGCCGCAATTGCAAGCCAGCCTGAGGTTTGTTTTTCGATTTCTAACATAAAACTTGGAAAAGACCCTGGCGCAACTGCAAATCCTTATACGACAGAAGACGGACAGAAATACACACATATTTTCGATTATCTTATGGACGGTAAGAAGTGTATGCGCGGCGCCTGGACACCGGGAATAACTCCCGACATGATGAACCGCACTGCCGCAATTGATTATAAAGAGCTTCAGGCCCGCTGCGCCGCGCTTACCGAGATTTTTAAGAACGCTGTAAGCGCCCGGGTTACCGCTCCGGGGGGAACAGATCTCGTAGTTCCAATTAACGGCCGTAAGCTTCTTTCAGATGACGGCGACTTTTCAAAACCTGGCAGCGGTGGTAACATCCCGGCTGGCGAGGTTTTTATAAGTCCGGTTGTTGGCGGAAGTAGCCTTAAGGCTGAGGACGGCAGCTTATTTGAACAGCAGTCAGACGGCTGTGAGGGTAAAATCGTTTACGACGGTTCAATGACTTTCAGCGACGGCGACTCAATTCTTGAAACTCCAATCACCTGTAAGGTTGAAAAAGGTTATGTTACTGATATTACAGGTGGCGCCGAAGCCCGCAGACTTCTTAAGACAATAGTCGAAGCTGAAGTCAGACCTTTTGTATTGGAAAAGGAAGGTAAGCTTCCGCAGGGGCAGGCCGCAATTTACAAAAAGAACGCCCGCAATATCGGAGAGCTTGGAATCGGATTAAATCCAGCCGCAAACATTACCGGCAATATGCTGGAGGATGAAAAAGCCTTTCATACCTGTCACTTTGCAATCGGCGAAAATTACGACAACGATGCGCCAAGCCTGATTCATCTTGATGGAGTAGTTCGTGAACCGACAATCATCCTTACTTATGCAGACGGAAGTTTCCGAACAATTCTTGAAAACGGTTCGCTACAAGTTTAATGACAAAGCCTGATTCTTGTCATATAATTACAGTATGAGTAAGAAAAAAGATAGAAAAATCAAGCGTTTGCAGAAGCTCCCTATCTGGCCTGCAGTGCTTGAAATGATTATAGTCGAGCTTGTAATTTTTTCACTTACAATTTTCATTTGCGCAATTTCAATGTTTGGTATAGTAAATACCCTTGTGCTGAACATGGTAAAAGAATGCCGTGGCGCAATTGAACTTACAGAAGATAACTGGAATAGTAAAAGCCGGTCAGAAATAGAAAATCAGCTTAAACTTTATGCCGAAACTCATGCAGATATAAATGATATTGTTATTCTTGCAGATGATGAAATTTTATCAGTAGTTCCAAAATATAAAGCCAATATTGCAAAAGAGGTGCAGTTAGTATTTAAAGAATCAGGTCTGGTTCATTTTATAGATTCTGAATACGAAAGACCTTTCTTGAATATGATGTTTACGGCGGAAGATTCCGGAACAATGCATGTTACCCTGGAAGATAAGGGACAGCCTGATAAGGCAGAGCCTCCAGAGCCTCCTAAGGATTTTGAGCCTGGTGAAAAACCTGATGCAGCTCCTATGAACCCGGAGATTAAAAAGCAGGCAGAAGAAATTGAATCTGCAGTAACTAATGAGCTTGGGGTTTTCCTTTACAGTCCAAAAAATCTTTTTAGAACAATGGATGTTGAAAGGGTTATAAGCGACCCTGAGTATATCGAGTGGGCAACAAAAGAAAGCTCTGGCCTTCATACAATTTCAATTTATAAAACTGATGTAGAGAATGTAAATCTCTGTTTTAAGACTGTATACCGTTTTAATACCTTCCAGTTTAATCTTATTGCAACAATCCTTATATTCTTCATTGTTGTTCTGATTTTCTCCGGAGTATTTGAAATCTGGAAAGTTGTAAAGCTGGTACATCAGAGAAAGCGTGTTAATAAGCTTGTTACAACAGATACTGTAACCGGCGGATATAATAAAGATTATTTTATACAAAAAGCTCAGAAAGAAATTTCACGCTCAAGAAAAACTTATGCAATAGTTCAGCTTCGTCTGGAAAAATACCGTAACTATTGTACAGCCTACGGACTAAAGCAGGGAGAAAATCTCCTGGAAGATTTGAATAGTTTTATGGTAGAGCTTCTTGCTAAAAAAGAAATTGTAGCGCATGTTGAAAAATCAGATTTTGCCCTGCTCTTAAACTATCAGAATGAAGAAACTCTCAATATCCGAATAAGAAATATGATGAATATCCTGCGGGAAAGACGGGGCGGTCAGCATCTTACTTTTTCTGCCGGTGTCTGTCCGGTTAAATCAAAGAGCGATGAGGTTTCTTTTATATTAACCTGTGCCGGTCTTGCTGTTCCAGGAACAATTAAGATTCAGGACGAAATAGTATGGTTTAATGATTCAATGAAGGAAGAGCAGGTCTGGGAACGTCGCATAGAAGATGATATGGATAAGGCTCTGGAAAACCATGAATTCCAGGTATACCTGCAGCCTAAGTATTCTACAAAAAAGGAAAGCCTTTCTGCGGCAGAAGCCCTTGTAAGATGGACTCATCCGATTCTTGGTTTTATTTCGCCGGGCAAGTTTATTCCGATTTTCGAGAAAAATGGTTTTATTCTGCAGCTTGATGATTATATGCTCAACGAAGTTTCTAAGCTTCAGGCAGGCTGGCTGGAGCAGGGTAAGAAGCTTGTCCCGATTTCTGTAAATGTTTCCCGCGCACATTTTGCAGAAGAGAATCTGGCAGAGCACATCTGTTCAATTGTAGACAAGTATAAGGTACCTCATGAATTTATTGAGCTGGAGCTTACAGAGTCTGCCTTCTTTGATGATAAGTCGGTCTTGCTGACTACAGTTCGCAAGTTAAAAGAATTTGGTTTTAAGGTTTCTATGGATGACTTTGGAGCAGGTTATTCTTCGCTTAATTCTCTTAAGGAACTTCCGCTGGATATAATTAAGCTTGATGCTGAATTCTTCCGCAGCGTAGATGATATAGACCGTTCTAATCTTATTGTTGGTCAGACAATTACTCTGGCTAAAAAGCTTGGAATGGAAATTGTTGCGGAAGGTATTGAAACCCGCGAGCAGGTAGATTTCCTTGCAAAGCAGGATTGCGATTTAATTCAGGGCTTCTATTTTTCTAAACCCTTGCCAGTCAGCGAATTTGAAGAAAAAGCATGGAGTAAATAAAAAGATGTATTACAAAAAAATTCTCATTCTGACAAGTCTTGTATCAATGTGTTTTACTGCCTGTGCAAAAGCAAAAAGTACAGGAGCAAAGACAGTTGAAGAGCCTGCAGCTCAGGTGGTAATAAATCCAGAAATTGAAAAACTTAACCGGGTGCTTCTTTCTATGAGCCCCCGCTGTAAGGCCGCAATTCCAAACGGAGACCCGGAAGAATTTCTTTCTGATTTACATAAGGTGCTTGAGGTAAAGAAAAATTTCCGCACGGATGATCTTTCTCTTTATTATCTTATAGATAAAAAACATTCTGTTGGTTCTGATTATGTACCGAAAGATCTTATGCCTGTAAAAGGCAATGACCTTTGGAATGTGAGCCGAAATGACCTTTCTTTAAGACCTGAAGCTTATGCCGCTCTGGAAGACCTTTCACGGGCTGCTCTTAATGATGGAATAAAGCTTCTGGTCAGTTCAACATATCGTTCCTATCAATATCAGGAAGGCCTTTTCAACCGTTATGTAAAGCAGGATGGTCTTGAACTTGCAGAGCGTTATAGTGCCCGTCCGGGAACCAGTCAGCATCAGCTTGGCGTTGCAATTGATTTTGGTTCAATTACCGATGACTGGGGCGATACAAAAATGGGTAAATGGGTTTATGAAAACGCTGCCCGTTTTGGCTGGTCTTTGAGTTTTCCGCAGGGCTATGAGGATGTAACCGGCTATATGTGGGAGTGCTGGCATTTCCGCTATATTGGAGTCGAGGCCTGTAAATTCCAGAAAAAATGGTTTGGCGATATCCAGCAATTTATGCTGGAATTTATAGATGCCTGGGAAAGTCAAAACTAGTCAACTAGTCGTAAAACTATTCTGCGTCCTGCTGTCCAATCTTAGAAATACGGCCCATAATCTCTTCTGTATCTCTCTGAAGAGCATGTGCCGCATCTTCTACAGCGTGAGTTCCATCGAAGAGAATATTGTAAAATAAGGCTTTTTTCTGATATACTCGCAGCCATGGATAAACTCGATATAAAGCTGATTGCTCTTGATCTGGATGATACTTTATTAAATGATAACCGCGAAATAACAGAAGGAAATGTTGCCGCTCTGCGCCAGTGTGCAGAACGTGGAATATATGTTGTTTTATGTTCAGGTCGTGCGGAGGATGCAATTCTGCCTTTTGTACGCCGCCTGGAAATTGCCGGAAAAGAAGCCGGCCGCTTTTTGATTGCCATAAACGGCTGTTCAATTTTTGATTTGCACAAGCGCCAGCAGATTTTCTGCCAGAAGGTTGAGCCGGAGATTTTGATTCGTACAAATGAGATTGCTGAGGCCCGCGGCCTTAGAAGTGAAGTTTACACACCTGATACAATTTATTACCGTGAGGAAACCCAGTGGACAAAGCTGGATGTTGATTTATGTGGCCTTAAAGGTGCGGCTGTAGAGGATTATGACGACTTCCTGAAAACCGGCTTTACAAAGATGTTGGTACCAGGGGAACCTGCGGAACTGCTGGAGCTTCAGGACCAGCTTCGCGCAGAGTTCGGCGACAGAGCTGTTATCTTTACCAGTAAACCATACTTCCTGGAAATCTTGCCGCCTGATTGTGGTAAGGGAGAAGCAGTTTCGTGGCTTGCAAAGGAGCTTGGTTTTGGAATGGATAAAGTGATGGGCTTCGGCGACAGTATGAACGACGAGAGCCTGATTCGCATGGCAGGCCACGGAGTCGCAATGTGCAACGGTCTGGACGAAATCAAAAAAATTGCCGCTCATGTAACAGATCTGGACAATAACCACGATGGAGTAGGCGAGTTCTTGAAAAAATACGTCTTATAGTAAAAAAATTGCCACACGGATTGGAAACGGCGTTAGCCGTTTCCAATCCGTGTGACAGCCTATTGCACAAAACCTCGTTTTTCATTATTATATTCGATACGTATTTAGACTTTGGGCAAAGTGGTGTTTAATCCCCGTTTTACGCTGGCTGGCCGGTCTGAATTACCAGTCTTTTGCAGGTTGGATTCTGTTTCCTTATTCCACTGCACCAGGCGTTTAATTGAATTATTTTAATAGAGGTATTATATGTACGCAACTATTGAATTTAAGGGCAAGCAGTACAAAGCAGAAAAAGACGCTGTCCTTACAGTAGATAAGCTTGATGCTGAAAAAGGTACAAAGATTGACATTGATACCGTTCTTTTGGTAAGCGACGGTGACAAAATCAGTGTAGGTACTCCTTATGTACAGGGTGCAAAGGTAACTGTAGTTGTAGAAGATTCTTTCCGTGACAAGAAGGTTTTGGTTTTCAAATACAAGTCAAAGAAAGACTATCATCGCTTGATTGGTCATAGACAGCAGTACACAAAGGTACGTGTTGAGTCTATCACCCTCGCATAATAAAAGGAGATTACTATGGGAAGAACACGTGGTGGATCTGGTGCAAAAAACGGACGCGATCCAAATCCTAAAAGTTTGGGCGTAAAAAGATATGCCGGTGAATCTGTAACAGCAGGTTCAATTATTGTTAAGCAGCGTGGAACAAAATTCTATCCTGGAGCAAATGTTATGAAGGCCGGAGATGACAGCCTTTTTGCTACAGTAGACGGAAAAGTAGTTTTTGGTGAAAGAAACAATCACAAAGTTGTTTCAGTAGAAGCTGCAAAATAAGTTCGGCACTTGCTGAACGTAAATGCCCGGTGTGAATAATTTCTGCCGGGCTTTTTTTTTGGGGTATACGGTCAGTCGGCAAGCACAGCTTGCCTCTGTGCCGTTTTATCGATAATCCTAAAACGACCCTTGCGGCTCGTTTTTTAACGGATTTTCGATTTTAGGCAGGTATTATGATAGGTTTTGCTGATGAAGCTACAATAGAAGTTCGCTCCGGCAACGGCGGTAATGGCTGTGTTGCATTCAGGCGCGAAAAGTATGTTCCTCATGGTGGCCCTAACGGTGGTGACGGCGGAAAGGGTGGCGACATTATTTTTACAGTAAAACGTAATCTTCGTACTCTTGCAAATCTTCGTCACAGAGTTTGCTTTAAGGCAAAAAATGGTGGCGACGGACAGGGCTGGAACCGCTTTGGTGCCGATGGAGAAGATTGTGTAATTGCTGTTCCTCCTGGAACAACAATCCGCGATGCCGAAACCGATGAAGTAATTTATGATTTTTCTTCTGCAAAAGGAGACGAGCAGTTTACCTTCCTTAAAGGCGGCAACGGCGGCTGGGGTAATGTTCATTTTAAGAGCTCTACAAATCAGGCCCCTCGTCAGGCAAATCCGGGACAGCGCGGAGAAACACGCTTTCTTAAACTTGAACTTTCTATCATGGCAGATGTTGGTCTTGTAGGTTTTCCAAACGCCGGTAAATCAAGTCTGCTTACATTCTTTACAAACGCACGTCCAAAAATTGCGCCTTATCCGTTTACAACAATCATTCCAAATCTTGGAGTGCTTCGTGTAGACGACGAAAGCGACATTATTATTGCAGATATTCCTGGAATTATTGAAGGAGCTTCTGAAGGTCTTGGACTTGGCGACACCTTCCTTAAACATATTACAAGAACATCCTGTCTCATTTTTATGATTGACTGTTCTGACGCAAATTATCTTACAGCTTATGAAACTCTTTGTGGTGAGCTTAAAAATTATTCTGACAATCTTATGGAAAAGCCACGTATTGTTTTGTGCAACAAGATTGATGTAGAAGGTGCTTTTGATAACGCTGTAGAAGTTGCAGAAAAAATAAAGGCAGCTGAACCAGATACTGTTGTAATTCCTGTTTCAGTTCATACGGGCCGTGGAATGAAGGACGCACAGCATCAGATTATGGAGCTGGTAAATCGCCAGGAATGCAGAAACCTTTGTGAAGAAAAACCGGCTGCAGAATTTGGCAGCAGCTTTATGCAGGGACGCAGCACTGACGATGACGACGAAAATATTCAGTACCCTGGAAGTGAAGAATAGGGAGGCAGCTTTGAAAATTGCAGTTTTTGGTGGCAGCTTTAATCCTCTTCATATTGGGCACGCAATGCTTGCAGATACTATTATCACAGAGCTTGGCTACGATAAAGTTTTATTTGTACCAACCTATATTACTCCGCATAAGGTTTGCGGTGGAAAGGTTACTGCAGAACAGAGACTTGAGCTTGTAAGAGCTTTCTGTGCGTCGGTTCCGGGTGGATGTTTTGAAACAGAAACCTGCGAGTTTGACAGGGGCGGTGTTTCTTACACTTCTGATACTCTTGAATTTCTGACTAAGAAATATGAGGGAAAACTGGAAGGTAAGCTTGCCTTTGTAATGGGTGATGAGGTTGCTGCAGAGTTTGATAAGTGGCGCAATCCTCAAAAGGTATCTGATCTTGCAGATCTGATTATTGTTCACCGCTATCCTGATGTTGGAGCTTTGGAAAAGGCTCTTTATGGTAACCAGAATCCTGCTTCCGACGGTTCTTATAAAAACAAACCTGCAGGTGACTATAAGGGCGATTTTGCCGTTCAGTTTGACAAGGATAATTTTGCTTATCCGCATATTTATATTGAAAATCCTATGCTCCCTGTTTCTTCTACAGATATAAGGGGACGCATCAGCGGAGGAAAAAGCTTTAAGTATCTTGTTCCATCTGCAGTATATGATTATATAGAAAAAAACGGTTTGTACAGGGAATAAAATGTTTGACTGGGATAGTGTTACAGAAAGAATAAGAGATTATACGGAGGCACATGTAAAGCCTTCCCGCTATGATCACAGTGTGCGCGTTGCCGAAATGTGCGCAAAGCTTTGTCGCCGTTATGGACTTGATGAAAACAAGGGATATCTTGCCGGTATTGGTCACGATATGTGCAAGGATATGCCTAAGGCTAAAATGCTTGAGACTGCGGCGCGCGACGGAGATCCAATCACAGATTTTGAAAAAAAGACTCCTTCTATTGTACATGGTCGGGCTGCAGCTGTTATAATGAAGGAAAAGTTTGATATAACAGATCCTGATATTCTTGAGGCTGTTGCAAATCATGTTTCTTGCAGGCTTGGAATATGTGATCTTGGAAAAATTCTTTTTCTTGCAGATAAGATTGAACCTGGACGTCCTCAATCTACAAAGGAATACAGAGAAAATCTTATGAAGCTTCCGCTGGATCAGATGTTAGCGTCGGTCCTTCAGGAAAACTATGAATATATTACGAACAAGGGTTTTGACGTTTACCCGGATACAAAAAAAATGATAGAATACTATCAGGGAAAGAAATGAAAAAGCTAAGAAACGAACAGAAGGGTATTATTTTTATTGTTCTCATTGTAATTATTATTCTTGTATTGAGTATGTTTTTTGTAAACTCACTCAAAACCAACAAGGTAAAAGAAGCTTTGGAACACGATACTCTGCTGCGTATTCTTTTTGTAGTTCAGGATGATGAAGAAAAGGTTCTTTTTTCTGATGTAATCATTTATGATACTTCTACTAAAAAGGCTGCTGCAATTAATCTTCCGGGTTATACAGGTGCAATCTTTCAGTCTCTTGGAAGAACAGACCGTCTGGATCAGGTTTATAACGAGCTTGGAATTGAAGCGTACAAAACCGAAGTTCAGAAAATGCTTGGTATAACTGTTCCCTATACTTCTGTTGTAAAGCTTGAAGACTTTATAAAGCTTTGTGATATTTTTGGTGGAATGAGAGTATTTATTCCTTCTCCGATTGATGTTGTTTCGGATGATGGAAAGCGTTATCTTTTGCCTTCCGGCGCTATCAACCTTGATGGAGATAAGATTGCGGTTTACTTAAGCTATCGTGATGAAGAAGAAACCGAAGAAACAATCCAGGATCGTTATCAGAATATTATGGGTGCTTTTCTTACCGGTCTTCATGATCAGAACTATAAGATTTTTAATAAAAAGCAGAACTTTAAAAAATTTGCTGAATCAATTCAGACAAACCTTGCAGATTACGAGGAAGAAACCCTCTATTCCGAGATTTCAGAAATTGATACAGAATCTATAATCAAGCAGACAATTACAGGTTCGCTTCGTAATGTTGAACTTCGTGGTGGTGAAGCTCAACAGCTTTTGTTCCCTTTGAACAACGGTGAATTTATTAAGGAAGCTGTAAAGCAGACAACCTATATGCTTATGTCTTCGGATGGAACTATTTCTAACCGAATTTACGTTCTTGAAATTCAGAACGGAACTACAACTCAGGGACTTGCACGACGTACTTCTACCTTGTATCAGAATGCAAGTTATGATGTTCTGAGTGCGGTAAATGCCGATTCAAACGATTATGCAGAAACAGTCATAATTGATCACATCGGAAACGAAGCAATTGCAAGACAGGTTGGAGAGCTTATCCGCTGTACTAATATCAAGCAGGCAACGGATATGGAAGGCGGAGCACAAACAGACAGCATGGTTGATTTTACTATCATTCTTGGTCGTGACTTTAACGGTGCTTATGTAATTCCGGGTGCTTCATATTAGACAAAATAAATTAAGGATTAAATACTATGGAAACTAAAGAAAATACAGTAGAAAAAACAACAGAACAGAAGGCTATTGAAATTGCAAAGCTTATGGAAGACGGAAAGGGTAAGGATGTTACTCTTATTGATATAAGCGGACTTAATTCCTGGGCAGATTATTTTGTTATTGCAACTGTTACCAGTTCCGCACAGCAGCAGGGTCTTTCAAAGCAGATAAAGGATTATATTAAGGCAAACGATCTGGAAATTCATCCTACAAACAGAAGAAGCCCTAATGGAGATGACTGGAATCTTATTGATCTTGGAAATATTGTTGTACACCTTATGTCAGAGCAGGCCCGCGAATTCTATAATCTTGAAAAGCTTTGGTTTAAGGGAAAAGTAATAAGTTTGTAGACCGCCTTACACATTATAAGTCGTATTTGTCGATGAAGGTGATGTCGTCTTCGTCATCATTACGGTTTGAAAAATAACCGTCTTCTGGTTCAACATCGTCGTATGGCTCATCTATGTCTTCTTCTTTAAAGACATCATCGTAGTAAAGGTCTTCGTCGCTGTCAAAATCATCGAGATCATCGTCTTCATCATCGCCGAAGTCATCATCAAAGTCTTCGTCAAAGTCATCGAAGTCGTCATCTAGAAACATCGAAAATTCATCAAGTTCTGGTTCTGAGAACATAGGTTACCCCATCGTATGTGCTTTTTCAGGTGGATATTTTTTATTTCCCATCCACTAAAGAAGATATAGTAAAGTAGCATTATTATCAACTAGTTTTTAAAAAAATTTTAAAGATTCTGTTATAATTTTATAAAATCTTTGTTATGTTTGACAACAATATGAATTTTAGTATAATATGTAAAATTGATGGATGAAATTTTTACTGAAAAGGCTTATGCCAAGGTAAATTTTAATCTAAGGGTTCTTCCTGTTCGTGAAGACGGATATCACAATATAGAAAGTATATTTCAGACTATTGAGTTGTTCGACGAATTGGAAGTTTCTGTACTTGAAGAGTCAGGCTGTTTCGTTGACTGCAGTTCAATTAAACTTCCCCTAAATAACACATTAACTTCAGCATATGACGCCTTCTGCCGTGTTGCAGGAACAAAGGTGCCGGGTGTTAAAATTGTGTTAAAAAAAGGAGTTCCTTCGGGCGGCGGTCTTGGCGGCGGATCTTCGGATGCAGCAGCATTGGTGAGAGTGTTGGAAAGAATCTGTAATATACAGCTTTCTGACAGTCAGCTTGAGTTTATTGCAGAGAAAACGGGAAGCGATGTTTTCTTCTTTATGAAATGCCGGCCGGATGGAACAGGATGTGCTCTTGTTTCGGGGCGTGGAGAAAAAGTAAAGATGATTAAGGGACGCACGGATTTGTTTCTTGTGCTGGTTTTTCCGGATGTCTGCAGCTCTACTAAAGAAGCTTATTCCTTAGTAGATGAAACTTTAAAGTGTGAAAACAGTTGTAAATATCCTGCCTTTGAGGAGCTTGAAGGTGTTTACCAAAAAGCTCCATCTGACTGGATTTTTATGAATACGTTTACTCCTGCGTTGTGTGGCGTATATAGTGATTTATCAAGAGCGTTGAGTACGTTGAAAGATGCTGGTTCCGAGTTTTGCGACATGTCTGGTTCGGGTTCAACATTGTACGGGGTTTTTACAAAAAGGCAACAGGCCGAGGCTTGTTTGGAGCTTCTTAAATTGTCCTGGAATTGTGCTCTTGTTCGGTTGCTATAAAAAAATGTTTTGGAGGTAATTGGCTTATGCAAATTACAGAATTGCGTATTCGAAAAGTCGAAGACGAAGGTAAGTTACGTGCTTATGTAACAGTAACTTTTGACAACTGCTTTGTGGTGCACAATGTTAAGATCATCGAAGGAAAAAGCGGCTTATTTATTGCTATGCCTAGCAGAAAAACTGCTAACGGTGAGTATAAGGATGTAGCTCATCCAATAAGCCCTGAGTTCCGTACAGAACTGCAGAATAAGATTATTGCTGAGTATGAAGCAGGTCATGTTGAGGTTGGCGGCGAAGCTGACTAACTGAAACTATATATATGACTTTCTCCGCTGGTGTAATGGTAGCACACGAGCTTTTGGTGCTTAGAGTCCGGGTTCGAATCCTGGGTGGAGAATTATTCTCTGCGTTGCAGAGGCAAAAATATTTTATGGATATAAGGAGCTTTACGAAATGAGTAAGCAGACTTTGAACGCAAAAGTTCGCACTGCATCTGGTAAAACAGCTGCTAAAAAACTTCGCCAAGTAGGTAGTATCCCAGCCGTTATGTACAACGAAAAGGGCGAAGCTACTATGCTCGAAGTGAACGAAGTTGAATTCAACAAGATTTGGAGAACAATTACTCCAACAACTTCAATCAATCTTGTCGTTGACGGCAAAGAAAACCTCGCTTTGATTAAGGATACTGAATACAATATCCGCACAGACAAGGTTTTGCATGCAGATTTCTTTGTACCTGCAGCAGATGAAAAGCTTGTTATGAAAATCAAGGTTCATTACACTGGTACACCAGCTGGTGTTTTGAAGGGTGGTTTTAAGAAAGAACGCAACAACGAAATCAAAATTAAGGCTGCTATTGCAGATCTTCCAGAAACAATTGTTGCAGACATTTCTAAGATTAACGCAAGTGAAGCTTTGCGCGTAAAGGATCTTGAAGTAGGTAAGAACGTTGAAATTCTTACAGACAAGGAACTTCCTTTGGTAACAGTTTCACCAGCACGCTAATTTTGTTTAAGTACAATTAAGCAATTTTACAGGCACGGGTGGTAGACAGTAGTTTATCATCCGTGTTTTTTTATTTATAATATAGTAAATGGAACTAACAATGCCCGGTAACGGTGAATTTACAAAAGAGGTAATGCAGGGACTTTCTAAATGTGGTGTGAACCTGAAGCTGCTTGCGGCTCAAAAAAAATCAATTGGGGTTGCCGTATCGGGAGGGGCAGATTCTGTATCTCTGCTTGTTTCGCTTTGTTCCATTTGTAAAGATTATTCTATTCCTTTAAAAGTAATCACAGTAAATCATTATATTCGTAGTGATAAAGAAACCTGCGGCGATGTTAAATTTGTAAAAAGTCTTTGCGGCTCTTTGTGTGACAGCGGCTTTAAGCTTACTTTAAAAATCCACGAATTAAAAAAAGGTGCTGCTCTGGAACTTGCCCAGTCCCAGAAATGCGGTGTGGAAGCTGCAGCGCGTGAACTCAGATACGCTGCTTTTG
>JAEEGK010013104.1_pt1 | contig 18738 bp, 18 predicted proteins | sample 8958771 | NCBI WGS metagenome assembly JAEEGK01 (sample SAMN16246547, study PRJNA631951) | gut metagenome | biome: gut microbiome; feature: rumen; material: SC-attached | host: Bos | place: Iran: Karaj | collected 2018-10
CTGGAATTATATTGTGGAACTATTTCTCGACATGCCTAAATGCTACGTCGCATACTTTTACATCTAATCAGAACGTGTTCGGCAAGGTATACTTTCCTCGTCTGGTAGTTCCTATTTCAGTAACGATTTCGAACCTTGTGAAATTCTTCATTCAGTTTGGCATATTCCTTATTATATATATAGTGTATGCATTCAAGGGTGTGGGTGTCGCTCCAAACTGGTATGCATTTCTATTCCCCTTGCTGGTTGTGATGAGTGCAGGGCTTGCCTTGGGTTTCGGCAGCATATTCTCCTCGATGACAACCAAGTACCGCGACCTTACCTTCCTTCTGCAGTTCGGTGTTCAGCTGTGGATGTATGCTACGCCAGTTATCTATCCTCTCAGCACTATGCCTGTCGACAAGCAGTGGATTTTCCAGTTGAATCCCATGACATCCATAATCGAGACCTTCAAATATGGCGCTATAGGGCAGGGCACATTCTCGTGGTTGTGGCTGGCATACAGTTTCGGATTTATGCTGCTGATGCTGTTCGTGGGAATAATGATATTTAATAAGGTGGAAAAAGATTTCATGGACACCGTTTGACAATTAACAATTAGCTACGCTGAGCTGAAGGTTGATAATTGACAATGGATAATTAAAATTTGTAGCGACGTTGCGTGCAACGTCTCAACAAATAATAAAAAGAATACAAAATAGGTTGACGACATTGGGAATGGTCGTTTTCAATGTCCGCGTCACAAAATCATGTGTGTTATTAGATTCCTGTGATGTATTTATTTCATTTCCCGTGGGGGCATCGTTTCTACCGCGTCCGAATAGGAAAAAAATATCATTGAAACAATGTAGAGTCGTTGCGAGCAACGACTGACAATATCCAAACCCCGTAGAGCCGTTGCGAGCAACGACTAATAAACAAGCAACGACAGATAATAAATGGTTGCGTTTCGGACAAATAGAACGTAATAATTAAATGATTTATACAATAAATATCGGTACCCCTGTAGCGACGCAATGTTTTGCGTTGATGTTTACACATGCATATAAACGCCTCCAAATTACATCTAAAAAAATTATATAACAGAAAATTTGTTATCCTTTAAATGTAATATTTGTATTTATTGGAAAATTTGTTTACCTTTGTGGCGTTTTTTTATTTAGACAATAATGATAGACGCAGATAACATATTGGGAATGTCGAATGCGGAGATAGTGCAGTCGTTAGGTGAACAATTTAGAGACTATCGTCTGAATGCAAATTTGACACAGCAGGAAGTGGCGGAAAAGGTTGGCGTCAGCCTGATAACAATCCGTAACTTTGAGACAGGCAAGGCAAAGAATATTACGCTTGGTAATTTGTTGTCATTGTTGCGGATTGTGGGGCGGTTGGAGTCGATAAATGAATTGTTCCCTCCAATACCGCTTTCGCCCTATATGATGTCTAAGCTTAACGCTAAGAAACCGAAACGTGTACGCCATGAAAAATAATGTGCTGTCTATATTGTTGTGGAATCGGGAGGTTGGTCGCATATATTGGGACAAGAAACTTTCAAGGGCAGTGTTTGAGTACAATCCGGCATTCATAAGTGCCGGAATCGACATTGCGCCGTTGAGTGCATCTATTCATAGTGTTGCTGCTACTCGTCCCATATTGGGAAGCAGTGAGCCTGTTTATCAGGGGTTGCCGCCGTTTATTGCCGATTCGTTGCCGGATAAATGGGGAAGTTTGGTGTTTGAATGCTGGGCAAAGGAGAATAACATTCGTTCAAAGGATATTACACCGGTTGATAAATTGGCCTATATAGGTAGTAGGGGAATGGGGGCTTTGGAGTTTCGTCCGGCGGTAGGGTTGTCTGCTATTCCTGGCGAGTTGGCATTGTCTAGTTTGTATTCGTTGGCGCAACGTATTTTCGAAGAGCGGATGGACGTTATGGTTTTGCCTGAAGAATCGCTGACACTGCAAAGTCTATATTCTATAGGAACATCTGCTGGTGGTAAGCATCCGAAAGCCATCATTGCGATTCATAACGAGACGCATGAAATACGTTCCGGTCAGATTGATTTTGGCACAGATTACACTTATTATATATTAAAGTTCGCTGAGACTGATTGGTTCCCATATACATTGGTCGAACAGGCATACTATGAGATGGCAAAAGCTATGGGTATAAGGATGATGCCGTCTCGGTTGGTTGAGATTGATGGAAAGAAGCATTTCTTGACAGAGCGGTTCGACAGGCAGGAAGGGAAAAGAATCCATACGCAGACTTTGGCTGCGATGAGTCCCGCCGCGGATAGTTATGAGGATTTGATGCGTGTGTCGCGTATGCTTCAGATCCCGCAGGGCGAGCAAGATGAGTTGTTTATGCACATGGTGTTTAATGTGTTTGGTGGAAATGTTGACGACCATCAGAAGAACTTCTCATTCCAGATGGCAGAGAATGGAGAATGGCATATAGCTCCAGCCTATGACATGACTTTTACATCCAATCCGGAAACATCTGGTTATGAGAATAATCATAGCCTGTCAGTTGGAGGTAAATTGGCGGATATAACAGAAAGCGACTTGCTTCGTTTTGCAGCGGATAATAGTATAGGAAGGGCTCAGGGTAAGATTGATAAGGTTTGTCGTGTACTGTCCGAATGTTGGTCTTATCTCAAAGCTCAAGGCGTAGATGATTACTGGGCAGACAAGATAGAGGAGTATCTGGCAGGTTTGTTGCCTGAGAGGTATATTGGAGGTATGACGCATTATATGTCGACGCCTGTCCCCGATTATATGACATCTGATGGTCGTGCGATTAGTGATGTGCACTGGAGGATGACGCGTAAGCATGATATTCAGTTGTGTGCAAAAGTGGATGGCGAATATAAGCGGTATGTGTTTGGTGCAAATAGTTCATTGGCGCGCAAGATTATGGATGCTGGATGGAAACACATGTCAGCAGAAATGACGCAAAGGTATGTCGATGAATTCTTGATTAAATAGAATGGCGCGTCGAACGCAAGCGTAATGATTTATACAATAAATATCGGCACCCCTGTAGCGACGCAATGCATTGCGTCGATGTTCAAAATAATTATCCATTGCCCATTATCAATTATTAATTAATTTTGCCGTCTATGTCAACAGCAATAAAAATAGAAAACGTTTCGAAACAATATCGTCTGGGTGTAATCTCGACGGGAACCTTGAGCCACGACCTCAACCGTTGGTGGACAACCAAAATTCTTCGTAAGGAAGACCCGTATCTGAAAATTGGTTCCGTTAACGACCGTTCCCAAAAAGCCGACAGTGAATATGTGTGGGCGCTCAAAGACATAAACATGGAAATCGAGCAGGGTGATGTCGTAGGTATTATCGGCAAGAACGGTGCTGGCAAATCCACCTTGCTGAAATTGCTATCGCGTGTAACCAAACCTACAACCGGAAGCATAAAGTACAAAGGTCGTATAGCCTCCCTTCTTGAGGTTGGTACAGGTTTCCATCCCGAAATGACTGGTCGTGAAAACATCTATATGAACGGTGCAATTATGGGAATGACCAAGCAGGAAATCACTCGCAAACTCGACGAGATTGTCGATTTTTCTGGTTGCGAGCGCTATATTGATACCCCAGTGAAACGCTACTCCAGTGGTATGACCGTACGCCTTGGCTTTGCCATTGCCGCCCACCTAGATCCCGAAATCCTTGTGGTTGATGAGGTGCTTGCTGTAGGCGATGCCGAATTCCAGAAGAAGGCCATAGGTAAGATGCAGGATGTAAGTAAGGGGGAAGGAAGGACAGTACTGTTTGTGAGCCATAATATGGCGGCTGTGAAAAGCCTTTGTAAAAGAGGCGTAATATTGCAGAATGGTATGCTTGTTGATTCTGGTGATGTTGATACTATAGTTAGCCATTATCTTAAGGGAGATGGTAATATAGAGAATCATAAGGTTTGGAATGTCCCTGAGGTAAAGAAGGATGGTTTTGAATTATTGGAAATTGGCGTACGCAAGGTGGATGGTGATTATGGAGATGTTATGCGGGTTGACCACGATATAGAAATGCTTATTCGGTATAGATTGAAAGAGTCTTACAATCAGTTTCATTTGACATTTCATTTTAAGAATGAGCAAGGACATAAGATTTTTTCCTCATCTGGAGGAGGCCGCTGTATTCTATACGAACATAAAGAAGGCGAGTATGTGCAGATTTGTAGAATACCGGCAAATTTCTTGAATTGGGGCAACTATATGGTTGACATGTATGTCGTGAAAGATAAAAGCCGAGCTATTCTTATCGAAAATGATGTGGTGTCTTTTACATTGGCAAATAGACAGGCTGCTTTAGGTTCGTGGATGGGCAGGGAACCTGGAGATGTAACACCAAAATTTGATTACACGGAGGACCGCATCAATGACTAACAAACCCATCACTGTAACGTCACCGCTTCTGCCACCATTGGAAGAGTTCGTCCCCTATCTGCAAAAAATATGGGATAATAAATGGCTTACCAATAATGGCGAAATGCACAAGGAACTGGAACGACAACTTGCTGAATATCTTGGCGTGGAGTACATCTCGTTGTTCTCAAATGGTACCTTGGCTCTGATTACGGCATTGCAAGCATTGAATATAACAGGCGAGGTAATCACCACACCGTACAGTTTTGTGGCAACTACACATTCAATATTCTGGAACAAATGCACGCCTGTGTTTGTCGATGTTGAGCCCAAATATTACAACATAGACCCGACAAAAATAGAGGCCGCCATTACCGAAAAAACTACAGCAATAATGCCCGTGCACGTGTATGGCAATCCTGCCGATACCGATGCTATTCAAAAAATAGCCGACAAACACGGTTTGAAGGTTATTTACGATGCAGCCCACGCGTTTGCCGTCAAAAAGAACGGTGTTTCCATTTTAAATGCTGGAGATTTGTCGGTGTTGAGTTTTCACGCCACAAAAATATATAGCACAATAGAAGGCGGTGCAGTAATCTGTCATTCGCAGGAGATGAAACACCATATCGACAATCTGAAAAACTTTGGATTCCGAGGCGAGACTGTTGTTGAAGAACCTGGAATCAACGCAAAACTCAACGAAGTTCAGGCTGCATATGGATTGGTATCGCTTAAATATATTGACACGGCAATTGCCAAGCGCAAACAGATAGTTGAGCACTATCGTGCGTCGTTAAAAAACACGTCAGGCATCTCATTTTTGCCAGAGCAAAATAATGTAGAGCATAATTACGCCTATTTTCCAATCTTTATTGATGAAGCAAAATATGGGATGAGCCGCGATGCATTATATGACAAGTTAAAGTCAAACAATATTTTAGGACGGCGGTATTTCTATCCGTTGATTTCTACGTTTGAACCATACAGAGAACTTCCTTCGGCACAGAATCTGCTTGTGGCACAGAAAGCAGCGGAACAGGTGATTTGTCTGCCGCTGTATCCTGATTTGGAAAGTCGTGATTTGGAAAGAATCATAGATTTGATTAAAAGATGAAGTTCGCAGTAGTGCAACCATATAAAACTAAATTATGAAAGAAAGTAACAACATAGTATCAGACACAATTCGCAACGAGTTCATTGAAGTTTATGGAATTATACAGGCTCATAGAAATAAGATAATTGCTGTTGTTGACAATGAGTCACTGCTTATGATATGGGAAGTTGGAGGTTACGTTTCTGCCAAACTGAAGTGTTCGTCGTGGGGAGATGGTGTGGTAAGGCAGTTGGCAGAATTTATCCATACTCAGGACCCGACAAGCCGAGGATGGAGTTACCGCACTATCTACAAAATGGTGCAACTTTACGAGACATACTCGAACGATAGTTTCAAGAATCTGATAAAACAGACAAAAATGATTCTTTCCGATAAAATTGTGCCAATAGAAACGGCACAAATTACGGACTCAAAATCAAACGATTACGAAGCAAACAAATTTGTGCCGTTGTCAACGGCACAAATGCCTAATGTTCTTTTGGCGACAGGTTGGTCTAATCATCAAATAATATTGAGTCGCTGCAAAACCGACAACGAAAGATTGTTCTATATGCTGTATGCGGGGCACGAACGTCTGAAAAACAAGGAACTTGAACGAGCCATTAAGACAAACACAATGACATCCCTTCTTGGAAGTGCAAATGTGCAGTCCAATGTTATGAAAACAGAATATCCGAACTCAAAGGTAATGTTTAAAGATACGGCGTATCTTGATTTTCTTGGGTTGCCTATGAAATACAAGGAATCAAAGTTAAGAAAAGATATTGTTACGCATATGAAGGATTTCATTCTTGAGGTGGGAAAGGATTTTCTGTTTATTGACCAAGAACACAAGGTGGCAGTGGGTGGAAAAACGTTTAAGATTGATTTACTGTTCTACCATCGGCAATTGCAATGTATGGTTGCATTCGAACTGAAAACAACCGAATTCAAGCCGTCATATCTTGGACAGTTGGAGTTCTATTTGGAGGCTCTTGACCAAGAGGAACGGCGGACAAACGAAAACCCCACCATTGGTATATTGTTCTGCAAAGAGTCTGATATGGATGTGGTACGATTTGCGTTAAACCGCAGTATGAGTCCGCTGATGATTATGCAGTACAAGGAGCAACTGAAAATAGGCAGTGTGATACAGCGAAGTCTTGTGGAATTTTGTGAATATCTTACTCAATGTGAAAAATAACATCCTATGAAACTCGCTATAATGCAACCATATTTAGTCTTCAAGATATGAATAGAATGATTCTAATATTTTCAGGTTTTAATCAAAGGGCGATTATTGCATTCATTCGGACTTTGGTGAAAAACAAATTGAGATTTTGCATAATTGCTTTGTCTGAAAATGATCCTATTCTGCTTTCTGAGTATAAAAAGAACGTGTTAACTATTAGAAAATCAAAGAAGTTGGATTTGGGTGAAATATTGCAATGTGTAAAACAAGTAAAAGAGAAATGTCAAACTGATTCGTTATTCATTGCTCCATCTACAGAAGCGCTTAATAGGTTTTTATTGAAAAATCGAAATGTTTTTGAGGAAAACGGATGTGAGATCCCATTGGTAGAAGAAGCATTATATCAACAAATCTCGGATAAAGAATCCTTCGGGAAACTATGCCAGTCATATGGAATAAAAGTTCCTAATACTGTCGAGTTTAATAAAGAGAATATACCATTTGTAGTAAAACCCAAATTTTATGAAACAACAGAGATATTGTCATCCCCAATTATAGTAGATTCAGAAAAAGTACTTAATTCGATTGATTTTGACTCCCAGAATTATTATTGTCAAGAATATATAAATGGCAATTCGTTTTATCTACTATACTACATTTCCAAAAATAAAAAAATATATAGGCTTGACCAAGAGAATTTATTACAACAGCCGCAAGGTAAGTCAATTGTAGCTGCGCATTTGATTTCACAATTCGTTGATGATAGAAAGTTCAGAAATATGTTTAATACAATAAACTTTCATGGACTTGTAATGATTGAGATTAGAATAGTAAACAAAGAGCCATATATAATAGAAGCAAATCCGCGTTTTTGGGGCCCTAGTCAATTGTTTGTTGATTGTGGCGTGAATTTATTCGAATATTTTTTAAAAGATTATGACTTTAAAATTTGCGATTTGAAGACGGAACCACGGCAAACATTGTATTTTTGGAACGGGGGAATGTCAAGTAATGTGGTATATCATAACGTCAAAGATTTTGATTTTGATGAATATATAAAATATGATATTTATAAAAGACCAGATACAATGGAAATCTATAAACAGGAATTGATAAATAGGCTAAGTTCCAGTTACAACACTGTAAGCAAGCACTCTCAATATCAAATCCTTCCTAGTTGTTTAACTGAATTCATTGATCAAAAACAATTAAACACAAAATCACGCGCAGAACAACAAAGGTTTGACTACATAACCCACAGAATTACGCTAAAAGGCAAGTCGCTTATTGATATCGGCGCGAATACAGGTTTCTTTTCTTTCTGCGCCATTGAAGCAGGTGCAAAACATGTTACCTCCTACGAAGGGAATGTCGCCCATGCGGAGTTCTTGTCTGCGGCAATAGAATTACTTGAACTAGGCAGTCAGATGGAAGTGAAAAACGAGTATTATAGTTTCAACGACACAAGAAAATATGACATCTGTTTTCTTCTAAATGTCATTCATCATCTCGGTGATGATTACGGAGACAAATCCTTAAGCATTGAAAAAGCAAAAGAATTTATGATTTCGCAACTCAACAAAATGTCTTTTATTTGTGAAACCATTGTATTTCAGCTCGGCTTCAATTGGAAGGGTGATAGAACAAACGGTCTATTCAAAAAAGGCACTAAGCAAGAGATGACAGAATTCATTAAAAATGGAACGCGAAACTATTGGGATATAGAACATATTGGCATTGCCGAGAAATTCACCGGTGAAATCGTTTATAAAGATGTCTCGCCAAACAATATACAACGAATGGACGAACTAGGCGAATTTTTAAATAGGCCTATTTTTATTATGAAATCGAGGCGTTTATGCAAAAATGGATAGAAAAAGGCTAATATATTGCCCATCTGGAAAAAATGGATTCGACAAAATTCATTGTCTCAAGCCAACGCCATTTATAATTGACAATGAAACTGTCCGCGTTTATTTTGGCGTAAGAGATGAAGAATCAAAGACAAGAACAACATTTATAGACCTTTCCATTAACAATCTTAATGAAATCAAATACATTCATGATAAGCCTGTTATAGATTTGGGCAAAATAGTTTGTTTTGACAATTCTGGAGCATATGTTTGTTCTGTTGTAAAAAAAGATTCAAAGATTTTCATGTATTATATCGGATGGAATCCATCTATAACGGTACATACTCGTAATTCTATCGGAGTCATTTTTAGCGAGGATAATGTTTTTTCGTTTAATCGGATTTATGACAGTTCCATTTTAGAAAGGGACAAATTGGAACCATACAACACTGGAGCAGTGGATGTCAAATACTATGAAGATGAGAACATCTGGAAAATGTGGAACACAAGCGGTTCCGAATGGAAAATGCTCAACAACAAACATGAAATTTTTTATCATATAAAGTATGCAACATCAAAAAATATTATTGATTGGGACAAAGCATACACAACCTGCATTAAACACCAAGATGAATTTGAATGCACTGCTCGTCCTTCCGTCATAAAAGTAAATGGTAAATACCAAATGTGGTATGGCAAAAGAAATATTATCGATTTCAGAACGGATCTTCGAAATGGATACAGAGGCGGATATGCGGAGTCTAACGATGGAGTTAATTGGGTTAGAAAAGATAACGAATTTGGTCTTGATATATCAAGCACTTTGTCTGACTGGTACAGCCAAGCCATCTTTTATCCTTACATCATAAGGATAAAAGATAAATTAATTATGTTCTACAATGGAAACGGATTTGGAAAAACGGGTTTTGGATACGCTATTCTTGCCGAAGGTTAATATGGAAAAAGAAGCGATGCCATTGGTATCAGTATGTTGTCTTGTCTACAACCACGAGCCGTTTCTTCGTGAGTGTTTTGATGGTTTTGTAATGCAGCAGACAACTTTCCCAATAGAGATACTTGTGCATGATGATGCGTCAACCGATCATTCTGCGGACATAATTCGAGAATATACAGCAAAATACCCTCAATTATTCAAGCCAATTTATCAGACGGAGAATCAGTATTCAAAAGGCATCTCTATTTCTTTTAAGTTTCAGTTTCCGCGTGCAAGAGGTAAATATATTGCCATGTGCGAAGGTGATGATTATTGGACGGATCCGCTGAAATTGCAGAAGCAGGTGGAGTTTCTGGAGAAGAATGGAGATTATATGTTAAGTTTTCATAAAGTTATTATAAAATCTGAAATAGAAGAGGAAAGATCTATGTTTTCTCATTTAGAAGAACGAGAATATATCAATAGTGAAATATATAACAGATGGACAATACCAACGTGTTCTGTCGTCTATAGAAAGGAAAAGTTTGATTATAAGCCTTCTTCAAAAATTGTTTTTGGTGATATATATTTGTGGTTGACTATTATGAGAAATGGGAAGGCATATTGTTTAGATTTTTTTGGAGCTGTGTATAGACGTCATTCGAACGGTTTGTCTTTTCCTTCGGGTTTGAATCATGATTTAGCAAAAAAATTATTCTATCAATACAAATATATGCAATGTGAATTCCCTGATGTGGCAAACATTTCTATACGGTTGCGGAATAAGTATTTAAATCAATTGCTAGCAGATAAAAATGATAGAGACACTTTGAAATTTAGATTGTATAAAATGATGTATGAACCTAAATTAATATTTTCAAGATTTTGTTTTGAAACCTTTTTTAGGTATATTCCGTCTTGGATAAAATGTGTATTTAAATGCTAATATAAACAATGATAGCAAAAAAAGTTAATAAAAAGGTTGAGTTTGATTATTGGACAGGATGCCCTAATGATGTTATTGGTAGTATAAATAGAGCTATATCACAGTATCTAATATACTACAAAAAAGTAAAGGTCGGTATTACTGGACGTAATCCACAAGAGAGATTTAATGAACATCAAAATAATGGTAGATGGAATAGAATGGTTGTGAAATATAAAACGAGTTCTGAAAATTTTGCAAATAAAGTTGAAAAATATTTTATTGAAACTAGACCTGAATTGAAGAACAAGTGGCTTGGTTATAGTGGCTTGTCAGAAAATGGATATAACTATTTATATGTAATTATGAAATAATATGAAGCAGAAAGAAAATACTAGTATTATGAATAACATATAGATATGGGATTGTTCTCGTTTGCAGTTTTGTAAAAAAATCTATATATTTGAAAAGTTGAATGTATAAATATGTTAATATAGAATTGTATAGATTATTATTTACCATAATAATTTGTCTTCACCATTCTCAACTTCTTCCATTTTTGAAACATGGATACCTGGCTGTAGAATTCTTTTTTATGGTATCTGGATTTATGATCTGCAGAAGTTTGTTCAACAAGCATCAAGATGTTAAATATTATTTTGTAGAAAGAATAAAAAAACTCTATCCTCAATATATATTTGCATTGATTGTCATGACTCTTTATTGTGCATTTATACAATTATATCATGGCATTGGGGACTCAATAGGCACTATCATAACAAACTTTTTTACCGAAATATTTATGTTGCAGGGGTTGTTGCCTTGTTTGGGAGCAAACAATTATCCAATGTGGTATATGGCAGTTTTATTATGGGGTGGGACTTTGGTTTATTTTGTTTTAAAAAAGATTCCAGTAAAGTGGATTATTATTTTTTCGCCGATATACATAGCGGGTTATTATGCTTATAATTTTATTGTTTCAGATACAATTGAGGTGTGGTCTGGAATAAATACATTGTTGAGAGGTATTGCTGACATGATGATAGGTGTGTTATTATACTTTTTTGTTATTAAAAACAGATATGGACATTTGCTGGAGAAATATTCAGTAATATTAAGAGTTGTAGGTCTGACGGGTGTCATATGGTGTTTGTGTTCTGTAAATTTTAATGATGTGTTTGCATTATTGTTTTTGCCAATTTTGATAATAGGCTCACTTTATTCAAAGTCAGATTATTTACATATTAGCAAGTGGTCAAAATATTGTTATCCAATATATTTGAATCATGCTTTGGTAATTGATTATATACGTAGATTGTTGAATTTTTATACTGATAATAATGTGGTAATTGTTTTGGGAGTATTGTTGTCTATTATATTATATTCTATATGTGCATATCATTTAGTACATTGGATACAAAATAAGATATTGATAATATTTAGAAAATGAAGAGCGATTTCCAGAAAATAGTAAATAGATTGCCATCAAATTTAGATGGAAAATATTCGTTTTTGTACAAACAAAAATCAATATACAAATGTCCTCAATTGGAAGTTAAAAGTTATAGAAATGTGTTCGTTTCACATGAGGGACTTTGTTTGCAATATTTTAGATTGTTACCATACTCTACTTTCAATATTAATTCGTCGTACGATGTAAAGCATGGTTGGGAGTTTTATAGGCTGGTTACAGAGCAGTATTTGGTAAGTACGTTTGGTAAAAGCTTGAAAAAGATAAGGTTGTCTGAAAGGGAAAAGTATGCCATAATACATACAAAATGGTTTAATTATTCATTTTGGATGTTGTCGAGTCTTGTACGACTACGGATGTTGTATGCTTCAGGTTGTGATTTTGTTTTAATTTATCCGGAAGAATGGGACAAAATACCATATGTACAAGCTACCTTGAAGGCATTCCCAAATCTAAAAGTCGAGAAAATACCTGTTGGTGTACATGTCCAGGTGCCAAATCTGCTTTTGCCAGAGGTAAGACCTTTTACTGCTTGCTTGAATGAGATAGATACTAAAGACGTGTCTGAACATATGCAACAATTCTACTATGATGAGATACAGCATGTTGGCAAAACGCCACAGAGGTTGTTTGTCAATAGGAAAAAAGCATCGTGCAGGAAAATAAAGAACTATCATCAGGTTAGGGCCTTGATAGAGCAAAATGGTTTTACAGAAGTTGATTTTGATGATTTGACATTTGTCGAACAGATGGCATATGTGCATAATGCCCGTCAGATTATAATGCTACATGGTGCAGGTATGACAAATATTATGTTTGCACAACCCAAAACAAAGGTCTTGGAACTGATGCATGAATATACAGAGCCAAGAAATTATAGGTTTATTTATTGGTTCTTGACAGTCCAAATGCAATGTGACTATTTCGTACAATTTTGCAGGACTATTGATACCAATATTGATGAGTGGAGAAAAGATCTTATTGTTGACACCGAACTGCTTGAGGAGAATTTGAAATTAATGATGCAGTAAAATGAAAGAGCCACTAGTTACAGTTTTGATGCCAGTATACAATGGCGAAGCATATTTGCGATATGCGATTCAAAGTATTCTTGACCAGACATATACTGATTTTGTTTTTCTAATTATTAATGACGGAAGTACAGATGGTTCAGAAGAAATAATACTGTCATTTGATGATTGCCGAATACAATATGTTAAGAATGAAACTAATCTTAAGTTGGTAAAAACGCTTAACAAGGGGTTGTCGCTAATAAAGACAAAATATGTTGCTCGTATGGATGCCGACGATATAAGTTTGCCCGAACGGTTGGAGCGGCAGTTATTTTATATGGAGCAAAATCCTGATGTCGGATTGTTGGGAACTTGGTGTAAGACATTTGAGGAAAATAGATGTATTCGCAATAATAAAGATGTAAATCATGATCAGGAAATCAGCCACGAACAGATATGTTTTAAACAGTTATATCAAATACAATTAGTTCACCCAACATGTATGATGCGAATGTCAGTGCTAGAAAATATCGACAATTGGTATGATGAAAATTATCTGCATGCTGAAGATTATGAGTTGTTTACTCGTATGTCACATGTGACAAAGTTAGCGAATATAGCTGAGGTATTACATCTGTATAGAAAACACGGGAATGCGGTATCTGTTTTGAATAATAAAGAACAAAATAAAAATAGTTATAAAGTAATCAAACGAGAGTTCTGTCGATTAGGAATAGAAATCACTGACTTGCAAATAGAAACTTTCACAGCTTTAAATTACCAAGCTTATTCAGAAGTAAAGCTATCTGTGTTAGACATAAGGCAGTTGCTTGAAAAAATGGTGTTGGCAAATAAAATATCAAATTATTTTGAAGATGTTTTTTTGTTTGAAAGACTTTCTAGTTTATGGCTTTCATATTGTTATGAAACGCATATGCCGATTTCAATGTATAATAATTCTTCATTGGCAAGGTCGATTCCTATGGCTCGAAAATTAAAATGGTTTGTGAAAAATTGTCTATATAAAGTAAAAGGGAGGTGACCTTTTACTTCGTCAAACCAACTGGCAACCATGTCGCTTATCTTGTAAAAGTCTAAAAAAATAAACTTTTTATTACTTCATATTAATAGAATATTATATCTTTGCGCCGAAAGTACAATAAAGCATACTTTATGGATTTGCAAGCAACAATTAGAACTCGGCGGAAGGCGTTGAAAATATCGCAGGAAGATCTTGCCCAAATGGCGGAGGTAGGGCTTGCTACAGTGAAAGATATTGAACGCGGAAAGTCGAATCCGTCGCTTGCAACAATTACCCGACTGCTGGAAGTGCTAGGTCTGGAAATAAAATATGTCGAACGTGATACCGAATAGCAGAAATGAGAGCCTTGTATATATATAATCATGGAGTAAAATCGGGAATGTTGACCGAGGATGCCGTCGGCAAGGGCTATCGGTTTGCGTACGACAGGGATTATATGGCCGATGGTAGATATGGCGCAATCTCCAAAACTCTTCCGTTGTCGGAGTCTGAATATTATTCCGATACGCTGTTCCCTTTTTTTGCAAACCTTTTACCAGAAGGTTTGAATCGCAGCGCAGTCTGCAGAGCCAACAAAATCGATGAGGACGATGATTTTGGTTTGTTGTGTGCTTTCAGTGATGTTGATTTTATCGGTTCTGTAATAGTTCGTAAGATATGAATGTAAATGTATGTCCATCAACACTTGCGCAGGGATTCACTACCTATAGCCCTATTGCCGTCCGTCGTCTTTTCGATGGATTACGCATATCTTACGAACTCACTTTTGGCATCGATTCGTTCCGAAATTCGCCTGATTTGCAGAATGCTATGCATAGGATTTCAATATCGGGAGTGCAGGAGAAATTTCCCGCAGTTGCCGAAAAAGGCAAAATTCGTTTGTCGGCCGAAGGTGACCGGTCAAAATACATTTTGAAACCTGCACCTTGGGACGAGACTATCGAGACGCGTAAACAAATACCGGCAAACGAGCATCTTACAATGCAGATTGCCCGCCAGGTTTATGGGATACCTACGGCCGAAAACGGATTGTGTTTCTCTCCAAAAGGTGAGGCAATTTACATTACCAAACGTTTTGATATCACTATTGACGGCGAGAAATGCGAAATGGAGGATTTCGCATCGTTGTTAGGCAGAACACGTGCTGGCGGCGGTGTAAATTATAAGTACGACGGCAGTTACGAGGATATAGCCAATGCAATAAAGCGCTATATGCCGGCATGGATGGTCTCTATGGAACAGTTTTTCAAGTTGGTTGTTTTCAACTATATATACGGAAATGGAGATGCCCATCTGAAGAATTTTTCGATAATAAGAACCGATGTGGGTTATGCTCTTGCTCCGGCTTACGATTTACTGAATACAAGCATTCATATTGATGGCGATGATTTCGGATTGCAGGGCGGCTTGTCGCTTACAATGCCGAGGAGCGATGTATATGAAAAAACTGGTCATCCTTGCCGTTCCGACTTTGAGCGATTTGGCGAGTTGATAGGATTGAGACCTGTTAGAATAGCAAAGATAATGGATGTGTTCTCTGCTGTTCCCGATACTACGAAAATTTTGATAGCCAACTCCTTCCTTACAGATAAGATGAAACGATCGTATCTTCGCATTGTAGAAACTAGAACTCAACGATATAACAGAAAATGAAATTTTCCATCATCATACCAACCTACAACCGTGCCGTCTTTCTACCAAAAGCGATAGAATCAGTATTGGCCCAGACATACAACGATTGGGAATTGATAATTGTTGACGATGGTAGCACCGATAACACAAAAGAGGTTGTTGCACACTACAACGATAATCGAATAATATATATATATCAGGAAAATGCTGAGCGTAGTGCGGCACGCAACAACGGCGTAGCACATGCAGGTGGTGAATATGTATGCTTTATGGATAGCGACAATATTTTGTTGCCCAATCGTTTGCAATTGTTGTCGGAAACAATAACAGATACTGCATGCTATTATACGGATATAGAATATAGAAATGACGAAAAAGGCACTTCTGTACTAAAAACAGGTCGTCAATATCCCTATCCTATGGATGTAGATATGCTTATACAGGACATAATTGCTACTCCACAAATATGTTGTGCAAGGGAAATCTTGCAAAAACATCAGTTCAATCCTTCTATTTCGATTGGAGAGGATATGGAACTGCTATTTAGGATTACTGCAGAATATCCTTTGGTGTATATACCCAATCAAGCGACAGTGGTTGAGGTGGAACACGAAGGACGGTCGGTGGCTGTGCATTCCAAATCCAGTGAAAAACAATTGGAAACGTTGAAAATCATGTTTTCTAATTGTCATCCTGCAAATAAGGCTTCGAAACGACAAAAAAAATGGTTGCTTTCAGCCGTCTTGTTTAATGCGTCCCAGGATTATTTGTTAGAACACAATATTAAGGGCGTGAAGTATTTAATAAAATCATTGCTTGTGAAAGTAATTCAAAAAAACACAAAATACAAATTGAATATTTTATTTTCGTATTTTTGCAGAAAAAACAAATTAAAGTATTTATTGTCAAATGAATAGGTTCAGGCTATTGTTGTCAAAGATATTTCGTTTCTTTTTCCCAATTGACGAGGTAACAAAATTTCGAAGAATGGGAGTTCGGATAGGAGAAGGAACTAAGATACAGAATGATGTGGTAATTGATTATTCACATTATTGGCTTATTGAGATAGGTAAAAATGTTACTATGGCGCCACGAGTGCATATTTTGGCACACGATGCAAGTACGAAAAGAGAATTGGGATATGCAAGATTAGGATATACTCAAATATCAGATGGCGTTTTTATCGGAGCAAATACAATTGTGTTGCCTAATGTAAAAATAGGTGAAAATAGTATAGTCGGCGCTGGTAGTGTAGTTACAAAAGATGTTCCAGCCAATATGGTTGTGGTAGGTAATCCGGCGCGAGTTATTTGTTCAACCCAAGAATATTATGACAAAGTTCGTTCTAAGATGAATTCTCAAAATACATTTGATGAATTATATACTATCCGAAAGAATGTTTCTGATGAGAAAAAACAGGAGATGATAAAAGTTATAGCTAAATTTGGTTGTGGGTTTGTAGAATGATAAGTGCTGGAATAAATTATCAATAAGCAAAAAATGTCTATTTATTCTTCTGTAATAAAAAAAATATGGACTAAATCTTGGGCAATAGGATTAGTAGAAGGAGGCGTTTCTACTATCCTATCAGAAAACGATTATCCTGTTCATTGGATAAAGATGCCGAAAGACAGATGGTTTGCGGATCCGTTTATTCTTGATGTTACGGATTCAGAGATACAATTGTTGGTTGAAGATTTTGAATATGTCAAAGGGAAGGGGTGTATCTCATTATTGCATATCAGTCGAAAGAACTGGAAAATTAATAAACGGAAAGTTCTTCTACAGTTGCCAACCCATTTGAGTTTTCCTAGTATTATACGTAGGAAGGGGGAGGTTTATGTGTATCCTGAAAATTGTTTAAGTGGAAAACTTGATATGTATCGTTATGATGTTGAATCAGAAACCGTTTCTTTTTATAAAACACTCTGTAATGAGGCGATTTGGGATTCTGTCATAACAACAGATTTTGGAAAACCGTTGTTGTTTACAGCAAAACAAGATGACTATCACCTTGATATTTTCAAGTGGAATACAGAAAAAGAGCAATTCTTTTTTTGGCAATCTGTAATCTCAGATTCTCCCAATTCCCGTATGGGAGGGTTATTGTTCCGCTATAAAGATGCAATTTGTTATCCTGCTCAGGATTGTTGTAAAGGATATGGATGTGCAATTGATGTGAAGAAAATTGAATTTGATAGTTATGATAAAACATTCCGATTTTCATTGATAAAGAAATTATTGTCCCCACATCCGAGAATGCAGTTAGGTATGCATACATTAAATGAATATAAAGATTTCGCTGTGATTGACGTTCTAGGATATAGGTATCCACGTGTTATTTCTATAATAGAATGTGTTTCACAAATAAAAAAGATTGTTTTTAATGGAAGAAGTACTAAAGCATAAGCATATAGTTATAACTGGTGATAATGGTAATGCTTTGGGCGTAGTTCGTTCTTTGGCAGAATATGGAATACAGCCAATTATAATTTATCTTCAGGAAAATAGATTTCCTTTTCTTTTAAATAGTAGATTTTGTAAGACAAAATATACGGTCTATAGTTATTCCGATGGGGTTGACCTATTGCTTGATAAGTTTGGAAATGAAGATGGTATTCCATTTGTATATACTTGTGATGATTTCATAGAAAGTATTTTAGATGCTCGTTATGAAGAATTGCAAGGGAAATTTTATTTCTTTAATGCAGGAGGTAGAGGGTGTGTAAACGCAATGATGGATAAGAATAGGATTTGCGATATGGCTAAATCTTGTGGATTAATTATTCCTCCAAGAGAGGTCGTTGAAACAGGTGTTCTACCTAAAACATTAACTTATCCCGTTATTACAAAGACACTAATGTCTATTATGGGGGCATGGAAGAACGATGTATATATATGTAATTCAGAAGATGAATTACAACAGGCATATATAAAAATAAAGAGTCCTCGTTTGCTTGTGCAGGAGTATATAAAGAAAAAGAATGAATTGGCTATAATGGGGTTCTCAATCAATGGAGGCGAACAAGTATATATGCCATACCAGTTATCTTATTTTAGGACACAAGAATATTCATATGGAAGTTATATGTATTTTAAACCTTTCGATGATGATAGACTTCGAGAAAAGATAAAAAAATTGATACGTTTATGTAATTATTCTGGATGTTTTGAGATAGAATTTTTAGTTGA
>JAEEGK010013105.1_pt1 | contig 18737 bp, 18 predicted proteins | sample 8958771 | NCBI WGS metagenome assembly JAEEGK01 (sample SAMN16246547, study PRJNA631951) | gut metagenome | biome: gut microbiome; feature: rumen; material: SC-attached | host: Bos | place: Iran: Karaj | collected 2018-10
GAGTGTCGTGTTCGATCAGGCTGAGAACCGTCTGCACGCACAGAAAGCTATCCTGTACACACTGCTCAAGTGAGCTGTGAGCGGACCATCTCCTCGACTATGTCGAGGAATTCTTCTTTTTTATCTTCGGGGATGGTGGCGCCGGCGGCCACGTTGTGACCGCCTCCGTAACCGCCCACCTTCGCCGAGGCTTTGGACATGATTATCGAGAGATCAAGTCCCTGTTCGCCGAGGAATCTGTCAGCTCTTGCGGATACCTTGATGCCGTCATCCGCTTCGGCGAACGCGAGCATTGGGATGTCCTTCCTGAATCCCTCCGAACCGAGGATCATTCCCGCAACGATCCCCACGACAGTATCCTTGATGGAATCGCCCGCATCGAAATACTGGATGTATTTCCTGACGCGGATCAGATCGTTCTGTTTCACGTACTGCAGTGCGGAGGATATGTTCCTCCTGTGCTCGGCGCGGTTGTTCTCCGCATCCTTCACTGCCATCCTGTCGCCGAAGCATATCCTCATGCCGGTGGGTGCATCGTCGTATCTTCCGCAGGAGTTGAGTGCGGTGGCGAATTCCTTCGCATCCCTCAGACCTCCCTCCCTCGGGAACTTGGGCAGGGTGTAGACGTCGCCGTAGATAGCATCCGCATCCTTCGGATCCACTAGATTCAGGATCTCGTCGCGGATCGGTTCTTTCTCTTCATCGGTGAGGTCATTCCAGACCGTCATCCTGCCGTTCCTCCTGAGCTGGATGTTGTGGGACGAGAGCAGTTTGCTGCAGCCGGCGCTGTTGTCGGTTATGCCGGGTATGGCAGGATCGTTCCCGTACTGGAAGAACTGGAGTATGGGTCTGGTCTCGCGTCCGAAGAGCCTCAGATCCTTCTTGACCACCACATCGCCGTTCTCAACGGCATCGGCGAGCGATATCTCGTTCAGGCCGGTGAGCCTGTATCCCACACGGTCCTGGATGTCCCCGCATGCTCCGACCACGGAAAGGTATGCAAGGTCCTTGTTGTATGAATTCACCGTCTTGGCGACGAGATACGTCATGGTCGCTCCGCACCCTTCGACGGAGCCGTCCATGCCGTAGTTGTGAAGATTGACATGTTCTATTATCTGGAACGAATCCAGCATGGTCTGTCCCCTTCTCCATTTCGGATCTGGCACATGGTGGTCGGTGATGACTATGTTGCTCCTGGTGTAGCTGGAGAGATAGCCGCTTCCCAGGTCCACTATCCATACCAGGTCCCTCTCGCTGCTGTTTATGGCATCGATGGTGACCTCGTCCATCTTCTTCGCGAACAGCATGTCGTAATCCTTGCCGAGACGTCTGCAGGTCTCGGTGGCGATTGCAGCGGATGTGATGCCGTCGGCATCGATATGCGCCACGACCAGCACGTCCTTGGCCGATCTGATGCGTGAGGCGGCCTTCTCCAGGTCCCTGTTCATCCTGTCAAAGGTCTTCGAGTCCGGCATATTCCCTCACCAGTCTTCCGTAGACGATGTCGCTTATGTTCTCAAGATTGATGGTATCAGCACGGTTGTATTCCGTCAGTATCCTTAGTGATTCGGAATCGCCGTGCCTCTCCCAGTTCTTCCAGAGGCGTACCGCTTCTTCACCGTCGACATCCGCGATGTCATCGGACCTGTTCATCCCCAGCATCCTCTCGATGGGCTTCAGGCCGCCCCTCAGACCCACCTTGGCGCACCCGTATCTGAGATCGAAGTGCGGTATGTCCAGGTCGACCTTGGGGAAACTGTACCTCAGGACGGGGACATCGAAGCATTTGCCGTTGAATGTGACGAGGATCTTGCAGCCGTCGAGGGCATCCTGCAGCGTCTCCGCATTCAGATCCTCCCCCTGTGTCAGGGTGACCGTCCTTTCGGGTCTGTGCACCGTGACGACGGTGACCAGCGATTCTCTTTCCAGACCATCGGTCTCGATATCGAGGTAGGCGGCATCCTTCCTGAACCTGTCGTAGAGTCTCCATTCCTCCCCTTTCTTCAGGAGTTCGCAGAGCCCTCTGCTGTCCCCATCTTTCAGCAGGCCTTTGGCCTCCTCGAAGTAGGCGTCACATTTCTTCTTCCTGTCGTTCCTGATCCCGCAGACGGTATCCGAACAGAGGAAATCATCCCAATCGAGGACACCCGAATTCCAGATGTCCCTCTCTTTTTTCGCCCCGATCCCGGGTGCGATTTGGAATGTCCTCTCTATCATCGTTCCTATTATAAGGGCATGTGATAAATAAGTGATGGAATCCGCCCAATTTTTCTACTATGGGGTTATTGACTGAATCATGGAGACGGCCGAGATTCTTCCGGGAGTGAGGGTGACCAGCGACAGGTGTCTGGTTCTCGACGACGGACCGACCGTCGTGCTGGGGGATCTCCATCTCGGATACGAGAAGGCGCTCGAGGAGGAGGGGATGTACATCCCCCGCATAAACACCGAATCCATAAGGGAAGCGCTGAACCTCATAATCTACAAGTACGAACCGAAGAGGATCGTTCTCTTGGGAGATATAAAACATGATTTCAAGCGCACCAGGTATGAGGGCAAGGAAGAGGTCAGGAAGGTCATCGAACTGCTGGAGAACGCTGCCGATGTCATCGTGGTGAAGGGCAATCATGACAATTTCCTCCAGAACATCCTCTACGATACCGGTCTGATGGCCGTCGATTATGTTGATATGTGCGGTTTCAGGATGGAGCACGGCCACGTGGACAGCGGCAAGCGCCCTGTGATAATCGGCCATGAGCACCCGTCCGTGAGGATCGCAGGGTCCGTGAGCGGCGGGGTGAAGCTGCAGTGCTTCCTCCATCTGAAGAAAGAAGGGATAATAGTGATACCTCCGTTCAGCCCGCTGTCCTCGGGATCCGATCTCTCGCTCGCAGGGCCGGAGACGTTCATGTCCCCTGCCTGCAAAGCATCCGATGTCGGGGATGCGGACGTGTACGGGATATCCGAATTCGGCATCCTCCCGCTCGGGAAACTCTCCGACGTGGAGTGCATAGAATTGTGATTTAAACCATCGTTAAAAAGCTTCATGTTAACATGGTTTAGGTAGATAGTTTTAAATAGCGACTATAATACACGCGCGCAAAATAAGATTGTGGATATATTATCCATCCATCGATGGCTTTAATATCAATCAGTTGAATCATCATCCATCATCTCACGGAGATGGAGGAATAACATGAGCGCAGAAATGGACGCACTTATTGACATTGTTGTCAAAGGAAAAATCAAAGAAGGAAAGGACGCAACACAGGCATGCCTCGACGCAGGCCACGACGCAAAGGACATCATCTTCAACGGACTGTCCAAGGCAATGGCAATCGTCGGAGACCTCTACGCATCCAAGAAGTACTTCCTTCCCCAGGTTCTTCTGTCAGCAAACACCCTCTACATGGGTCTGAACCTCGTTCTCCCTATGCTCACCGGAGCAGGCGGAGAGACAAAAGGAAAGGTTGTCATCGGTGTTGTTGAGGGAGACGTTCACGACATTGGAAAGAACATCGTCAAGGCAATGCTGACCGGTCTCGGACTCACCATCTTCGACATGGGTAAGGATGTCCCGATCAAGGACATGGTCCAGAAGGCAAAGGATGAGGGAGCAACAATCATCGCAGAGTCAACCCTTATGACACCCACACTCGCAGGAATGAAAGAGTGTGAGAAGATCCTCGCAGAGGAAGGCCTCAAGGGACAGATCAAGACAATGATCGGTGGCGGAGCAACCTCCAAAGAGTTCGCAGACCAGATCGGAGCAGACGGCTGGTCCTACGACGCAGTCGAGGCCTCCAAGGTCGCATCCGCTTTCCTCGGAATCTAAGCGTAACGCTTCGATCCAGGAAACAATCAAACCTTTTCCTTTCAAACATCTTATTTTATCCCTCGTTTTTGCGACATTCAGATTCTGTCGGTTCTGAGTTATACGGTATGATTCTACGGGTAGTCCGTAAAGTTATACGGTATGTTTATCTACACCGTGAACCGATGCATAGAACATGGTCAGGCGCGAAGATTTCGATCAATGGGTCCAGGATTGGATCGCAAGGGAGAAGGAAGCGGGCAGGAAATGCTTCGATGTGAAGAAATCCGGTAATTCATACTATGTCTACTTCCAGACCACCAGATACAATGCCGGGACGAAGAAGAGGGAGAAGGTATCAGGATACCTGGGAAAACTGGTCCAGGGAGAAGGACTGGTGGAACCTGATACTTATTCTGAGGATGATGAGAGGGTATCTGTCGCAAGGTACGGTCTCGGAATCGATACCGGAGGTACGTTCACGGATGCTGTCATCGTCGATCTCGACGACAATTCAGTGGTGGTGAAGAGGAAGTCCCGTACCACCCACGATGACCTGTCGATAGGTCTCTACAAATCCGTGGATGCGGTGTTCTCATCATCGGACATCAAGCCGTCGGACATATCACTGGTGGGTATCTCCACTACACTGGCCACCAATTCGATCCTGGAAGGGAACGGCGGCGAGGTCGGTCTGATCCTCATCGGATGGAACCCTGTGAAGGAGGTGAACTTCGGCGAGAAGAACCAGGTCATCGTCAAAGGAGGATGCGACAGTAACGGAAGGCCGCTGGCATCCATGTCCAAGGATGAGGTGACAGAGGCGATCAAGAAGGTCTCCGAAGGTGTGGACGCCATCGCTATTTCGGGATTGTTCGCCAACATGAACCCCTCTCAGGAGAAGAAGGTCAAGGAGCTCACACAGCAGATCACGGGTCTGCCTACCGTAGCAGGCCATGAACTGTCTGCCGTATTGGGTATCGATATGAGAGCTGAAACGGCAGTTCTCAACGCGAGACTGATCCCGGTGGTCAGCAAGTTCTTCGACGATGTGGAGAAGACGTTCAAGGAGAAAGGCATCACTGCACCCATCATGGTCTACAAGGGTGACGGTTCGGTCATGACCATAGAACAGGCCAGGCAGTACCCTGTGGAGACCATCCTCTCCGGTCCTGCCGCGAGTTCGATGGGAGGGAAGGTACTATCTGACCTGGAGAATTGTGTGATCGTCGATATCGGAGGTACATCCACAGACATAGCGATCATGGAGGAAGGTTATCCCCAGATCCAGTTCGAAGGAGCATCCGTCGGCAAATGGAGGACCCGTGTCAAAGCCGTAGACATGTACACGGTGGCATTGGGCGGAGATTCCAGGATAACCGTGGAGGATTCCACATTCAAGATAGGTCCGGAAAGGGTCATTCCGTTATGTCTCCTGGCCGAGAAATGCCCCGAAGTGGCTGATAAGATCACCCTGACCGATGTCTACGACTATTATGAGGTGACATCCGAATTCGACGGCAAAGGGCTGACCGATAAGGAACAGCGTGTACTGGACGCCATGAAGGGAAAGGGTCCGATGTCGAAGATGGAGATCATCGATGCCGTCACCGGACTGTGGGTGATCGAAGATGAACTGACATCCTTGGTCAAGAAGGGCGCACTCCAGCTGTCATCCCTTACGCCTACCGATATAATGGTCTACTACGGAGATTTCAAACTGGGCTCGGAGGCGGGTTCCCGTGCCGGTGTCCACGCAGTGGCAGAGAAGTGCGGAATGACTGAGAAACAGGCTGCCAGAGCGGTCTTCGATGAGATCAAGACCAAGGTCGCGCAGGCAGTCATGACCAAGATGCTCGATGACCAGATGATGAAATGGCAGGGCGAGGGTTCGGAGATCCTCCTGAGGAGGATGGTCACGCTCCATCACAACGAGCACATGAACATGAAACCCGAGTTCAACATTCCGATAGTCGGCATAGGTGCACCGTCAAGATACATGATGGAGGACTTGGGCGAAAGGCTCGGTGCCGAAGTCGTGTTCCCGGAGAACAACGATGTGGGTAACGCGATAGGTGCGATCTCCAGTAAGATCGTCGAATCGCTTTCTGCGAACGTCATCCCCACACCCGACTACAGGTTCATTGCCACCATACCCTTCACAGGAACATCATACCACATGCATCTGGGCAATGCGATATCCGCCTGCAAGCGCAGTCTGGAGAATTACCTGAAGGCAAAGCTGGAGAACCAGGGGGCGAGGAACATCGTGACCTCGTCGAAGATCAAGACGTTCATGGCCAGCGAAGGAGGTATCGGAGATTACAACGATGAGGGTCTCTCGGGAACGGTCAACTATGTCGAGATAATATCCAGAGCGATAGGCGATCCGCCGGAGAACTGACATAATCCTCATCAAACCACTTACCAGTTTTCTTATCAATCGTTGATTCGTTCGCCATCCCTGTGGCTGGTGTGTGTCCTTTTTTATAATTAAACCGCGTTGCACTCCACAGGAGAGTATATCATGGCAATGACTCCTAGAGAAAGAGTACTCGCAGCAATGAAACAAGAGAAGCTCGACAGGCCGCCTGTCGCAGTCTTCACACAGTCAGCAACCATTGACCAGATGGACGCACTCAACATCTACTGGCCTGAGGCACACTCAGACCCCAAGCTCATGTGTGAGCTCGGAGCAGGACAGGCAAAGGTCTTCGGATTTGAGGCAGTCAGGTCCTCATTCTGTCTCACAGCAGAGGCAGAGAGGCTCGGATGCGTCGTTGACCCCGGTAAGAAGGACAGGACCCCCATGCTCAAGAAGCACCCCTTCCACTTCGACCCCATGTCCGGTGAATACGATGAGCCCAGCGGTGTCATGTCACCCGAAGAGTTCATCAAAGGCGGCAGGCCCGCATGCATCATCGAGGCAACCAGGCTCATGAAAGAGAAGTACGGAAATGAGTACGCAGTCATCGCAGGAAACACCGGACCGTTCACACTCGCAGGACACATGGTCTCCACCGAGAACCTGGTCTTCGGAATCATGATGGATCCCGACAAGGTACACGAGTGGGTAAAGGCGGTCAACCCCGTCATCAAGACATACTCACAGGCACTTGCAGACGCAGGAGCGGACATCATCCAGATGTCAGAGCCTTCGGCATCCACAGACCTTCTGTCACCCGACATGTTCACCGAGTACGCAGGAGACTACGTCAAGAACTCGCTGGCATGCGTCAACGGAGCGGACACTGTCCTCCACATCTGCGGAGACACAGCACCCATTCTCGACCACATGATCGCAACTGGTGTCACCGGTCTCTCAATTGAGGAGAAGGTCGACTCAGCAGAGGCAGTCAAGATCGTCAACGGACGTGCAGCACTCGTCGGAAACGTCGGTGTCGTCTTCCCGCTTCTCCAGGGAACACCTGAGGACTGTGCAGCAGCAGGAAAGAGGATCGCTGAGGCAGGATTCAACGTCATCTCACCCGGATGCGGTCTCTCCGCACTCATTCCTGGTGCAAACCTCAAGGCACTCGTCGAATCCGTCAAGAGCCTCTGAACGTAAGTACAGAAAATCAAACCATTTCCCCAACTTACTTTTCCGGGGGCATTGCCCCCACTTTTCTCTGATTACGGTTGTAAACCATCGTTACGGATACCTTTATCCTTACAGAACAGAATGACACACCCATGGCAGGAAAAGCGGAGAACGCAGATTATGCTGGAAAGATGAAGGAGTACCTGAAACTCAGGTACGAACCCGTCGCGATCAAGCTCGTGAAGAAGGGGGAGAAGTACCCCGGGAACTTCAGCGAGCCCGAGAAGCAGATGAGCCACTGTCAGGCAGTCTTCGGTGCCAAGAACGGCATGTGCCTGAAGATGCCCCTGAGCATGCAGATGTGCAACGTGGGTGCATCGACACTCGGTATGATGCCCGTTCCCGAGAAGGTCAAGACCGGAGAGTTCCACGCAGGCATCGGTATCCACGATTCGCAGGATGCGGCATCGAAGATGGTGGGTGCAGCAAGTGTCGTCCCTTACGAGACCGACGGCGAAGTGGTATGTCCCCTGAAGGATGCCGATTTCGAGCCTGATGTCGTCGCTTTCGTGGACATCCCCGAGAGGATCTACTGGTTCGAAGGTCTCCTCACTCACAAGGACGGAGGACGTGTCACATACACGACGGCACCCTTCCAGTGCGCATGCGAGGACATAACAGCAATACCGATCGTCACCGGCAAACCGAACATCTCCATCGGATGCTTCGGATGCAGGAAGAAGACCGATATGAAGCCCGATGAGATGGCCATAGGCGTACCCTATTCCCTCATACCCGTCATGGTCTCCGAACTGGAGAAGTACAAGGACGGTGTCCTTACCAAGGCGAAGAGGGACTGATTTCCAAACATCAACGGCCGTCCGCAAGGACGGTCTTCTTTTACATATACTAATTATATCAGTAAAAGTGTAACATTGTTTCATGGCGTACCGTCTCGATAAGAAAGACGTTGAGATCCTGAAGATGCTCAAGAAGGATTCCAGGACCCCGATGGGTCTGATAGGGAACAAACTGGAGATATCCAAGGCGACCGTGAGCCGCCGCGTGGCGAGCATGGAAGAGGACGGTACCATAACGAAATACTCCCTCGACATCGACCATGCATCCATAGGTCTGATGAAATCCCTGGTGATGATACAGATCGTGGGAAGCCCTGCATCCATCATCATCGAGCAGCTCAGGAGCTTCGAGGAGATCGACCGTATCTACAAGACCTTCGGCGACCACAACATCGTTTGCGAGGTGTACACGCACAACGTCGATGAGCTGTACGAGATGATACAGACGAGGATGCTGAAGATGCCCAGCATCAGGACCGTCGAGGTGGACATCCTGCTGGAGAACGAGGAGATCAACGAGAACGCTGATCTGAAGCTCTTCGAGAAAGGACTGAAGGAGTGATACATATGCAATTCGAACTCAAGCGCTGTCCGAAGGTATCGGCCAGTACAGGTATCAGGGTGATGCCGCCCGAAGAGACGCTGAAGAGGGTGCTGCCGCTGCTGGAGAAGGCAGGGATGGATCCCATAGAGGACATCACCGACAGGGACAATCTCGGCATCCCTGTATATTCAGTATACAGAAAGAAGACTGCGAAGGGCACATTCGGCAATTACAACGGCAAGGGTGCGACACCCGAGCAGGCCAAAGCGTCCGCCGTGATGGAAGCGATGGAAAGATACAGCGCCGAACAGAGGGAATCCGATGAGGTGGCATACGGTACGCTGCAGCAGATGAGGGACAGCGAGATGCCCTATGTGGAACCCGCCGACCTGATCCTCCCCGCACGCATCATGGGCATGGTGGAATCGGCGGAGATAGCGTGGACCCTGTGCTACGATCTTCTCAGAGGAGAGGAGGTCTGGGTGCCCGCATGCGCAGTGTTCTATCCCTATTATCCCGACGGGGACCTTCAGTTGTTCAGATTCCATACCAACGGTATAGCCTCAGGCAACACCATCGAGGAAGCGATCCTTCATGCGCTGTTCGAGGTCATCGAGAGGGACGCGTGGTCCATAGCGGAATCGTTCAACAGGACGAACGCCGACATCATCGTGGATGATGAGAACTCCGTTCCGGGACAGCTGCTGAAGAAGTTCAGCGATGCAGGCGTGAAGATCAGGCTCAAGGATCTCACCACCGATATCGGTGTGACGACCATAGGTGCATCATCGGACGACATCAGGACGAAGGACCCCGAGATGCTGGATATAGGTGTCGGAACACATCTGAACCCCGAGATCGCCGCCATAAGGGCCATCACCGAGGTGGCACAGAGCAGGACCACCCACAAGCACGGCCTCAAAGTGAATGCGGAACTGCAGAAGAAGACCCGCGAGATGGGTTACGAAGGGGTGAAGAAGGCCAATGCACTCTGGTATGAGGATTCCAGGAAGAGCATGAAGCTCTCATCTATGAAGGATGAGGCAACCCCGTATGTTCTTGACGATATCGAGGTCGTCCTCGGCAAGCTCATGGACGCGGGATTCGACAGGGTGATCATGGCGGACCTCACGAGACCCGAGATCGGTGTGCCTACGGTGAGAGCTATAGTCCCCGGATTGGAGGTTTCGACCATGGATTCGGAGCGCGAGGGCCTGAGGGCATGGGGAAGATGGCCGAAGAAGGCCTAAAAAACCATTTAAAAACGGCAAAAAAACGAGTTATTAAATATCAGAGGCTATACGGAAACCAGGTTTCCGGCCTTTGGTATATAAATAATTAACAATCATTAATTTTTATGATTTTTTCTCAAATCGCGTGTTAAGTGGGGGGTTTATATCCTATTAAACTAGTCTACCCTTTGCAAGGGGAGGCAAAAAGGTTCGCCCTTTTGCTGATTTATAGAAAAACACGGAGGTATAAAATGCCGAAATATAAGGACGTAATTGACTTGTATGACGACAGGGGAAAACGCATCGCTAAGCAGATTCCCCTTGAGGCCATCAGCCCGTTGCGCAACAATGCAATCAAGAGAATTGCATCAATGACCGAGAGGACCATCGCCGTTAACCTGGCCGGAATCGAGAAAGCTCTCAAGACCGGATCCATGGGTGGAGATGGAGCAGTCATCAAAGGAAAAGAGATTGACATCCCGCTCGTCAAGAGTGCAGAAAAGATCGCGAAAGCAATCAAAGAAATGGTCCAGGTTGTTGACGGGGACGAGACAGTCGTTCAGGTCAAATCTGAGGGAAAGAGCATTGTTGTCGTTGTCCCTGAGGCAAGGATGAGGGCCGGTGTCGAGTACACGACCGGATTCACCGCAGTCGCAGCAGCAACCGTACAGGCGATCATCGACGAGTTCAAGATCCCCATGTACAAGGCAAACATGGTCAAGGGAGCAGTATGGGGAAGATACCCCCAGACAATGACCTTCACCGGTGCAAACGTCAAGTCAATCCTCGAGGTTCCCCAGAACAACGAGGGTGCAGGTTACGCACTCAGGAACATCATGTCCAACCACGTCGTTGCACTTGTCGGAAGGAACGCAATGCAGGGAGTTGCACTTTCAGCACTCTTCGAGCAGACCGCAGCTTTCGAGATGGGTGACGCAATCGGACCGTTCGAGAGAGGACACCTTCTTGCACTCGCATACGAGGGACTCAACGCAAACAACATGCTGTACAGCATCGTTAAGAAGAACGGAAAGACCGGAACAGTCGGTACCGTTATCGAGTCACTCATGGAGAGGGCAATCGACGACGGAGTCATCAGGGTAAAAGAGACACTCCCCAGCGGATACAAGGTCTACACCACAGATGATCTCCCCATGTGGAACGCATACGCAGCAGTCGGACAGGTTGCAGCAGTTATGGTCAACGTCGGAGCAGCAAGGGCAGCACAGGGAGTTCCCTCAACAATCCTGTACTACAACGATCTGCTCGAGCACGAGACAGGCCTGACATCAGCAGACTACGGACGCTCAATGGGTGTTTGTGTCGGTATGTCATTCTTCTCACACTCCATCTACGGAGGAGGAGGACCTGGTCTGTTCCACGGAAACCACGTCGTTACAAAGCACTCCAAGGGAGTTCTGATCCCCGCAGTCACAGCAGGTAACTGTCTTGACGGAGGAACACAGACATTCTCTGCAGAGGCAACATCAGGACTCTTCAAGGAAGTCTTCGGAGACCTCCCTGAGTTCAAGACACCTATGCAGGTTGTTGGCGCGGAGGCCAAGAAAATCGCAAAGAAGCTGTGATGGTGAATAAACTATGAGTACCGAAAGTTCACAGGCAAGTTATGCGGGAGTACCTCTCCCGGAAGTCAGGATCTCGACCCAGCGCCTGCTGATGGCTGAGACCACCGAGAAAGTGCTGAACGCAATTGTCAATGTGAAGGATATCAGGCAGATCAACCTTAAAGGCGAGAGTCTTCCGGCCACGATCAACAGCGGTCCCAACAGGGGAATAGCCAACAACCATTCTGAACGCAGGATGATCAAGTATGGTGACAAGGAGATCGAGCTCAAGCACCTCGTAGGCGACTTCTACATCGAACTCGCCGTAGAGAACGAAGAGCAGCTGGAAGCAAGGGTCAAGGAGATCGATGCCGCCGTCAAACCGATCCTCAAGGATATCGGATACGGAATCGATGTCGGCAGGTATTCAAAGTACAGACCAACACTGCACGATTACAAATGAAGGTGTAAAATTATGGCATACAAGAGACAATTCTACCCCGGTGCCAGTGTCCCCGCCAAAAACAGGCGCAGATACATGGACCCGAAACAGAACCTGAAGAAACTTCGTGACATCCCCATGGATGACGTCGTAAGGATCATGGGACACAGGGTCCCCGGATCAGAGTACAAGTCAATCCACCCCCCGCTCGAGGAGGGCAAGGAGCCTGACTGTCCTATCAGGGCACTCGTCGTTCCCATTGAGGGAGCAAAGAAGGGAGACCGTGTAAGGTACATCCAGTTCACGGACTCAGTCTACTTCGCACCCATCTCACCCTACCAGAGGGCATGGATGTACCTCTCCAGGTACAGAGGTATCGATACCGGTACACTGTCCGGAAGGCAGATCATCGAGATGCGTGAGAGAGACCTCGAGAAGCTCGCAAAGGAAATGGTCGACAACGAGACCTTTGACCCTGCACTCACAGGAATCAGAGGAGCAACAGTTCACGGACACGCATGCCGTCTGGACGAGCACGGACTTATGTTCGATGCATGGCAGAGGTACGAGTGGGACGACAAGCTCAAGCAGGTCGTCTATGTGAAAGACCAGGTCGCACTGCCTCTCGACAAGAGAATCCCTGTCGGAAAGCCCGCAAAGATGGACGACCTCAAGAAGAGGACAACCATCTTCAGAGCAGACGGTGTCGACATGAGAGACGACAAAGAGGTCACAATGTACGGCCTTAGGATCCACAAGCTGAGGACACTCGGTGGATTCCAGTGCTACAACGTAAAAGGTGAGTAAATTGGCTAAGGACAGATTATTCATTGAGGCCTGTAAGAAGAAGTTCAAAGAGGACCCTACAGACATCAATACAAAATTCTACTGCTACGGCGGATGGAAACAGTCCAAGAGGAAGGTTGAGTTCGTCGAGGCAGCAAACAAGATCGCGAAAGAACGTGGAATCCCCATGATGAACCAGGACATCGGTGTCCCGCTCGGACAGAGGTCCTGGATGCCCTACCAGCTGTCACACACTGACATCTTCGTAGAGCCCGATGATCTCCACTGCGTGAACAACTCTGCTATCCAGCAGGCATGGGACGACATCAGGAGGACAGTCCTCGTCGGTCTCGACGCACCCCACCAGACCATCGAGAGAAGGCTTGGAAAGGAGGTCACACCCGAGACCATCAACGAGTACCTCGAGGCAGTCAACCACACAATGCCCGGTGGTGCAGTCGTTCAGGAGCACATGGCTGAGATCAACCCTGCGCTCGCATACGACTCATACGTCAAGGTCTTCAGCGGAAACGATGAGCTGATCGACGAGCTCGACAAGAGATTCGTCATCGACATCAACAAGCTGTTCCCCAAGGCACAGGCAGAGCAGCTGAAGAAGGCAGTCGGCAACACACTGACCCAGGCAGTCCGTGTCCCCACCATCGTCGGAAGGATCATGGACGGAGGAACCATCTCCAGGCACGCAGCCATGCAGATCTCGATGGCATTCATCACTGCATACAGGCTCGCAGCAGGAGAGGCAGCAATCGCAGACTTCGCATACTCAGCAAAGCACCTTTGTATCAACATGGGTACAATGATGCCCGCAAGGCGTGCAAGAGGACCCAACGAGCCCGGTGGTATTCCCTTCGGATTCCTCGCTGATATGGCCCAGTCAGACCGTGTCTACCCCGACGACCCCGGAAGGGCAGCACTCGAGACTGTTGCACTCGGTGCAATCATCTTCGACCAGATCTACCTCGGTGGATACATGTCTGGTGGAGTTGGATTCACACAGTACGCATCAGCAGCATACACCGACAACATCCTTGAGGATTACACATACTATGCAATCGACAAGATCAAGGACAAGTACGGCGGTCTCTGCAAGCTGAACCCCGACAAGTTCGATGAGCTCATCAAACTCGGTGACGACATCAACGCATACGCACTCGAGTCCTACGAGAGGTACCCCGCAGCAATGGAGGCACACTTCGGTGGATCACAGAGGGCAACCGTTGCAGCAGCTGCAAGCGGTATCGCGGGATCAATGGCAACTGGAGTCGCAGACTGCGGTCTTAACCTCTGGTACCTCTCAATGCTCCAGCACAAGGAGAGGACCGGAAGGCTCGGATTCTACGGATACGACCTTCAGGACCAGTGTGGTTCAGCCAACTCATTCGCATACAGGTCAGACGAGGGTCTCCCCATGGAGCTCAGAGGACCTAACTACCCCAACTACGCAATGAACGTCGGTCACCTGTCAGGATACTCAGGTATCCCGAAGGCAGCTCACGCAGCACGCGGAGATGCATTCACAGCCAACCCGTTCATCAGGATCGCATTCGCAGACCCGAACCTCGTGTTCGACTTCGCGAACGTGACCAAGGAAGTTGGACGCGGCGGTCTTCGCGAGTTCAAGCCTGCAGGCGAGAGAACAGCGATCATCAAGGCATAAGCGTGAATCCATATGCAGCTGGGAGAGATCTACAAGTACATGCCCACATCAACAGTGGGGAAAGTGCTGGATATGCGTGACAGCGACGGGAAGAGTTGGGCACTGCTCGACTTCACCGGACTCTGGTACGATACCAGCATGTTAGTCCCCGCAGATGCGAGCGAGTACAAGGAGGTCAAATTCAAGTACAGGAAGACCGACTTCCAGACCGGAGTGAAGTCCATCGAGGACATCATAAGGGAGAAGGAAGAGGTCGACATCTCTGAATTCACTCCCAGCGGTGGCGGATAAGCAGCTTTGCTTCCAAACCCTTTACCTTTATCTTCTTTTTTTTCTTACTTTTCAATGATAGGTTTATGTCCGAAGTGTGCATTCACGGAATCATGGCAATAGTCGATTTCGATTCCGTGAAAGGACTGGACATCATCACGCAGGATGCTTACATCCTCGGAGAGATCCTGGACATCCGTTTCGAGGATCTCACGTGGAACATCCAGGGATTCAAGGTCAAGAGCGAGAGCAAGGTCTCCAAGATGATCAATGTCGGTTCCGGCAAATCGATGCTTCTCGTACACCCCGGGAAATATGTCATCAACGACGTCGTTCTCCTTCCCGATACCATCGACGGACTCGGTGTGAAGGTCTCGGCCGACAGCAATGATTTCAAATCGGTCTCTTCGCTGCTCGGAATGAAGGTCATGTCCAAGGAGAACTTCCTCATCGGAACCGTCGACTCGATCATGGTCGATCTGGACAACTGGAACGTCGTGTCGATGAAGGTCAAGCTGGACAAGGTAGCCTATGCACCGCTGGATATCAAGAAAGGACTCCTTTCCAAGAAGGTCTCTGGACTCATGATGACCGATGTGGCGGAAATCGGCGACAGCATAAACCTGGCACTCGACATCCTCACGATCAAGGCACAGGTCACTGTTGACTGATCCTGTTGAATGCTACGAGGACCGAGGCCAATTTGCCGTTGTCCTCCATCCCGTGCCATTCCCTGATCATCTTATCGCATGTAGGTGCGGGACTGCATGATACGACATCCTTGCAGCCGTTGCTCTCGTTGAGTTCCGGGAAAGATACAGGGGGCATCACGAATGCTTCGGTCCCCCCGTCACCGGGCATGATATTCGGGAAGATCACGAAACCGTCAGAGAGCCAGATGACATCGTCTCTGCCCATGTATTGTTTCGCCGTCTCTGGGAAGACCTCCACGCCCATGCACTTGCCGTCCGATGACATCAGCGTGACGGTGGGTTCCGGCGGCGGTCTGAACCTCGGATCCTTAACGATACAGATGACATTGTCGCGCTTGAGTGCTTGATTGAATCCTTCATTGATGACATCCACCTTTCCCACGGCCTTGACGGTGGCCTCTTCCTTCCTGACCTTCTCAAGGATGTCCCTGTCCAGATAGAATGCCTCTACGACACCTCTCATGCCTTTGATGATACTCAACGGCAAATCCTCTTCCATGTCGGAATTATCGTTAATCATGGTTAAATAATTGTTTCTGCGTCTTAAACCCATGTCTTTGGTAATGCTCAACGAGAAGGATCCCAAGGTTCTGAAATCCTTGTACGCTTACAGAAGAGAGGTCTTCAAGGACGGCGCTCTCTCTGCAAAAGATAAAGAATTGATCGCTCTGGCACTTTCATGCGTGAGCAGGTGCGAGAAGTGCCTTGACCACCATTCCGAGGAGGCCAAGAAGCAGGGAGCCACCGAAGAGGAGATATTGGAGGCCATCGAGGTCGCGATGTACATGTCCGGACCTGCGGCCATGATCTGGTCAGAGAAGATAGACGAGATCGTCAGTCATTGAATATGTTCAGGTTGTGGTCCTCTACAAGGCCCTTGACGTCGACGACGCCTATTGCGGCGATTATCTTCCCGTTGAGGTCTATGGGGGTCACGATCACCCTTATTCCCTTGTAAGGTCCGGTCAGGGCCCTCTTCCTGATGGTCGTACCCTTATCCAGTGCCTCCTCCAGGACATCCCCCGTGTATGCGTTGTCGATGACGGTGCCGTTCTCGATTCTGATCCCCAGATCGTTCTTGGTCTTGGCGCAGACAGGATACCCGCCGACCAGATCGTGGATCGCGAATGCCAGGGACATGAGCTCCGACGCTGTGCTCTCCGAGGATATGATGTTCCTCAGTCCCTTCTCTATGTTGAGTCCGCCGATGACGTTCAGGGCGGCGGAGACCGCACCGCATTCCGCGGAGTCAAGGTCGCTGGATGTTCCGATGATTATGATGTCATCGTTGTTTATCGAGAATTTCTCCCTGAGTGCCGATTCAGTGTTCTTGGAGACGGGATAATCGGAACCCGGGAAGATCAGGCTCCCGTTCTTGCAGACCAGTGTGGTCGCACCCGTCGCTCCGGCCTTGATGGCGACATCCCTCTCCTCGCATCCGAATGTGACCCTCTTGGCCGCGTAAGGCACCCTGACGGCACAGTCGCAGGTGTTGATGGTGACCTCCGATGTGACCACTTCCGCCACATCGAAATAGACCTTCTCCCTGAACTGCTCCCCCTTGTCCGTGAGCAATATGCCAGACCTATCGATTTTGATGTATTTCTCATCGCTGAGGATACCGACTATCGTCCTGACGCTCCCCTCCCCTATGGCGAGGGTGGAGGCCAATCTCTTCCTTCCGAGCGGGACCTCCGTGTCCAGGAGCATCAGCGTCTTCCAGATGTGGTAATCCGTGAATTTCGGGATAGGCCCCCCGTATCTGTTCCTGGGCACAGCAGACATCGCCCATCCATCGTCATCATCCCTAATTATAATCTGCGCCACCCGATTCCGAATCGGATAATCCAGCGCTCTCTCTATATTAACGCGCGTTACCTACGTGTTAAATTATATAGCGCTCAGACGATACCTGCAGCATGGCTCAGAAGTCTGTTGAACTTCTCAAAATAGAGAATGTTTCGAAGAGGTTTGAGGGAAGAACGGTCCTCAACAACATCAATGCTACGCTGTCCACTGGAAAGATCCTCGGACTCATCGGAAAGAGTGCCGCAGGTAAGAGTGTCCTCATCCACATGATCAGAGGAACACAGGAGTACGCTCCCGACGAGGGAAGGGTGCTCTATCATGTGAACCGTTGCCCCAAGTGCGGAAACCTGGATGTTCCCTTCGAAGGGACGCCTTGTACCAAATGCGGCGGAGAGACGGTCACCGAGTGGGTGGACTATTACGCGCTCAATGAACGCGACCCCGTCAGGCAGGAACTGAAGGGACGCATCTCGATCATGCTCCAGAGGACCTTCGCCCTGTACGGTGACAGTACGGTCATGGAGAACATCTTCGAGGCACTCGGAGAGAAGATGTCCGAGAAGGAGAAGATCGAGAAGACCATCGAGCTCCTCGATTTCGTCAACATGACGCACAGGACGACCCACATCGCAAGGGACCTCTCCGGAGGAGAGAAGCAGAGGGTCGTCATGGCAAGGCAGCTGGCCAAGAACCCGCTGTTCTTCCTTGCTGATGAGCCCACAGGAACGCTGGATCCGTTCACTGCCAACCTCGTTCACGAGAGGCTCGTGAAATACGTCCGCGATCACAACATCTGCATGATCTTCGCGTCGCACTGGCCGGAGGCCATCGATAAGATGGCCGATGAGGCGATTTGGCTCGATGCCGGTAACGTCGTCATGGACGGGGAGGCCGAGAAGGTCACCAAGAAGTTCATGGAGGAGTACCACTTCGAGAAGAGCGAAGCATCCAATCTGGGTGAGGAATTCATCGTCGCAGAGAACGCGACCAAGCACTACTTCTCCGTCGTGAGGGGAGTGGTCAAGGCGGTCGACGGTGTATCGTTCAAGATCAGGGAGAACGAGATCTTCGCGCTGGTAGGTCTTTCAGGAGCCGGTAAGACCACGACATCGCGTATGATCGCAGGAATGACACCCGTCACATCCGGTGTGATGAAGATCAAGATCGGTGACGACTGGATCGACATGTCGGAGACGGGATTCATGGGTAAGGGAAGAGCCACGCCTTACATCGGATTCCTGCACCAGGAGTACACACTTTATCCGTTCGACAACATCCTCAGGAATCTCACGGCATGCATCGGTATCACCATGCCTGCGGAACTCGCTAAGATGAAAGCCATCCAGGTGCTCATGAGCGTAGGATTCCCCAAGAAGGACATCGAGAAGGTCCTTCAATCATACCCCGACGCCCTCTCCGTGGGAGAGTGTCAGAGGATCGCATTCGCACAGGTCCTCATCAAGGAACCCCGTATCGTCATCCT
>JAEEGK010013107.1_pt1 | contig 18736 bp, 14 predicted proteins | sample 8958771 | NCBI WGS metagenome assembly JAEEGK01 (sample SAMN16246547, study PRJNA631951) | gut metagenome | biome: gut microbiome; feature: rumen; material: SC-attached | host: Bos | place: Iran: Karaj | collected 2018-10
GCGCCCTGGGTAAAGTCTATCGGAGCTGCCGCCATCCTCATAAAGGGAAGGCTGACCTGATTGCGGGGCATATCTACATCTATCGTACTCCACTTGCAGTTCTCAAGGCCGAAGACGCCTTCGAAGTTCACTACGTTGGGGTAAGTTCTGTTAAGGCCGGTGGGCTTGGTTCCGTGGAGGTCGACCATCAGTCTGTAACGGGAGGTAATCTCTGCAATCTCGTAGATCTGGCTGACGATGGGCTGATACTGTCCGTCGAAGAAATCGATCTTGAAGCCGGAAACGGCCATTTTGGAATAGGTGTCGCATATCTGCTCCGGATTGTTGAGGAACGGGGTGTAGGCCATCCAGAGGATTACCTTTACGTTCGATTCCTGAGCATAGCTGCATATCTCCTCGATGTTTATCGCATCTTCCTGCTGAAGAGGATCGAAGTTCTTGTACCATCCGTCATCAACTATGACATATTCGATTCCGAAGCGCGCTGCGAAATCTATATGATACTTGTACGTTTCGGTATTGATACCTGCCTTGAAGGGGACATCCCAGAGGAGGGAGGCGTTCCACCAATCCCAGGTAGAGTGTCCGGGTGTAATCCAGCTGACATCGTCCAGCTTCGAAGGGCTGGCTGTCTGATAGACCATATTGTTGGTCGGGAGATCCTTGTCTTCGGGAGCGTAAGCAACGATTCTCCAGGGATAACTGCGCGAACCTTTAGTCTTCGCGATTATATCGCTATATCCGGTAGGCCTTGCTGCGCCGCCTGCAACATAATGGTATCCGGTAGGGATGGGAGGGAATTCAGCAATAAGGCCCTTTGAGGTCTGCTTTACGAACATTCCGGGATAGTCCTCTACGTCCGACTCCATCACCATCAGATTACCCACCTCGGGGACTCTTACTACCAGGGGCAGGAAGGCGAGATCCTCGCTTGCATTGCCTGTTTCAGTTTCAGTATAGCAAGCCTCGAATGAGGTTTCGTAACGATCCTCCCTCTTCGGGACCATAGGTATGATAAGCGGATACTTATCTGCGAAATTGAAACATACAGTCTCGTTTTTCACTACTATATCATCCGCGAAAGATGTTACAAAACGATAAGCGACTCCGTCGTTGTAGGCCCTGAACTGAAGGATGTAGTCTCCGTCGTAGCTGAGGCGGATGTAGTTGTATGCCGCCTCGAATTCTTTCTGGCGGTACAGGGGAGCCTGGATGGACTCGGTCCTGCTGCCGCGGGTGTCCTTACGGATACGGCTGCCTACTCCCAGAACCCTTCCGTCTTCGAGTGTCATAGAGATAGGGCAGTCTTTAAGGACTGTAACGCCCTTCACCTCGAGGCTGTACTTTGTAGAATCAGTAACTGAAACGATTACTTTAAGCTCGCCCGAAGGGCTTGATACCTTAAAAACCTTGGCCTGAGCAACTAAAGCGAGGGAAAGAAGAGCGATTGCGGCAAATATTTTTTTCATGTCTTATTTATGCGATAGCTTACAAAGTTATCAATTATTCAGCATTTCTAAAAGAGACAAAACGGTCTCGGCCGGAGATGTCCTTGATGATGTTTATATCTATGAAATTAGTCTTCAAAAGTTCAGCAATATCGCTGCAGAAGAGGCTGTTAGCCTCGAAGATTCCATAGCCTCCGGGGCCAAGGTGGTCTTTTGCGATGTCTGCAAGGGCACGATAGAACTTCAGCGGGTCGTCGTCCGGGACAAACAGCGCAAGACCGGGTTCATAGTCAAGGACGTTGCGGCGCATCTGCGTGCGCTCGGACTCCAGGACATACGGCGGGTTACTGACTATGATATCGAAGCGGCCAAGATTCCCGATCGGGTCGGGAATGACGTTGCTGTCATGCCCGGCTGCGACCGGGCATCCTGCCAGGATGTCTGCTTTCACGAAGCGAACGCGGGGATCTTTGAATTGAGAGCGCGCAATGTTTAGCGCGGCCGGGGAAATGTCAACGCCGACTACGGTCGAGTCGGGGATTTCGAGGGCCAGGGTCCAGGCGATGCAGCCGCTGCCGGTACAGAGGTCGAGGATCCTGGGGTCATGGACGGCTGCGGCCGTGGAACTTAAGACTGCCTCAACCAGTTCTTCCGTTTCCGGGCGGGGAATCAGGACGTCCGGGGTGACCCTGAAGCGGCGGCCGTAGAATTCGGCATAGCCGAAGACGTACTGGACAGGCTCGTTATTGAGGAGACGTTCGAGGTCCTCTTCGAGCTGCTCCGTTTCGATTTCGCGGTCGGGTTCGGTTACCGGGGCATAGCTCGGCAAGCCCAGCCTTTCCTGAATCAGGAGGCTGATAATGCTTCTGGCCTCAGAATCGGGATATACTGCGGCCAGGGCCTCAACAGCTTTATTCTGGAATTCTGCCAGGCGCATCGGCTAGCGGGAGGCGAAGATGTTGCCACCGAAGTCGACCACCTTGAAGGATTCCTCGCGTGCGCGGGCGAAGGACCTTTGGATAAGGGTATCGAGTACCTTGGAGAAAGGAACTCCTGTGTAGTCCCAGAGGTAAGAAGACAGCGAGCCGGGGATAGTGTTGATTTCGTTTACATAGATACGGCCGTCTGTTTCGTCTATCATAAGGTCTATCCTGGCGAGGCCTTCGCAGCCGAGGGTCTTGAAGGTCCTCATCGCGAATTCCTGGACCAGCTCAGTGACGTTGTCGGGAAGGTCGGCGGGCAGCTGACGCTTCAGCGAGGCCATGCCCGCCCCGTCGGCGCCCTTGGCTCCGGCAAGCTTCGGGCCGGCGACTTTAGCGCCGGCAAGCTTGCCGCTCTTGGAGCCCTTCGCGCCGCCGCTCTGATACTTGTCGGAGTAACTGAGGATCTCGCCGCTCCTTAGCGGAATCTCGCAGACGGACGGTTTGCAGTCATAGTAGTCTCCCATCACCGAGCAGTTTACCTCCTTGAGCTTTCCGAGCATGCGCTCCACGATAACTCGTGTAGTAAACTGAGCCGCATAGTCAACCGCATCGGCAAGTTCCTGACGGTTGTGGGCCGGAGAAATACCAACACTCGAGCCGGAGTTCGCCGGTTTGATAATTACCGGATAAGGGATAGTCTTCTCGATATTGTCAAGAACTGTCTCACGGCGGTCGTCCCACTCCTTATCGGTGAACCAGACAAAGTCTACGACGGAGATACCGCTGTCGCGAAGAATCTGCTTCATCGCGATCTTGTCCATTCCGTTAGCAGAAGCAAAGGTATTGCAACCTACGTACGGGACGCCGATCACCTCGAGAACTCCCTGAAGGGTTCCGTCTTCGCAGTTAGTTCCGTGGAGAGTCGGAAGGATAGTATCGATTTTCGCCACTACCTTCTGTTTCCCAAACAGTCCGTTAGTATAGAGGTTGTGGTCGCCATAGACGGACTTGAAGAAAACTTCCTTACACTCCTTGAAGAGCGCGGGCATATTGCGGTACTTGCCGAGCTCCAGAAGAGCCTTTCCGGTATACCATTTTCCTGTCTTTGCGATATAGATCGGAACGATCTCATATTTTTCCCTGTTCAGGGACTCGATTACCTGCAGAGCAGTTACCACCGAAATTTCATTCTCGACGGACCTGCCGCCAAACAGAACTCCAACGTTTAGTTTCATATTATTTGAATGTGTCTGGTAAATCGTTTTCGTAAAGGATAGCAGAACCCGGGGTGGCGAGGACGCCGAGGGCGGCCACCGCTTCGTTAAGCGTGTCTGCACACATAATGTTGTCGTCCGGCATACCGGCCGACCTGGCTCCCTCGAGGATAGCCTCGCGGTTGTATTTGTTGACTATGATGAGGATGTCGCAGGAGCGGGCGGCGAGGGCGCCGAGCTCGCGGCAGGCGTCGAACTGGCGGGAGCCCAGTTCGACAAAGCCCGGAGTGACGCAGATGCGCCGCCCGCCCTGAGGAAGCTTCATCGAAGCAAGCACTCCGAGGGCCATCGCAGCTCCGGTAGGATTGGAATTGTAGGCGTCGTCCAGGATAGTGATACCTCCGCGGCGGGACATACTAAGCCTATGCTCTACAGGCTGTATCTTACTGACGGCCAAGGCGATAGATCTGTCCGGAACGCCAAGGTGTTTAGCCAGAACAATAGCTCCGGTAAGGTCCAGAATATTAGCCTCGCCGAGCAACTGAGTCTTAAGATGGAGCGAGCCGGAAGCGTCGATAACATCGAACTCCATCCCTCCGGGAGTATACTCAATCGAAGCAGCGCGGACATCGACTCTATGTGCATCTATTCCGAAACGGACGATAGAGCAATCCTCGCGGATCCCGCCATAAGAAGCGATTCCCGGTGATTCAAAATTGATAACTCCGAACCCATCGGCCGGGAGCGAGTCTATAAGTTCAAACTTAGTCTTCTGAATGTTCTCAAACGAGCCGAAGGTCTCGAGGTGCATCTCCCCCACCGCCGTGACGATACCCATCACGGGGTGTACGAGATCGCATATCTCCTTGATATCCCCTACCTCTTTCGCGCCCATCTCGCAGATGAACACTTCGTGATAGGGTTCGAGCTTTTCGCGAATAGTCCTGACTACTCCAAGGGTAGTATTATAGTTCCCCGGAGTCATCAGAACGTTGTATTTCTCGCTGAGTATCCTATACAGATAGTTCTTGGTACTGGTCTTACCGAAACTTCCGGTAACGCCGATAATAATCAGATCCTTATGCGTAGCAAGTTTCCGACGAGCATCCTTGATGTACCAATTATTGATCGCCTTCTCGATAGGGCTATTGATCCAGTCAGCAACACACAGAACGAACGGGCAGAAGATAACGCACAGAGCACCCAGCCAGAACACACCGAAAAACCACGGCGCCAGAGTCAGCAAAATTGCCAGCAAAGTAGTCGTAACCGCCAGCCTCACCATTCGCGGGGTGAAGACGAACTTCACCTTCGACTTTCCGAAAAGGCGCGGATACGGATTATCCTTCTGCCACCTCAGAAAGCGGTCGCGCCTGTTGGAGTTCTGCTGAAACATCTGCAAATAATATCTCAGATACAGCACCCACGCCGCTATCCAAATGACTATAAAACTGACTATCAACGCTGTCATTTTTCTTAATATCTTGAATCAGACGGTACTACCAAGAGACCCTAAGCACCCGCGCTTGATAGCGGGGGGACCACTAGCGCGAAGCGCGTCTGGTGGGATGAGCGAAGCGAAGGTCTCTTGGTAGTACCATCTGATTCTATTTCATAAAATTATTAACAACTGACCTGAACAGCCCGGGATCTTCCAGGAACGAGAAATGTGTTCCGCCCTTGACGGTAATGAGGCCGGAGTCGGGCAGGAGCTTAACCATCAGCTCGGCATCCGAAAGAGGAGTAGCGGTATCCGCTGTTCCCCAGAAAAGGATGACCGGAACCTGAATCGAAGGAAGCAGCTTGCGCAGGTCCTGATTCACGGTCTTTGAAAGCACCGCCTTCATCATGGGCGAAGCCGACGCATAATCCGAGGACCCCTTACCGGCGCGCATCTTCTCAAAGCGCTCGCTGTCGCGCAGCACCTTCAGAATCCACCACTTCGCAATCTTATACTTGTATACTTTAATATAGTATCCCAACGATCTCTTCGGCTTGATTCCAGCGGCGTCTACCAGCATCAGGCGCGACACCTCAACTCGCGAAGCGAAAATGATAGCAACACGCCCGCCGAAAGAATGGCAGATAATAGACGGCTTTACTACACCGACCGAAGCGCAGAACGCCTCGAGCATCTCCTCATACTCATAGACTCCCCAAACCACGGGCGGCTCGTCAGACTCCCCGAAGCCCGGGAAATCGATCGATATAACCCGATGTTTTAAAGCGAACTCAGGGACAAAGGCATCCCAGATCTTATGAGTACAGCCCCAGCCGTGGAGCAGAAGAAGGTCCGAGCCTTCCCCGCTCACCTCATAAAAAACTTTGGTGCCGTTATAATCGAATATCATTCTAATCGAAGAATCCTTCTTCTTCCGCAGCAGGCTCAACTTCCTGCTCTTCTTCCGTCTCAATATCTCCGCCCGTACAGCTCAGATCCAGGGTCAATCCACCCGGAGCCTCGAAACGGTCGTACTCGCTATATCCGAGGGTCGGATCCGCGAGACACTTTTTCATAAAGATACCCCATATCGGAAGCGCGGTCGCCGAACCGCTACCCTGGGCGAGCTCTTTGAAATGGACCATACGGTCCTCGCCGCCTACCCAGACTCCGGCCGTGATCTTAGGCGTGTAGCCGATGAACCAGCCGTCTGAGTTATCGTTGGTCGTTCCGGTCTTTCCGGCCATATCGCCCTTCAGGCCGAAACGGGTGCGCAGGCGGCTGCCGGTTCCCTGGTTCACGACGCCCTGCATCAGGTTCACCATCAGGTAGGCCGTGTTGGCGCTGATAGCCTCCGTCTTCTTACCGGCGAAATCGGTAATCAGGTTTCCGTCTGCATCCTCGATGCGGGTGATGAACATAGGCTCGGAAAATACTCCCTTCGAAGGGAAGGTATTGAAGGCCGCGACCATCTCGCAGATTGGCAGGTCGGCAGAGCCGGCGCAGAGCGAGTAGACCTCGTCGACGTGGCTCTTGATGCCCATTTTCCTCATCATCTTGACCATAGCCGAAGGGCCGAACTGCCTCATCAGGTAGGCCGAGATATTGTTCGAGCTGTGGGTAAGGCCCCATTTGAGGGTCACCGTCTTACCTATCCATTCGTCACGGTCTGTGCTTCGAGGGGTCCAGGTCTCATCGCCCACGATAAAGGTCTGGGGCATGTTGACGACGCGGTCGCAGGGGGTCATGCCCTCCTGCATCGCGAGGGTATAGAGGAACGGCTTGATAGTAGAGCCGACCTGCCTCTTTCCCTGGCGGACGTTGTCATACTTGAAGTAGCGGTAGTTGGGGCCGCCGACATAGGCTTTTACGTGGCCGGTGCCGGGCTCGATAGCCATAAACGCCGCCCTGAGAATAGACTTATAGTATTTGATCGAGTCGTCCGGGGTCATCAGGGTGTCTACATAGCCCTTTTCGTTCCAGGAGAACACCCTCATCGGGGTCTTTACGGAGAACTGCTTCAGGATTTCCTGCTCGGGAACTCCTGCCTTGCGCTGGGTGCGATAGCGGTCGCTCCACTTTCGGGCCTGGCCCATCAGGGTATTGTAGGTACTGTTCTCCATCGTGTTGGGGAACGGCGGGCGACGACGACTCTTGAGCTCGCGGTTGAACATGGGCTGAAGGCCCTTCGAAAGGTGTTCCGCTACCGCTTCCTCAGCATAGCGCTGGAGGCGAGAATCGATAGTTACGTATATCCTCAGACCGTCGCGGTCCGGATTGTACTTCTCTCCGTTGGCTTTGCGATACTTGGTAAGCCAGCCGTAAAGGGCGTCGTTGGCCCACCTTATAGTATCCGCTACGTACTCTTCCTCGAAGAGGTAGTTGCTGCGCTTAGGCTCGGAAGCATTCATCTAGCGGCGTATCATATCGCGGAAATAGGGCGCGAGGCCGGCGTTGTGGTCCTGGACGTGGTAACGGAGCTCGATGGGGGTTGCCTGGGCCTCAGCTTTCTGTTCTTCGCTAAGAAAACCGGCCTTTTCCATCTGGCCGAGCACGAAATTGCGGCGGCTCATAGCCAGGTCGTAATGTAGCACCGGGTTGTACCTGGTAGGTTTATTGACCATTCCGACCAGCATGGCGGCTTCCTGGACATTGAGCTCCGCCGGGGTCTTCGAGAAGAAGGTCTCCGAGGCGGACTTGATTCCGTAGGCGCTGCTGCCGAAGAAGATCGAGTTCAGGTACATTGCGACTATCTCGTCTTTAGTGTAATTGCGCTCGAGCTTTACTGCTGTAATCCATTCCTTGAGCTTGATCCAGATCATAGTCCCGGCCTTCACGAACGGGTTCTTGCTGGTAGTCTCTACTCGGGGATAAAGGGTTTTTGCGAGCTGCTGGGTGATGGTACTTCCACCGCCCTGGCTCGAATCCCTCATAAGCAGAGTCTTGAAGAAAACACGTCCCAGACCTTTGAAATCGATTCCGCAGTGGCGGTAAAAACGTACGTCTTCGGTAGAAATCGCAGCGTGTATTACATTGGGAGAGATATCGTTATAGGAAACGTAAGTACGGTTCTCAATGTGGAAGGTACTGATGACAACCCCGTCTGAAGAGATGATCTGGGTCGCAAGGTTGTTGTTGGGGTGTTCGAGTTCCTCAAACGAAGGAATCTCAGCGAAAAACCAGACAGAGGCCAGCAGGCCGAACACCAGAACTATCGGCGTAATGATTATAAACCAGAACCAGAATATTATTCTTTTGCGGGTACGTTCTTCCATAACGGAGCAAAAATACTCATTAATTTTTGAAAAATCCCGTAATTGTGATTTTCTTTGCAGTATGAATTTAGTGATAGTAGAGTCCCCGCACAAAGCGGCGACAATCCAGAAGTTTCTTGGTGAAGGTTACAAGGTAGTTTCCTCCAAAGGCCACATCAGGGATCTTCAGGAAAAGGAGCTGGGAGTAGACCTGAACAACAACTTCACCCCCGAGTATGTCATACCGGCCGATAAAAAGCGTACGGTAGCCGAACTCAAAAAACTGGCAGAGCAGGCCGAAATGGTCTGGCTCGCCTCCGATGAAGACCGCGAAGGAGAAGCGATTTCGTGGCACCTCACGGAAGCCCTCGGGCTCGATCCTGCTAAAACCAGGCGAATTACCTTCCACGAAATAACGAAGACCGCGATCCTCGAAGCAATCCAGAATCCGAGGACCGTGGATATGAATCTAGTCAATGCGCAGCAGGCCCGCCGCGTCCTCGACCGCCTCGTCGGATACGAGCTCTCGCCGGTGCTGTGGAGAAAGATCCGCAGGGGTCTTTCGGCCGGCCGCGTACAGTCCGTCGCCCTCCGTCTCACGGTCGACCGTGAGAAAGAGATTATGGCCTTCCGGCCGGAGCCGTTCTACCGCGTAGACGCCGAGTTCGCCGTAGGGCGCTCGAAGGTCCGCGGCGCGCTGGATAAGAAATTCGGTTCGATGATGGCGGCCCATACTTTCCTGGCCGACTGCATCGGCGCGACCTATACCGTCTGCAATATCGAGCGCAAGGAAGGCATCCGCATCCCCGCCGCCCCCTTTACGACCTCGACTCTCCAGCAGGAAGCCGGCCGAAAGCTGCGCTTCTCCGTAAGCCAGACTATGAGACTCGCCCAGAGCCTTTACGAGCGCGGACTCATTACCTACATGCGTACGGACTCGACTAACCTTTCGAGCCTCGCCGTCGGTACGGCTAAGAAATTCATCACCGACAATTTCGGAGCTGAGTACTCTCACCCCAGACAGTATAAAACCCATTCCAAGGGCGCCCAGGAGGCCCACGAAGCCATCCGCCCTACCTACATCGAGAACACCGCTATCAACGGAACTCCTCAGGAGCAGAAGCTCTACAACCTTATCTGGAAGCGCACGGTCGCATGCCAGATGTCCGAAGCGCGCCTGATGAACACCTCCATCGATATCGAAATCGACAAGCGTTCGGAAAAATATGCCGTTCAGGCAGCCGAAATCCTCTTCGACGGTTTCCTTAAATTATATAAGGAAGGAACAGACGACGAAACAGACGACGAAGAAATCGCCTCCATCCCGCCGATGACCTTAGGTCAGCAGCTCACCCTCAAGCAGGCCCAGGCTACCTGTAAGTTCACCCAGGCCCCTCTTCGCTACTCCGAACCGACCCTGGTCCGAAAGCTCGAAGAGCTCGGAATCGGCCGCCCGAGCACCTATGCCCCGACTATCACTACCCTTACTACCGAGCGCGGTTACCTCGTGAAGGGAGACAAGCCGGGAGAGCTCAGGCCGGTCGTGAATCTTACCCTCAAGGGAGACAAGATTACAGAAACTCAGTGGAATGAGACGGTAGGAGCAGACAGGGGAAAACTCCTTCCTACCGAGATCGGAATGGTAGTTACAGACTACCTCTGCGACAACTTCGCAGATATCCTCGACTACGGCTTTACCGCCAATGTCGAAAGCTCGTTCGACGAGATAGCCGAAGGGAAGAAAGAGTGGCACAAATGTATCTCAGACTTCTATTCCCCGTTCCACACCCAGGTGGAACTGGCTGTCAGCGACAAGCAGTATATGAAGGTAGAGCGCGAGCTCGGAATTGATCCTTCAGACGGAAAGATGGTGGTCGCGAAACTCGGCCAGTTCGGCCCCTTCGTCCAGAAAGGCGATGGAGAAGAAAGAGTGTTCGCATCGCTACCCGCGGGCGTCCTGATCGAGAGCATCACTCTCGAAGACGCGCTCAAGCTTCTCGCTCTTCCGCGAACCGTCGGCGAATACGAAGGAATTCCTATCGTCGCTACCAAAGGCCGTTTCGGCCCGTACCTCAAATACGGCGAAAAGAATATCGGAGTACCGCGCAACATAGATCCGCTTACGGTAAGCCTCGAAAAATGTATCTCCCTTATCAAGGCAGAGCAGGACAAAGCGGCCCAGATCCAGGTCATACGCGAATTTGGGGGCGGTATTACCCTGATGAACGGTTTCTATGGGCCTTACATCAAGGCCGGCGGAAAGAACTACAAACTTCCCGGCGGTACTAAAGCCGAAGATGTAACAGAAGAGATGGCTAAACAGATTGTCTCTTCTTCAAGCCCGACCCAGGGACGCCGCAAGTTCTCAAGACGTAAATAAAACGCGATATGAGCGATTACAAGATCGACGAGATGGACAGGAAAATCCTGTCGTTTCTGGTAAAAGACGCAAGAATGCCCTTCCTCGAGATAGCTCGCGAGTGTGGGGTTTCAGGCGCCGCAATCCACCAAAGAGTAAAGAAACTCGAAGATTCGGGTATCATCACCGGCTTCTCAGCTACCGTCAAGCCCGCCTCCCTGGGCTTCTCAGTCTGCGCTTTCGTTATGTTGAATATCTCCGAAGCCAACAAATTCAACGACGTAGTAGCCGCTCTGAAAAAGATTCCCGAGGTAGTCGAGACTCACTTCATTACCGGTCACTCATCGCTCCTCATTAAACTCTACTGTTCGGATTTCGACCACCTGATGCAGGTCGTCCTCAACTCGATCCAGAAAATTCCTGCGGTCGAGAGTACTGAGACTATGATTTCGCTTAGCGAAGCCTTCCAGCGTCAGGTCTGGGTTAAGAAATCAAAATAATTTCCTCGCCAGATCAAGATCCTCCGGGGTCGTAATCTTGATATTGTACCTCTCTCCTTCAATATAGGTGAGAGGTATTTTTGCGGCCCTGGCTACCGAGGCGTCGTCTGTAAGAGATTGATTATAAGCTACTTTGTCGTAGGCGTCCTTAATGAGCCCAGAAAGGAAAAGCTGAGGAGTCTGGGCTCCGAAAAGTCCTTCGCGGGAAGGATCCGGGGCTTCTGTCTGGACGAAAGTACCATCGCCGACCGGAACCAGGCTCTTCAGAGTATCGGTTACGGGAGTAACGGGAATGACGCAACGCTCTTCTCCGGAAACTTCTAGTATCCTCTTTATAAGATCTACGCTTACGAGAGGCCTTACTCCGTCGTGGATAAGGACGAGGGCGCCGTCCGGAATTTTAGCCAGGGCGTTTCTGACGGAATGGAAACGAGTAATTCCGCCTTCCACAATAATCTGAGGAAGATCGAAGTGATTGTCCAGGCAGAGCTGCTTCCAGGTAGAGATATGATCTGCGGGCAAGGCCACTACCGGAACCATCTCGGGACAGGCCACGAGAAACTTCATAATAGACTGCTGCAGTACAGGGCGGCCGCCGAGTTCGAGGAACTGTTTGGGAACTTCAGTCCCCATCCTGACGCCGCTTCCGCCGGCTACAAATACTCCGTAAACTTTTTTTCTCATAAGTAGTTTTCTGCGACAAAAATAGTTATTTTTGTAAGGATAAACACACACTCAACATGGCATTTTCTTTTCTTAGCCAGGAATTGGCTATAGACCTCGGCACCGCCAACACCGTCATCTATCAGAACGGACAGATCGTTCTCGACGAGCCCAGTATCGTCGCAGTAGATGTTCAGTCCGGCAAGTGCCTCGCGATAGGACATCAGGCAAAACTTATGCACGAGCGCACCAACCCCGGTATTAAGACCGTCCGTCCTCTGAAAGACGGCGTTATCGCAGACTTCAACGCTGCAGAGCTTATGATCAGGGGCTTTATAAAGCAGGTAGGCGGAAAGAGACACCTCTTCGCCCCGAACCTCAAGGTGGTAGTCGGTATCCCTTCAGGAAGTACTGAAGTCGAGATCAGGGCCGTCCGTGACTCTACCGAACACGCCGGCGGCCGCGACGTCTATCTCGTCTTCGAGCCTATGGCCGCAGCCCTCGGAATCGGTCTGGATGTCGAGGCTCCGAAGGGAAACATGGTGGTGGATATAGGCGGTGGAACAACCGAAATCGCTGTCATCTCCCTGGGCGGTCTTGTTGAGCAGGACAGCATCAGAACAGCCGGTGATGTCTTTACAAACGACATCATGTACTATCTCCGTCAGCAACACAACATCAAGGTCGGCGAGGTAACAGCCGAGCAGATCAAGGTCGCTGTAGGTGCCGTAATTACCGAGCTGGACGACGAACCGGAGCCTATAGTAATCAAAGGACCCAACCTGATGACAGCTCACCCTGTAGAGGCCAGGATCACCTATCAGGAAATAGCCCACTGCCTCGACAAATCCATCGCTAAAATCGAGACTTCGATACTCCACGTCCTCGAGATGACTCCTCCGGAGCTCTACTCAGACATCGTAGAAAACGGTATCTATCTCTCCGGCGGCGGCGCCCTTCTGAGGGGTCTCGCAAAGAGGCTTACAGACAAGGTGAACATCAACTTCATCGTAGCGGAAGATCCGCTCCACGCGGTAGCAAGAGGAACAAACAAAGCGATCAAGAATACTGACCGCTACAAATTCCTGATGCGCTGATGCCGCGCCGGAAGTCCTCGGCAATCGTTCTATCAGCAGCAATCTTCATTCTCCTGGAGGTTGCTGCTATCGCTATGTTACACAGTTCGTCCGTGCTTCAGGACATCTGGCTCAACCGCGTCTCACACCGCGTGTCGGGCTGGCTCTGGGGCAGCGGCAACAGAATAGCCGGGTACTTCCAGCTCAACTCCCGCAACAAACTCCTTCAGGAGGAAAACGCCCGCCTCTCGGAAGAGCTCCGCAAATACCGCGAGCTCGAAAAGAGCGAAGAGTATCTCTCTAAAGCAAGAACTATAGACGACGGCTTCGAATACATCTTCGCAAGGATAGTGAAGATGGGAACTAACAGCCAGCGCAATTACATAATAGTCGACAAAGGTCTGCTGGACGGCGTAAGCCCGGACTGCGGGATCGTAACCAGCGAGGGGGTCGTAGGGGTAATCGATGCGGCAGACGAACACCTGGCCTATGGGCGGACTCTGATGAACCCGAGTATGCACGTAAGTGTAAGGATAGGCCGCGAGGGGGTAGCAGGCCCGCTTTCGTGGAATGGCCGTACATCGACCGGCGCGGTCCTAAGCGGAATCCCGCTCGGCTACAAGGCCGAACCCGGGGATACCCTATGGACCAGCGGTTATTCTTCGATCTTCCCTGCCGAGATACCGGTGGGGGTCGTGACCGGCTCGAGTACCCGGAGCGGTGCGTCGCAGGACGTTCAGGTCCGGCTTCTGCAGGACTTCCGTGCCTTGGACTATGTTACGGTAGTGAGAAACCGCAACCACTCAGCTATCGAGACCCTTGAACAGAAAGCAGAGGAGGTACAGAGATGAAAAAGGGCCGCTACTTCATAATCTTTGCGATCCTGACTCTGGCTCAGGCGCTGATCAGCAATTACTTCCTGTTCTCGCAGTATATCCTGATCAGCCTTCTGCCGCTGCTCATTATAAGCATACCTTCCCGCTATAATACTCCCGCAGCGCTGGGGCTCGCGTTCGCGGCCGGCTTCGTAGTCGACTTCGTCGGCGGCGGAACCCTGGGACTGACGAGCTGCGCGCTGCTGCCGCTCGCGCTGCTGCGCTTCCAGTTCCTCAGGCTGGTCAGCGGTGAAGAAATTTTGACTGACAGGGACGACTCCCCGGTGACTCATCAAACTACTGCCGAACTGGCGCTGACGATGGTTCTTGTGTGTCTTCTTTTCTTTACTATCTATGTCTGGATAGACGCAGCCGGGACCCGTCCTTTCTGGTTCAACGCCCTTCGCGTAGGTCTCTCTACAGTAGTAAGCGCACTTCTCTGCGTCCTGCTTGGTAATTTCATCTTCGGAAGGAACAGATAGAGTATGGACAGTAACCGCAAATATAACAAGATCAGGATAGGTCTTGCTGTCTTCGCGGCCTTGCTGCTCGGGCGGCTGTTCTACATCCAGATTATCAACGACAAGTTCAAGACCGACGCGCTGAACAACTCCATCGTCTACGAGACTATTTACCCTCCGCGCGGAGTCATCTACGACCGCTCCGGAGAGGTTCTGGTAGGCAACCAGGCAACCTACGACATACTCGTAACTCCGCGCGAAATCAGTTCTCTGGATACCCTAGCCCTCGCCCGCATTCTGGGTATCGAGCCGGACTTAGTCAGGGAAAAGCTCGACTATTACCGGACTTATCGTACGCGTATCGGTTTCAAAACCCTTGTGTTTTTGAAACATGTAGACGAAGACGTCTATATGCGCTTCAGCGAAGTCGAGTACCGCTTTCCCGGCTTCCGCGGACAGATCCGTACCGAAAGGATGTACCCCTTCAATGCCGGCGGAAACCTGCTGGGATACGTCTCCGAGGTAGACGCAGACTACATTAGAAAACACCCCGAATACAAGGGCGGCGACAACGTAGGCCGCACCGGCCTCGAAGCAGCACGAGAAACGGACCTGCGAGGCGAGAAGGGCTACCATATCTACCTTCGCGACTCGCGAAACCGCGTCCTGACCTCCTACAACGACGGCGAAGACGATAAGCTCGCTGTCCCCGGCCGCGACATCCACACCACCATCGACGCCCATCTCCAGCAGTACGGCCAGCAGCTGATGAAGGGCCGCAAAGGCTCGCTCATCGCGATCGAGCCCTCTTCCGGCGAGATCCTTGCGCTCGTCTCCAGCCCCGGCATCGATGTCGACGTCCTGGCCAATATGGGCAGCAACTACGACAAGCTGATGAGCGACCCCGGCAAGCCGCTGTTTAACCGAACGGTCCAGGCGAGCTACCCGCCCGGCTCAGTATTCAAGCTGGTCTGCGGTCTTATCGGCATGCAGGAGGGAGTGCTTTCGCCGTCGATGCGCTACGGCTGCTCGCGCGGCTATGTCTATGCGCCCGGAAAGAAGCTCGGTTGCCACGAACACCGTTCTCCGCTCTCGTTCTCCGAGGCCGTCCGGATGTCGTGTAACGCATACTTCTGCAACGTCTTCAAGAACGTGCTTGAGAACAAGCAGTATTCCTCGACCGCCGAGGCCTTCGACAAATGGGCCTCATACGTTCGCGCCTTCGGCTTCGGATCCAAGCTCGGGACCGACTATCCCGGCGAGCTGGGAGGAACTATCCCAAGCTCGTCGTACTACGATAAGATTTACGGCAAGGGCCATTGGCGCTTCTCGTCCGTTGTCTCGCTCTCCATCGGCCAGGGCGAAATCGGAGCCACCCCTCTCCAGATCGCAAACCTCGCCGCGATTCTCGCGAACCGGGGGTGGTACATTACCCCCCACCTGCTCTCCGATACGGAGGCCGAACGCCATGAGACCGGAATCGAGCGGAAGTACTTCGAACCGGCGATAGAGGGCATGTATGAGGCGGTAAATATGACCGTCGCAGACGGGGCCACGGCCACCCTCGCTCGTGTTCGCGGGCTCGATATCTGCGGAAAGACCGGTACGGCGCAGAACCCCCATGGCGACGACCACTCCGTCTTCGTCTGCTTCGCGCCCCGCGAAAACCCGCAGATCGCCGTGGCCGCGTATATCGAAAACGGAGGTTGGGGCGGATCGACTGCCGCTCCGATCGCATCGCTGCTGATCGAACAGTATTTGAACGGTGAGGTCGCGCCCGAACGGGAGTGGCTCCGCGAATGGATAAAGGTTAAAGAGTAATGGACGGTAGAGTACAGAGAAGTCTGGTACAGACTATCGACTGGCGTCTTGTAGGATGCTGGATAGCGCTGCTGGTGATAGGCTGGCTGAGCGTGTACTCGTCGTCCCATTCGGCCGAGGCGTCCGGGGCGTTCGAGCTCGCGGGGCGCAGCGGGAAGCAGCTGCTGTGGATGGGAATTTCGCTGGTGGTTGGGGTTGTGATACTGTTTTTCGTGAAGCCGTTCGTGTGGGAGGAGTTCGCGCTGCCCGGGTGGCTGTTCGTGGTCTTATTGCTGGGGCTGGTCCTGATTTTCGGCAGCGAGGTCAACGGCTCGAAGTCGTGGTTCCACCTGGGGCCGGTGAGCTTCCAGCCGTGTGAGCTCTCGAAAATCACGACCTCGCTGGTGCTGGCCCATTTCCTTCGGGCACCCGGATTCAGGCTGAGCCGGCTGCGCGACCTGGCTACTGTCCTGGCGGTGGTCGGAATCCCGGCCGCGATTATCCTCGCCGGCGGGGAAACGGGAACGCTGCTGGTTTACGTAGGATATGTGTTTATGCTCTATCGCGAGGGGCTTTCGGGATGGTGGCTGGTGTTTATGTTCGCCTTCATCCTGCTGTTCATTACGGCGATCAGATTCCCGCTTTGGGTTTCGTTTACGATACTTGCGGTAGCGTTGATCGCGTATTTTTTAGTGGTCAGGAGGCGCGTTCGCGGAATCGTTGCAAGGCGCGATCTATTCTGGACCATGATCCTGGCGGGGGTGGTCGGATCGCTGATGATACTCTCGACCTCGCTGGTTTTCAAACACGTTCTGAAGCCCCACCAGCGGACTCGTATCGAGGTATTGCTGGGAATGAAGGAAGACCCGATGGGCGCCGGATACAATGTAAACCAGTCGATGATAGCTATCGGCTCGGGAGGTCTTTTCGGCAAGGGCTATCTTCAGGGGACGCAGACGGCATATGGTTTTGTGCCGGAACAGAGTACAGACTTTATCTTCTGTACTATCGGCGAGGAATTCGGCTTCGTAGGCTGCGCAATAGTGATTTTGCTGTTTGTGTTTTTGATAGCGAGGATTCTGGCAGATGCGGAAGGCTGTCGCGAGCCTTTCACGAGAATCTATGGATACTGTCTGGCGGGGTGCTTCTTTATGCATCTGCTGATCAATGTCGGAATGACTATCGGCCTGATGCCGGTTATCGGTATCCCTCTGCCGTTTATTTCTTACGGCGGATCTTCGATGTTATCCTTCACGGTGATGCTCTTTATCTTCCTCGCCCTGGTCAAGCAGGAAAGAAGGTATTTCTGATATTTTTAGTATTTTTGCAGTCGCGTCCGGCGGGTTGAGCCTTACGGCCCCTCCCCCGACGCATCGCCTTGGTGGTGGAATGGTAGACACGAGGGACTTAGACATAATTTGAGTGCACTTTCCGAAAGGAGAGATGTAGAATGTCGTAAATTCAAGGAAGCCTTAACGGATAATGCCGATGGTAATCTTGAGCCAAGCCTCTGATAAGAGGAAGGTGCAGAGACTAGACACGACACACCTAAAGAGAAATATCTCGATGGTGAAGGAATAGTCCAGACCACAAACGAACGGTGGCGAAAACCATAGTGGTAAGAAAATCCCTTGAGCAGAAATGTTCGTGCGGGTTCGAGTCCCGCCCGAGGCACAACAAGAGCAGCGAGTACCGCTGCTCTTTTTGCGCCTAACTATTTGATTTAAAACTCATTTCAGAAGATTTCTGTTACTTTCTTCTCCTTCCAGCACGGACATCTGCTGAATTGCGATAGCATTAAGCCTGCAGAGCCTTTCAGGCTGAGGAAGTCCGTCATTGATTAGTATTGCATTGAGGCTTTCCATGTTAGAAAGGCAGATGAGCTGGTTGATGGTAGCGTAGTCGCGGATATTTCCCTTGAGTTCCGGGTTGGCATCCCGCCATTCTTTCGCTGTCATGCCGAAGAGGGCCACATTGAGAACGTCTGCTTCATTTGCGTAGATAAATGATATCTGCTTCTCAGAAACCTCGGGAGGAATCAAGTTCTGTTTGATCGCATCGGTATGGATACGGTAGTTCACTTTAGAGAGTTCGCGCTTTGCCGTCCATCCAATGAGCTTCTGTTCCTCTTCCTTAAGCCGCTGGAATTCACGGATAAGATAGACCTTGAATTCCGGGCTAATCCACATCGCGAACTCGAAAGCAATGTCTTTGTGAGCATATGTGCCGCCATAACGCCCGGCTTTGGAAACTATGCCGATAGCGTGGGTTTTCTCCGTCCATTCTTTAGCGCTTAGGCGGAAATTGTTGAGCCCCGCCTTACTTTTAATTATGTCGAATTCGGCAGAATTAAACTCAGGATTGAAAACCTTCTCCCATGTTCCTAGAAACTCAACGGTGTTCCTGTTACGCAGCCAATTATGGAAAAAGAACTCACCGTCTTTGGAACGCATCATATCAGTAAGGCTAATATAGTCCTCACTTCCGAACTTAACCACCGTTACGGAGACGCCGCTTACATCTATCTTTGCCATAGCACAATATCAATCATCGTTAACTCTGTTTTTCTTTCATCCCTTCTGGTTCATTTGCGTTTTTTCCGGGGCCTGTAGCCCTCAACGAAATCGCTTGTTTTGATATCGGGATCAAGTTCTTCTCCGGCCGAGTCATTTAGGAATTGAGGGCGGGAAGGAGATACACTATACCCACTAACGTATGTAAG
>JAEEGK010013109.1_pt1 | contig 18733 bp, 7 predicted proteins | sample 8958771 | NCBI WGS metagenome assembly JAEEGK01 (sample SAMN16246547, study PRJNA631951) | gut metagenome | biome: gut microbiome; feature: rumen; material: SC-attached | host: Bos | place: Iran: Karaj | collected 2018-10
TAAAACTATAAATTAAATATATTTTAATATAAAAAAAATTAAAAAAAAAAATAAAAAAATACAAAACAAATAAAAAATTTAAGAAAAAAAACCTAAAAAAAAAAGATATAAATCAAAATTAAATAAAAAAAAAAATTTAAATAATAAAAAAAATCAAAGAAAAAAAAAAAATTATTCATCAACTGCAATAACTTGATAAATTTCAATATCTTTAACATTAAAATTTTTAAATCCTCCAGTCAAAGCATACTTAATACTTTTTCCTTTATCACCATAACTGGAAGGAAACTCAGAATAATGTTTATTAGTAGTAAAAAAATTAGAAACATTTTCTCCAATACACAAATCAAAACCTTTACCAAAACAAGGTCCAAAATTAGGATGATTATAATTACAAAATCCATCTTTATTATAATAATTTTCTTTTTTTTCAATAGAAAACAAAAAAGAACTTTTATCATTTTTATCATAATCAGAATTAGTTTTCCATTCATTACTAATAAAACCACCACATCTAAAACCTTTATCAGTTAAAATAATAGTAACTGTTTTTTTTATTCCATTTACTTTATGATGAAAAATTGCTGGTGTGTCACCATCAATTGAAGCTTTATATATTAATTTTAATTCTAATTCTTTTTCTGGATTTATCCATTTTAATATCATTTCTTTTTCTCTTCTTGTTACCATTGCATTTGGTTCATCATTAAATGGATATTCTATATATGGAATTTCCATTTTTAATTCTGATATATTTTTATATGGTTTTATAAATTTTAATATCATTATTTTTTCTCCTGTTGATAATTCTATTTTTTTCTCTTGGGATAATTCACATAATGCTTTTGTTACTGATTCTATTGTTGAAAAATTCGTAAAGTAATTTTCAAGTTTTACTAATCTTTCTAATGAATATGCATCTTCAAATAATAAACCATTGTGAACGTTTTTTATTGAAATGTGTAATATGTCATTTTTATTTGATATTGTTAATATGTGTTTTGCAAATTCTGAATATACTTCAAATTCTCTTTCTATGAATTCACTTTTCATTTTTTTTATTTTTATTTTTATTTTAATTTTAATTTTTTTTTTGAATTAATTTTTAATTTTTTTAAAGGTATTATAAAATAAATAAATAAATAAATAATTGTTAGTGAATTAATATTTAATTTTTTTTTTTTTATCCAAATAATCCTTTAAAGAATTTTCCTACTTTACTTTTTTTACTTCCACTTGATGTTCCTGAACTTTGTGAATTTAAAGAATTTTTTTTTACTATATGATTACCTTTTTTTTTCATTTCTTCTTTTAAACTTTCTAATTCTTCATTTAATTGATCATAAATCATTTTTTTTTGTTTAATTTGTTGAGTAACAAAATTATTATTTTCTTTCATATTTTTAACTTTTTTTTTCATATCTGGAAAATTTCTTTTAGCTTTATCCAATTTTTTACTTAATTTAATATATTTATCTTTTAAATCATTTATTTTTTTAGTATTATTAGTATTATTATTATTAATATTATTAATATTATTCATTGTATTAATATGAAATAATCCACCATCATTAATTAAATTATTTTTAGTTAAAGTCATACTCATATTAAAAGGATTAATTCTTTCATTTTGAAAATTAGATTGATTCATTGTTTCTAAAATTGATGCATTTAAAGTTTCATTTGCATCTGATAATCTTTCTTTTTCCATTATTGCATCTATTTTTTCCTGTGTTATAAAATTAATTTCATGTTCTAATGTACCAACTTTTTTTTTTACTTTTTCTATTAAATTTTGTACATTTTCTTTATTTGTTTTTAAATTGTTTGATAATGAAATAATATCATTCATTTTTATTGATTTATATATGTTTATTAAATATAAATTTATTCCATTGTTTTCTAATCTATATTGAAAAAAAGGATTTGAGGATAATTCAGTTTTACCTTTTATTAGACTTATTATATTCTTATTTGAGTCTTTTAAGAAATTCATTTGAATTTCTAAATCTTTTTTATGTGTTTCTTCAGTTATTATTTTTGGACTATAATTTCTTTTAATTACTTCTTTTGCTAATTTAAATGGACTAATTGTTGTTTCATTGTCTTCCTCTCTTTCTTCTTCATCTATCTTATCAATTTTTTTCATTTTAATATTTTTATTAATTAAAAATATATATTATTTTTAAAATTTATTAATTGACAATTTTTCACTTTTATATTCACTAAATATAAAGAAAAATTTTGATTATTTGATATATATTTTATTTATATTTTATATAAAACTTTTTATATTGCTAATTTGAATATAAATAATATCAATTATTAAAATGTGAAAAATAGTTTTTATAAATTAAAATAGGAATTAATAATTAAAAAAAATTAAAAACTAAACCAAATTTATTTTAGATAACTTAATTATTTATTTATTTATTAAATGAATATATATCATAAATTATTTATTCTTTGCTCTCATTTTTCTTCTTCTTCTTTTTAATCTTCTCATTCTCTTTTTACGCCACTTCTCTCTCATTTATTTATATCTTAAAAATTTTTTTTATTAATTAATTAATTCATTTATAAAATTATTATATTAAAAAAATTATTTCTATATAAATATATAAATTGTCATTCTTTATTTAGAATATCTTCAATTTTAATTTCACTACTTTGTTGTGTTTTATCAATTGATGGTTCTTCAAAAATTATTTTTTTCTGACCAAAAATATTACAAAATCCACAAATAAATTGTTCTAATTTTTTCTTAAAAGTTAAACTTTTTCCATGTAAAAATTTATTTTGTTCTCTTTCAATTCTCAAATATTCAGTAAAAGTTGGATAAAATAAATTAATGAAAAAAAATCTAAGCATGAAAATATAAAATAATAAAATTATAATAGTAAACATTTTAAAATGTTCATTTAATTTAATTAAAGTATTTGTATCTTCAATAAAAAATATCAATTTTAAATTTGTTAAAAAACTATAAGAATAAGTTGAAAATTCTTTAATATAACTTCCATAAATAAAAAATGTGATTACTGAAAATCCTATAAGTAAACAAAAGATTGTAATTAATATTAAAAAAAATTCAAAAGATGCTTTAATGAAACATTTAAAAAAAGTATTAACATTTGGGAAAAATTGAGAGTATTTAAATAAATATAATGAAATTAAAAGAATAGATAATTGTTCTAAATATTTTGCTTTTTTTTGTTTATTTGCATAATCATAAAAATCAATATAATATTGAATATTATTATCATTATAATTTTGAGAATTTAAATTTAATTTATTAAAAATTGAAAAAGAAATTGTCATAAAAATAAATATGAGAATTAATATTAAATTTTTAATTTGAAAAAATATATTTAATATTGTAATAATAATAAGTAATATTTTTTTCATACGTAATTTTTTAATTTCTTGTTTTATTTTGATTAAAATAGATAACATTAATATTAAAACAATAATCATTCTTAAAATATCTAAAACTTTAACATACTTTTGATTTTCATAAACATTAGTTAAAAAAGGTATAACATCAAAATAAGAAATAGTAGGATATCCAGAGGTAGATTTTTGAACAAAAATAGACACAGCAGAAAAAATATTTAAATTAGGTTCATATAAATTAAAAGTTAATTCAATTCCTTGAATATTTCCTTCTAATAAAGCTTTTTGATTATTTTCATCATTTGGATTATTAGAATTATGATATTTATTACTATTAATAATTTTTTCTAAAATTTCATAAGCTTTTGTATAATTTTCTTTATTATAAGGATTATATCTTATTACAAATCCAGTTTTATCAAAATAACCATTAAAAGTATTATATGTATGACTTATATTTAATTTATCTTGATATTCAATTTTTATTTCTTCATTTTTTATATCTGATTTATTTTTATTTTTTCCATTAAAACCATTATAATAACATTTTAATTTTGTCATTTGAAGATATATTTTTATTAAATCATTTTCTTTAGATTTTTCAGAACAATTTTTTTCATTTGTTTTAAAAAAACGATATTGTGTCATTCCAAAAAATTTTAAACTTGAATTATATAAATCTTCATTTAAAACATTGTCAAACTGATTTAATAATTTTAAATATTCATACATATTATAATCTTTTAAAAATAAAGTTTGTCTATTATTTAAGAAATGATGACTCAAAATATTCATTTTACTCCAATTTTTAATATTTTTATTTTTAGCTTTGGCACAAATAAAAGATAAAATAATTAATAATAAAACAATACAAAAACATAAAATATTATTTTCTGGTTCTTGAATTAAATTTTCAAAATCTTCATTTATATTTTTATATTCATAATGATATTTATTTAATCCTTTTAAAATTTTACCTTCTTTTAATTTATTAATACAATTATTTAAATTAATTTCATTTCCAAAACCAATATTTGGATTATCATTTCCTTCATTTTTATTAATAATATTTTCTTGACAAGTTAATAAATTTTTTTGATCTTTTAACTTTTCAATTAAATAAAATACAGCATATCCTTCAGGTAAAGTAGAATCATTAGGTTGAAAATAAGTAAAATATTTTTGAATATTTTCATATAAAACTAATTCCATTGAATTAAAAGTATCATCATATAAATAATAAGTTGATGAAGAAATATTCCAAATTTTACAACTATTATTTTTTATTTCTTCAAAAATTGATTCACTTGTTAATCTAAATGTTATACATGGACCACATGATTTTAAATTATAATAATTTAATTTTCCTATTTTTGATAATTTATTTAAATTTTCACATAAATTATTTCCTTCTTTTATTTTAAATTTTAAATAAAATTCTTCTCTTATATCTAATTTTTGAATTGTTATATATGTTATGTTTAATTTTTTTTCTTGTTCTAATAATCTTTCTATACTTTCTACTTTATATTTATCTTTTAAATTTTCATTTACTTTTGATTGGATTGTTAAAAATTCTTTTTGTATTTGTTCTTCTATTGTTATTAATTCACTTTCTTTTACTATTTTTGAATATTTGTTTTCCATTTTTTTATTTTTTAAATTTTCACCTATTAGTTTTTGCATTTCTTGAATATTTTCTAATTTTTTGTTTATTTCTAATTTTATTTTATCGTTTTTTAATTTCATATCATTTAATTCTTTTGCATATATTTTAATTTGCTCTAATTTAGTATTGATTTTTGATTGTATCTCTAAAATTTCATTTTCTTCCATTTTTTAAATATTTTTAATTTAAATTAAAAATTCATTATAAGGAAATTTGAGTTAAATACTATTACTTTAATTATATATAAATGAAAGTAATATTTTCATATTTTTATTTAAAAGTTAACTTAAAATGTATTAAAAAATGTTCTTTATTAAAAGTATTTTGATATATTTTAATTGAAAAAAGATATTTATAATTATTCAAGTTTAGGAAATAAAATATATATAATTTTTAAATTCAAAATTGACAAATATTTATAATTAATTTATTTAATTTCAAAAATAAAAATCATAAAAACAAATATATGGAAGTATCACCAGAAATATATGCTTGGTTATCAAATTTAGATATACTTAATCCTTTTAATACAGTTAATAATGATCAACCTTTTTCTTTTATCATTCCAGAAAGAATAATTCAACAATTTATTGGAGGAAAATATATGGATATTGTTTTAAAAAATCTACAAGATTCATATGAAAAATTATACAATTTAGAATTAAATTATATTGAAAATATAAATCAATTAGAAAAAATAGATGAAAATAAAGAATATATTCCAAATAGTGTAAAATATAATAATTGGCATATTATAAATGATTGTTTAAGTAATTTTGGATTAAATTATAAAGAAGAAGTGATAATAAAAATTATAAATGGAGATAAAAAACAATTATTAGAAATATTAAAAAGAATATATGAATTAATAAATGAATGTCTTAAATTTTCAAAAGAAAATTCAAGAGATAATTCTCCAAATAAATCAATTAATAAAAATCTAAAAGAAAATATAATAAAACAAAAAAGTGAAAGCCTTAGTATAAAAAAAATAGATCCAAATAAAAAATATTCAAATATAGAATCACCTTTAGAATTTTATATAGTATCACTTTGTAGAAATTTAAATTTAAATCCAAGACAATCAATTGCATTATTATCAAATAATAGAAAATATTTAATTAAATTATGTAATAAAGGAATAAAAGGAGATTATGATAAAATTAAAAAATGGTTAAGAGATATTTCATTAAATACTCAAACTATATTATATTTAAGTAAAAAATATGAAGATGGAATTAATATAACATATACTACAATAAGTTCAGCATTATGTAGTAAAGATTTAAAAGTTGTTATTAGTTGTTCTGAATTATTAAATAAGATACAAAGTGAAATTGGAATTTGTTGGAATTGGTTTTGTGAAGAAGGAATTGATAGTTTTTTTTTTGCTATTAATAAACATAATTCTATTGTTGAAAAATTACTTATAATTTTATCTGATTTTGTTAAAGGAAAATATGATGAATTTATAGATGAATTAAATAAGAAAATTATTAATAATGAAAAGAAAAAAATTTTTGATTTTATTTCTTCAATTTTACCAGTTTTGAAAAATTTAAAAAATGAAAATTTTATTGATTTAATGGAAAAGTTTATATTTAAACTTTGTTTTAATGAAAAAGATGATTTTTCTTTTTCTGTTTCAATTTTAGGTGATGCTTTTTATTATTTTTATCCAATTGAAGAATTGACAATAAATAAAATTTTAGGTTATTTTTCAAATTGTATTGAAAATGGGAATAATATATTTTTTTATTCTACAATTACTCAAATTTTTTCTCTTCTTGAAAGATTTGGTAATGATAAAAATAAATATGCACCTTCAATTTATAAAAAAGTTGTATTTTTATTATTAAAAATATTTGATAATGAAATATATAAAGAGTTTATTTTATATAATTTTGAATTTTTTTTTAATAATCATCAAACTGTTCCTATTAATATTTTTATGGAGCCATATATTAATAAAATTAAAAATTCAAGTAAATTTTATTTCTGTGATTTATTTTTTATTTTTAAAATTATTGAACATCCTAGAATTAGTAATGATATTTTAATAGAAATTATAGAAATTATTTTAGATATATGTTTAAATAATTCAAATTTACATACAATAGCAAATTTAATTTTATCTTTAATTTTTGAAAAGAATTTAATAGAAAATATTTGTTCAGATGATGATATAAATTATTTATCAAAACTATTTATAAATTACATAGAAAAATCTCTTCAATTATATAATTTAAATCCAATAGAAAATTGTTCAATATTAGAAACACCTTATGATATAATAAATGAAAATTTTTCAAATGTAAATGATCAAATATATAATTATTTAGTTGATGCATATATTAAATATAGAAAAAATAATAAAAAAAATTCAAATTGTCTTTTAGGTTTATTATGGTGGTTTCCAAATAGTGATGATATTATTTTATCAAATGAAGAAATTTATAGACCTATTTATGAACCAAGAATAAGTGTTGAGAAAAGATTAAGAGAACAATTTGAAGAAGCTGAAAGAAAAAATTATAATAAAAAAAATAAAAAAGTTTTAAATAATATTGTTGAAAATAAAAGAATAATTTTAAAACAACAAGAAGATTATGAAAATGAACAATTTTATAAAGAATTGAATTTAAAAAAACATTTAGAAAAAGAAAGAAGAAGAAGTAGTATTATGTCAGGAAAATTTTTTGAAAATAATAATAATTTATTACTTTCTAAATTACAAAATAAAGTAAAATCAAAAAATGTTTTTCTTGATAAAGAAAATATGAGTGAAATATTTGAGAATAGAAATTCAAATAATAATTTAAATATAATATTTGAAAAAGCAACTGAAAATTTAAAAAATAAAAAAGTATATTTACGTTCATTAAGTGCAGTTAATATTCAAAATAAAATAAATAATTCATCATCACATATAAATATTAATATTCCAAAAAATATAAAAGCAGAAGATTATCAAAATTTAATAAATAAAATAAATATATTAAAAGAATTAATTCATCCTGAAGGAACAATCATAAAACAAACATATGATACATATGAAAATAATTTAAGTTTTATGTCTAAAAAAATAAGGAATAATTATATTACTAGTGAAGTATTTAAAAATTTTATAATACCTGTTAATTTAAATTGTGAAGAAGATAGAGAAATTATTGCAATTAATGGATATAATAAACAATATAAAAAAAATCTTAGATTATATTTTAGAAGTTATTCAAATGAAGTAACTCAAAAAATTAATAAAAGTAATTTTTTGAGATTATTAAGAGAATGTGGTTTTGATAAATATAAAATAAATTTAGAAGAATTTAATATATCAATTAGAAATATTTTTGGTGAAAATTTAAATTCTTTTACATTTGAAGAATTCTTAACATTATTAATTCAATTATCATATTTAATATATACAAAAACAAGAGATACATTAACAATAAGTGAATGTTATGGTTCATTAATAAAAAAAATGAAAATAAGAGATAATTTAACAAATGCAATTGATATAATAAAAAATAAAATGGAATCAGTAATATATTTAATAAATGATAGAATAGAAAATGGAAAAGAATATAATTTACCTCCTGGATTTAAATTAAAAGAAAAGACAAGAATAGTTTATCAAAATAGATTATCTCCTCATATAATAAAATATATTGGAGAAAGCAAATTTATTTGTTATCAAATATTAGAAGATATTATTTTTAGAGTATTAAATTCTTCAATTATTGAACCTTATGTTAAAATTATAAAAACAAATGAAATTGAAATTGAAACTGGAGAAATACATAAATGGAATATTAATTTAACTAAAGAATATGTTAAATTAAATAAAGAATATGAAAAAATTGGAATTATTGTTGCTGATATTTTAGAAGAAGGTTTAGAAAAAATATGTAAAAATAAAGATAATAAAGGAAATTTAATTGTTTCTCCAATTTTAAAAAAAAAAAATGAAGAAAATTGTAAACTTTTAGAAAAAGAAAATTTAAAAGAAGAAATTAGACTTAGAAGAAGATATGAAATAAAAAAACAAATGGAAGAATATAAAAAAATAAAATTAAAAATCCAAAAAGAAAGAGAAGATAATAAAGAAAAAGAAAGACTTAAAAGATTAAAAGAATTAAATGAAGTTTATGAGAAAATAAAGGAAAGTGATAAAAAAAAAGCTAAATTAGTTTTAGAAAGAAAAAAAAAGCTTGAAGAAGAAAATAAAAATAGATTATTAATGGAAGAAGAAGAAAAAAAGAAAAAAGAAAATGAAAAAACTAAAAAAAGACTTTTATTCTTTACTACTCAAAAAAGAAAATTAAAAGAACAATTTAAATTAATAAAAGATAAAAGAGAAGAAAATTTTAAAATTTGGCAAAATTTACAACCAGATTATCAATTAAATTCAATAAAAACAAATGCAGATTATTTAAAAAAAGATAAAGATTATATTGAATTTGAAAAAGATTTAAATACAACAATGAAAAATTTATTAGAAAGAGATGATATAAAAAATGTAATTAATAATTATAAAAAACATTTAAGTTTAATATATGAAATATATAGTAAAATAGGATATAATAAAATTTCTTTTTTTAGTAATGAAGCAATTCATTTAAATGAATTTAAAGAATTTTTAAATAATTTTACTGTTTTAGGCTTATTAATAACAACTGATCAAATGATTTATATTTATAATAAAATAACTCAAAGTTCTATTAAAGAAAGAGAAAATTGTTCATATTTTAGTTTTGATGATTTTATTTTGTCAATTGGTTATTTGTCTATTTTTTCTAAATTTTCTGATAGAAGTAGAAAAATTTTACCTTCTGATATTGAAAATTGTAATGGAGATACTATTCAAAATTTTTTTAATTATATTGGATTAAAATTACCTTATAATAAATTAGAAATTGAAAAATTTATTAATTCTAGAAGATCTATGAATACTAAAAATTTGCTTGATTTAAAAAATGAAATTAAAAAAGAAAAAATTGCTGAATATAAAAAATTGGAAAATCCAAAAGTTATTGAAAAAGATGATAAAAATTCAAATGATGTTAAAGATGTAAATAATATTGAAAAAAAAGATGAAATTGAATAAAAAAAAATGTAAAATAAAATTATTTTATAAATATAATTTTTAAGTTTTATTCTTTTTTTTAAATATATTTTAATAAAAATTTGTTTAAAAAATTGTAAAAAAAAAAATAAATAAATTTTAATATTAAAATGAATTTTTACAATCTTCATTATAAACAAATTTATTGACAAATATTTATAAATAAAAAAATTAACTCAAAAATATTTTATTTTTATTCAATTTTATACAATTAATTTTAATTTTTTAATATACTAAAATGATTTAATTGATTAAAGTTTTTTCAGAGATATAAATAAAATAATATAATATTTTTTTAATTTATAAATTAAGAAACGCACTAAATTAATAAATATATAAATTCTTAAAAAGACAAAAAATTTAATATAAAATGAAAAAAATCAATATTTTATTACTTTCAACTCTTATTATCTCTATTATAGCAGATAATAGAGTAGTACCTGATCATTCATTCCCAGTTGAACCAAATCAACAAAAAGTTCAACAACCTGCTCAACAACAAAAAGTTCAACAACCTGTTCAACAACAAAAAGCACAACAACAAAAAGCTCAACAACAAACTACTCAAGAAGAACCTTTAGAAGAAAAAGAAGAAGAAGTTGTTGAACAAAGACCTTTCCCACAACATGTTCTTGAAGATGAAGATGATTATCAAAGAAATTTAACTACTCAACCTCAAAATCAACAACAAACTACTCAACAACAACAAACTACTCAACAACAACAAACTTCTCAACAACAACAAACTTCTCAACAACAACAACAACAACAAGAAAAAACTGAAGAAAAAGAAGAAGAAAAACCAGAAGAAAAACCAGAAGAAAAGCCAGAACAAAAACCAGAAGAAAAAGAAGAAGAAAAACCTGAACAAAAACCAGAAGAAAAAGAAGAAGAAAAGCCTGAACAAAAACCAGAAGAAAAAGAAGAAGAAAAACCTGAACAAAAACCAGAAGAAAAACCAGAAGAAAAAGAAGAAGTTCCAGAATTAGTTCCTCAACAATCAGTTGAAGAAGAAGCAGTTCCAGAACCAGAAGAAGTAGTTCCAGAACCAGAAACAGGAGTTAAAGATGAACAAGAAGTAACAGAAGAAGAAAGAGATGAACAAGTACAAGAAGTTTTAAAAACACTTTATGAAAAATTATTAAGAGATCAAAAAATACAAGATGATATTTTAAATAGAAATAAAAATAAAAATGATGAAGAAGTAAAAGACATTAATGATAAAATTGATAAAGTAAATGAAAAAATTGAAGATTTATCAAAAGAAATTTATGATAAACATGATAAAAAAGATAAAATTGAACAAAAATTACCTGAAGTTGAAGCAGAAAGAGCATCATTACAAGAGAAAATAAATGAAAGTAAAAATAATAAAGAAGAAGAAGTTGAAGAATTATCAAAAGAAATTAAAGATAATACACAAGTAATAGGTCTTATTGAAAGAGCAATTGAAATATTAAAAGGAATTAGAGATGGACGTGGACATAAACTTCCTCATGAACATAAACATCCACATGAACATAAACATCCAAAACATGAAGATGTTAAAGAAGAAGAAGTTGTTGCTCCTGAAACTGGAATTGATGATGAACAAGTTCCTCAAGAACCACAAGATTTAGAAGTTCAACAAGAACTTCCATATGAAGAAGTAACAACTATAGATGAAGATTTACCATCAAAACAACCACAAACTTTAACTGTTCAACAACCAACTAATCAAGAACAAGATGAAGAAGAAAAGAAAGAAAAAGATGATGATGATGATGAAGATGATGATGATAAAAAAGATAAAAAAGAAAAAGATAAAAAAGAAAAAGATAAAAAAGAAAAAGATAAAAAAGAAAAAGAAGATAATGGAAAGAAAAATGGAACAGATAAAGGAAATGGAAAGAAAGTTGGACATCATAAAAATGATGATGATGATGATGATGATGATGAATATGATGATGATAAAGATGATGATGATGATGATGAAGAAGAAGAAGATGATGGAAGACTTCATTGGAAATTCAATACTCCATTTGGTACATATGGTGCTTCAATGTCAAAGAAAAATCCTCTTGCAAAATTCTTCTCATTTATGCAAAAAAAAAGAGGACTTAAAGATATTCAAGTTGCAATTGATCTCCTTGAAGAAGCTTTAGCAAAATTAAAAGCAAAAGTATCAGATGAAAAATCAGAAATGAAAGAAGAAATGGATAATGATGATATTAGAGCATTAGAAGAAAAATTAAAAGAAAATAATGAAATTGCACAAAAAATAAGAGAACAAATTGAATCATTAGATAAACAAATTGAAGATAAAGAAAATGAATTAAAAAAATTATATGAAAATATGGATGCATATAATAAAGAAAGATTAGATAAAGAAAAACTTCTTAATGGAGAATATGAAAGATATTTAAAAGATAGAAAAATTAGAAATAAACAAGAAAATATTATTGATGATATTAAAGAAATTTATAATGATAATATTTTACCTTATAAAGAAAAATTCCCTAAAGAAGTTGAAAATATTGGAGAGGCAACTAATCTTTTAAGAGATTAAAAATAAGCATTTTAAAATTAAATTCTTTTTTGAAAATAATATTTTAAGACTTTTTTTAAAAAAATTATTTATTAAAATTTTTTTTAATAATATAAAATTTATATTAATGTTTTTCCTATTTATAAATATTAAAAAGTATTTGTGAAATTAAAATTGATTTTATTTATAAATTAAGTATAATAAGATAAATATTTACTCCTTAATTTTAATAATGGTTCATAATTATAATCATATTTTAATTTTTTTTTAAATAAAGTATCATCATTTTTCATTATTTCAATTGAATGAGGATTAGTTAAATTTTTTTTCTTTATTTTTATTTTATTATAATTTAAATTAATACCTTGATTTTTTCTATTTTTAATCCATTTATCATCAATTTTTATTCTACTTTTTGATTTATATTGTTTAGTTATTGATATTGGATTTTTTCTATGATTATAAAAATTTAAATCATTTTCCTTTTGAATTATTGGTTTAATTGGAACTAAATTGCTATTATTAATATTAAAATTTTCACTATTTTTTTCTGTAATAATATTCATTGAATTAATATCACTATTTATTTTATAAAAATTATATTCTGTATGATTTAAACTATTATTTGCAGTATTATATTTTATTTTAGGAAAATTTCTTGAAGTTAAACTATTATAATCAATTTTATTATTTTCTGTAATAATATTTATTGGTTTATATGAATCAATTATTTGTAACCATCTTTTTTTTTTATTATTATTATTAAAAATACTATTTTGAAAAAATAATTCATCCATTGGATTTTTAATTCTTAAAAGTTTACTTATAAAAGGTTTTTTAGTTTTTTTAATTTTTATTGGATTATATAAAACATATTTTCTATTATCAGTTTTTGGATTTTTTCTAATATATTCTAAATTAATAACATTTGTACAACAATCTAAAATAATTTGTTTCATTTTTAATTTTATAATCTCATAAATTGAATCAATTTCATTTTTAGGATTATAAAATAATTGAATAGTATTAAAAGTATATTGACCAAGAGATAAAGGATTATCTGAAAAATGAGATTTAAAAGTTTTTTTATGTTCTTCTAATATTTCTTTTTCAATATCTTCTTCAGTAATTTCTTTTATTTCAAAAAAAATTTTTTTTTTTTGTCTTATTATTCTTTTTTTTTTTTCTTCTTCAATATTTTTAGATTGTTTTAAATTATTATTTCTTATTAATTTATAAATATTTGTATTAAAGACAATATCATTTAATAAATCTTTATAAACATCAGGAAAATTATTAATAAGATTTTTAACTCTATGAAAATAATTAATATCAGAAAGAAAAGTTAAAAATAAATCAAATTTTTCTTCAAGAGGCGTCATTTCTATTTTCCTTGTATTACTCATTAAAAAAACAATTAATATTTTTTTTATATAAAATAAAACAAAAAATTTAAAAATTAAAACAAAATTAAAAATTGAATATAAAAAAAATTTAAAATATTTTTATTTCTATTTTCAAATAATAAAATAAAATAAAAAAATGAGTTCATTTGAAGATGATGAAGAAGAACAAGAAAAATTACAATTAAGTCCAATAAATAAAGAAAAAAATTTATCTTTTGTAGATGATGATTTTGCATTACATAATGAAAATGAATTATCTTTATCAGGTGAAGAATTAGAACTTGATATTGAAAATGATAAACAAACAAATCCTTTTGATTTAAATAAAGATTTAGAAGAAGATAAAAAGAATATTTTAGAAAATGAAACTGCTTTATTAAATAATTCAGGTAATTTTAGAAAATCTTTTTCTCAATTATCTTTTAATAAAGAAGAAACAATTGTTGATCCAAAATATAATGAAATATTATCAAATTCATTAGAATCAATTTATCCTCTTTTTTATTTAGATACTGAACAAAGAAAATTTTTACAAGAAAAAATAGTTATTAAAAAATTTCCTGAAAAAATGCTTTTATATTCAGGAATGCCTGATTTAATAGAAGATAAAGAATTTAATTGTTATATTTTATTAGAAGGAGAAATTCATATTTATAATAATAAACAAACTTTTATAGATTTAATTAATGAAGTAACATTTTTTGGTTATGATGGTGCAATATTTAAAAAAAGACTTTCTACTGTAATTGTTGATAAAGAAACAGTTTTAGGTATAATTTCAAAAAAAGATTTTTTAAAATTAATTCATCCTTTTTCTCAATTTGCAACTTATATTTCAAGAAATGTAAGATATAAAGATAAAGTTTTAGATGAAATTAATATATTTAGAGATTATGTTTTATCTTCAATTAATAAAGGAACTATTGATATTAAAAAATTAATTGAATTATATAAAAATACTCATCCTATAATTCATCCTGGTTCTAATTCAGATAAAATTGATTTTGGAGCTTTTATTTATTCTTTAAAAAGATTACCTCAAAATATTTTTGAAAATTATGTTTATGTTTTAGTAAATAAATTTCCTAGAATTGTTCATTTAAGTAAAGATATAATTAAAGATATTATGCCAACTAAAAGTTTAATGAGTAGTAAAATTAGAAATAGATATATTTATCAATATTTAAATGGTAAAATATTAGTTGTTATGAGAGATATGGAAACTGATGTTTTAGATTTTATTTGTAATATGTGTATTTATATGATTGAATCAGGAAAAATTAGAAAATTAATTTATTCTCCTTTATTAATAAAAGAATTTGAAGAATCAAAAACTTTTGAAAAAACAATTGGAATTTTAAATAAAAATGGTATTAAATTAACACAAGATAAAAGTGAGAAATTAAAAAATATTGTTGGTGATTCTTTTTCATCAAAATTAATTCATTTATGTTTAAATTTTCAAGATATAACAATATCAATTAAAAAGTCTTATGTATGTGATAAAGATCCAATTGAATTATGGACACAAAGTTTATATAGAGCAATTAAAAAAAGTTTAGGAGTTTCTGTTTGGGTTTCTCAATTAAATGATTTAGTAGTTGATATATTTCAAGGAAGTAGAAAAAATTTTTTAAATTCAATATCACCTCATTTATACATTAATAAAGAAGAAATATTAAAATGGTGTGAAGAAAAAAAAATAATATTAAAAAATAAAAGATATATAAATGAAATAGATAAATTAATTGCATATTCATATTATTATTATAAAAATAATGAAGATAAAATAAAAGAAAGAAATGAATTAAATTTAAAATATGGAATTGAAATTTATGATAAAACATATGGAACAAGTGTTCATTTTATGGTAATTAATGTAAATAAATTATGTGAAAATAATATTTTATCAGAAAAATTAGGTTTTAAAATAAAACCAGCAAGTAAAAATCATATATTTATACATATTGGAAATACATTTGGAAGTCAAAGTCATGATATTATTAAACCAGTTATTATGATGTTAGGTAAAAAAATTCGTTCAATGAATATTTTAGGTAAATGTGGTGGTTTAATAGGAAAAAAAGGAGATATTATGATTAGTACAAGACAATTTTTAGACAAAACACATGATGTTGTTTCAGTTAATAAAGGAAATATTAATATTGATAATTTAAAAAAAATTCTTTTAACTGATGTTCATGAAGGTTCTTTTTTAACTGTTTCTGGTTCTATTTTACAAAATGATTATTTATTAAGATATTATCGTTATGTTATGGGATGTATTGGTGTTGAAACTCAAGGTTATTATTTTAATAGAGAATTTGAAAATTCTATTAAACATATGTTAGTTAAAGAAGATTTTATTATGAGATGTTTTTATTATGTTAATGATGTTCATTCTCAATTTAGTCATAAAGTTTCTAGTAGTATTGTTGGGTTATTTGAAGAATGTATTGAAGAAGGTATTTCTGTTTTAAATGGAGCACAAAGGTTTTTAATTATGGAGACTTTAAAATAAATATTTTTAAAGGTTTTTTTTAATTATTGGGTATTAAATTTATATTTTATTATATATATTATTATAAAAAATATTAATATTTTTTTGAGTAAAAAATTGAATTTAAAAAATTTTTTTTTGTTTTGTATACATAAAATTAATTATTTTAATTAAATGATTTATAAATAATATTTACATCACATAATATATTATAAATAACAAATAGCAAAATATATTTTATATTTTATCAAATACCAATATTTTTTCATTAATATATTTTTAATAAACTGAATTTCAATTTTATTTTGATAGTATATATTTATTTAAATGATTTATTTAATTAGTTTTTAATATATAAATAATATTTACTATTAATTATGATATAGGTATTTAAACCTATAAATTAATTGAGGAAACCTATATATATAAAAAGTAAAAATATACTTCATTTTTTTTGTACGTTCAAAAGGTATCTTTTATTTTGATAGTTATAATTCATCTTATTTTAATTAAAGCTATTACAAATATTTAAAATAATTATCTACAGATATTTATATCAATTACAGCTATTTATTCAATTTATACAATTTTAGTTAAAAAATATTTCAGATATTATTTATATCATTATTTAACGCTTTAATTTTATCATTTGTAATAGATTTTAATTCTTTTAATATTTTTAATTGAGATACTAAATTATCTTTTTGAATTCCATATGTCATTTGTGTTTTAATTAAAGCTCTTAAAGATTCTATTTTTTCAGGTTCAATATTTTTCAAATTAAATTTATTCATATTATTACAAGGATTAAAATTATTATTTTTTAATTGTATATTTTTTAAAAATGTATTATCTTTCATATCTTGTTTTAACCAAAAAACATTGTCATCATTATTCTCATTATTATCATTATCATAATTATTCATAAAACTAATATTATTTTTTTTTAATAAATTATCATTAGAATCATTAGTATTAGAATTTGAAATATTATTTATAATTATATTTGCAGGATTATTAGTGTTTTGTAATTGAGCGAGCAATCCTTTATCAATATTTGATTGATGTATAATAAGAGTATTTATATTAATTATATTATTTACAATTGGATTTGTATATGAAGATTCATTTTTTAAAACATTTTGATTATTATTATTATTATTATCATTATTATTAATTGTTTGATTATTATTGTCATTATTATTATTTTTTATTGTTATATTTGTATTAATTCCAGAATCATTTTTTTTATTTTTTTTATATTTAACTTCATTATCAATTTTCTTATTAATAATAAAAATATTCTCCTCATTTTTATTAGATTTATTAATATTTTGATTATCATTTTGTTCAAAATCTTTACAATTTTTATTTTTATAATCTTCATTTTTATTATCTTGATTTTTTAATTTTAAACTTAAAGGTTTCCTACCTCTTTTTTTCCCAAGCATTTTTCTCCCTCTTTTAAATTTTCCTTTTTCAACAATTCTTTTTAAACTAGAATAAAATCTATTTTTAACCATATCACCAGTTCTACCTTTTAATCTTTTAGCAATTCTACACCAAGAATTACCATAACTTTTATATAACTTAATAATTTTTTCATCTTCTTCTTGAGTAAATTTTTCTTTATTTAAATTATCATCTAAAGCATTTAAAAAACGATCTCTAATTTGTTTTCCTGTTCTATGAGGCATAAATTTTGATATTTCACTCCAATTTTTTCCATGTTCTTTATAAAGTTGCATTAATTGATTATCTTCTTCTTGTGTCCATGTTCCTTTTGTTATTCCTGGTTGTATTCTTTTATAACGAGCTGAACATTGAATTGCTGTTCTATCTTTTATAAATGATGCTATTAATGACCAATTTTTACAATTGTATTCTTTTGCTTTTTCTATTAATATTTTATCCTCTTCTGAAGTCCATATCATTGGCTTTTTTGGAGTTTTTATCTTATGATAATGACTTCTTTGTTTTTTGGATTTTTTCATTTTTTTTTTATTATTTTTTATTATTTGGGATTCTTTTGTTTTTTTTTTCTTATATTTTTTTTTTATGTTATTTTTTTTTTTTTTTTTTTTTTTGTGTGTTTTTTTTTTTTTTTTTT
>JAEEGK010013111.1_pt1 | contig 18731 bp, 12 predicted proteins | sample 8958771 | NCBI WGS metagenome assembly JAEEGK01 (sample SAMN16246547, study PRJNA631951) | gut metagenome | biome: gut microbiome; feature: rumen; material: SC-attached | host: Bos | place: Iran: Karaj | collected 2018-10
CCCCAATCCCCAATCCCCAATTATAATATTTTGATTTTTATTTTTACATATGATTTTTATTTTTTTAAATTTATATATTATTTTTATTTTTAAATAAATTATAAAAATAAATAATTTGAATTAATTTTTAATATATTCTCTTTAAAAATTAAATATTATAATATTTTTAATGTCAACAGAAAATGAATATTATACAGATAATATTGAATACCCAAATATTGATAAATTGAATGAGGAAACTGCAAAAAAAATGTTTAATGATTATGAATTTGAAGCTAAAGATATAAATAATTTATCAGAAAAAGAATTTAACAAAAATTTAAATAAATTTATTAAACCTGATCAAAATATTAATTCAATAGATTATTACACAGAAGAAACTTATTTACAAAAAAAAACAGATCCTTATAAACGTATTTTAGAATTAAAAAATGATTTAATAAATAATAAAAATGAAATCGATGATTCTATAAAAAAATTTAATAATCTTTCATTTATAACTAATACAAATAATTATTCTTTATTATTTAACAATTCAAATTCTATTAAAAATAAAGTCGATGCTTTTATAAATTATAATTATTTTAATTCATTGGATGAAATTGAATCTGATTCAGAAGAGAAAGATGATTTATCAAGTGAAAATTCTGGAAATGAAGGAGAAGAGAAAGAGAAAAAAAAAGAAGAAAAAAAAACAAAAGAAAAAGTTTATAGTATTTTCGGAAAATACACAAGAATTTCAGAAAATTTATTAAATAAATTAAAAAATATAAACAATGATATTTTAAATAATGAAATAAAAAATCAAGAAATTATTTATAAAATAAATAGTAACCCTGATAATCAATTAATTATATTAGATAATAAATTAAAAGAATTGGAAAATTTAATTACAAATTTGGAAAAAACAATAGGAAACTGGAATTTATCAAAAAATGAAGGAAGTATTACAAATACATTAATAAATCTAATAAATTTTTTAACTTCTAAATCTTTAGAACGTTATGATATTAAATATCAATTATTAAAATCATTTGGAAATTTAATTCAAAATTTTTATGAAATTAATAATGAAAGAATTGATGCTGGTTTAATCTTCACAAATATAAAAGAAATATATTCAATTTTAGAAATTGAAAAAGAATTTAAAGACTTATTAATTTATTTAAAAAATAGAATTGATGGAATCAAAGAAATAAATAATTTCTCAAATCAATTTAATAATGCTTTAGAAAAATTACAAGATTTAATTTTAAGAAATAGCGAAGATTTAATTGTTTTAAATAAAACATATTTAGAAACTTTAGAAGTATTTACATTATTACAAACTGTTTTGAAACAATTAAATGATTTTGATAATAAAATTAAATCAAAAATATAAGCATTAAGTATAATATTATTTATGAAAAAAATCTTTATTTATTTTATATCTTTTTTAAATATAATTTATTAAATTTAATTTTATTTATTTAATAAACACTATATTAAATAAATATTAAAAATTAAAAGAAATTTGATTTGTTTCTTTTGTTTAATTTCAAAAATAAATTATTTTTTTCTAATATATTTTTTTTTATATTCTCTAAATATGACATTTGTTTTTTATTTTGTTCAAATAATTCTAAAAATTTATTTTTATTAATCTTAAATAATTTAATATTTTTAAAACTATTTATTTTTTTTCTATTTTTCATATAATATTCAACTAAAGGATGTTTAATTTGATTACTTTCATTTATTTTATTTATATTTAATAGTTTTTTATTCTTATTATATATTATATTTTTTAATAATTGTTCTCTCTTTTTTTTATAAATTTCATTTTTTTGAATTTCATTTTTTTTCTCAATAATTTTTTTTTGAACTTTCTTTTTTAAATCACCTAAAAAATTTTTATTTATATTATTTCTTATATCATAATTATATACTATTGGTAAATTATATTTATATTTTATAATTTTATTATTATTTATTAATTTCTTTTTATAAATTTCTTCAATATTTTTTAATTTAGGAAAATAATTTTTAATTTCTTCATTTTTTATAAATATATCAAGATTATTTAATAATATAATTAATTCTTTTAAACTAAAATTTTTAAATAAAGAAATTGCTAAATGATTAGGATCATTTAAAAAAGAATTTAAATCCGTAAGATAAGAAAAAATTGAAATTGGATAATCTTTATAATGAAAATTAAATGATTTATTAGCAATTAATTCACAATTTCGATCCGATATTATTGAAGAATAAAATTTAGAGTTTAAATTTCTAGTATTTTCAATTAAATATGGACAAGGTGAAATAAAATCAGATAAAATTTTATCAATTTTTAATTGAATATTAATTTTTGTTTGAATACTTACTCCTGGAATTGATGACATTAAAATAAAAAATTTAAAATTATTTTTATAATTTTTTATAAAAATATCTCAATAAAATAAATTAAAATAAAATAAAATACTTTAATAATTAACTCAGGTAATTAAATTAATCAAATATTTTTTATTTTATAAAGAAAAAGAATATGAATAATAATTCTTCATTTTTAAATAATAAAAGAAAATGTCCATTTGAACAAAATAAAATTGATGATGAAAATTTTCAACTAAATACAAATGAAAATAAAATTTTTAAAAAAAAATTAATACCATATGATATTTTTTCTAACAGCACTAAAAACGAAAGTTTTGAATCAAATAAAGGAAAATTAACTCCAACTTTTATATATAAATCACCTATATTTAATTCTAGTGAAAATAATAATATTTTTAAATATTATGATAATGAAAATGAAAAAAATATTTTATTAAAAGAAGAAAAAAATAATAATATTAATTCATATTTAGTAAATAATTTTAGAAATAAAAATGAATTTAAAAATCCAAAATTAGTAGAATTCAACTATATTAAATTATATAGCTTTCCAACAACTGAAAATAAAAAAGCTAAAATAAAAATAATTAAAAATAATTATTTACCTCATATTCGTAAAAAAATTTCTTTTAAATTAACAAAAATAAAAAAACCAAAAATCTTTAGAATTGAAAAAATTTATAATAAAAAAGAATATGAAGAAGCAAATAAAATATTCACAGAAAATAATCATAATGAATATCATATTAATTTAAAAAAAATTAAACAAGTATTTATTAATAATTGTTTAAAAATATATAGTTATTTTAATTTAGAAAATAAAAACAATGAAAATGAATTAAATATGATACATAAAATAATTCCGTTATTAAAAATTAATAAAATTAATTCTAGTCATTTAAGTAATTTATTAAATTATAATGAAGATGAAGATGATAAATACAGGAAGCATTACTTTATGTTTAGTGCAGAAGCAAAAAAATTTTGTTTAGATCTTCTTCAAAATGAAAAAATTCCTTTTGAAGTTATCATAAAAATGGCTAGAGTTCCACGTAAATCCTTAAGAAGGTGGTCTTTAGTTGGAATTTACCGAAAAAAAGGATGTGGTCGTAAAATTAGAGACCCAATAATGGAACAAAATTTATTAAACTGGTATAAAGAATCATTAAATAAAAAAATATTTCCAACAGCTAAATTAATTAGAGAAAAAGCTATTGAATTATCAGGTGATAAAAATTTTTTAGCTAGTAAAGGTTGGTTAGAAAAATTAAAAAAAAAATATGATATAAAAATTTTTACTAGAAGTGATATAAAAATTAAAAAAGATAATAATAAATATGAAAAAAATAATAATACAAATAATAATTGTATTAAAGTTTATAATAAACAAATTTTTAATAATGAAATAGTCATAAAAAAAGAAAAAATTTTTTCTAAAGAAATAGTTAAAAAAGAGAAAAAAAAATTTATATTTAAAAAAATTACTAATAATGATAATGAAGAAAATAATAAATTTAATAAAGAAGATAATTAATAAAATTTTTTATTATTATTTAATTATTAAAAAAATTAATAATTTAAATAATAAATTAAATAAATTAATATTTTATATTATTAATAGTTTGTTAATAATAATAAATTAATTTTTGTAAATATAATTTTTTTCTATTTATTACAAATAAAATTTATTTATTTATAAATAATTTTTTATTTTTTAAACTTTTTTTATCTACATTATATTTATTAAATATTATAAAAATATTTATATATTTTAATAACTAATTTTATAAAAATTTATTTTTTTTCATCACAAGCACTTTGTAATATTCTTAACATAATATAATTATGACAATTACTATTTAAATTTGTTATTGTATTTCTTAATTTCTTATTTTTTTCTAAATTAAATTGTTTTTCAATATGCTTTTTAAAAAAACTTTTTCTTTTATATTGACTTTTATTATTATCATTTTCAAATAAATTAATAAAAATATTGTTATTTTGAGAAGTTAAAATCTTTTCATATTCATTTACATATAAAAAATTTTTTTTCAGAGAATTAATATTTTTTCGTGCTTCATAAATAAAATTATTATCTACATTATCATCTATATTTTCATATATATTAAATTTAAAATTATAATCAATATTATCATCGCTATATCTTTCATCATTTTCATCAATTGATGTAGGTGCAGATAAATTGCTAGATTCTCTATTTAATAATAAATTATGATTAAGGGAAAGCTTCTCTTTATTATTATTATTATACAACGAAATTGGAGAAATTAAAATATTATTTTCTTTAGGTTTGATGTGAGGAGTTAATAAATTTTTTGAATTTACAAAAAAAGTTTTCGAACGATTTAAAGTTAAATTATCTTCAAAATCTTCTTCTTTTGTATATAATTTATTTTTATTTTCTAAAGAAGAAAATAAATATTTAAATTTATTATTTTGTCTGAAAGACATATTATTTAATAATGAATATAAATTAAATTTATTTAAAATATTTTAAATATAAATATTTTTATTATATTATTATGAATAGAAAATAATATGTTTTAATTTTTATTATTTTCTAATTCACTAATAGTTTTTAATAAAATAGATATTCTATATTTTAATTTTTGATTTTCTGTTTTTAAATCATTAATTTCTTCTTCAGAAGCTTCTTCATATTTAGTAAATTCTTTTTTTAAAATCTCGACTTGATATTTTTTATGTTCTAACGCAGTTTTTAAATCAGTTATTTCATCATCATCCTCTTTATTTACATTATCATTATTATTTTTTATTGTATTTGTATTTAAATTTCCTATTTTATTAGAAAGATCTAGTAAATTTTTTATAAATATTTTTTTAAATTCGAGTAATTGAGATTGAATTTCTTTTTGAAAATTTTTTAATGGATTATTAAACATATTTTTATTTAATAATTCATCCATCTCTTTCATTTTTTTTGAAATTTCTTCAATTTGTGTATCCATTTCAAAAATAAATAAATATAAAAATAATATTATTTAAAAATAATTTTAAATTAGTTTCTTAAATAGAAAAAATAATAATTAAAATAAAAATTTTAATATACATAATATTAATTTTCATTATTTTCTTCTTTTATTTCTTCACTATTTTCACTTTCATCATCTTCACTATTTTCTTCGTCATTTTCTTCATAATTACCATGTTGATAAAAAATTAAATTTTTTTTTAAATTTTCTCCTAAAATTTTAATTTCTGGAACAATATTTATTAATATTTCAAAAGTTGGTTTAATAACAAAACTAATAAATCCAACCATAGCTTTATTAATATCAGTTGTATCTCTATCACATAATAAACTAACAGGTAAATTTTGTTCCTTTTCAAGATCACCTTGTTTAAAAAACTCACCATAAACTTTTTGTGTCCAAATTATACTAATTTTGTTTGGTTTTGTTGCATTACTTATATCACTACAATGTAAAAAAAAATCAAAAAAATTTTCTTGATGTTCGAAATTATTTTTTAATTCATTTTTATTAAAAATATTTTCAAAATTTCTTCCATTTATAATATCATATTCACTTGCATAATTTTTAATATTTGTAAGTACTTTTTGATGATTAGACATATCAGTTGATAATATTCCACTTATCATTCTTTTTCTCATAATTCTATATTCATCTTGAGTAAAATCTTTCATAATATTTGTTTCAGGTTTGCACATTATTTTAAAAGCACTGGAAACATGATAATTTTCTAAAACACTTATATCATTATATCTAGTTGCTATTTTACTTCTACTATTAATATGATATACATTATTTTGACCAGTATGATGTAAGTCATGACAAAATGCAGCAATAAGCATACTAAAAGGGTCGATAGGTATGCAATGCATTTTTTGAATTATACCCCCTTTTTGAAAAATGGTATATAATGTTTGCATTACATCAGCAGCATGTAAATCATTATGATATATAGCATTTATTTTATCATATCCGTTTGCAATTGTTTTAATAAAATTATTTAAAATATTTTCATCTACTTTTATACTAAATTCTAATCTATTTAAAATTTCAGTTGCTATTACTATACTAGTATTTTCTCTTTGTATATCATTCAATGAAAAAATATCAAACATTGGAGAATCTATTAATAATATTTGATTATTTAATAAATTTTCAGAAACAGTTTGTAATTTTTCAAGATCTAATTTTGTTAATAATGAATTTTTTCTATCTTGTAAATTTTTATTAAAAGATAAAGGTATTCCAATAGTACTTTGTCTTTTTTTAGCATAATTTGAAAAAATTTTTTTACTAATATCTTGATTAGTTTTTTCCATATTTTCATACACTTTTTCCATAGTTTTTGAATCTGCTGCTGAACTATATTGCATTAAATATTCAATTCCTGAAGATTTAGAATTTGCATTAATATCATTTTTATCTATATCATATAAATTTTGATCGTTAATTTTACTAATAATATATTCTATATCATTAACACTATCTTTATCATTATTTTTTTTTGCTTTTTCGTATAATTTACGTAATTTATTTATTATTGTTTCACTTTTATTAAGAACAGATTGAAGTTCTTTTTGTTTTTTATCTTTTAGATTTTTCTTTTGATCTTCTATAAATAAATCTGCTTTTATAAAATTATTTTTATGTAATATAATATTTGGTAAAATTGATTCTAAATTAGTTGCTTTAGAAGAATTTTTTAATGCTTTATTTTGAAGAACATATTTATCATGAGGACTTGTATTTTTTTTAATATCTAATAATTTTTTTCGATTTGCAGTTGGAATTTTGAAAGAACGTCTAGATTTTTTTTCTTTTGATTCTTGTTTCATTTAATTTATATTATTTAATTTATTTAAAAAATATTGTTATATTAATTTATTATATTTATCTACATTAAATAATATATTAAAAAAATTAAAAAAAATTATAATATTATTATTTATGAAAAAATTTGAATGAATAAATTATTTAAATAATTTTCATTATATTTTTTATATATTGATAATAAATAATTTAACCGATTAAAAATTTTTTCAAGAATTTTATTATTTTCAATTTCTTTTTTTAAATCTTCTAATAAATCAATTAAATCTTTAAAATTTATTTTTTTATTAAAATTTAATATATTCTCTATTTCAATTTTTAACTTTTTAATTTCTTTAATTAATAATTTTTTTTCTTCATCTTTTATATTATTATTATTTACAATATCATTAATATCATTTTTATATATGTTTATTATTTCATTTAAATTATTTATTTTTTCTTCTTTTTCTTCAATTATATTTTTAAAATTTTCAATTTGTTCAGAAACACCTATACCTTCTTCTAATTTACTAATATATTTCTCTAAATTTATTATCATATTATTTTTATTATTTACTTCATTATTAAGGTTTATTATATTATTATTTAAATTTTTATTATTTTCCAAAAGAGAGTTAATTTTTTCATTTAAATTATTTATTTCTTTCTCATATAATACGTTATTTTTAGTTTCATTATTATATTTATTACAATTTTCTAAATTTTTATTTTTAAATAAATCTTCAGTTTCATTTATTAATTTAGCATTTAATTGATTTAAAGAATTTTGATTGTTTATTAAATATTCAATGTTTTTTTTACATTCTAAAATATCTTCTGATTCACTTATATTTTTAATTTTTTCATTTAAATTTTTTGTTTCTATATTTAAATTATTATTTATATCTTTAATCTGATTTATTTTTTCAGTAACATCAATATTTTGTTTAGAATTATTATTTTCATAATTTTTTATTTTATTTTTCAATTCATTTATTTCATTATTATATTTGATAATTTGTTTTTGGAAATTTTCAAAAATTTGTACTTTTTCATTTGAAAAATTTTCTATTTGTTTATTTAATTCTTTTATTTTATATTCATATTCACTATCAAAATTATCTTTATTAATTTTATTTTCTATATTATTATTATTATCAATATTATCATTTATTTTTTTATCACAAACATTATTAATTAAAAAATTAAAAGAAAATATTTTATTTTGTATAAATAATTTATCTTTATTTCCAATTATTTCAACATTTTCTAAAAATTCAATTTCATAATCAAAAATAGGTTTAGATTGTTTTATACTAAAAAATAATCTATTCATTTTTAAATTTTCAAAAACTAATACATATTGTTCTCCTAATAATTGAAAAGAATTTTCCATACAAATTGAATTTATTTGGGAAATTGTATTATTTTTTTTATTATTTATAGTAATATTTAAATTATTATTTTTAATTATTGATAAATTTTTGAATTTATTGTTAATAATATTACTGTTATAAGAAATATTTAAATTTTCAATTTGATAATTTAAAATATTTTCATATTTAATTTGTTTTTCTTTTATAGAATTATTATTTATTAAAATTTTTAAATTATTTACATTTTCTATTTTATATTTTTTATTTATTTTTATTAGATTTAAAATTTCAAAATTATCAACGTTTTTAATAAAATATTTTTTTTTATTTACTTTAATAGGAATTAAGAAATTAAAATTATTATTATTTTCAATAATAAATTGTTTTTCTTTTTTATTATTTAGAATTTCAAAATTAATATTATTTTCAATTTCATTTATTTTATTTATATTTCTTATAAAATTAAAACTATTATTTATAACATAAAAATTATTCCATTTTTCTTTATTATTTTTGATAATTAAATTTAGCTCTGCTTTTTCTTTAATTAATATATTATTTTTTTCTTCTAAATTATTTATTTGTTTATTTAAATTTTGAATTGAATTATTATAATTTTCATTATTATCATTATTATTTTTATATAAAATTTCTAAAGAATTATATTTATTTTTTAATTCATCATACTCATTATTTTTTAAATTTATACTTTCAGTTAAATTAATTTTTTCTTTTATAATATTTTCTTTATCTTTTCTTAGATTATTTATTAAAGAATTATAATTTTTTTCTTCTTCTTTAATTGAATTATAATTTTCATTCAAAGTATTAAATTTTTTTTCTAAATTATTATATTTATCTAAAATATTATTCATTTCATTATTTTTCTTTTCATTATCAATTGACAAATTTTCAATTTTTTTCTTTAAATCATTATTTTCATTTTTAATAATATGATTATTTTTATAAATATCATTTAAATTATTTTGAAGTGTATTTATTTGATCTAAATAAATATCATTTTTATTAATATTTGATTTTAAATCATTATTTATTGAATTATAATTTTCTTTTAATGAATCATAGTTTTTTTCTAATTCTTCATATAATTTTTTTATTTTTATATTTTCTTCTTTTTCAATATTATTATTATTTATTTTGAAATTATTTTTTAAATTATTATTTTCTTCATTTAATATTTCATAATTTTTTTTTAATTCATTTAATTCTTTTAAAATAATAAAATTTTCATTTTTTAATTTTAAATTGTTTAAATTTTCATTGTCATATTTATTTTTATAATTTTCTATATCTTTATTTAATTTTTTAATTTTTTCTTGTAATTCATTATTAAAATCGACAATATTTTTATTTTTTTCAATATTTTCAATTAATTCATTTTTTTCATTTTCTAAATTTTGTTTATCTTTTTTAATATTTATAATTACATTATTTAAACTATTATTTTCTTCTTGAAGTTTTTTTATATCATCCAATTGTAATAATAATGTATTATATTCATTTTCTTTATTTCTTAAAAATTCATTTTCTTTTTGTAATTTTTCAATATTTACATTATTATTATTTAATAAATTTTCATATTTTATTTTGTTTTTATTCATATTATTTTTTAAATTTTCAATATCATCTTTTAATTTATTATTTTCTTCGATTAAATTACTAATTTTATTATTTAACAAATTTTTTTCTTTTCCTTTTTCATTAACTAAATCATTTAAATTATTATTATTTTCTTTTAAAATATTATATTTATTTAAAATATTTTCGTTTTCAATTTTATAAGTATTATTTAAATTATCAATATTAATTTTTAAATTATTATTATTATTTTCTAAATTTATAACATCAATTTTTAAATTATCATATAATTTTTTAATTTCATTTTTTTCTTTATTTAATAATATTATATTTTCATTTAAATTATTAATTTTTTTATCATAATTATTTTTATCTTCTTTTAAATTATTTTCTAAATTATTAATAATATCATTTTTAGTTTTAATTATGTTATTTATTTCATTATTTTTTTTTGTTAAATTATTAATTAAATTTTCAAAATTATTTTTTTCTAAATTTTTTTCTTTTTTTAAATTTTCATAATTTTCTTTTTCTTTTTTTAAATTATTTAAATGATTTGAATTTAAATTTTGAATTTTTATTAAATAATCTTTTATTTCTTTTTTTAATGAAAATATTGTTTTTTTTAAATTTTCATTTTCATTTTTTAAATTATCTAAATTTTCTTTTAAATCATCAAAATTAAGTTGTAAAGTATCATTTTTTTTAATTAATTCAGAATAATTAAGTTTTAATTCATTAAAATTTTTTTGAATATTTTCAATTTCAATTTTTTTTCTATTATTATCAATTTCAATATTTTTTTTATCATTTAATAAAGAATTTATTTTATCTTTAAAATTTTCATTTTTTTCTTTAACAATTTTAATCTCTTCACTTTTTTTAAATAAAATTTCATTATTTTTTCTTAATGTTTTATTTTCATTTATTATTTTTTCTTTTTCATTTAATAATTCATCATATTTATTTTTTAAATTAATTTTTATTTTATTTTGTTCATTTAATGCTTTTTGAAATTCATTTTTTTGTTTTTTTAAAACATCATTTTCTTTCATTATTGATGTAAAATTTTTTTCCATATTTTCAATTTGATTTACTTGATTTAATAATGATTTATAATTATTTAAATTTTCAATTCTTTCTTTTTCATATAAACTAATTTTCGAATTTAATTCTTTAATTTCTTTTTCTTTTAAATGTAACATATCTAAATTTGATTTAAATTCAACTATTATTTTATTTAATTCATTATTTTTTATAGATAAAGCATTACTATCTTTTTTTAATTGATTATTTTCTTTTAATAAATTATTTATTATTATTTCATTATCATTTTCATTATTTTTATTTTCTTCATTTAATGTTAAATTTTTAATTTTTATTTTTAAATCAATGTTTTCTTTTATTAATTTATTCATATCTGTATTAAAATCTTTATCAGATAATTTTTTATTTAATTCCTCTTCTAAATTATATTTTTCTAATTGATAAGATTTTATTTGAGATTCTAAAGTAAATATTTTTTTTTTATATTCTTCTTCAGTGACAACATTTGTTAATAATTGACTAGAATTAAAATTATCATCTGTTTTAATTAATAAATTTTCTTTAACATTTCTTTTATGTAATTTTTTTGAATTATTCATATTATTTTCTTCATCTTGAAATTTAGAAATTGTGTCTTTGGCACGTTGAATTAAATTATCATATGAAGTTAAATCTATGGACATTATACTATTCAATGAAGGAGAATTAGATAAATCATTTATTTTAGGATTTGATGCATAAATATTGTTATTTTTTATATTAAAAGAAGGAATATTTTTTAATTGATTTGAATCTCTTTTCATTTTTTCTTAATAAATAATTATTTTAATAAATTATTTTTAAATTTAAAATTTTTTATTTAATTCTAAAAAAAAATTCATTTTTTATTTAATTTATAATAAATAAAAATTATATAAATAAATGAATAATCAAACATATGAATTAAATAACCAAAGTAACAATAATTTAAAAACATTTGAAAATGAAACAAATAATTCGTATATGAATAAAATCCCAAATTATTATAATTCAGAACAAAATAATGTAAATTTTTATTCAATTAAAGAAGAAGAAAAAAATAACAATAATTTAGATAATAAAAATAATGATATAAATTTAGAAAAAATGGGAATAGAAATTCCTGAAAAATGTTTAAGATGTAAATCATCTAAACCAACAGTTTTATGTAAAGAATGTTATCCGTTTGTATATTTTTGTGATAATTGTGATAATCATATTCATAATATTCCAACAAAAAAAAATCATAATAGATTATCATTAAATCCTATTGATTATCAACAACAAATGAAACAAAATAATTTTTATAATAATCAAACAAATTCAAATTTTTCAAATCAATCACTAAATATAAATTATTCAACATATAATAATCCAACTAATATAAATAATAATAATAATATGAATTCAATTTCTTCAAATTATATAAATGAAATAAAATCAATTTATGATAAAGAAAAAGAAAATTTATTGAAAAAATCTTTTGATTTAGAAAAAGAATTAGAATCAACTAAAAATATATTAAATTCTAGAATAAATGAATTACATATTAATTTAGAAAATCTTTCAAAAAGTAAAGAAATTGAAATTGAAGATTTGAAAAAAAAATATGAATTTCAAATTAAAAAACTTGAAGAAGATAAAAATTATCAAATTTCTAATTTATTAAATCAAAATGAAAAATTAACTAATTTAAATGATAATTTAATTAAAAAATATGAAAATTTAAATAATATTTCTTCAAATAATTTAAAAGAAAATAAAATAAATAATGATAATTTAAAATTTGAAATTGAAAAATTAAAAAAAGAAAAAAATGATTTGATAAAATATTATGAAAAAAAAATGTCATATTTTAATTCTAATTATTTTGAAGATAAAAGTTCAATAATAAATTCATATGAAGATCAAATTAATAAAATAAAAGCTGATTATGATGATAAAAAATCAAAATTTAGTAATTTATTAAATCAAAGAGAAAAAGATGTTGGAATAATTATTGATGAATACAGAGATGAATATGATAAAATGAAAAATGAATTAGAAAATTTAAAAATGAAAACAAATTATAAAGAAAAAGAATATCAAGATATGTATTTAAAAGTTAAAGAACAAAAATATAATATTGAAGTTTTAAATGGAGAAATTGATAAATTAAATAAAAAAGTTACTCAACTTATAAATGATAAAAAAAATTTAGAAAAAGAAAATAATATGCTTACAAAAGATAATGAAGTATTAAATTTAACTATAAATAAATTACATAAAATAACACATGGAAAATTTAAAAATTTAAATTTATCTCAATCATTAAATCTTTCCAAAATTTCTAAAATCAAAATATAAATAATTAAATATAATTTTTTAATTCTTTTTATTTAAACAATTTAAAATAAATTAATTAATTTTATTAAAATTTTATTATATCTTATATTTGTTAATATAATAATTATTAAATTTTTATTTACCAAAAATTTTATTATTATTTATTCATTATAAATTAGTTAATTAATTAAATTTTAGAATTTCATTTTATTATATTAATTAAATTATAAAAATTTCAATTAAAAATGTAAAATATATTTTATTATTACAATCAAAATTGAAATATGAATTAAATAAAATTATTTTTTTATTGAAAAAAATTAATTTCTTATTTATTAAGTTATATAAATATATATTATTACATTTTTATTATTATATTTTTGTTATAAACTTTTAATTATAAATATTAATAATTATCTTTTAACATATTAATATAATATTTAATTATCAAAAATATATTTAAAATATTGTATTAGATATAAATTATTTATATTATTTATCTTGTCTTTTATAACTTTGTTTTCAGAATTAATTAAACCGTATTCCTTTAATATTTCTTCATTTAATCTACAACATTTTTTTAATTCTTCTTCACTTTTTAAAGGAAAAAAATTTTTTACAATACTATATATATATTCTATGCTATCAGTATATAAATTACTATAATTATTTTGAATTCCAAAAAAATATCTTTCTTTTCTATTATTGTTAATAAAAGTCCCAAAAATAACATTAATATCTCCTAAATTAAATATTTCTTTTTCAATAAAATAAGTTTTACGAAAATTAATTAATTGTGTTTTTCTTAATAATTTTTCTATATTATTGTCTGTTTCACTTATTACTAAATTAAAAGGCTCTTCTTTTTTATTTTTATATCTCGTTAACATATAATTTATATTATGAATATTTGGTTTAAATAATAATATTTGAGTTTGAATATTTGATTCATTTTTTAAATAACATATATTAATTTCTATTTTTTCTTTTAAAGGATTTTCTAAATCAAAATTATTTATTATTTCTTTTTTAAATTTTTCAATTATATTTTCATCAATTTCCAAAAATTCATTAGTTTTATTTTTTATTAATTCTATGAAATCAAAAATTCTATTAAATAAATAATTATATTATTTACAATGTAAATCCCATTAATTTATTTATAATTAAATATAAAAAATTATTAAATTTAAAAATATTTTTAAACAAAATTTAAAATAATTATAAACTTTTATTAAAAGATATAATAATTAAAAAATTTTTATAATTATTTTTACTTAAAAATATATTTTTGTTAATTATTAATATGAAAAAATATATAATAATTAAATATTTATATTTATTTTTTATTTAAATTTATTAATTTTTTCTAAAAACAAATTAATTTCAATTAAAAATATTAATATCAATTTAATTTATATTTTTCGTATCTATTTCATCTTCTTTTATAATATTATTTATTTCATCATTATTTTCTTCATTTTCACTATCTTTTGATTTTCTTTTAGATTTATTTGTACTCTTCATAAAATCACTTATTTTTCCAATATCCAAAATAAAATTTGTTGTATCATTAATTTTACTATTATTGGTAATATTATATGAATTATTTTCTTTATTTGATTTTAGAAAAATTGTTGGAATTTTTGGAGTATTAATTTTATAAGAAAAATCAGTTGTAAAATTACTATTAATTAATTGAATAATATTATCAATTAATTTATTTTTTACATTTTCATAATTAATATCTTTAATTTGATATTTTATATTAAAAATAATTCCAAATTTAAAAACTTTTTTAATAATTTTTTTATCAGATAAATCTTGAATTTTAATACAATTTAAAAATTTTAAAACGAAATCTGAATCAAAATTATTATTATTAACCTTTTTAATTATTCTAATAAAATTAGCAATAATATCAGTAAAATAATTTTTTTTCCCAATTCTTTGATAATAAACATTTAAATTTGGATTGAATACAAAATACATAATAATATAACTTAAATAAACTTCAGGAATTAATCTATAAGCTTCATTAGGATCTTTTGTTTTTAATTTTTGTAATATTATTTTAACAAAAGCTGATAACATATTTTTAACTTTTTTTGATAAATGTTTATCATTATCATTTAAACATAAAGTTATCATAGGAATAATATTAAAAAATTTATTTAAAGGTTTTTTTGATTTCATTTTATTATATAATTTATCAATAAAAAAAGAACGAATAATTAATTCTTTACATAATAATAAATTTGCAAATTTAATTTGATAAGTATTTTTTAAATGAATTCCATTTTCGATTAACTTAAATATCAATGAAATATATTTTGTTATTATTATTAATTGAATATTAATATAATTTTTTCTAATTTTAATTTCGACTTCTTCTTCTTCATCTTTTTCTTCATCAGTTGAATTTTTTTCTTCTTCATTTTCTTTTATTAAATCTGGATATTCTTCATTAAAAAAATTATAAATATTATTTAACAAAAATTTTAAATAATTATTTAAAAGAACTTCATTATAATCATCCCCTTTTATTAAATAATAAAAATGAAATTTTAAAACTTCATTATAAACTTGTATTAGTTTGAGTATATCATTTTGAATATTTTCATTTATTTCATTTTTTAAGATTTCTAAATCATTATTAATTTTTGAATTTAAACTTTCTTTTAAATCTTTTAATATATATTCTAATAAATTTTCCTTAAAAAAATATTCATTATATTTTTTTTTATTATCTATTTTTAATAATGAATTAATAAATATTAAAGGATTTACTAAAGTATTATCTTTTAATTTATATATTAAATCTTCAGAGTTTATTAAAGTATTCATAATATCATTTCCTTTATATTCATGTATATTTGAATATGTATCAAAAATAACAGCAAAAGAACTTGGATTAATTTTATTTGTATTAAAAACATATTCTAATAAATTTACTGTTATTAATTCTTTAATTTTCTCATTTAGTTTTTCATTATTAATAAAAATTAATTGTTTTAAAAGAATCATTAATGCTGTTATACATTCTTTATTTGTTATTTCATTTTTTATTATTAAATTTATATTTACTATAATTTTATTTATATTTTCAATATTTTCTTCTCCATAATTATTATTTTTAAAATGATAAATAATAAATTTAATATAATAAATTAAAACATAAATAATACTATTAAACATTTTAATTGAATTTGGATTTGATTCTTCATCAACACATATAATATATTGATTAAAAAATGTTAATAATTCTTGAATTTCATAAACATTTGAAAAAATAAGATTTATTTTTGTTTTTTTTTCATATTTATTTTCACTTTCTTTATTTTCTTCGTTATTTTCCATTATTTTATTATTATTAATTTGTTCTTCTAAATATGGTCTCATTAAATATTCTGTAAAAATTAATAAAGAATCATTATTAAATTGAGAAAAATAAAATAATATTAATAATATTGTACATAAATTATATTTTTTATTATTATTATTTTCATCAACATTATTTTTTTTCTCTGGTAATAAAATTAATTTTGTCATTTCTTCTGTAAATAATGAATCAAAATCATCTAATAAATTTAATATAGAAGTAAATAACTCTGATACTTTATATAAAATTTTTAATTTATCATTTGAATAAAAATCAAAAATTGAAAAATTATTTATTATTTTATTTTTAATTAATTTAAATATGAAAGAAAAAGCTATTTTATTTGCATTTAAATATTTTGATTTTAAAAATGTAATTGTTATTATTTTTATAATTTTCCAATTTTCAATATTTTCAATTATATTTAAGCAAAAATTAATATTTTCATTATTTGATAAATTATTTATATATTTTTTTAATTTTTCAATAATAACTAAATATAAATTATTTTTTTTTAATAAATTTTTATCATTTTTTACTAAAAATTTAATTAAACATTTAAATAATTTTTTTTTTCTTTCATTCTTAATATTTTTATCATCTAAACTTTCAATTAAAAAAAATAAAATATCCTTATGTTTTAATGCAATTTCTATTGAATTAGTTTGACTAAATATTTTTAATAATATATAAAAAATTTTGGCACCATGAATTTTTCCTTTTATTTTATTATCTTCAATTTTAACATTAAAGAAAAAATTCAATAAAAATTCATGTCCAATAAGACTTAATTCTTTTACTAAATTTATAAAATCTTTTTCAACAAATATTTCATTTTTTTTTTCAGATGATACTAAAAAATTACTAATAATTCCAAATAATAAATTTTTATTATCTTTTATTATTTTTTTTGATAATTCATAACAATATTTATTATTTGAATTTTTATTAAAATTTTTTAACAAAAATCTAATTATATCAATGGGAATTTGTGTATATTCAATTATTAATCCTGATATTATACTTATTATATTAAAATATCCTTTAGAATCAATTTCATATAAACCTTCATTTATAATTTCATAAAATTTTTTAATTAAATCAAAAATTTTATTTTCAAAATTTGAGCCTATTAATAATGATAATAAATTCATTTTTGCAAGTCTATTTAAAATATAATCAAATTTTATTTTTAAGGAATAATTTGATAATTCAGAAGGAATTGATTTTATCCAATTAATAATAATTTCAAAATAAAAATTTTTTATATTTGATTCTAATGGAATTTCTGGCGCGTTTATTCTTGCAAAATCAACAAAGCTACAAATAAGAGAACTTGAATATTCATTAAATTCAATATTCATTGGATCAAATAATTTTTTGACAAAAATTTGTTCAAAATGATATTGAATTATATTCCGATATTGAAGAGGGATATTTGAAATAGTAGATAAAAAATTTGATAAAATCTATAAAATAATTTATAATAATTAAAAAAAAATTATTTACATGTAATTTTTGTAATAATTCTTTTTGTTCCATATTATTTATTGAAATAAAATCTTTATCTAAAAGAATATTATATTTATTTTCAATTTGAATATTTAATTTTTCTTCCATTTTTAAATTTAATTTAAATTTATTTTATAATTAACTTAAATAATTTATATAAACAATTATAATTAAAATTTATATACAAAAAATATAATTATTTAATAATATAATTAAATTTATAAATAATATTGGGGATTGGGGATTGGGGATTGGGGATTGGGGATTGGG
>JAEEGK010013112.1_pt1 | contig 18729 bp, 16 predicted proteins | sample 8958771 | NCBI WGS metagenome assembly JAEEGK01 (sample SAMN16246547, study PRJNA631951) | gut metagenome | biome: gut microbiome; feature: rumen; material: SC-attached | host: Bos | place: Iran: Karaj | collected 2018-10
ATTATCCGCGACGAGGAAGGCACTTTGCTCTACACCTATTTTATATATAGTGTCTTGGGCAACAGCATCCACACTCTCCCATCTTCCATTCTCAGCGACATGTACAGCGTGGAACTCGTCTATGGCAGCATCCACCTGATAGGCTATTTCTGACACAATTAGGCTTATTTGTGACTGTTAGTATGGAATGATGAACGGCTTTACGCCCAGTGCCCTTCTCTGCAAACGGGAAAGGGCACGGGCAGGGGCCGAAAATCCCAAACTATATAGAACAATAATTCCGTTTAGTCACACACGTAAACTTAAAAACAAACTGCTAACTAATGAAACATTCCACCTTCATATTATTATGCGTCCTTTATTCTACGGTCTGCCCTTTTGCCTTATATGGAAAAGGAGAAGCCACCTTCCAAGGAGAAAATAATGTTACCCTATTTACGGACGATGACAGTACAGACGTTGTTGAGGACAGTATTGTTGCAGGATTTCCGACAAAAAACACAAGTATCCACGGGATAAGGAGTTCTTCGAACAATTCCGATTTCTCGTCTTCTTTTGCGCATATAACTCCTAAAGCACCAAATGTTGCCGGCCTGGTGAACGCTATTGACATACCTGTATCACTGTACACTGGTATACCAAACATAAGCCTTCCTCTCTATGAAATAGAAGTTGACGGCGTGAGGATTCCCATATCATTAAGCTATCATTCCTCTGGAATCCGTGTGAACCAGGAATCTTCGTGGGTAGGCCTTGGCTGGTCTCTTAACGCAGGAGGTCTTGTGTCACGGACAGTAAAGTGTGGAGATGATTTCAACGAAGTGTTACAGGGATATTTACAGGAGGGCTTCCTTACTGCACCTGAAGTAGACCTGCCCCGGGAAAACGGATATATTGGCACTTTCTATCAAGATTTCTCTTATTCAGAAAACCATTTAGTGAAAGATTCAGAACCCGATATTTTCTATTATTCTCTTCCTTCAGCAAGTGGTAAATTCCTAATTGACAAGTCGCGCGGCCCCGTACTGGTCGACAGAGGCGTGGATGTAAAAATCCAGCTTATGAACGATAGCCAGTTCAAAAAATACTTTATAATAACGACTCCCGACGGGACTAAATACACATTCAACAAATACGAGAAGACACTTTCCGTCAGCCGTATGGGTCCAATCACCGAGAACAGCCCGACGGCCCAAAGGTTTGACGAAAGCGAGGACCGGTGGAACGAATCCGACTATGAGGGCACACCATATTACAGTGCTCCGTTTGAATATACTTCAAGCTGGATGCTTACAGACATTGAGACGATTAACGGGAAGCATGTCACCTTTACCTACGAAGCCGATTCCTACCAACAGCCTTTACAGGAAAGTGTGAATAAATATCATATAATAGCGTTTCTTTTAAACGGATATATAGCCGGTCCGGGAAATCATTCCATAAGGTATAGTTGCAGCAAATCCGTGGTCTATTCATGGAGATTATCCAGGATAACATGGGATGCTGGGTATGCCACTTTTACGGCTTCCTCGCGCGAGGACGAGAGAGGTTCAAACTCAGGAAATGAGCCCAAGAAACTTGATGCCGTGAGGTTCTATAATAACAATGACGAACTGGTCGACGGGTACAGTTTTGTCTACGACTATTTCAACAGCAACTACTCGGGGTTCTACCCCCATGTGTTCAAAAGACTAAAACTGAACCAACTGAAAAAACTGGCTGACGAGAGCTATGCCTACACTTTCGACTACTTCCCGGGGAACCTGCCGGCCAAGAATTCAAACAATACGGACTACTGGGGCTATTACAACGGCGTGGAGCAAGGTCCCAACTACTATTGCCCTGTTGTCTATGAGAATACTCTCTATCCCGGTGCGGACAAAAGGTCACGGCTGGAATACACGAAAATCGGCACGCTGAAGTCGATTTCTTCACCAACCAAAGGAACCACACTCTTTGAATATGAGGCCAACCAGTATAAAATAACACCGAACATAAGTACCGTGACGACCCATGTCAATGAGATTCTGAACGTTTACAATGAATACCAGTCGGATTTGTACAGCCAGTATCCGCAATATACCAGCAGGACTATTACGCTCGAAGCCTTCACTACGATACATCTCTCGGGGTTTGCAGAAAGTGAACTCTGTGAAGAGGATCCCAATATCAGGTACGACCACGAGGATAATGCTACGTTCAAGATTTCCAAGGTTCTTAGTTCCGGTGCCAGGCAGCTCCTGTTCTATTATCCAACACCTTCGGAAATGAGAACTGATTGCTCTTACACTTTTCCTAATGATTCTCTTATCTTAGGGACTGGTACTTATATAATAGAGGCAGAGTCCTATGCCAGAGACACATGGTATGCCTTTCGTTATGACTTCGACAAGACTGAGACCATCGTTACCGACTCCATCCAGACAGGAGGTGGTCTGCGAATTGCATCAATACACGGTGAGAAATGGAGGGAGTACACCTACGAAGGTGGAAAACTGATGATTGATCCCTGCTTTGGCAGGACAAAGATGTTCATGCGGCCTGAATGGTTTGAAGACAGGGCTGCCCCTGTCAGGACAAACTACCTGATACAGACATCCGAGTCCACCGTCCCCATGAGTACGCTCAAGGATGGAAACATACTTGGCTATTCGAAGGTGACAGAGATAGCAGGAAGCGAAGTGACTGAGCATTATTTCTTCAACTCACAGGAGGTTTCGCAGGGTGGGTCTTACTTTCCCTTCCTGCCCACGGTATACGATCCGTTAAATGGACTGACACAGCGTACCATACAGGGAGGCAAAACCGTAGAATATTTGTATAACTATATAGAGGGGCCTGAAGTGAATGCTTTCATGTATGAAGAGGTGGAAGATGAAATACATCCTTATTCCTATCCAATCAGGTGGCCTATTGTTACTAGGATGAACACGACGATGCAGGAAAGCAACGGAACCATGACCTTCAGAAATGACTATACTTACGATGACCACCTCATGAGGCTTACCGACAGCCTGAACGACGGATTTGCCACATACACAAAGAGATACATCTATCCCACTGCTTCTGCCGGTGGCATTCTTTCTGTAATGGCCGACAAGTATATGGTGGGCAAGCCTGTAGAAGAGATACAAATGTATAATGGTAATGTTGTTAGCGGACGCAGAACCAACTATACCCAGACTGCAGGACTGATTGTTCCCGCAGAAGAACAAACGCTGGAAACCACCACAGGCCTGCCGCTGACAGACTATGCAAGCCAATACACCACACGTGTCACCTATTCCAACTATACAAGCCAGGGCTATCCCATGCAGGTGAGCACTGATGGTCTGAACACCGTATATCTGTGGGGATATAACGGGATTTCTCCTGTTGCTGAGATAAAGAATGCCACCTACAGTCAGGTAAGCCAATTGCTGACAGAGCCGTTTATTACAAACATGACGGGAAAAGTTGCACCTACGGCCTCTGATATGGGCACGATTAGCTCGCTGCGGACCAGCCTCCCTTCTTCGTTCGTCACCACGTATGAGTACAAGCCACTGGTAGGCCTGACCAAGATGACGGATTGCAGGGGTTTTACGACATGCTATATCTATGACAGCCTTGGGAGGCTGACCCAGACTTCCTACCTGCGTGAAGGCCAGCCCTTGGTAATACAGAATTATGAATATAACCTAAAAGACTAATATGAAGGCAAATACGATAAACCACAGAAGTTTCCTTTTGTTGATAGGGATGGCACTGAACATATGCCTTTGTACGGCGCAAGTCACCCTTGAACAGAATATGTATCAAGCCAACGACCTGTTGGAACGCCGGCAGATGAATCCCACAAGCATCAGGGAAAGCCCCGATGCCTTGGCAGACTTACAAAATATGGAAGCCATCGGTGAAAATAATGTGGAGCACATGGAATGGGGAACGGACTCCCTCATCGCTATAGACAGTGGCGGGATGCAGAAGTATCGACTAAAGGGCGACTCCCTCTTGTTGACAGGAACGGAGAACAGGCTGATGCACATTGACTACTCACTACCCGAAACGTGGCTTCGGTTTCCCATGATCCTGGGCGACAGCATCAGTGGACTTTTTGAAGGGAAAGGGCAGTATTGCGAGCGGCTGTTCATTCGCAAGGCTGGGAGATATACCACCAAGGCTGATGCCTTAGGCTCTTTGGTAATGGAAAATTCCGACACGCTTAATAATGTGCTGCGACTGCAAACCGAACGCATCACCACAACAATTGCACAGCCTCTTGACAGTATGCTTGCCCTATACGGAACATTAGACAGCATTCCCATTCTCGGAAACGACAGTATCCAGAGCCTTGTGACTACAGACGGCAAAGCCATCCGTACCGTCACCCTGCGTTATTACGTGCCGGGATGCCGGTATCCTGTTTTAGAAACCTGTGAGGCTGGAAGTGTAACGGAAAACGGTTCATCCATCCAGTCCACGGCTTTCTACAGTTCCCCCTATTCCCAGTCAGGTCTCGCTTCTGCCAATCGCAGCATGCCAGCAAAGTCAACTGGCGGACAAAGTTCTTTATTGTCGGATGAAAAACCAGGCAGAAACTTCTCATATTCAATAGATACGAACACGTCTGCCCAAACCATAATCGTGAACTTTAATATTAGCGGTGAAACCGTGAAGGGTAATCTTCCCGTAAGGCTGCTGCTCTGTGACCAGCAGGGAATCCTCTACCGTCAGGCCTCCGGCAGTCTTCAGCCAGGAGAGCCGAATCAATTGTCAATCAATTATGCCGGCCTTCGCCACGGCCCGTACGTGCTTCATATTGAAGCCTGTGGCCAACAATATTCCGAGAAATTCAGCGTTAACTAAAAACAAGGGAACATGATGAAAATCTATAGTGAAAAAATAATACAGAGACCTCTTGCTGTTCTGCTTTGCCTCTTCATCGGACTGACAAACTCCATTGCCCAGCCCGATGCCAACTACGTGAAGACGGTCAGGATGCTCGACAGCCTGCAGAGCCAAAGCATCACCTCCTACCAGTTCTGCGACGGCTACGGGCGTCCCACGCTTTCAGCCACCAGCGGTGCTGGCATCTGCGGATACTACACTTATACGCTGCAGGGATATAACCTCGCCGGACGCATCAGCAGCCAGTGTCTTCCCATTGTAGGAGACAGAACCGTCCAGAACATGCAGCTGGACGATTACTATTCCAACAGTTCAGATTTCTATGAAGACGAATACGGATACACTACGTTTACCTACGACCCTTTGGGAAGGCCCGTCCGCACCTATCCGCCCGGCGAAGCCTGGACTGACGTGAGCCGTGAGACGGTATACGTGACAAATACCACCACCGACGTGAGTGCATATCCCGCAGGAAGTCTCCGGGGAGAAGTCGTCACTGACGAGGATGGGCATACGCTTACCACGCTCTACGATGCCCGCGGCCTGAAAATGCTTGAGCGCAGGGGAACGAACAACAATACAAGGTTCCTCTATGACACCAGGGGGCTCCTCACTACTGTGCTCATGCCTGGCCACAACTATGCTGATCCCAACCATACCTCATACGGATATGAATACGATGCACGGGGGCGTGTTATCAGGAAGCGTTTTCCCGGAGCCGCGTACATCCAGTACTGGTACGACAATGCCGACCGCGTGGCCTTCATGCAGGACGGCATGCTCCGGGAGAAAAACCGCTACCGCTTCATGCTCTACGATGTCTTCGGGCGGCTTGCCGTCCAGGGGACTTGCAGCGGAGGGGGGCTGTCGGCTGTGTCCTCAGTGGTGCCTGTTGCCACTTTTACCCCAGGCTCTGGAGGTTTCCTTTCCACGGGCTATGTAATCAGCAACAGCGTCACTATAACATCTCCCTCTTTAGAGATAGTCAACTACTACGACAGTTACGAGTTCTTGTCGGGCAGCATGTCAGGCATGTTCTTGCCGATAACCGCCCAAAACGGCATCTGTGTGAAGGGACTGCCCACGGGCAGCGTCACTGCCGTCTCTAATGGCGGCTTTGTATGCTCAATCAACCTCTACGACGACAGGGGGCGTGTGGTGGAAACGCGCAGCACCACGCTTGACGCCTCGCTGACGGAAGTACGGACCACGGCCTACACCTTCACGGACAATCCACAGACTTCGGAGTATCGACTCCTTCACAGCAGTCAGGGCACAGCGTTCGTCGCCCATGCCGGCAACACCTATTATGCCGCTAACGACAAGCTTCATGCCACCACCCTGCAGGTAGGCGTCAACAACAGTCAGCCCACATCGTCGCGCACCGTACAGAACATCACATACAACGACCTCGGGCAGGTATCATCCATAGCCCGTCCCGGTAGCACGGGCACGGTCAGCTATCAGTACGACCTCCACGGATGGATTACCAACATCACCACGCCCAGTTTCCGCGAAGAACTCTACTATGCTTCCGACGGCGGTTGCTCTGGCACGCCATGCTATAACGGAAATGTCAGCGTGCAGAAATGGAGCAACGGCAACTACGCCCAGAAGCGCGGCTACAAGTTCACCTACGATGCGCTGAACCGGCTCACGGAAGGCATCTACGGGGAACGCGACGCACTCAGCTACCACAAGAACTATTTCAACGAACAGATTCTGGCGTACTACCAGAGCGGAGCCGTGAAACGCCTGCAGCGGCGCGGCATGAAGAACGACGGAGAGCACGGCAAGGTGGACAACCTGCACATCACCGTCAAGGGCAACCGCCTGCACTATGTGGAAGACGATGCCGAGAAACTGCTCTACGACGGGGCCTTTGACTTCCATGGCGACCAGTATAACCACAGTGCCTACCAGTACAATGCCAACGGATCGCTCATCACCGACACGGGCAAGGGCATCATGTTCATCGCCTACGACGACAACGGCATGCCCCGGCGCATACAGTTTGCCAACGGCAACGTCACGGAGTATGTATATACGGCCACGGGACGGAAACTGCGCACCATTTACTATACCGCCGTTCCGGGCATCAACGTTGGGAGCGGAGAGACGCACCAGTTGTCTGCCGCTGAGATTCTGTCGAAGGACTCCATCGACTATTTCGACAACCTCATCATGGAGAACGGCGCACCCAAGCAGTACCTGTTCCCAGGCGGCTACTGCTCGTTGAACGGCGGCATCGGCTGGCACTACTACAATCAGGACCATCTGGGCAACAACCGCGAGGTGGTCAATGAGAGCGGCACGCTGGAGCAGGTCACAAACTACTATCCCTTCGGTGCTCCCTTCTGCGAGCCCACCACAGCAGGTGTGAACACCAATGCCACGCTTCAGCGCTACAAGTACAACGGCAAGGAACTCGACCTGATGCATGGTTTGAAGTGGTACGACTACGGCGCCCGTATGTACGACCCCCTCCTGCTGACGTGGAACGGCATCGATCCGCTCTGCGAGAATTATTATAATGTTAGTCCGTATAATTATTGTCATAATAATCCATTAATGCTGGTAGATCCAGATGGAATGGCTGATTACAATGTTAATTCTCAAGGACAAATGTATGAATCGACTTCACTTTGGGAGAAGTTCAAAAGCTTTTTGGGATTTGGCAGTAACAAGGATAGAATTTTTGAAGAATCTACAGGCAAAATGCTTGTACAATGCGATAAGGGTTCTATTACTAATTTACGAACAGATAATGAAACAAAACAAACTTCTTTTGAAGTATCTGGAGATAAAAACGCGAATATAATATTTGATGTTTTAATAAAAAACACAAAAGTAGAATGGGCACAGATTGACCATACGAATCAAGGGAAAAAGAATCATACAATTCTAACAGATCACAAAATAGACGATGTATCATCTGCTGCACAATTGTTGAATCAATTTGAACAACGTGGAGAAAAATCTCTATTCATGAAACATAGTCATCCAGTCTCTGATTTTGATTTACGAGGAAATCTGAGTGCCTTTATAAACCTTGATCCTTCTTCTGCAGATATTAAGACTGCCCAAGCCCATCCGAATGTAAAATTTGCTGTTTACAATTTGTATAATTATAAAATACAATATTACAATGGAAAAGGTATTTATAAGCAAGAAAGATTTAAATAGCATATACTTTTTAATATTTATTTGTATGGTATGTGTGTCATGTCATAGTAATTCAGAATCAAGTAAAGAAGGTTCCATGCTACCTGAATATTTGATTGTTAATAAAAGCTTAGACTCCATAACGTCTTGGATTCTCAAGGAAAATGAAGCAAAACTACGTGCAAAAAAAGTGACAGTAGTGTTGGAATTAAATGTATTAGAGAATGATACTATCGGTTTTGTCTATTCATTTCATGATGATGAAGATGATATACGTACAAAATTAATTGCCTTGAGGAATAAAAGGGTCGTTGGCTATTTACACAGGAATTCAAAAGATGTGTTGATTCTTACTAATATAGATTATTATCATGATTTGAAGATTTTGAAAGAATTTATATCTGCAGGAACAGGAAGTAAAAGATTTAAGTATCTATACTTTACTCCAATTAGGCTTGATGTCGAATCAATGTACGAGCCTTTATTGTGGGATTATAAATATAAAAACGGAACAGTTAGTAAACTGTCTATACATAAATAAGACTCCCCAATCTTTTATTAGCAGATTTTTCCCCACACCTCCATCAATTCTTCGTGAATTCAGAATCACTGGGACAGGTTTGATTCCTTCTACGACACAAGTGGACTCCCTACATAGATAATCAAATATAACGATGCATATAGTTAGTTCAAGAACAAATAGGTTCTTTTTTCTTTTGCTTGTCCTGATGACATCCATCAGTGCGACAGCCCAGAGCCCGTCGTGCTCACAAGGGGTCTATCCCCCTGTGAGTGTGATTGCGTAATAAAATGCGCAGTAAAGCATAGCTTTTTCCCGTTTTTATAGGTTTCATGGATTTGCGTATTATTTTGCGTAGTCAAAAGCGATTGTAGCATTCTCGTTTTTAGCTATATTTGCAGCGAATCAACATTATTCAATTATGAAAAAAGCAATACTTGCACTACTACTTATCATCGCATGTGGAGTAACCTATGCCGACCCCATCCCTTTAGAAACACCTGATATCGGGGATGTAGGAATGCCACACAAGGCCCCGGCCATTCTGCCCACAGTAGACTACACTGACGGCATTCTGACCGTCCAGTCCACGATTCCCCTTTCCGATGTCACGGTCATCATCCGCGACGAGGAAGGCACGTTGCTCTATACCTATTTTATATATAGTGTCTTGGGCAACAGCATCCACTCTCTCCCGTCTTCCATTCTCTGCGACATGTACAGCGTGGAACTCGTCTACGGCAGCATCCACCTGATAGGCTATTTCTGACAACTGGGCATATTGGGAGAAAATGAACAGAATCTTAATATGTGTATAAACAATTATCATCAATTTATATTAATAAAGTTATTCAATTTATTATGAAGTATAAAACAATTATTATTCTGATTATGTGCACCAGTGTTATCGGTGTCTGTGCTCAGGACAAAGCAGGCTTTATTGTCGACAAAAAGATACCTGCATTTTTAGAAATAACAGGTGAGAGCTTTCCACCTAATAGAATAATGAAATCTAAAGTCTCAAATGGAACATACGTTGAAAGACTACTTCAACTGAACAAAAATACAAGTGCTATTCTTGTTGACACATTAACTGATAAAGTCGGTGGCTTCCATGAGTCATACGTAGAATACTATAAAGGTATTAAAGTGGAAAATACCCGGTGTATAGTTCACTATGATGAATACGGTAATGGTGTGTTAGTAAATGGAAATTTTAGAACAATAGAAAACTTAGACGTCAACCCTTTGCTCAAAGAGAGCACCGTGTTGGAAAAAGTATATGAGCACATATCATCATCACATAAAATACAAAATGTCAGTCTCTTTAGGAAAAGGATACAAGAAAAGGATAATGTGCCCAATGGTCAATTATTAGTTTATTTTGTTCTTGACACACCATATTTAGTTTATAAAATACCAATACCTGAGCTCAAGTCTTATTATTATATTGATGCTAACAACGGGAAAATACTATATGAATGTAGTATGTGTCATCATATTTCAACTACTGTAAATACACGTTTTTCAAACTATCAAAATATTGAGACAAGTTATTATAACGGAAATTATATTCTATCTGAAAACACAAGAGGATGCTATATTTCAACTTATAAATATAATCTGGCAGGAAATGATGATCTTCCAACGACTTATTATGTTTCTCCAGACAATACTTGGAGTAGTCTAAGCACTTTTGACCGGGCTGCTTTGGATGCTCATTGGGGAGCCGAAAAAACATATGATTACTATAAGAACAAATTTAATAGAAATAGTTACAATAACAACGGGGCTGCCATTGTTTCCGTTGTAAATTGTTTTGAAAGTTATAATCCTCAAGAGGGGGCATATTGGGACACTAACTATAATCTTATTAGACATGGGTTTTTGGAAACGACTTCTAACGGAAATCTAACAACAGATATCCCTTCAGTAAGTTTGGGTATTGTAGGACATGAATTTACACATGCTGTTACACAATGTACTTCCAATTTACGACTCGAAAATGAAAGTGGTGCTATAAACGAAGGGTTGAGTGATGTGTTTGGCTTGTGTATTCAGAGAGAATTCAAACCTTTACTCCAAAATACTTGGATTTTAGAAGACCAAACAAATCATCCGAAGAATCTTTCGAACCCGACTTGCAAATACTATCATGGTCCACAATGGTATCCTAATTCTACTACACCTAATTCTGCCAATGACTATGGTGGAATTCATAACAATTCTGGGGTTTTCAGTTATTGGTTCTACCTGTTATGTGAAGGCGGTAGCGGCACCCATACAGCATCAGGATTCTATTATTCTGTTGACTCTATAGGTATGGAAAAAGCTATTCAACTTTGTTACCTGATGAACACCTCTTACTTAACCCCATATTCAACCTTTTCACAAGCTAAAACTTGTTCTATTTATGCGGCCAAACAATTGGGATTTAGTAGCCATGATATTGAGCAGATTCGGAAAGCGTGGTTATTAGTAGGTGTTGGAAATCCTGAATTATCTATTGATGGTACTGCCTATATTGCCAACACCGCAACATATAGAGTATTAGATGTGCCAACAGGATATTATGTTATTTGGGAGATTTCCGGTCTGATTTCTGGTTTTTTAAACTTACAACAAAATACACCTGATGCAAATGCATGCACGCTCAATAGGATCTTTACTTTCAATGAGACGGGACAATTAATCGCAAAAGTATATTCTTCTGATAATAATTTGGTGAATACTATTACTAAGGACATTTGTATTATTGAACATATAGATGGTAGTTGCGTTCAAACTAACAATGGGCAAGTGGTTTATGGTAGCGAACTTCATCCAGAAGCTTGCCATGAGCTCTGTGAAAATGGAATTGTTACATTAACATCTCCCCATTTCAAGTACTTAAGAAAAAAATGGCTTTCTGAAATATGGATTTCCGATACCACACAAACATCATTGACATTTAACAAGCTTAATTTCAATGGTCCTAATTATTCATACGTACTACGGTTGATGGGCGATGACGGTCAGATCTGTTGTGATCTGGAATTCCGATTCTGCCGCCCCAACAACTATTACATGGCTTCACCATCCATTTCTGCAAAACAAGTTGGTAACTCTCTTAAAATAAAAATCGAAAACATAGAAAAAGAACCTTCGGTTTTAGAAGTTTACAATGCCCTAACAGGTAAAAGAGAAACCATGATTCGAATGAAAGAGAAAACATATACGTTGGATACATCGGGGTTCACATCGGGCCTCTATGTTATTCGGGTTATTGCCGGTGATGAAATATGTTATGATAAGATTATTATTAGATAATAAGGTTAAACGGTATAATCAATCATTTATGAAAAAAATAGTATCGTATTTATGTTTCGTTTTTATTCTCCTAAGTTTTGCGGGATGCAGCGGGGATGATGAACACGGCAAGGCTACCCATGACGCTGCAAAGGCACTTATAGGAAAATGGAAGTTGGTGGAAAAGGGAGGTATCAAGATTCCTGAGAGTTCAATCTATATATCCTTTACGACAACAGGAATGGTGGTAAAAGATTGGAAAGATCCAGAACCTCATACTGCAGAATATTCATTCCACCTGGAAAATGACTGGAACTATGATGAGGACAATCAGGTATATTGGGGACACATTGTGCTTGGGTATTCTAATTCTTCTTTAAATCCCTATAATTGCCGCATTAACGGCGATGAGATGATGCTGTTGCCATCAAACAAGGTGATTTTTTATAATGACCCTACTGAGATTTACGAAAGAGTGAAATAAATGCCCAAAGGGGGCTGTCCGGACGGAATCATTTCATGTAGTTTTGTTAACTACATTATTTGGTGAATTGGATTTAAAAGCCTACTTTTGCATCAAACATATAATGATTATGAAACATTATCCTAAGCGGCACGGGCATCTGCCATGTGATGCAAGGGAAGGAATCAAAAACCTGTCCCTATGATTCATTAAAAATAGATGAATATGAGAAAAAACAGATTATTGATAGCATTGTTGGCCATGGTTTCATTAACCGTTAAGGGGCAGGATGCAACTTCTTTGCTGACAGACGGGCGGTGCTGGCATTACGATGTTAAGCTTGATTTTGGCTCGGATATTTTTACTAAGGATTTCAAATATGCCTTCATCTATGGAGATACCATTATAGGCGATAGGCGATGCAAGAAGTTGTATGTAGATTCTGGATATGACGCTGATTACAATTCATATTATTGGTGGTTTGCAGAATACAGTCTTGGCGGAAGGTACCATTCAGCATGGTACGAAGACGGCAAGAAGGTCTATCGGATTCTGAAAGGCAGTTCCGCTCCTGAGCTGATGTTCGACTTTGGGCTGAAGGAAGGCGAGAGTCTTCCTCATGATGAAAAACTGGTCTATTGGTATGATGACTATATCACGGTAAATGGATATATAAAGGGAAATGGCACCAATACTGAGACTCGTACTTATCGGCGTATGCGCTTTGCCGAAGGAGGGTTAACAGAGAATCCGAAGTTGTCTGATTGGTGTCTGATTGAAGGTGTCGGGGGGAATGAGGGTTTATTGTATACGGCTTTTCAGACGGCTCCAGAAAATGACTTTATATACGTGACGTTTCTTCATTGTGACCAATTTATAGGAAACGATGAGAATGGCTACCCTGAGTTCGATGTTTTCTTTTCAAAAGGTGATTTTCTGACAAACAATAATGTCAGCGACAGAAACAATTGTATGTTGGTGCAAGAAAACATGAAGCAAAATGAAACTGCAAGACCAAACCTGTATAAAGACTACGACCTCCAGGGCCGCCGTATCAACAGTATTCCCGCCAAGGGCATCTATATCCGCGACGGGCAGAAGGTCGTTGTGGAATAATTGTCCATTTTCTTCTGAAAAGATGCTAAGTTATGAGAAGATAGTGATTAATACGTGAACTAACAAAAAATACAAATATGGCCGAAGAAAAAGAGATTAAGAATGTTTTCGTGAGTCATTACCATGAGGACGAAGATAGTATTAAGAAGTTTAAGGACTTGTTGAGTGATGACTATTGTATCAAAAATTATTCGGTAACTACGGATAAGTATAATGATGCTAAAGATAAGGATTATATAAAGTATGAATACTTGAGACCTTTGATTAATCAGTCAAGCACTCTTATATGCTTGATTGGACCAGAAACACACGATAGCAAGTGGGTTGACTGGGAAATAAGAGAGGCAGAGAGTTTAGACAAACAGATTGTTGGTGTATTCATTCAAGGGGCTAAGGACTCAGACATACCACCTGCATTGGAAGAGTATGCTGATGCCATTGTAGGTTGGAATAGCGATAATATAGAAAAGGCCCTTGACGGGGAGAGTATTTTTGTTAAATCTGATGGTTCACCACGTGCTTCTGTAACAAAAGGGCGTGAAGTTTGTTAGTGTAATTATGTCTAAAGCATTTTCTTATATTGTGGCCAGAGATTATGGCTTTGCTCCTAATCCATTTTATGGTGTGCTGACATTGGCAACGTGCAAGCCGGTAATAAGGAAAACGGCTAGTGTAGGTGATTTTATTATTGGATGCTCAAATAAAGCCTCTGGGAATAAACTCATCTATATGGCAAAAGTGTCGGAGATATTGACTTTTGACCAATACTGGAACGATCCGCGCTTTGCAAAGAAAAAGCCTGTTATGAACGGCAGCCTTAAAAAACTTTATGGTGATAACATCTATCATCATAATGCAGATGGCAACTGGATGCAAGAGGATTCACACCATACTAACAATGATGGGACAATAAATCAAAATAACTTGAAGAGGGATACAAGCACAACAGACAAGATGCTAGTATGTAATGATTTTGTTTATCTTGGGAAATCCATGATTAATGTTCCTGATGAATATGACTCATGCATCTACAAGAGAAGAGGTTTTTATTATCCTTCCTATGATAATGCAAAAAAACTATGGGATTTTTTGATGGCTCGGTATCCAGGAGGTGGAAAAATAGACCAGCCCAACCAATTTAAAGATTTTAAGAGATATGACGGTATATCATAAACATGGGGTGCCAGTTCCTGATAAGCGCATACTGTATTACTACTTCTACTTTATGCAGGAGCGCATGAACATTTTCTGGAAGAAGTGTGAAAATCATGTCTTATATTTGACAGAAGACCCAATACTTAAGGAGTATAAGTTCACTAATGTTTACAGAGCATGTGACCGTGTGAGCCAATATTTAATAAGTCATGTCATCTATAAGGATATTAATAGGTATACTCCAGAGGATGTGTTATTGAGGATATTGGTCTTTAAGATATTCAATAAGATTGAGACGTGGGATTATCTTGAAGGGAAGTATGGTGATATCTGCATTGAACGCTTTGATGTAGGGGAAATATGTAGATTGTTGTCCACAAGACAGATAGATGGTCCTATCTTTAGCAATGCCTACATGATGACAGGCAGCCACCACTGTTATAATTATTTGCCAAGCAAACATGCCAAGTGGCTACAGATGGTGAAGGATGAATTCATAGGTCAAGGGGTGGTTGATAAGATTCTGAAAGCAGATTCCATGGAAACTGTCTTTAATTTGATGGAGAAGTGCTCGTTTGTGGGCGGATTCTTAGCTTACCAATATACCGTTGATTTTAACTATTCACCGTATGTGAACTTTGACGAGAACTCTTTTGTCAAAGCAGGAATAGGTGCAATAAGGGGGATCAAGAAGTGTTTCCTGTCGATAGGAGATAATTATGAAGATGCCATAAGATATACTTATGAACACATAGATGACTTTAGAAAAGAATTTGGACTTGATAGCTTTAAACCGTTGCCAGGCAGAGATCCACACCTGATAGACATTCAAAACTGTTTTTGTGAGACCGATAAGTATCTCCGGGCAAAAATGCCGGAATTACTAATTGGCAATGTGAGGATTAAACAACGCTACAAGGAAACGAAGCAGCCAATAGACTATATGTTTCCCCCTAAATGGCATATAAACATTAATATTCAATCACGATGCACTCAGAGACGTATACAGGAATCAATTCCTTTCTAATAGGAGCAAGCAAATTGCTTGTGGAGGAAGGCGTAAAAAGAGAAACTCGTGGTAGTGTATGCTATGAGTTGCCTGAGCCTGTGATGTTCAAGATTACCAATCCTATAGCGAGAGAGGTGACTATTCCTGAAAGAAAATGGTTTAAGACATTACCGTATGCAGAGTCTTTGTGGATAGCATCGGGAAGAAACGATATGGCGTATATTTTACATTATCTTCCAAGAATGGCAGATTTCTCAGATGATGGTATATATATGCGTGGAGGATACGGGCCACGATATCGGGATTATAATGGCGAAAGGGACGACTATCGGATTGAAAGCATCAATGTAAGGCAGCCAGGTTCAGTTGATCAACTGAATTATGTGATAGGGTGTTTCAAAGCGGATAATGAGACGCGTCGTGCCGTAATGAATTTTGGTGACCCCATGAAAGATGACTTTGATGATAAAGGGAGGCTGAAAGAAACAAAGGATATACCGTGTACACGAGAACTGCATTTCATGAAGCAGTCTGGAAATAATAGACTTGCTCTTATTGTTAGGATGCGTTCAAATGACCTGATTTGGGGCGCAAGTGCAGTGAATATCTTTAATTATACTTTTATGCAAGAATATGTTGCTGCTATTCTTGGTTTAGAAGTGGGGAACTATTACCATATTGCAGACAACCTACATTACTATGATAGGCATGCTGAGATGGTGAGAAAATTGGCAGAGTTTGATGAGTGGGAAGATGAGAGTATTGCTTATGAAAAGAAATTCCAATCACTTACTGAATTTGATGAGTTGATTACAAAACTATCGAAAGAGGAAACTATGATGAGAACAAATATAAGAGATTATAAACGGACGGAGTTCGATGATCCTTTTTTTGAATATTGGTATGAAGTGCTACTTCATTATAATCAAAAGAGCATCACAACGTAATCTGACAATCATTAAAAAATATTGAATTATGAAAGAAGACGAAAGAAAAAACATTCTCAATGATGATGAACGCCAGTATCTTTCAATGTTGCAGGGCAACATTGAAAGAATGGCCGGCAACAGTGCCAATTGCAAAACATGGATGGTGACGATAGTATCAGCACTGATAGCTTTGCAATGTTCCATCGATGATTCGAATTGGTGGATATTGTTAGGAATACTGCCAATAGTGCTATTTTGGTATTTGGATGTTTACTACTTACATTTGGAACGGGGTATGCGAAATCTAGAAACTGATTTTTTGAATATGCTCAGGGATGAAGATTTTGAAAAGTACAGAAATAAACTTTTTAACTTCGAACCTTATATGATTAAGAAGAAAGATCTGACTAAAGAGCAAATAAGGCAGGGGTTGGTGGCAACAAATGACCGTTGGTTTACAACATCGGTCATCTTATTCTATGGAATCTCATTCTTTAGTGTTGTTATAATATCACTGGCTTTGAACTGGGCAAAGATTTTTGAGTAGTTCCTATGTAGTAAGTAGATTAATAAATTTGTTGATGGATTATGATACTGACAGAATCAAAACTAAGAGAACTGACCTCGCAAGCTATTATACTTAATGAGGCACAAGTACAAACAAGACACTTTTCTGAATCGAACAAGAGGTTATCTGTATTCCTTTCACACAAACATAATGAGCTCGAATATCTCGAACGTGTAAGATTTGTATTAGAATCTTTGAATGCATCTGTTTATGTTGATTGGGCAGATCCTTCTATGCAACATCCCACAGACAGAAGAACTGCAGAAACCCTCAAAAAGAAAATTGAACGATATGATAAGTTTATTTTCATTGCATCAGATGCTGCAATCGCTTCTAAATGGTGTAACTGGGAAATTGGATATGGTGATGCTTATAAATATAAGCAAGATAAGATAGCATTATTTCCGATAAAGCAAGATGATCGCGAATGGAAGGGTAATGAGTACCTGCAACTTTATCCCTCGATAGAGTATTTTGACGGAACAACTAAATATAAATCAGGTAAAACAATACCAGAAGGATTCTATGTGTATTATCATTTTAAGAATACTATTACGCCCCTAGCTGATTGGATTAGTAAGTAAAGGTTTCTTTTGGGTTTGTATTATTTTTTATTAAAGTAGGTTTGCTTATGTCGAAACGTATGAATAGTTATTACCAACTGATATTATTGGGTGACACAATCAGCGAAACCTGTCGTAAAGTGAAAGGGCGATTTTTTGGATTGTTAAATGAACGAGGGTTTAATAAACAGTTCGTAGCTGTTTTGGACGGAAGTTTGACTTTGACCCCACCTGATACTGGAGGATATGATTCTACCAAGCCAACATTTTCTTTCAATTTTGGAAAGCAGGGACAAGGTGATAATGATACTAATGCCATAAAGAAACTAATGGAGAATGGGGATGCGGTATATCCTGTGTTCTTCAATAATCTTGAGGAGGAGCTACCAGAGGTGTTACGACCTGTCAATGGTGTAAAGTATGGTAAAGACAAACTGGATAGTATTGTGAACGTAGCTTTTGAAGAACTAAGATTGCTGCGGAAGAAACGCCGTGTGTTTATCAGCTATAAGCGGTCAGACTCGTCTGCGGTAGCTAACCAGTTATTCGATATTATTACTGTCCGCTAAACATTGAGTCATCAGCCAAAAATTAGGGCTGTCACCACTCAAAGGTGTCAGCCCTTTTGGTTATCTTTGCAGTCGCCAAACATAAACAAACATAACCATGGGCAAAAGTACACATTTTTTCGGACAGCCGGTGTATGGTCAGCTGATAAAATCGCTCGACCGTGATAAAATTGTTGAAATGAGCCGCAAAAACGGCGGTGAGAAGTACGTGAAGAGCTTTGACGGGTATACTCACCTGCTTACCATGCTCTTCGCCGTAATCATGCGCTTCGACTCTCTTCGGGAGATAGAGGCGGCCATGACCGCTGAGGTCAGGAAGCTTCATCACATAGGCATAGAGAAGGTTCCCAAGCGCAGCACGCTCTCAGACGCGAATGCCAGGCGGTCGGAGAAGTTCTTCGAGGAAGTATACCGCGACCTGTACGAGCGGAACAAGGGCAGGCTTTCGTCGGACAGCCCGAGAAACGGCTGCTAGGAGTGGATAAAGCGACTGC
>JAEEGK010013115.1_pt1 | contig 18727 bp, 7 predicted proteins | sample 8958771 | NCBI WGS metagenome assembly JAEEGK01 (sample SAMN16246547, study PRJNA631951) | gut metagenome | biome: gut microbiome; feature: rumen; material: SC-attached | host: Bos | place: Iran: Karaj | collected 2018-10
AGGTCCTGGTAAACGATGCGGCCGGCGCCGAGGTTCATGTGTCCGACCTCGGAGTTGCCCATCTGCCCGTCCGGCAGACCGACCCACTCGCCGCAAGCCTTCAGGTGGCCGTAGGGATATTTGGCGCGCAGGCCGTCGATCACCGGCGTACCTTGCGTGAAGATGGCGTTGGAATAATCGTGTCTGCCCTCGCCCCAACCGTCGAGGATCATCAGAAGTACTTTTCTATTCATATCTTGTTTCTATTATTATCTATCCTGCAAAGATACGAAAAATAGGAATTGTCTCGCTACCATAAAATGATGAAAAGAGCCCGGCACTGTGCCGGGCTCCGTCCAACCAAAAACCATTCATCATTCCCAGATATCCGGGAAGCGTCCTCCGACCCTTTCGAGCTCGCGGCTGAAAGGCTCGGTTTTTCCATCATGAACATCGTAGCAGTCTTCCGAGACGGCCTGGATGGCGCGGACCATCCACTTGTAGGGGCGGTCCGTCACGTCGAGCAGCCCGATGTTGTAGTTCTCGCCGTCGCCGCGCCCGAAGAACGGCTGGTCATACCAGGTAAACCAGGACGTTCCGATCAGGGCGGGATGTGAGAATGCTTTTTCTGTATAATTCCGGTAGGCGGTGCCCCGGTCCTCCTGCGAGACCACCCGTACGAGCGATTCGCCCAGACCGCGGTCCGTGGTACCGAAATGGAACTCGCCGATGATCATCGGCATACCCGTCGCCTCGTAGATGATGTCCATATTCTTCAGGCTCGGTTCGATCCCGTAATTATTGAAACTGTAGACATCGAAATACTTCTTCGACAGGGCGAGCACTTCCTTCGTCGGGACACCGGAGCCGTAGCGGATGCCGAGGTTCAGGTGGTTCGGATCATACTTGCGCAGGGAGCGCTGCACGATGGAGAGGAAGCGTTCGAAAGTCTCGTAGACGAAGGCCTTGCGGCTTTCGGGCGTGTCCCCGTTCTTCCGGAGATACGCCTGCAGAGCCTGCTTGAGCGGGCGGCTGTCATCGGCCTCGAGAATCAGCTCGCACAGGCGCAGTTCCTGGTTGCTCCAGGTGGGTTCGTTGCCGACGAACCATCCGATCAGCATCTTGTCCCTGCGGTAAGGCTCGACGGAGCGGCGCACGCCTTCCTCGACCGACGCGGCGAAACCGGGCGCATACACGTCCGGCATGCCCAGGATACCGTTCTGGATGCCGATGCCGCCCAGCGATACCATGAAGGGTTTCTCATCCAGGGCGATCACATCGCGGCTGGACCAATTGCCAATGGTATTCATGCCCCAGAGGGACATACGGTCCACGACCAGCCGGTTGGCTTTCGCGGCGGCTTCCGGCCCTTCGCCGAAACGCAGGGCCCGCAGGTTCCGCGTACCCCCTTCCGGATAGAGTCCGGGGAGCGGCTCCTGGCCGGGCCGGGTCGGCATCATCCCGCCGCCTCCGGGGGACGTGCCGTTGGAGCTGATGGACAGGAAGCAATAGCCCTCCGGATCGACGAACCACCATTTGCCGTCCTTCTTCTCCACGCGGAACCATCCGGTCGCTCGCGTCTTGCGGGACAGATCGCCGCCGTAGCGGGAATGGCGGGTGTCCTTGAAGGCAGCAATCTGGGCATCTTCCTCGGCCCAGGCCGCCTTCAGTTCTTCCTCGGAGTGGATCTTGTCCTCGAATTCACCCAGGTTCCACTGGCCGAATTCATCCACGGCCGGGACGTCCGACAGATAGGCATCGCCCGGATCCTCGACGGCCAGGTATGCCCTGGCGATCTCGACTTTCTCGTCCCGGACGGGCATGTGCATGCGTACGCCCAGGGAATCCACCCCCTTGAGCGGATGGCGGGTGCCGTGGTCGATGTTGATATAGGACAACGGCCGCTTGTGGTTATAGGTGGCCGCCAGGTCGTGCGCACCCGCGGGCAGGTCCCGGAAATAAGTGAGCGGCACCGCTGTCCGGATCCAGGCGCCGGGGGCGTAGAAGATGAAGCGGAGTTCGTTGTAGCCCTCCTCGGTGGTCACGCCCAGATAGACCCGCTGGGCCGTCGAGGCGCGCATTTCGAGGACCAGGTAGTTGTAGTCGCTCCAGTCCGTGGGGAAATCTTTGTCAAACACGGTGAGCGGCACTTTCCAGCCGGCCATCACCTTGTCCTTGCTCAGGTCGAAGGTCACGGGACCGTCATCCTTGCAGCCGGCAAGCAGTGACAGCGCCCCGAGCACCAATAGAAATAGTAGACGTCTTTTCATTGTTTATCTGCGGGTTGCGGGTTTCTCGGAAAAGGGGATCTCGAAATCCTCGTTGAAGTTGCCCTTCTGCAGGTGGACCTTCACCTTGGAAGAGAGCAGGGTCTGTGCATCGGATTTCACGGGCAGGGTGATGACGGAGCGGTCTTTCAGCTTGTCCAGCTGGACGACCACCGGCTTGCCGCCCTTGGGATTCTCCCAGGTCAGCGTGCCGCCCACGCCCTCCTCCAGCGGCCGGTAGAGACGCACGGTCACGGCATTCGCCGGTTCGACAGGCAGCCCCAGCGGGAAGCACCACTTGCTCCAGGCCACGGACGCGGCGTCCGCGGCAGCCTGGTCGCGGGCGGCCAGGTCCGCCTTGTCGGCGAACACGCCCGTACCGACGGCCTCAAAGGCGCCGAAGTCCGGATGTCCGTCCTCCAGGGCGCCGCCGAAGAAGTCGCGGCTGCCGGCGTTCGGGACATACATACCCGTGTTGATGCACGGGGAATCCGGACGCAGCATATAGCCGCCGAGGGTGCCCAGACCGGTGCCGCCGGTGCCCGGCGCAACGAACTTCGGATCGGCGACAAGTGCCTCCGGATCATCGGGCATTCCGCCCAGCCAGGGGCCGAAATAGCAGTTGTGCAGGAAGATGGAACCGGCGGGCAGGCTGGGTCTCAGGCTCCCGTCGAAGGTCCGCTCCCAGGCGAGTCCGGTCGAATACTCCCAGCGGAAGCGGCCCTGTCCGGCAGCATAGAAGATGTTGTTGTAGAAGTGGGCGCCCAGGTCGTTGATGTCTTTGGCGGACTCGGCGAAGTCGCCCCGGAAGAAATCCAGGTCCAGGGTGCCGTGATCCACGTAGAAGACATTGTTGTAGAGGAAGTTGCTGTCGTTCTTCAGGCTTCCCTGCATCTGTACGAGGTGGGTCTTGTCGTTCTCGGAGATGTTGTAGCGGGCCGTGTTCTGGAAGATGTCGTACATCAGCAGGAGGAACCCGTGGTTCTCCTTGGAGTAGTTGTACTGGCAGAGACAGTTCTTGCAGTAGAAGTCGAAGTCGTAGGCGAAGCCGTCGCCGTTGCGGATCTGGCGTCCGGTGTCGTACACCTCGTTGAACTGCATGATGGTCTCCTCGCAACGGATGATCCAGCAGGCAGCCGTATGCGGCCACCAGCCGTCCCGGCCCTCGTTCCAGGCGGTGTCGCCGGGGAGGTCGAGCATACCGGAACGCATGCAGGAGCGGTGGATCTCGTTGAACTCGATGAGCGCCCGGACGGAGCCGCTCACGATGATGCCGTCGCCGCCCAGGTTGTCCATCCAGTTGCGGCGGACCCGGAGGCCGCCCAGGCCGCTGGTGGTGATACCGACCTTGTCCACCCGTTCGATCCGGTTGCCCTCGATCAGGACATCATCGAAAGTAGTGGGCTCGACAGCTGCCTGCGGCGTGGTCCCGGGCGCGCGGCGGGGACCGCTGACGCTGACCGAGATCGCCGCGTTCCGGCCCCGGGTGCCGCCCATCTGGCCCCAGACATCGTGGATATAGTTATCCTTGATGACCAGGTGCTTGTAGGCTACACCCGCGCCGGAGGCGTTCACGACGATGCCGCTGCGGCCCACTCCCACCTCGGGGACATAGCCGCTGGTGATTTCCAGGCCGATGATCTCCCAGCCGGATGCATCCGTCAGGGTGATGGCATTGCCGTCTTCCCGGCCCATGTCAATGACCGGACGCACGGTTCCTCCGAACGACGATAGCAGGATCGGTTTTTCGGGGGTGCCGCTTCCCTTGAGGACGATCTGCCCGGGGAAGGTCCTGCCGGACTGGAGAAGGATTCTGTCTCCCGGCTGGAAGGTGACGGAATTGATCCTCGCGATGCTCTTCCAGGCCTCCTTCACGGAAAGGCCGGAAGCGGCATCACTCCCGTCGGGAGAGACATAGTAGGTCTTATCCTGTGCCGGCAGCACGAAGGCTGAGGCGAGTAGCAGAAGGCTTATCAGCGTAACGGTTCTTTTCATGTTTTTCTTATGGAATGCTAACTAACGGTTAATTGCGACGGCGCGCCGCCGCCTCCTGGAACGGAACTTCAAAGACCTCGCGGAAACGGCCGTTGTCCAGGTTGACCTTCAGCGTCGTGCTCTCGAGGGTCTCCTTGTCGGACTTGACGGGCAGCACGAAACGCTGGCGGTCCTTTACCTTCGACAGGTCAACCGTGAGGGTCTTGCCCGTCTTGGGGTTGGTCCAGCTCAAGCTGCCCTTGATGTCATCGGTGAGGGGCTCCCGGAGCTGGATGACGGCCTGCGAGGGATCGTTGGAGGCAATGGTTTTCGGGAACATCCACTTGGCCCAGGCAATCGAAGAGGCCTGCCGGGCAATCTCGTCCTGCTCGGCTTCGCTCTTGCCGTCCGTGAAGACGCCGCTGCCCAGGAATTCGAAGGCACCAAAGTCCGGATGACCGTCATTCACGGGATTGCCGAAGAAATCGCGGCCGCCGTTGTTCGGGACGTACATACCGGTATTGATACAAGGCGAATCCGGACGGAGCATATAGCCCTTCAGGGTCGCAAGACCTTCACCGCCGGTGCCCGGCGCGACGAACTTCGGGTCCGCCACCAGGGCTTCCGGATCATCGGGGATACCGTTTTTCCACGGGCCGAAATAGCAGTTGTGCAGGAAAATGGAACCCGGAGGAAGGTCCGGCTTCAGCTCCTCGTCGAACTTGCGCACCGCCGTATCGCCGTCCGAATAGACGCTGCGGAAGCGTCCCTGGCCGGTGGCGTAGAAGATGTTGTTGTAGAACTTGGCACCCAGTTCCTCGGGCTTGCGCGTGAGGAAGTAGTCGATGTCGGCCATGCCGTAATCGATGTAGAACACATTGTTGTACACCAGGCTCTTGTCGCCCTCGATAGGGCCTTGCATCTGCACGAGGTGCGTGTGGTCGTTCTCGGAGATGTTGTAGCGGGTCTCGTTCTCGAAGATGTTGTACATCAGGAGCATGAGGCCGTGGTTGTTCTGCGAGTAGTTGTACTGGGCGATGCAGCGCTTGCAGTTGAAGTCGAAGTCGTAGGCGAAGCCGTCGCCGTTGTGGAGGTTGCGGCCGGTGTCATAGACCTCGTTGAACTGCATGATGGTCTCCTCGGTGTTCTGGATCCAGCAGGCGGCCACGTGCGGCCACCAGCCGTCGTCGCCGGGGAGGTTCGGGTCGCCCGAGCGCATGCAGGAACGGCGGATGTAGTTGTACTCGATCAGGCCGCGGTAGGGACCGTTGACGAAGATGCCGTCGCCGCCGAGGTTGTCCATCCAGTTGCGGCGGACGACCACGTTGTTGCGGGCGCCGCGGCAGACGATGCCGCATTTGTCAACCCGCTCGATCTTGTTGCCCTCGATCAGCACGTCGTTGATCACCGTCGGTTCGGCATTGCCCGTCACGGCCATGCCGCCGGCCATCCGCGCCGTCTGGACCAGGATCGCAGAGCTATTGTAGCCCTGGTAGCGGCCGTTGCCGCCCAACTGGCCCCAGATGTCGTGTATGTAGTTGTCCCGGATGACGAAATGGTCGGAGGAGCCGGGCTTGCTGATCCGCACCACGATGCCCTGCCGGCCGATACCGATCTTGTAGGGCTCGTAGGAGACCACCTCCATCCGCGTCACCTCCCAGTGGTCCACGTCCTCCAGCAGGATGCCGGCACCTTCGGCCGCACCGAAGTTGATGACCGCACGGTCCTCCCCGCCGAAAGAGGACAGGCAGATGGGCGCTTCATCCGTGCCGGAGCCCTTGGGCATGAGCTGCCCGTAGAAGGTCTTCCCGGCCTCGAAGAGGATCCGGTCGCCGGGCTGGAAGACCACCGAGTTGACCTTGTCGATCGTCTTCCAGGCCTGTGCGACGGACAGTCCCGTGGCGGCGTCATTGCCGCCGGGGGACACGAAATAGGTTTTCTGCTGGGCCGCCGCGGAAATTGCGGCGGCCAGCAGGAAGCCGAAGAGGAAAAAACGTTTCATCTGCTAATAACCTTCGTTCTGGGTCAGCGTCTGCTGGCCCTGGTACTCGGAAGCCTGGAGGGCCTGCGTGGAGATCGGCATGTGGACGTGGTGCTTGGCCACGTGGATACCCTTGTCCTGGCTGGAATAGCCGGGCAGGGACGGATCCTTCTCGTATTTCTCGTAGTAGGCCTTCATCGTGTCATACAAGCGTCCGGTGCGGGCGAGGTCGTAGTAGCGGTTGTACTCCATGGCCAGCTCGGAACGGCGCTCCTTCCAGATCAGCTCGCGCAGTTTGGTCTTGTCGGTCTCGGTGACCGCCGGGAGCACATCCGGATCGTCGCCGCTGTTGCGGGCGCGGGTGCGGACCAGGTTGAGCAGGCGGAGGGCCTCCGCGCTGTTGCCGGTCTCATTGGCCGCCTCGGCGCCGTAGAGCAGCACGTCGGCATAGCGCAGCACGATCAGGTTCATGCCGAGGTTATCCTCGTTGGAAGGATCGGAGCGATACTCCATCGGGCAGTATTCCTTCTTGGACTGGAAGCCGGAAGGGCTGGAGAGGTTGAAGTGGGTGAAGCCGTCGAACTTCTCGCCCCGCTCGATGATGGTGTAGCCGCGGCGCGGGTCCCCGGGCTCGAAGCTGTTGTACAGGTCGAGGGTCGGGCAGTGCAGCGACCAGCCGGTCATCTTCTTGTCATAGGCGCGCGGCTTACCGGCGGAATCCACGAACACTCCCTCTTCCTTCATGGTGTTGTACACCCAGTCGTAGCCGCCCGGGCCGAGAAGACCGTCCAGGATGGTAGGATCGGTGAGGTCATTGCTCTTCACGCCGGCATCGCGTCCGTAGAAGGACATCATGTTGCCGTCGTTGCTGTCACCCCAGCCGGAGACCGTGGTCCAGAACTGGATGGCGAAGCAGATCTCCTTGTTGTTGCGGTTCTCATACTTGAACACGTCGCCGAAGTTCGGCAGCAACTGATAATACCCGGCGCTCTCGAGTTGCTTGACCGTATCGTAAGCGAGTTTCCAGGTCTCCTGGCTGCCGTTGGAACTGGCGTGATAGACATAGGCACGGGCCAGCATCGCGAGGGCGGAGCCCTTGGTGGCACGGCCGGTGTTGGCGGAATTCCAGCTCACGGGCAGACCCTCGGCCGCAGCCTTGAACCCGTCTTCGATGAATTTCCAGGTATCTTCCATGCTTGCGCGCGGGTTGTAGTATTCATCGCCGGAGAGGATGTGGTCCACCAGCGGCAGGCCGCCCAGCTGGGCCGCCATGTCGAAATAGACATAGCTGCGCAGGAAGGTCGCCTCGGCGATGTATTGCGCGGCGTTGGGGATGTTGTTCTTCTGGGCGTTCTCGATGATGTAGTTGGACTTGGTCACCACCTGCCAGTCCTGGTTCCAGGTATTGTTGCAGGCATAGGACATGGTGGGCAGGATGTCGTATTTCACCAGAGAGAAGGCCTGGCCGGCCCAGCGGGCGCCGTCGGAACGGTTGTTGGCCAGCATCGAGTCGTCGGAAATATTGTCACCGACATGCAGGTAATGGTAGAGGCCGAAGTTCTCGGTCATGAAGACGTGGTACACGCCGAGGACCGCCGTGTTGACTTCGTCTTCCGTGGTGTAGTAGTTCTCCACCGCCAGGGAGCCCAGCGGGCTCTTCTCAAGCAGGTAGTTGCAGGAGCAGGCCAGAAGGGCCGCCGCGACGAACACGAGGATTCTATTGGGTTTCATATCTTTCACAGGACATTAAAGGTTCACGTTCACACCGAAGATGAAGGCGCGCGGCTGCGGATACTGGCCGCGGTCGATGCCGTTGCCCGGGATTTCCGGGTCGAGGCCGGAGTAGCGGGTAAAGGTCACCAGATTCTGGACGGAGAAGTAGACTCTCAGCGATTGGTTCCTCGCCAGGAATGCAGGCTTGATGGTATAGCCCAGCTGGAGGTTCTTCAGGCGGAAGTAGGAGCCGTCCTCGACATACATCGTGGACTGCCACCAGTTCTGGTTGTTGCGCGCTGCATCGCGGGAGCCGGCCAGCGTAATCGGCCATACATTGGTCGAGCCCTTGCCGTTCCAACCCTGCTTGAAGGCGCTCGCAAGCACGTTCTGGGTTCCGTCGAACTTATTGAAATAGAACTTGGAAGCGTTGAAGACATCCACGCCGGCAACACCCTGCCAGAGCATGGAAAGGTCGAAGCCCTTCCAGGCCATGTTGATGTTCAGACCGAAGGTGGCCGCCGGGTTCGGATTGCCGATGAACTTCATATCGCTCGCATTGATCTTGTTGTCATCGTTGAGATTCGCGAACTTGCTGTCGCCGGGCTTGGCGTTCGGCATGATCAACTCGCCCTTGCTGTTCTTGTAGTTGTCGATCTCGGCCTGGTCCTGGAAGATGCCGAGGAACTCATAACCGTAGAAAGAGTTGTACGGAAGACCGGGCTCGGAGCGCAGCACGCCGCTGAACTGGCCCTGCATGTCGATCAGGGCGTAGTCATAGGCGAAGGAACCGGACAGGTAACCGGACTTGCCGAGGTTCTTGACCGTGTTCTTGATGAAGGACACGTTGCCGTCGATGCTGTACGAGAAGTCGCCGATGTCGTCCTTCCAGCCAAGGGTGAGTTCGATACCGCGGTTGTCCATGCCGCCCACATTGCGGGTGATATTGGAGGTACCGGAAACGCGCGGCACATTCTCGCCCAGGAGGATGTTGTCGGTCTTGCGGATGAAGTAGTCGGCGGTGAGGGTCAGGCGGTTGCGGAGGAAGGCGAGATCAACGCCCACGTTGAACTGCTCGGAGGTCTCCCACATCAGGTCGGCATTGCCCAGACCGGACGGAGCCGCACCGTTGACACGGGTCGGCGTGTCGCCGATGATGTAGTACTGTCCCTGGCTGAGGTTGGTCTGGTACGGATAGTAGGAGCTCATGCGCTCGTTACCGATCTGGCCCCAGCCGATGCGGAATTTGGCGTTGTCGATGAACTCCTGGTCCCAGTCCTTGAAGAACGGCTCCTCGGAGAGTTTCCAGGCGAAGGAGGCGGAAGGGAAATAGCCCCACTTGTTCTTGCCGACGAAACGGGAGGAACCATCAGCACGGAAGGAAGCGGTGAGCAGGTAGCGGTTGAGCAGGGTGTAATTGATACGTCCCAGGTAGGACAGCATGCCGAGGGCGCTGCCGGAGCCGCTCACGGACGGGGTCACGTTGGTGGCGGCGCTCAGGAAGCGGAGTTCCGGTTTCTCGGAAGGCAGGTCCATGCGGGAAGCGCTCCAGTTCTCGGAATAGAAATCCCGGGCGGACATGGCCACCATGACGGAAAGATCGTGGGCCGTACCGAATTGCTTCGCGAAGGTCAGCATGTTTTCCCAGGTCCAGTCGGTCGAGTAGGAGGTGCTCCGGGAGACGGAGTTGTTGCCGCTCGCGATGTTGGAAGTCTCGTAATAGATCGGGCTGAAGCCGCTGCCGAAGTTGAACGCGTAACGGTAGCCGAAGCGGGAGGTGAAGGTGAGGTACTTCAGGAACTTTATGTCCGCGCTGAAGTTGCCGACCAGGTTGTTGCGCTTGGAAGTGCCGCTGTCGGCGTTGCGGTACACCACGCCGGCCGGGTTGGCGAGGCGGATGGCCAGGATGCCGTGGTAATAGTCGGCGGCGTCATCCCAGACAGGCACGTCCGGCGGGGCGATGAGCGAGGACAGCAGGATGGAAGCGTTGTTGCTGCCGTTGGTGCCGATGCTCTTGCTCGCGGAGAAGGAACCGGTCAGGGAAGCCCGCAGGGTCAGCCATTTGAAGGGCTTGAACGGGGTGTTGGAGGTGAGGTTGATCCGCTGGAAGCCGGTACTCTTCACCGTACCCTGGTTGTTGTAGTAGTTGACGGAGAAGTTCTCGGAGACGGTCTCGCTGCCGCCGTTGAGGCTGACGTTGTAATTCTGGTAGAGACCGGTCTGCATCACCTCGCCGAACCAGTCGGTGGTGGTGTTGCCCACCTTGTAGTCGGCAGCCAGTCCGGAATTGGTCCGGGCCAGGTTGACCATCTCGCCGTACTGCTGGGCATTCAGCATGGCCGGCTTGCGCGGCGGGGCCGTGATACCGAATTCGGCGGTGGCGCGCACCCTGAGCGGCTGGGCCTTGGCCTGGCGGGTGGTGATCATCACGACGCCGTTGGCGCCCCGGGATCCGTAGATAGCCGCCGCGGAAGCATCCTTCAGAATCTCGATGGAGGAGATATCATTCGGGGAGAGGTAGTCGATGTTGGACATCGGGAAACCGTCCACGACGAAGAGCGGGTCGGTGTTGTTGGTGGTACCGGTACCGCGGATCTTGATCTGGGCCGTGGCGGACGGGTCGCCGGTATTGGACACGATCGACACGCCGGCGGCGCGGCCCTGCAGGGCGGAAAGGGCGTCGCTGGAGATGTTCTTCGCAATTTCATCTCCGCTCACGGAGGCGACGGAACCGGTCAGGTCGCTTTTTTTCACGGTACCGTAACCGATCACGACGAGCTCTTCAAGGGCTTCGGCGTCCTCCATCAGGAAGACATTGATGACCTCGGAAGCCCCCACGGTGATTTCCTGGGTGGCATAACCGATGAAAGAGAACTGGAGGACGGCGCCGACCGGCACGGACGGCAGACGGTAGGAACCGTCCATCTCGGTCATCGTACCGACGGAAGGATTGCCGGCGACCATGACGTTAACGCCGGGCACGGGGCCCGAGGCGTCGGTGACGACACCCCGTACCGCGTGGGACCTTTGCTGCGCTCCGGCCGGATTGGCCGTCAGGAGCAGCAGACATGCAGCAAGCTGCAAAAAGGCAACGAGTCTTTTCATACTTAATTGTGTTGTTGGGTAATATGGTTAGTTAGTTGGGAAACTATTTGCTGGAATTGAGGAAGTATTTGGCCCAGACGTTGGACGGATCGACATCCAGCGAGCGGGAGAAGTTCTCGCGGGCGGAAGCCTTGTCGCCGCGGGCCAGGTTCGCGAGACCCTGGAGATAGATATTGCGGGCGCGGATGGCGTTGGAGGAGCCGTCCTCACCGAACTTGGAGTAGATGTCGATGACGGAGGTGGCGCCGCTCTGCCTGAGCTGCTCGTCCACATAATCCTGGAGTTCGCGGATGGTCCGCTCGCTCTCCGCGTCGCGGCCGAGTTTCTTCTGCGCCATCGCGACGAAGTACTTGCTCTCGTCGGCATAGCCGCCGCGGCGGGAGAAGCCGAAGCCGCCGGTGGCGGTCTGGATGCACTTCTCAAAGGCTTCGCGGGCCTGGTCGGCCTGTCCGAGGGCCTCGTATGCCAATCCCTGGTGGTAAGCCACCTTCGCTACGGTCGGGCCGGTGGAGAGTTCGTTGGTCTCCAGGTTGCGCGGGAAGGTGCCGGCGGCAAGGAAGTCGTCCAGGGCCTTCTTGTTCTGGCGTTTCTTCAGGGACCCGAGGCCGCGCAGCAGGTGCGCATCCACGAACTGGGTGTAGACGGTCTGGCCGCCTTCCCAGACACGGAAGTGACGGTCTTTCAGGATATTGAGGGCATCATCATACTTTCCGTTCTCCACCTGGAGATAGACCAGGCGCGAGGTCGCGTCGTCGGACTTGAAAACAGTCTTGCGGTTCTTCTCCATCAGGGCGAGCCGGTCTTTGGAAGGCGTGCCGAGCGCCTCGGCGATGATGTCGTATTCGGTGAAGAACTTCGGGTCGGTCGGGTCCGCCGCGATGGCCTTGCGGTAGTATTCCGCGGCCGCGGCCCGGTCGCCCAGGTACTTGTCGGCGGCAAAGCCGAGGTTGCGCCAGCTCATCCCGTAACCCGGATCGATGGCGACGGCTTTCTTCCAGGCATCGATCGCCAGGTCTTTCTGCTCATAATAGTAGAGGAGGTTCCCCAGGTAGTACGGCGCCTTGCCGTCCGCGGGGTTGGCCGCGATCACGTCCTCCAGCATGCATTTCTCCTCCACGCGGAACGGGAAGCAGAAGGCGGGAGATTTCGCGGCAGCTTTCCGGTAGCGCTCAAGCGCAGCTCCCCGGTCGCCGCCCAGGGCGGTGTAATATCCGGCCATGTAGTCGAGCAGCGGGGAAACGGTGAACGGCTCCACGGCGTTCTTCTGCATCGGCGTGGAAGCGAACGGCGTACCGTGGGCGAGGGCGTAATCGAGCAGCCAGACCGCCTGCTTGTAGGCGCCTACACCCCCGTAGAAGGTGGATACTTCAAGGACTTCCTGCAGGGGGATGCCCATATGGGCGAGCACGTGGTCCACGGCGGCGTCATTGTTGTCGATGCGGGCGAGTTCGACCCGGCTGAGCCAGTCGAGCGGATCGAAGGCGATGTTCTCCTCCAGCAGTTTGCGCGCTTCGGCGCGGCGGCCCTGCTCGCTGAGGAAGAAGGATTTCAGGAAGCGGCTGACGGTACTCTTGCCGCTCAGGTCGATTGAACTGTCAATGGTCTCGAGCGCCAGCTTGCGGTCGCCCCGGAGCCAGTACATCTCGGCGAGGTAGCGGTAGGAGGCGGATTGGAATCCGGGATACCAGGTGGACTTCCAGAAGTAGGTCTCGGCTTCCTTGTCCTTGCCGAGGGCGCGGGACACGACGCCGAGGTAGTAGAGCATCTCGCCGTCCTTGGGGTTCGTCTGGTAGATGGCGCCGGTCTTGTCGATCTCCGGCATGAAGTGCAGGCCCGTCAGGCGCTGGTAGGCCGTCTGCAGATAGCCTTCGGCCTTCTCCCACTGGGCGCGCCGGGCATAGTAGATGCCCAGGTTCACGTTCACGCGGGTGTTCTGCGGGTCGCGCTTGAGGGCTTCTTCATAGTAAGGAAGCGGGTCCACACGTGCGTTGTGGAATTCCTCCAGCCGCTGGCCGGCGAGCAGGAGTTCCTCGACAGTATCATATTCGGCCGGATCGTTCTTGGGACGGTCTGCGGGGTGCGGGCGCTCCAGTTCATCCTTGACGACGGGAGAATAGCTGACCAGTTCCACGCCGTTGCTGTCGTACAGGCCGGCAAAGATGTCCGGATCCTGGACGGCGGAAGAAATGGTGAAGTCCTCGAGGAACGGGGTGTCGGGATCGATATTGACCGTGCGCTTGGCGATGACGGTACCGCCCGCCTTCACCAGGACCTTGGCCCCCCGGTAGAGGGAAGTGGCATTGAAGCCGACCATCACGGTAGTCGGGCTCTTGCGGACCACATTGACCGCTGCTTCGAGCGTCGCGTTCTTGGCGCCGCCGATCTTCTTGATGGGATACCAGTATTGCTTGGTGACCCGCACTTCGTTGGGGCCGATCCAGCTATAGTCCGGCTGGTTGTCGGAGTAGGTGCCGACCATCAGTTCAAGGTAGGCACCGTCCTCCTCGGTCAGCATCTCGTTCCAGACGCTGTCCGTGCCCCACAGGAAGAATTTCTTGCCGGGGACAAGATGGTGGTTGGCGAAATGCACGGTTCCGGCGTCCTTGCCGAAGTCATAACCGGCGAGGAAATCCTGCGCATAGTTGACGGCGAAGGTAGAGTTGGAGCCCCGCCAGTTCTTCCACCAGCTGGTGTCCCAGGCCTCGTTGTTGCCCGCGGCCGCGGTGAACGGCCAGTCGGAATAGTTGGTCTTGCTGTGGGTCGTGCCATACACCGTCTGCGGCGGGAACTGCACCTGGTAGTTCTCGTTGGCGTGCACCGAGACATTCGCCCAGTACAGGAAGGACTGCATCATCGGGGTGCGGTTCTGCATCTGGAAGGTCGCCTCGACATAGGATTTGCCCGGGAACATCGTCAGGCCGATCGACCATTTCAGCCGCTGGCGGAGTTCGGTCTCACCGATCCAGATGGTCTTGCTGCCGTCCGGGTTCTCAACGACTTCATATCCGGCGTTGAGCGTGGACGAGGCACGGTGATGGTGCGGGATGTTCCACTCCACGCCACCGGAGATCCAGGATCCGATCATACCGATCAGGGCCGGGCGGATGACATGCTGGCGGTAGAAGAAATCGTAACCGGACTTCTTGTCGCGGGCATGGAAGATACGGCCGCCGATCTCGGGCAGGACCCCGATCTCGGTGTACTCGTTCTCCAGGGTGAGGTACTTGTAGTCCCGGTCCACCCGGTCATCGGTCAGGATGTCGTAGATGGGGTAGGGATAAATGTGCCCGGCGGCTCCCTGGTAGGTGCGCCCGGTGAAGAAATAGGGGTCCAGTTCGGGGTCGCCGACCAGATAGGTCGGAATGGTCGTGGTGGTCTCGTTGACCTTCACTTGTGCGGAGAGTCCCGTCGCCAGAAGGACGAGGGGCAATCCCGCGAGAAATACGCGGAACAATCGGTTCATAATTAGTGGTTAGTTGATTTCTCTTTGAATTTAGGAAAGTCGGGCAAAGGGCACGGGTCTGAAATCGTGCAAAAATGGTCTTTTTCCGTGCAATGCAAGATTACCGAATGGTAAATGCACGATTTATTTCTATCTTTATCTTCAGAAGATAATGCCTCTTTATGAAGAGATTCCTGCTGGTTTTCCTCGCTTTGGCCGTCTCCCTCCCCCGGACTGCGGGGCAACAGACCACCGAGATTGTGCAGCGCCTGGCCATCGACGGCGGCCTGTCCAACAACTTCGTCGTCTCCCTGGATATCGACCGATACGGCGCTATCTGGATCGGTACGGAAGAAGGGATGAACCGTTTCGACGGCGTGACGGTCCGGAGTTATATGGCCTCCTCCGGGGCCATCCCGGGCAACGGCCTCAACCAGGTCATTTCCGATCCGGAGGCGGACGCCGTCTGGATCGCGAGCCAGCGCTCGGGTCTCTCCCGCTATGAATACCTGTCCGGACGGAGCGAGGTTTTCCTGCCGGACGGTTCGCCGGAGGGCATCGCCTCCAACGAAATCACCCACCTCGAGCAGGACCGCGACGGCCGGCTCTGGGTCAGCACCTATATGGGCGGACTGGACTGCTACGACCCCGCCACGGGCAGTTTCACCCACTATAATTCCGCCAACGTGGAAGGGATGCTGGATGTCCGCATCCACTGTTTCACCCTCGGCGCGGACGGAAAGATCTATATCGGACACTACGGAGAGGGGGTCACCATCCTGGATCCCCGCACCCGGACGGCTTCCCGCTTCGAGCGCGAGAGCAGCAACCTGCCCTCCAACATCATCGGCTGTGTCTATCGCGACCCGGACAACAACATCTGGTTCGGGACGATGGAGGGCCTGGCCCTCTGGCGGCCGGTCTCCCAGGATTTCCTGGTATTCGACGAACAGAACGCCGGGCTCCCCCGCGGGGAAGTGTTCTCGATGCTCGTCACCCGGGACCGCAAACTGGTCGTTTCTCCCGATTACGAAGGGGTCTGGACCGCCGATCTGGATGCTCTGTCGGAGCATCCTTCCTTCCGTCGTATGGACCAGGCCGGACAGATGTCCAATATCGGCATCCACGCCATGTGCGAAGACCGTTTCGGCAACCTTTGGCTAGGCTCCTACGGGCGTGGGGTGCTGTTTATCGGCCGCCAGAAGCGTCCGTTCTCGGCCATCCTGTACCCGGATCCGCTGTCAGAGCACAGCGTGACCGCCGTCGCCTTCACGCCGGAGGGAGACCTCGCCGTCGGGATGGAGGGGGGCCGGATCGACATCCTGGATCGCAACTTCGAGCGGAAGAACGACCCGCGCGCGCTGAACACCGGCCAGAGCATCCTGTCCGCCACCATCGACACGGACGGCCGCCTCTGGGTCGGCTCTTTCCTGGGAGGGACCCGGATGTACGCGTCGAACGGTCGCCTGCTGAAGGAACTCCCCGTCCGGGAAGCCCGCTGCTTCCTCCAGCAGGACGGATGGATGTGGATTGCCTCCGGAGGCGGCCTGTACCTGACAGACCGCCGGACCGGAGAAGTCCTGCAGCGATACTATTCGGAAGACATCCTCCCGGAGACCTGGCTTCGTTCCCTCGCCCTCGACCCCCGGGGAAGGCTCTGGGTGGGGACGTTCGGAGCCGGCATCGTCGTCCTGCAGCCTTCTTCCCGCCCCGACTCCCTGAAAAAGGTCGCCGAATTCAAGACCGCCGGCCCCTCCGCTTCCAACATGGTCAACGCCCTGCTCGCCGATGAACGGGGATGGATGTGGGCGGGCACCGGAGCCGGTCTGACGCGCTACGACCTGGGCGGGGAACTGCCGGTCCCCGATTCGACTTTCTCCGTCCGCACATCGCCGCGTTCGGACTTCATCCGCGCCCTGGCCAAAGATGCCGGCGGCCATATCTGGCTCTCAACCAACCTGTCCGTCTGCCGTATCGATCCAGCGGACGGAAGTCTCACCGAATACAGCTACCGCAACCATACTGCGCCGGGCAATTACCAGAACGGTGCGGTCTCCTGCCGGAACGACGGCTACCTCTGCTTCGGCACCACCGACGGCATCACCGGCTTCTTCCCGGAAGAAATCGGACGGGAACGGGATACCGTCAGCGTCCATTTCTCGGAATTGAACGTCTTCACTTCCCTCTCCCCCGACGACGACGGCCAGACCCTGTTCCTCTGCGGCAGGGAGGGGATCGAACTCGACCACCGACAGAACAGTTTCTCCATTTCCTTCGCCGCCGACGACTACGGCCTCGCTTCCCAGGCGGAATTCTCCTACCGGATGAATCCCGGCGGGAACTGGTATCCGGTGGAAGACAACCTCCGCCTGAATTTCCGGCAACTCCCGCCCGGCCGCTACCTCCTGCAGGTACGGGCGCGCCTGATCAACGGCTCCTGGAGCGACAATCCGGCCACCCTGCAGATCCGCATCACCCCGCCCTGGTGGCAATCTACCCTGGCCAAGATCCTCTTCGGCGTGCTGCTGCTGGGCATCCTGATGCTCATCCTCCTGCTTTTCACGGTCTGGGTCCGGCGCAAAAACGAACTCCGGCAGGAGCGTCTATCCGCCCAGATGGCGCAGGAAGCCAATGAAGAACGCCTGCGATTCTACACCAACATCACCCACGAACTGCGTACCCCGCTGACCCTTATCCTGAGTCCCGCCGAGGACCTCAAGAACGACCCGGCTCTGCCGGAAAGGGCCCGGGGCAAGGTCAAACTGCTCCTCCAGAACGCCAACCGGCTCCTGGATCTGGTGAACTCCCTGCTCAATTTCCGGAAAGCCGAGACGAACAAGCTGGAGATCCACGCCGCCTACGGGAACCTCTCCGCCATGGTAGAGGGGATCGGACGGGTCTTCGCCGAGGCCAATGTCCGCGAGCAGACCCGGATCCGGCTCGATGTAGAACCGGGCATCCTGGCCGAATTCGATCCGGATGCCGTCACCTCCATCCTCAGCAACCTCCTGTCCAACGCAATCAAATACACGCCTTCCGGGCAGGTGGTCCTGGGCCTGCATCCGGACGCCGGGGGCACGCAGGTCGAGATCAGCGTCTCGGACACCGGCTGCGGCATCGCCCGGCAGGAACAGGAAAAAATCTTTGAGCCCTACTACCAGATCCGGGGAGATCATCCCGCCCAGGGTACCGGGATCGGCCTGTCGCTGGTCCGCAAACTGGTGGACCTCGCCGGCTGGAAGATCCGGCTCGAGAGCGAGCCCGGGAAAGGGAGCGTCTTCATCGTCTCGCTGCCCTGGACATCCGGCGTCCGCCAGGAAGAAAGCACCGGGGAGGAGCGACAGCCGGAGAGCCCGGACACGGAGGACAAACCCATCCTGGTAATCGTGGAAGACAACGAGGAAATCCGCAACTATGTCCGGGAAACCCTGTCCGACCGCTACACGGTCCTGCAGGCCCGGGACGGCGAGGAAGGCTGGTCTCTGATTCTGCGCACCGTACCCGACCTGGTCATCAGCGACATCATGATGCCGGTGACGGACGGCATCGAACTCTGCCGCCGGATCCGGCAGGAAGTGCAGGTGAGCCATATCCCGGTCATCCTGCTCACCGCCAAGGACTCGATGGAATCCCGGAGCGAAGGCTACGACGTCGGGGCCGACTCCTACCTGACCAAGCCGTTCACCGGCAGCATGCTCCGCAGCCGCATCCACAACCTGCTGGAATCCCGCCGGAGACTTACCGACCGCTTCGGCTCCCTCATCCAGGAACCCCGGGCGGACGGTCCCCTGCCCTTCCTGGCCATCGACAACGACTTTATCCGCAAGGTTACGGACCTGGTCGAGGAGAACCTCTCCTCCGAAGACCTGGACGTGGGCAGCCTCGCCGGCCAGCTCAACATGAGCGCATCGACGCTCTACCGCAAGATGAAGGCGCTCACGGGCCTGTCCACCAACGAATTCATCCGCAAGATCCGGATGCGCAAGGCTGCGGAAATGCTCTCCTCAGGCAACTTCAACGTCTCCGAGACGGCCTGGAACATCGGCATCAACAGCCTGATCTATTTCCGGCAATGCTTCAAGGAAGAATACGGCTGCTCGCCCTCGGTTTACCGAAAGCGAGCAGCCGGAAAGGAAACTTAACAGGATCTACTGTATCAGTCCGCGGGCGCGGAGCATGGCCTGGGAGTCGGGCTCCCGGCCGGCGAAACTCTTGTAGAGGGTCATCGGCTCTTCGCTGCCGCCCTTCTCCAGGAAAGTCTGCTTG
>JAEEGK010013116.1_pt1 | contig 18726 bp, 17 predicted proteins | sample 8958771 | NCBI WGS metagenome assembly JAEEGK01 (sample SAMN16246547, study PRJNA631951) | gut metagenome | biome: gut microbiome; feature: rumen; material: SC-attached | host: Bos | place: Iran: Karaj | collected 2018-10
TCAGGCTCGATGGGTAGTTTTCTTTCACGTAAGCCACAATCTCGCTCGCAATCAGCGCTTCAGGCACCTGATTCGGTTTGCATTCAATCTTTTTCAGATTGCCGTCTTGGTCGAAATCCACTTCGGCGCCGTTGGCAAAACGCACTTCGTACTCAGTTGTTCTGTCGTCGTTATCGATTTTGACAGATGCGATTGCGGTCTTGTCAAAATGCTGAACAATAATCTCTTGCGCGCTTTTCGGCAATTGCTCGAAACTGCCTTTGCGCTCACCCGAACACGCGTTTAGTGCGAAAGCCAGCACTAAAAACGCAATTGAAAAAAACTTTCTCATTGTGTGAAAATTTTAAGTTAATGAATTGATATAAAAAAAGATGGTGCGAACCGCAGTCCACACCACCTTTAAATTCAGAATAAATTGAAGCCGAGTTGTTGCCTTTGTTGGGCGCCAGGCTGTGCGTCAGTCCCGACATTTGCGCCGATGAGCGCTTTGCCGCGGTCTGCTCTTTACCGCATAAAGCGTTGCAGTTCAGAGTGTTTGATACGCGTTGCGAAGTTGTGGGGCGGCTGATGCAGAAATCGTCGGTCCCGTCGTCGTCAAAATCGTCGTTGTCGAATTCTGCGCCAATCTGCATTTCGGTTTGCGCAAATGCCGTGTTGTCGAAATCGTCGGCAAACAGACAAACAATGTAGCCACTCAACAGTATGAGTGTCAGCATTGTAGCGTATTTTCGCAGTTGTCCCATTGTCGGTTGCTAATTTACAATAGAATTTATTCTAAAAACCAATTTTTTTCGAAGATTCCACATTTTTTCTTGGCTATGATTCTCACTGAACTTCATTTTTCACCACGGAACACACGAAAAACACGGAAACAATAAAAAACGGCAATCGAGCAAGTTCAATTGCCTACTGAAAACACGGAATTGAAAATTCAAGTTCTGTGTTTTCCGTGGTTAATATCAGTTGTTTATCAGGCTGTCGCCTTTTTCTTTCTCAAAATTGGTACTCTTTTTGTGAAGATGTGGCGGCGTTTTCTCTCATTACGCCATAGAGAAATAATACATAAACAATTGAAAACAAACAATATGGATTTAAAACGCATTATAAACCCGTGGGCGACAATGGCCAAGTACAACTGCTTCGGATGCTCGCCCGACAACCCATTCGGCCTTCACCTTTGCTTCTTCGAGGACGGCGACAACATTGTGTCCGAGTGGCAGCCGAACACCAACTATCAGAGTTGGCTCGACACGCTGCACGGCGGCATTCAGGCCACCCTGCTCGACGAACTCTGCGGTTGGGTGGTGACGCGCAAACTGCAAACAGCGGGCGTGACGTCGAAGATGGAAACGCGCTACCGCCGCCCCGTGCTAATCAGCAAGGGCAAAATCACCATTAGCGGCCACATTCGCGAGCAGCGCCGCAACATTGTCATTATCGATGCGCAAATTGTTGACAGCGAGGGCACTGTCTGCACCGAGGCCACCTGCACCTATTTCACAATGCCGCGCGAGAAAGCGCAAGCCGAAATGAACTTCCGCGAGTGCAAGGTTGAGGGAGAGTAGCCCCCGCCAACAAGTTTTATGACTGTTTCGTGACTATTTCGTGACTATTTCACCGAGATGTATTTCTTGATGTAATATTCAATTGAGTCCGATTCGATGCGATTTTTTATAATAAGTCCATTACGGTCAATCAAAGTATAATGCGCAACACCGGTTATCCAATAACTGTCAAGCAAGTTTTGAGCCCATTTTCCCTTGCAAATTAAATGACTGCCTAACGCATTGTTGTCTTTTACAATCTGTTGGCAGGCTTCTGGAGCATCTTCAAGGCAGATATTAACAAGTTCGAACCCTTGTTTCCCGTATTTCTCAACGAGTGCGTTTTTTTGTGGAGTTCTGGCTATGCATCCTGCACAATGAGTATTCCAAAAATTGAGTAGCACCAATTTGTCAGCAAAATTTGAAAGCGAAACTGATTCATTGTCAAGATTTTTAAGGTAGAAATTAGGGGCTTTGTCGCCTTTTTTCAGCATTTTTTTAGCAAGTAATTCGTTGTAGGTGTTTGCTTGTTCTGTAGTGACATAGTTGAGCAGAGCTGTGTCTTTTATCAGGCTCGAATTGGCTTCAATCAACCTGTTTAGATATTTGTTTTTCTCATTGTATTCCGATTGGTTATGTGCTTTTTGTAAAAAAATCAAATAGTTCGACAGCCGCGAAGCCGTAAAGTATGATGTGATTTCTTCAGACAGATTGCTTTTAACGGTGTTGATGTTGTCTTGAACATATTCATAAAATACTTCATTGTTGACGTTTTGTCCTAAAAGCGTGTCGAATCGTGGTGCACTGAACATACATAGGAAGTTTATGTAATCGTCTGCCCAATAATATTGGCTTTCACGAATTGGCTCATTTTTTCTTAAAATGCCCATTTTGTTTAAATCCTCATTAGCATAACCCTGTTTAAAAAAAACTTTATAGAATGATAGATTATCGGTTTGAAAATCGCGGAACCATTTGGGTATTAAGCCGGCGGTGTAAGCTGAATCAAGGCTTTTTTGTTTATCAGCGTATCTCGAATCAATTTTTGTAAAGCACGATTCGTCATTTTCAAAATCTTCATACAACCATGTTGGATTATTTGACAGATAGTAGCAAATCTGTTTCGTGAATCCTTCGAAAGTAATGTCGCTGTTTGCCAAATCCACATTCGCCGTAAGTGGTTCGTTTTGAACCAAAAACATATTGAATTCAATATTGTCGCAATAGCATATCGCTTCAGTCGGATGGTTCAGTGGCAAGGTGTATTCAAATGTCGTATCACTCTCGACGCGAAATGTATATCTGTGTTGGTCCAAAGGGAACGATTGATTGTAGAAAAAATTGAACGTTTTGGGTGTATTCACGTTTGTGAAGTTGAGTGTCAAATGTGTTTCGCCATTCAGAGTGAATCGGCATTCGTAATCGGATTTTTGTGTGCAACCAACTGTAAACAAGGCAGTTGCAATCAGCAGAAGTTGTTTTTTCATAATTGTAAGTTTTTAGTGATGCGTAAATGTAGCGAATTGTTTTCAAACTTTGAAATGATTTTTTAAATTGAAAAGCAATTTACGGCTAATTCGATTTACCGTTAAAACATTTGAAATCAATAGTATGAACATTTAGAAATTCAAAACAACAATACTATGAGTAATCCACTATCGAATCTCGAACCCAAGGCGGTTTGGGACTATTTCTACCAACTGACGCAAGTGCCGCGTCCGTCGAAGCACGAGGAAAAGGTGCGCAAGTTTGAAACGTGCTGATATTTAACGGAATGAATCTTGAATTGACAAGTATTTATGAGCAGGAACATATCCGTAATTGACTCGGAATACAAGCAATGGCTGAAAGAACTTTCGGTTCGGTATCGTCATTGCCAAATCAAGGCGGCAATAAAGGTAAATCAGGAAAAGTTGCTGTTCAATTGGTTACTTGGTCGCGATATTGTTGAGATGCATATCGAGGAACATTGGGGCGAAAGCGTGATAATGCAGTTGAGCAACGATTTGAAGCACGAATTACCCAATGTGGAAGGTTTTTCTAAATCGAACATTTACTATTGCAAAAAGTTCTATCTTCTTTATAATCAAGAAACTGAAATATTCCCACAACTTGAGGGAAAATTAGAGTCTGAAAAAATCCCACAACTTGTGGGAAAAATAGGAAGCGATTTGTTTTCAATACCTTGGGGGCACCACCGCTACATTATCGACAAATGTGGCGGCGATGTTGGAAAGGCATTGTTCTTTGTTCACAAAACCGTTGAAAACGGCTGGAGCCGTGCAATGCTGTTAAATTTCCTTGACACAAACCTTTATGAGCGCGAAGGCAAGGCGATAAACAATTTTGAAGTTACGCTTCCCGATGCTATGAGTGGTCTTGCTAAAGAAATAACAAAAGACCCTTACAACTTTGCGTTTGCTGAAATTCGTGGCGAATACAACGAATCGTTGCTCAAAAAGGCTTTGCTATCAAACATAACCGATTTTCTTATAGAGTTAGGAACTGGATTCGCCTACGTTGGTAAGGAATATCGCTTACAAATAGGTGAAACAGAGAATTTTATCGATTTATTGTTTTATCATTTGCAACTGCGTTGTTATGTTGTAATCGAAGTTAAAGTCGAGAAGTTTTCGCCTGGCGATATCGGGCAGTTGAGTACTTATGTGGTGGCTTGCAACCATATACTCAAACGCCCCGACGACAATCCGACCATAGGTTTGCTCGTCTGCAAGTCGAAAGACAATACTATTGCACAATATTCACTCGAAGGTAGTAGTCAACCTATTGGGATTTCAGAATTTGAGTTGGAAAAACTATATCCGACCAAAGTAGAAGGAATGATTCCGACAATCGGAGAAATAGAGGCGCAATTAAACGATTATTAATCTATAAATCAATTATATACACAATCAAAAATCAAAAATACTATGAGTAATCCACTATCGAATCTCGAACCCAAGGCGGTTTGGGACTATTTCTACCAACTGACGCAAGTGCCGCGTCCGTCGAAGCACGAGGAAAAGGTGCGCAAGTTTCTTCTCGATTTTGGCAAAAACCTTGGTCTTGAGGCTTTTGCCGATGAAATTGGCAACGTGATAATCCGCAAGCCCGCAACGCCTGGAATGGAAAACCGCCGCGGCGTCATTCTGCAGGGCCATATGGATATGGTGCCGCAAGCCAACAGCGATGTCCGTCACGATTGGCTCAACGACCCCGTGCAGCCGCGCGTCGATGGCGAATGGGTGAAGGCCACTGGCACAACCCTTGGCGCCGACAATGGTATGGGCGTGGCCACGGCAATGGCCATTCTTGCGTCGAAAGACATTGCGCACGGCCCGCTTGAGGCGCTTTTCACTTGCGACGAGGAGACAGGAATGACTGGCGCAAATGGCATTAAATCAGGTGTTTTGCAGGGCGATATGCTTATCAACTGCGACTATGAGGACGAGGGCGAACTCTGCGTGGGCTGCGCTGGCGGCGTCAACGGAACCTTCACTTTCGACGCCAAACTGAAACCCGTGCCCGAGCACCACAAGGCGTTCAAATTGAGCGTTACGGGCTTGCGCGGCGGACACTCGGGAATCGATATTAACCTTGGTCGCGGCAACGCCAACAAAATCATTTTCAGATATTTGAACGGCGCAATGGCGAAGTTTGGCGTCCGTCTGGCCGACATTCAGGGCGGAAGTCTGCGCAACGCCATTCCGCGCGAGGCGTTCGCAACCATTCTGGTGCCCGATTTCTATGCCGACAAGATTGCTGCCGATGTGGCTGAGTATGAGCAGATTGTCAAATCGGAACTCAACACCATGGACCCCGATTTGCGCGTCAGCATTGAGCCAACGGCAATGCCCGAAAAAGCCATTTCCGACGGCGTTGGCAGCCGCCTGACAAAGGCTGTTTATGCCTGCCCCAACGGCGTGGCCCGAATGAGCGCCGATGTTGCGGGCTTGGTCGAGACGTCGTCGAACCTGGCGATTGTGAAACTCGAAGGCGATAAGATTGTGGTTAAGAGCCTGTTGCGCTCGTCGGTTGAGTCGGCAAAAGCCGATTTGGCCGAGCAGATGCGCTGCGTGTTCAATATGGCCGAAGCCGAGGCCGAATTCGACGGCGGCTATCCTGGCTGGAAGCCGAATATGAAGTCGGCCATTCTCGACGTGATGCGCCGCACTTCGGTTTCGGTGTTCGGAAAAGAAGCCGAAATCAAGGCCGTTCACGCAGGTTTGGAATGCGGCATTCTAGGCTCGAAATACCCCAACTGGGATATGGTGGCCTGCGGTCCGCACCTGGTTCACCCGCACTCGCCCGACGAGGCAGTCAACATTGCGTCGGTTGAGCGTTTCTTCCGCTGGGTGGTCGAGACGCTGAAGAATGTGCCTGTGAAGTAAGATTGAAACCATTAAAACAGAAAAAGCGCGGAAAGTCGGCAAGCGATTTTCCGCGCTTTTATTTTTGTAGCTTTAATCCTTTATGCCTTACTCTTATTATATGAAGCGGCCAACGCGGCAATCTTCGCGTTAAGTTCTTTTTGGCCCGTAGTGTTAACCACAAGGTCGAACACACGCTCCACATCGCCCATTTGATTAATGTACGGAGTGAGCGAATGAGTGAATGCAACCTCTATTCCTTGGAAGTTGCTGATAACCTCATAATTGCAGCTATCACCCATCAAAACTTTCGACCACGCCTCCTCAAAACGCTCACGGTCTTCTTCCGAGTGGACGTAAAGGTCAACAAACTGCTTTCCGACAAACTCGTTTATATCGACTCGCGACAGACGCAGCATCATATCGTTGACCGCCATCACTGTGCCGTTCACATCGATGTCGATAGTGCCAAGCGTGTTGTTGATGGCGTCCATAGCCAGGCGCATTTCGCTTTCGCGACGAACCGACTCCTCCTGTGTTGCCTGAAGCTCCTCCATATTCTGGCGCAGCTCCTCCTCTTGCGACGACAGCTCCTCGCCTCTCATCTTCGACTCCGAAAGCAGCTTGTTCGTCTGTTCGGTAATCCGCACATTCGATATTGTTGATGCGATATTCTCGCCCAAGGTTTGCAGAAAATCAATCTGATACTGAGGTATTTCGTTGAACGAAGCCAACTCAACCACACCAAGCACCTTCTCGTTGATAACCAATGGAACCAGCAGCAGGTAGTTCGGCTCGGCACCGCCCAAACCAGATGTGAGTTTGATGTATTCTTCAGGTATCTCTTTCAGATATACAGGCAGTTTCTCGAATGCGCACCGGCCAACCAATCCTTCGGTGGTGCCGAAATTCACCTTCAGGTATTTCTCACGGTTGTAAGCCACCGCACTCTTCATCTCGAAGAACTGGTTGTCGGGGTCTTGCTCGTTCAGAATGTAAATTGCACCCTGGTTGACACCAAGATAGTCAATCAAATGACGCATAACATTGCTCGACAGCACATCCATATTTTCTGAATTGTGGCGCAGAATGTCACCAAAATCTGCCAAGCCCTTGGTAGTCCAGTTGCGGATTTCGTCCTCACGCTGGCGTTTCTTGTTGGCCTCATCGGAACTGCGCAGGTTCTTGCGCATTTCAAGAAGCGCATTACCAAGCGTATCCTCCTCGCCAAGAGCCTCATATTCAGAATTATAATTACCATTACCAATCTCAACCGCAAATTCCGATGTCCTCCGCAACGACTCAATAAAGCCGTTCAGAGCATCACCCATATCGCCAATTTCATCATTGTTGGTAACCAGCTTGTCTTTTGGCAGGATACCTTTGGTCATTGTAATCAGGAATTCCTTCAGTTTGTAAACCGGGACAACGATGCTTCGTGCTGTCAGAATGCTGACTATCAGAACAATTATCACGATTACAAACACCGAATAAACCACGAAGTTCTGGAACCAAGCGAAAGATGCGGCCATCTCCTTATTGGCATCCTCAGTCTTTTTCGATATCACCTCGGTGAGTGCTTCAACGCGCTCCAATATTTTATAAGTGGCTTCAATAACCTCTCCGCCCTCTTCGACTTTCATTTCCGCATCCATCTTAATGAACTGGTCATTATAGTCGAGCAGCGACTTCAGGCTGTTCATAATCTCCTTGTGGTAGCTGAACAGCGTATCGCTGATACTTGTCAATATCGAAACAAGGGCCTCACGTTCCTCCGGCTCCCAGTTTTTCGAAATCTCCATCAGTTCCGCCTGGAGCTTCGGAAACTGCACATCGTGCATTGCCTGAAGCTTGCGTTTGTCGGGAGTGTTGGGAGTTTGGTCAATCCAAACCCAGTTTTTGATAAGCATCTGCGAGTTGTTCACCATCGCATTGCACTCGTTCAAACCTGTCAGCGAGGGATTGTAGATGTTAAGGATGTCCTCGTTGAGCTTTCTGTTAGCATTTGATGTTGAATAAGTTACCAAGCCATTGGCGATTACAACCAAAAGCACCGAACCAAAACCGATAAGCAGTTTATTAGAAATTGTAAGACGAGCATTCATTGCTTAAAACATTTATTTGTTTTACACCAAAAATAGAATTTTTATTTAGGTAAGCCCCACAAAATCGGCATTTTTATTTTTTTTTATTCAACGACCTTGAAAAATCCCGTTTTTTTTAGTCCCGACCGACGCCGGAAGCCCAATATTCAAGAGCTTTGGACAAAGCAAAAAAAAGACACCCACAAGTGGATGTCTGTTCATTTTTTCGTCTGCCTGGCATCAGTTGTTATATGCCTTGCCCTCAAGTTGCGCGCTAACCTGCAGTTTGCGGTCGGTTGCCGCTGCCTTGTTCAACTCGAATTTCAGCACATCGTCCATCATCAGGAAATTGATGCACGCACCGTGTTTCAGCGAGCCGGGACGGTCAGTTACAATCAGCGACGGCGAATTGCCCAACTTTGAAACCAGAGCATCAAGTTTGTCTGCTTTGCTGTCGGCGAACGACAAATAAAGAATGTGGCATTTCGAAATTTCATCGACCGACTTCACTCCTACCACCGTAATTGGCTGAGTTCCAACCATCTTACCATTGACGGCAGTTTTGAGATAATTAAGAATCTCGTTTTGATTAACCACACAAATAATGAAATCGCCGCTTTTCTCACTTGCCGGCCAGTCTATCTGCCTTGTGAAGTTGTAGATAAACATAGCCTTGTATTTAGCATCCTGAGCGATGCAGATATTAACGCTAACGATTGCAAAAATCAAAATTAATATACGTTTCATAACCTTCAATCTTCTATAATTTTTCATAACAGAAACTGCAATAAAAGTACTAAAAAACATTACATACGAACGTGTATCAGCTTTTTTTTTATAAAAAATGTTTTTTTTCAAACCAACGGCCATCATCTTTAGACAAATCGGCAATTATTATCTTTCAATGCATCAGCAACAAATCCCGTTTAACGGGAAAATAATGCATCATATATATATATGTTACAAAATGAAAATTATTTTTGCGGCAAATAGCTATCAACAATGAATATCTCGTTTGAAAAAATCAAGAATTTGATTCCGGGCATATTAACCTCGGTTTTTATGCTCATAATTCCAACCATATGGGCTGATGACACAATGATGGATGCATCGCTTATGCCCCGCCAAGTAGCACTATCCGTATTTTTGATTGCATCGATACCTATTATGGTAATTTACGCAATTAAAGGCGGACGTTTCAGCTTTGACCGCACCGAATCGGTGATATTTGGTGGAATGGCGCTTTTTATGCTGATGCACATTGTTTCGTGTATGAACGTGATTAACGGCCACGAGGCATTTTTCCACATCGCAAAAGAGTTTATGCTATGTATGTGGTTCTTTGTGATTTATCAGATGCTGAAGGCCAACCCGCAGATGCGCGATATTCTGATTAAGACCATTACAGTGACCAGCGCCATTTTCATCGGCATAGCCTTAGTGCAGCTGGCTAATGCCGATTTCAGCAAATACAGAGCCGCCACTCAGCACAGGTCGTACTATCTAACCCAGATAATGGAGGGGATTTACTCAACCTGCTCAAACAAAAACCTTCTGGCATCGCTGCTATTCATAACACTGCCGACGGCCATCTACCACATTTTCAACCTTAAACGGCATAGCATAACCTCTGCGGTATGGTTTGGTATTGGCATAATCATCGTTATTAGCAACTTGACTTTAGTAACGTTTTTGCTCACCCGTACTGTGATTGGAGCAATTCTGCTATCGGCAGGCGTTGCCGCTATTATATTATATGTGTATATACTGCGCATCAAACCGCGTAAAACAGGGCAACCTACTGACAAACGTATAAAAATCGCGCTGATTGCGGCTCCAGTAGCAGCAATAATCGTAGGTGTTGGCATTGTAAGCCTGACCGACACGCAAATCGAGCAAACCATAAAAGAACGCTTCCTTCTGACCATTAATCCAGAGAAATACGGTTACCGCGACAACGAACACGGAGAATCGTCGGTGGCAATGCGCAAGATAATCTGGGAGAAGACTATCGATATGATTAAAGAACATCCGTTGATTGGTTCGGGTCCGGGACAATGGCAGATTATGATTCCGAAATACGGGGTGGACGAGTTCGGCGAGAAACTGCGCGAGGGCTCTTTGACCTACCAGCGCCCCCACAACGATTATCTCTGGTTCGCCTCGGAGGTAGGAATCATCGGTCTGTTAGGATATTTGGTGTTCTTTGTCGGAATTATTGCCATAGGCTATTCCAACATTAAACGGACTAACGACAAAAGCATACTAACGTTCAATGTCTTAGCCGTATCAGCTTTGATTGGATGGATATTCGTTTCGTTGCTCGACTATCCGCACGAACGCATTGAGCACAATCTGGTCCTGCTCTCGCTCTGCGCTATTGTGCTGACCGACAATCGCAACGAAAGCGAAAACACAGAACGGCGCAAAACCGCTCCGACTGCCGCGCTGATAGCCTTCTGCACGGCCATTGCAATTGTGGGACTTGTGCAATCGCTGCAATTCTACGACGGGGAAAACGCAAACCTAAAACTCTTAAAAAACTATTACAAAGGAGATTGGCAAAAAGTAATTCTGATGACACGCAAAGCCGACCAGCAATCATACACTGTCAACAATTACACTGCTCCGACACTATATTTCAGGGGTATTGCCCTGTCGATGAGCGGCAACGACAAAGCTGCGATTGTGGCATTTAACCAGGCCTTGGAGGTGGCACCATACCACATTTTGACGCTCTTGGCACTAAGCACATCGTACATAAAATGCGAGCAATATGATGACGCAATTATGGCTTGCGAGCGAGTGTTGAATATATCATCAGAAAACCAGCCGGCCCTCTATAATATGGCTGTTTCTCAATATAATAAAAAACATTTCGGGTTGGCCTACGACTACATTTCACATATCCCAATAAACACGAAAAAGATTCCCGATAATTATTTTGAGAACGCATATACTGACATTACCAGACGTGCCGTGTTTGAGAATCGGAATCGCTACAACGCTATCAATCTTAACGCTTGGCTGAACGACGACAAACGTATTTTGGCGTCAATCAAAAAGTCGCAAGAGAAAAAATGCAGCATTGACGAGATACTGATTAAAGAACTGGGCGCAAGATAGTTGGACAAAAGTCCACAGTAATAACCAATCACAATCATCAGCTCATCAAGTGCTCAATGAGTATCTTCAGGCCGATGCAAATGAGGACAATGCCACCGACTAGGCCGAAGTTGAACTTGCAGATACGCTTGAAATAAACGCCAAGGTAAAAACCGACAATCGTCAGCAGGAACGACACTGCGGCGATAATCAGTGCCGGCACAACCAATGCGTTCTGCATCAGTCCCAAATCGACACCCACCACAAGCGCATCAACGCTGGTGGCGACGGCAAGCTCAAACAGAGTCTTGACTCTGGTAACATCAAGCGGCCTATTCTCCTCGCCCGCGAGCGACTCTCGAATCATTCCTCCGCCGATGAACGCCAACAAACCGAAAGCCACCCAATGGTCGAAAGCCTGGATAAGATGAGCGACACTGCCACCGGTGAGCCACCCGATAACCGGCATAAGCCCCTGGAAACCACCGAAGAAAACGGCCATAACCAGCACCGTGCGAAAATGCGGGCGCTCAATAGCCACTCCCGCGGCCACCGACACCGAAAAGCAGTCCATTGCCAGCGCAACGGCAATGATGAGAATATCGAAAATGCTCATATCAGAAAATTTTGCCGCAAATATATGCAGTTCGAATTACAAGTGTTTGATGCAAGAGATTAGTTAATTTCAGTTAACCAATTTTTATAACTTTGCGGCTTGAAATAAAATGTTTATGCAATTCAATTCTGGAAACAAAGGTGGCCGTCGTGACAACCGTGCCGACTTCCGCAAAAATTCAAGTGACTCAAGGTCTTACGACAAAAAACGCGATTTCAGGCAAAGCAAATCGCACAGTTTCGGCGACGATGATGACAACGAGCGTCCGCGCCGCAACAACCGTTTCGGTGACAACCGCCACAACGACAGCCGCGGCTCAAAACAGGGATTCCGAGGCAACAACAAATGGCGAGACGATGATGGCGAGCAGACTCAGTGGAAGAGCCGCAAACCTCGTTTCCAGCACAATGACGACGAAGACCGTAAATCGTGGAATAACCGAAAGCCCCGATTCCAACGCTCGGTGGATGACGATGAACAAACACCGCGCAGGAGCTATCAGCGCCGGAACGGCGAAAACCACAGCAAATCGACCTTCACCGAGGACGACGGCATCCGCCTTAACCGCTACATTGCCAACGCCGGAGTGTGCAGCCGCCGCGACGCCGACCAATACATCACGGCCGGTGTAATATCGATTAACGGAAAGATTGTCACCGAGTTGGGCACAAAAGTGCACTATGGCGACGTGGTGAAATTCAACGACGCCCCACTGATGCCTGAGCGCAAGACATATATTCTGCTCAACAAGCCGAAAGACTACGTGACCACCACCGACGATCCGCACGCCGAGAAAACGGTGATGGACCTGCTTGGCGACGCCATCAAGAGCCGCGTATATCCGGTTGGCCGCCTCGACCGCGCCACCACAGGCCTGCTGCTGCTAACCAACGACGGCGACCTTGCCGAACATCTGTGCCATCCGAAATACAACAAGCAGAAAATCTACCACGTGACTCTCGACCGCAAGATGGCAGAGGAAGACATTGAGAAGATGCTTAACGGAATCGAACTTGAAGACGGTCCTGCCAAAGCCGACGAGATTGAATACTGCAATCCCGACGACTTGAGCGAGGTTGGCGTGGTCATCCACTCGGGCCGCAACCGCATTGTGCGCCGTATGTTCGAGGCGCTGCAATACCGCGTGCGCAAGCTCGACCGCGTATATTACGCCGGCCTGACCAAGAAAAACCTGCCCCGCGGAAAATGGCGTTTCCTGACCGACAAGGAAGTGTCGATGCTGAAACGCGGTGCATACGTATAGTTCCGAAAAACACGCAAAAGCGACATTAGGGGGTTGTTTTTTTCAACAAAAAACAGTACTATTACGGCATTGACCAAATAGCTAATTTAGCAGCTGTAAGATGAACGATTACAAACAATTAATGGAATACGAAGGTGAGATTACCTTTGAAAAGATTGAGGAATTGCTGATACTCTTCAACCAGCGGATGCCTGAGACTCAGTGCCCTAAGTGCAAAATCAGGATGTTCTCGATAATGGTTGAGGTGCTCGAAAACGCATACCGGCACAATTTCAACATCAACACCCCTGAGCAAAATCCGCAGATTAAGCTTTCGCTGATACAAAACGGATTACACTATTCGCTCACCGTTGGCAACCGCGTGGGAAACAAAGATTTGAAACAACTCACCGACCGTATCGACAAGCTGAACAATCTGTCGCTTGATGAAGTTAAAGCGCTTTACAGCAAGACGATACACGAGGGGCATATATCGGAGAAAGGCGGCGCCGGACTTGGACTGATGAAGATTCTAAGATGCTCGCGCGAACCTATCAAATACGCCGTTGAACCGATTGACAGCGAGAGCTCGAACATCAATTTCACCATTAGCATAACAGACCAACCGAAACAGTAAAATTATGGAAATCATCAAGATTGAAAGGACAAGCACCACCCCGTCGGTACTTTTCGACTTCGACAACAACCGGTATGAGATTAAAGGCTGCTCGCGCCCCGAGGACGTGGTGGCATTCTATGGGCAACTTATTGACTGGCTGACAGATATTAAGCGAAACATCAACGATGAGCTGAAGGCAAAAACGGCCCAAAATCCGATGGTTTTCAAACTCTGCTATGACTATTTCAATTCGTCATCTGCCAAATATATTTTAGATATTGTACTGCTTATCAATAAGTTATTTGAAAGCGGACTGCAAGTTGCAATTGAGTGGCAATACAAAAAAGAGGACGAGGATATGCTTGAGACGGGCAAGGAATTCACCGACCTAATCAAATGTCCAATCAACTTTGTGGCCTTCTAACAACGGCTCAATCACACACAAATGGCTATCATAAAATCGTTTAACGGGCACACGCCACGCATTGGCGCCAATTGTTTTATTGCCGAAAACGCCACTATCATCGGCGAGGTTGAGATTGGCGACAACTGCAGCATCTGGTACGGCAGCGTGCTGCGCGGCGACGCGGGCGCCATCACCATCGGCAACAACACCAACGTACAGGACGGTGTGGTAATTCACAGCTCCGAAGGCGTTTCAACAACCATCATCGGCAATAATGTGACCATCGGGCACAACGCAATTGTGCACGGCGCCATCATAAAAGACAACGTGCTTATCGGGATGGGCTCTACGGTTCTGGACAACGCCGTGGTTGAGTCTGGAACCATTGTTGCGGCCAACGCTCTTGTTCTGGGCGGCCGCACTCTTGAATCGGGATTCATCTACGCAGGTGTACCTGCAGTGAAAGTAAAGGAATTGAAGGATTCAAATATGACCGCCCAGGCCGCGGACAATTACATCAAACTGAAAGACATTTATTTGCGTAATGAGTAAAGTGTAAACTTGCTCTCACCTACTTCACGGGTTTTAGACCCAATTCCTCGCCTTTCTGCAACATAAACTGATAGGCTGCTTCGTATGAGTTTTCAATCACACCGTCGAGAATAGCGTCTTTGATGGCGCTTTTGATGATGCCGATGGCGGGACACGGTGGCAGGGCAAACGTCTCGATTATGGTCTCGCCCGAGATTGGCGGCTGCCAGTTGCGCACGCGGTCCTTCTCCTCCACCTCAACCAATTTGCGTCTTACAAGCTGATAGTTATCAAGATAGCGCGACACCTTATCGGGATTCTTCGATGTGATGTCAGCATCGCAGAGCAGCATCAAATCGTCTATATCATCACCAGCTTCGAAGAGCAGACGGCGCACAGCACTGTCAGTGACAATCTCCTCAACCAGCACAATGGGCCGCATATGCAGCATCACCAGCTTCTGAACGTATTTCATCTTCTCGTTCATCGGCAACTTCAGGTTTTTGAAGATTCCTGGAACCATCTTGCCGCCCACAAACTCGTGGCCGTGGAATGTCCAGCCGGTGCCCTTCACATAGCGTTTGGTGACAGGTTTGCCAATGTCGTGCAACAGCGCGGCCCAGCGCAGCCAAAGGTCGTCGGTATGCTCGCAGATGTTGTCGAGCACCTCCATAGTATGGTAGAAATTATCCTTGTGGCGGCAGCCGTCAACCACTTCAATGCCTTTCAGTGCTTCGAGTTGTGGGAACACAATCGCCAGCAGGCCAACCTTTTGCAGCAGTTTAATTCCTGCCGACGGCCGCGGCGACAGCATAATCTTGTTGAACTCCTCCGACACGCGCTCCATCGAAATGATTCGAATGCGCTCGCGGTTGCGGACAATCGAGTCGAGCGACTCATCGGTGATGCGGAAGCCAAGCTGACTGGCAAAACGGATGGCGCGCAGCATACGCAGCGGGTCGTCGGAATAGGTGGTGTCGGGGTCGAGCGGCGTGCGGATAATCTGATTTTTCAGGTCCTCGATGCCGCCGAACGGGTCCACCAGCTGACCAAAACGGTCGGGGTGAAGGTCGATGGCCAGGGCGTTGATGGTGAAATCGCGACGGCGCTGGTCATCCTCAAGCGTGCCATTTTCAACCACCGGCTTGCGCGAGTTGCGGTTGTACGACTCTTTGCGAGCGCCCACAAACTCCACATCCACACCACGATAGCGGAACATTGCCGTGCCGAAATTCTTGTATGTCGCCACCTTCGGATTCTTCAGCAGCCGCTGAGCCACCTCCTGCGCCAGCTCAATACCGCTGCCAAGCGTCACCACATCAATATCCTTCGACGGACGGCCGAGCAACTTGTCGCGCACAAAGCCCCCAATGACGAAAGCCTGCTGGTCACGCTCGCCCAAAATCTGCGATATTGTTTTGAAAATGATATTGTTAAGGTATTCCTTCATCAAACTGCCAATTGAGCCGCAAAGGTAGAATTTTTTTGAGTAAAGCGTAGTGAGTAAAGAGTAGAGTGTAATGGTTTGGGGTTGGGTGTTGGTTAATTACGAATTACGACCACTGACTGAAGTCTGTTGTCTGAAGTCTGTTGTCAAACAAACGATTCACCAATTCACCGATTAAACAATTATTTGGTATCGGGTACAATTCCTAAACTCTAAACTCTTACCTCTCCCCCCCTTTAATCACAGCCTCGCTTTCATCCGGTTAACGTAATCGATGATGGCGGCCACGGTCTCCTCAACGCCGAGCCGCGACACGCTAAGGCACAAATCGTAGGTCTCGGCACGGCCCCAGGTCTTGTTCGAATAGTAATTATAATAGGTGGCACGGCGCTTGTCGTTGCGCTCAATCAGGGCGCGGGCTTTGTCCTGCTCAATGGGCATCCGGGCGCAGACGCGCTTGATGCGGTCGGGCAAATCGGCGTGCAAGAAAACGCTGATGCAGTTCGGAAAATCGCGCAGAATATAGTCGGAACAGCGGCCCACAATCACGCAGTTGCGCTCAATGGCCAGGCGGCGGATAACATCGCTCTGCACCTTGAACAGATGGTCGTCGGACATATAGTTGTCGGTCGGGCTGAGCATCGACACAAACTCGCCAAACGACTGAAAGATACCTTTTTGCGGCTGTTCATCAATTTCTTCAAACACCGACGGCTCAAAGCCAATCTCTTTCGCCGCCAGCGCCAGCAACTCCTTGTCGAAATAGTCGTAGCCCAACTCCTCGGCCAGCCGCTGACCAATAACCCTGCCGCCGCAGCCAAACTGACGGCCTATGCTGATTGTCAATGTCTTGCAATTCATCTGTAACACTTTTTAATAATGCAAAAATAGAAATTTTGCGTGTTCAATTCATCGGAAACAAAAAGGCAGGACATTGTCCCGCCTTTTAAATCCAGCGATATTTGTAAAGACAGTCGCGAAAACCGTCAAAACAACTTCAAATCAAGCTCATCTTCATCTGCGTCAGCCTTTTCTCCTTTGCGGAAGACATACGAGACGCCATACTCTGCGGCCTTTTCACGCTTGACGGCCGGCGCGTTGTTGCTGAAATGGTCCTCAATCTCGTTCCACAAATCAAGGATAATGCTGTCGGCCCGGCCGCGCAGTTCCGAAATCTTGGCCAAAGCCTTGGCGTTGTTTTCCTGCAGTCCCTTCTGCGAGATATTGAGCCGCACAAAATCCTCATAATGAACCTTAACGCGGGCAATTGTGGGGTTTGTGACAGGCGACAAACCTTCCGACAGGCGCTTCTGCTCGCCATCAATAAGCTTCTGGCCCCACTCTATCACATCGCGTTCGGTGTTGAGTTGCGGCAGCTTGGTCTCGTCCGACGGCAGGTCGAAATACTTGCGGGTGTCGGGTTTCATCTCGCCACGAGCGATTGCAAAGTTCAGTACCTGAATGAAATGCGATATATAAAGCCGCGCCTTGCGGAAGCTCTCCTGATGCTGTTTGTTTTTCGAAGTCTGACGCTCGAACACATCACGCTGCATCATAATTGCCTGATTGAATTCGGGCAAGAAGTAGCGCAACTCCTGAAGCGTGGCCGCACTGTACGGCAAATCCATCGGCAAAACATCCTCCGATTTTGAAAGCGCCTTTTGCATTGCACGCAAACGCGCACTATCCGTGTTAGGTAATCTCCTGTATGGCATAATAAAAAAATGTGTTGTTTGAAAAACGCTACGAATATAGGGCTATTGTTTTAAAAATGCAACTATTCGCAAAAATATTTTTCTAATTTCCAAGATGTTATAAATATGCAAGCGAAACGTCGATTTACAAACATCTATTAATCAACAGATTAATAACATACAGTTAACCGGAAAAATAATTTTGTCAACTGACTTTTTCACTAATTTTTGTTGAAAACAAGTTTTTATCCCCCATCATTACTGACAAAATCAGAATGCGCGGAAACGTTTTTAAGAGGATTTTTTCGGATTGGTTGGTGACGATTTGCGCAAAAATGCGTCGGAGTTTGGGGCTATTACAATTTATTTATATAGCCGAAATAGCTGTTTTTCCTCAACCTGCCGCATTAATATAGATTAAGCGGATTTAAATCCGCTTGTTAATGATTGAGAATATGGTTCGGTCGTGAAACCCTGTAAAACCTTGTGCCTACAATCGTCTCTTGATTTCTTCTACAACAATTTTGTCTGCCGGCAGCCAATCAACAGTGTCCAAATCTTCGGTTGAGAGCCAACGGGCGGCTTTGTGCTCTTTCAGTGTCAGAGTGCCGCTCGCGACACGGCACCAATAGCAGTGCATTGTCAGGTGAAAATTGGGGTAATCATATTCGACTGTGGTAATGAACTGCTCAACAACTATTTGCGTGTCCAACTCTTCCAAAATCTCGCGTTTCAGAGCCGCTTCGGGTGTTTCGCCCGATTCAATCTTTCCACCTGGAAACTCCCAACCGCCCTGCATATCGCCATATCCGCGCTGAGTGGCAAATATGCGGCCGGCGTGGTCGTGGATTATGGCGGCGGAGACTTGGATTGTTTTCATAATGCAAACTTACAATTTTGCAAGATTGTATCACAATTCTTTCAAACCTAATGATTTCAGATAATTATATGTGCCATTGTAAAATTCGGGCAAACGTGTCGGGTCTTCGGGGAAGCCATCGGCATTTTTCTTCTCGTTGCCATAAGGAACACAAATAACCATACCCTGACGGGCCCGAGTAAGTAGG
>JAEEGK010013117.1_pt1 | contig 18725 bp, 12 predicted proteins | sample 8958771 | NCBI WGS metagenome assembly JAEEGK01 (sample SAMN16246547, study PRJNA631951) | gut metagenome | biome: gut microbiome; feature: rumen; material: SC-attached | host: Bos | place: Iran: Karaj | collected 2018-10
TTCTTATTTTTTATTTTATAATGAATCTATTATATGATTTTAAGAAATTTTATTATCAAAAAAATATTTTCATCTTCATCTTCATCTTCAAATGATTTTTGAATATCATTATTATTTTACTTGGTATATTTAATTGATTAAATAAAATAAGAGAAATATATATATAATATTAATTAATATAATAAGTAAAAAATCAAAAGATAAATAAAATATTATATATAAAATAAATATATCATATGAATATAAATAAAATAATAATAATAACAATAATAATAATATAATAAAAATAAAAAAATTCAATTATTTTTAAATAAATAGAAATAAAAAATATAAATGAATTTATATATCCATATCAATAGTTTCAATATTATCAATTTGATTAAAATTATTTTTATTTTCTTCATTTCTTATCATTTGTAAAGGTAAATTCTCAATTGGATTTAATTCACTATTTAATTCTTCTTTTTGTTCTTCTTCAATAGGATTTAGTTTATTATCAATATAAATTATTTTATTAATTTGATTTAAATTTTCATCATTTTCTTTATTTTTATTTTCAAAATTATTATTTAAATTATTCCATATTGAATTATTTTCATATTTTTTATCCATTTTTTTTAAATTTATACTTTGACCAATTAAATTTAAATAATCTTGTTGTAATTTTCTATTTTCTTCTAATAATATTTGAGATTTATTTTTTTTATTATTAATATTTAAATTATTATTTAATTGTATTTTTGATATTTCTTTTTTATTTTCTTTATTTACATTATTTAAATTAAAATTAGAATTTGTTTTACTATAATAATTAAAAGGAATTTTAACTAAATTTCTTTTATAAATATTATATTTATAATTATCAATATTATCATTATTTGAATTTTCATTTTTATTTCTTTTTAATTTCTTATTCAAATCATTATAATTATTTTTAATATCTTCAATTTCATTATCTTTCTTCCTAATAATTTCTTTTAATTCTTCAATTTTAGAATCATAAGAATTTAAAATGTCTTTTATTGTCATTAATTGATTTCCTAATTGTTGATGATTTGTTAATTCATCATATGCTTCATTTATTTCTTGTTGAATTAAATTTCCTTCTTGTATTAAATGTTCATTTATTAATTTTAATTCTTTTAATTGATCATCTCTTTTCTTTAATTCTTCATCTTTATCATTTAGATTCTTTTCTATATGTTTTAAATCTAATGATTGACTATTTTTTTTATTACTTAAAATATTCATTGTTTCTTTCATTTTATTTATTAATTCATTATAATCTATTTTTGATTTTTGTAAATTGTTATTTAAATTATTTAAAAATGAAAATCTTTCAATTGAATCATTAAAATTTTGACTACAATTTGAATAATAATCTTTTAAATTTTTAAAATTATCTTCATATTTTTTATTTATATCATTTAAATTTCTTTTTAATTCATTATTATTTTTCATTAAATCAATATTTTCTTCTTCAAAATTTTTAATTTCATTTTCAATCTTATTATTATTAATAATAGTTTCTTTAACTTTAATATTTAATTCTTCATATGAATTTAAAAGTTTAGAATTAATATCATTATAATTTTTTAATTGTTCTTCAAGATAATCACAATAAATTATTAATTCATTTATTTTTTGATTAATATTAATTTGATTATTATTTTGAACACCAATTAAAGCATTTAATTTATTACTTAATTTAACATTATTTCCTGTTAATGTTTTATTATTATTTATTATTTCATTATTAATTGGTGAAACTAAACCAATTTGATTATTATTTTTATTATTAATTGGAATTGATTTATAAGAATTTGAATTCATAAAGTTTATTGTTTTTATTGATGGCATTGGACGAAAAGGAGATACTTGTTTTGAATTAATTACTGTTTTTAATCCTGTTAAATTTTTTTTTGCTCTTTCTAATGATATATTACTTTGATTTAATAAAGAAGTATTTGAAAAAGTTGGTTTTATCATATTATTATATTATTTTTTTTTAATTCATTTAATAAATTATATTATTAATCTTCAATATTGTAAACATATTAAATCAATGCAATTTTTTTTTTGTAATATTTATAAGTAATCAAGAATCATTAAAACTTATAAAATATCTAATAATATTTCTCAAAGTTTATGATTTATGCTATATTTATTCTTTTATAAAAATTCATTATTTAATTAAAAATTCAACAAGTATTTTTTAATATGAATTACAGAGAAGTTTTTCACAAATTATTATGAGACTAAATAATAATATAATGATAAAAAGTAATACTTTACTCAAGTTATATGATAATCTTTTAAAAGTATATAAGATTAATTTGTAAAATTGTTTAATTGTTTTTATTATTATTTTAAAAATTATTTAGATTATTTCTAAATACTAATATTTATATAAAATAATTTTTAAACTAGGACTTAATAAATATTTATTTAAAATTAAAAATAATTATTAATAACCTTTATACCTTTTTTAATAATAAGTTTTAGAAAATGTATTTACAGTTTTATATTTAGTTGTAGTTTTACCTTTACTAATTGAAGTTGTTTTTTTCGAACGCTTTCTTGTTGATGTACTTAATTCAATAAACTTTTTAGATAATTCATTAATTTGGGTTAATAAAAAATTATTATCATCAATATTATTATCATAAGTATTATTATTATTATTTTTTTTTTCTATAATTTTATTTTCTGTATTTAAAGAAACATTTGATGATGGTAAAGTTTTTTCTCTATAATATTCTAATTCCATAAATGATAATTTTTTTTTCATTTCTTCATATTCTTCTTTTAAATTCATTAATTTTATTTTATTTGATACTCCTCTATTTGTAATTAAATTATTTTGATCTATTAATTCTTTTTGTAATCTTTCAATTTTACCTTTTGTTTCAATAATTTGATTTTTTTGTTTAGAGAATAAATCAAGTCTATCATTTATTTTTTTATTTAATTTTTCATTATCAAATGCAATTTCTTCTAATTTATTATCAAAAGATTTTTGTGTTTTTTCATATTGTTTTTTTAAATATTGTATTTCTTCTTCATAATTATTAAAAACTATATTACTCTGATTATATTTTTCTCTTAAATTATTACAATATTCAGAAATTTCTTTTTGTTCTATTTCATATTTTTGTCTCAAATTTATTTTTTCTTTTATTTGTTGTTCTAAATTATAATTAGCAATCATTAATTTATGAATTCTATCATTTATTAATGTAATTTCATCATCTCTTATTTTATTCTCTTTTATTTTTTTTGAATTTGCTTTATGTATTTTTTCTGCATAATCTTTTATATCATAATATTTTTCTTTTAAACTTAATTCTTTTAATAATTTATTTGCTTTTGATTGATTTCTACTTTGACTTTTTATTCTTGCTGATTTTAATACTCCATTTTTATTCATTTTTTTATTGCATATTATTAATAATTCTAAATAAAATATAATAAAAATATTTTTTAAATAAATATATATATTAAATAATTAAAATTATAAATGATAATAAAAAATTTTTAAATTTTAATGACCCTATATTTAATATTTCTAATTATAATAAACAATTTTGTATTTATAAAAACAACAGAATTTTATAATGGAATAAATGATCATTGTTCCTTATATTTTTGTAGTGAAGACAAATTAAAAAATAAAAAATGTTTAATATCAACAAATGATACATTAGAAGAATTTAATTATACAATAAAAGAATCATGTTTTATTTTAAATTGTCCAAAAGATGAAAAATGTTTAAAAGTTCCAAATGAAAATTATGGAATTTGTACAAAAAAAAACATAGAAAATTTATTTGAAGGAAATAAATGTAATACAAATAATGAATGTGCTTCAAAAATATGTAAAAATAATAAATGTATAGGAAAAGAAAATGGAAAAGAATGTAAATCAAATTTAGAATGTAAATCTCAATCAACTTGTTTAATAAAAGATTTAAAATTGAATAAAGGAACATGTGAAAATTTAGTAAATTTAGGTGAAGAATGCATATTTTTAAGTAATAATCCATATCAAAGTAATTGTAAATTTAATTTAATATGTGCAGACACAACAGAAAAACAAAATTTAGGAGAAGTAAATTTTTCAGAAAAAATAATTCAAAAAGGAAATTGTATTCAAATGGGAAAAATTAATAATGGAAAAAAAAGTAATAATAAATTAGCATGTTATGGTGGAATGTTATATAATGAAAGTGGATTATTTGTTTGTGGTGAATATGTTAATAAAGATAATTATTGTAATAAAAATTATCAAGTTTGTAATTCGAGTATTTTTACTAATAATAAATTTGAAAATGAAGTTGATTGTTTAATTACTTCTTTAAATGATTTTGTTTGTCCTAATTCTGATATTAGTAAAAATTTTAGAAATTATATAAATAAGAGAAATGAGATAATTAAATTTATGGATGTTGATAATTTTTTTGTTACTAAATATAGAGAAAGTTTAAATAATTTAGAACTTGCTAAATTGTATGTTGAATATGAATTTTATAGTTTTATTCAAGATGCTGAATCTTGTGTTTTTAATTATATTTTGGATTTAAATTATAGTTTTTTTTTAAAAGTAAATTATTTATTTTTTATGATTATATTTATTTTTTTATTTTAGAGAATTTATTATATTATTATATATTATTTTGAAAATCAAATTTTATATTTTTATTTTTTTTTTATATTTTTTTGTTTTTTTTTTTTATATACTTATTTTTAAATAATATTTAATCAAATTGATTATTCAATTGAAAACCATTTATTAAAAAGATTAACCTAAAAATAAAAAAAAAAAAATTTTAAAAACTAATTTTTTACAAAATAACAATTTAAAATTAATAACAATTATTTAATAAAAAAACCAAAAAAAAAGAATCTAACGTGCTTCATATTGAGAAGAGTTATTTCCTCTTTTTTTAAAAAAAATCCTTCCAGAACAATCAGTACAAACAATAATATCTTGAGGTCTAATTTCTTGTTCTTTTCCACAACCTAAAATATTAAATTTAATATATTTTACTACCACAAATATAAGAAGTTGCTAAAGAATTTCCTCTATCACCAATTTCAGAGTTCATTTATTTTAAATAAATTTAACAAAAATTAACCTAAATATTAAAAAAAAAAATAATAATCAAAAATTATTTTAAAAAATAATAATAAAAATATTTAATGTCAAGTTTATATAATGATAAGAAAAAAAAATCTTCATCTGTTTCAGAAAGATTATGTAAAACTAATAAAATTGAATTAATATCAAAAAATACTTTAAAAACTCAAGGTCATAATTTTCATTCAATGAATGGAATTCATGAAAAGCAACAAAATTCAAATGAAATAATATCTAATTTGTTAGATAACTTAAATAAAAATTCTTTAAATATATTTTATAGAGATTCTTCTTCAATATTTAAAAAAAAAATTGATGATTTGAATTTAAAGTTTTATTTAGAAACTGAAAAATATTTATCTAATCAAAATAAACAAGAAAAAACTCAAAGTTCACTTTTTATTATTTTATTCAAACAAATCAAAGTTTATATTGAAGAAATTGAAAGATTAAATTTAATAATTTTACAAAAAAAATATGAACCTAGAAATATTATTGAAAGAACTGATGAAATATTAAAAAAACAAAAAGATTTAGAAACAAAAGAACAATTAATAAAAACTTTAAAAGATTCAAAAAATTTTGCAGAAAATAAATTATCAGAAATTTTAATTAATGAAGATAAATTAAAAAAAGAAAATGAAAGATTAAAACAACAAAATGAAATTTATAAAAGACAATTAAATGAATTAAATTCAAATAGTCAAAATACTTTTAATTTAAATTTATCAAAAACTTTAACTCAATCAATTTTTCATTCTGGTAAATTTAATTATTTTAATACTGAAGAAAAAAAAATTTCTGATATTACAAAAGCTTGTTCAAATTTAAGTGGAGAAAATATAAATGAAAGTGCCTTAACTAAAAAAAGAAATAATTCAGAAAATCAAAAATTTTCTTCAACATTTTCAAATGGATTTAGTATATATAATCAATTAGTAAATAATAGTGAAAAAAAATCAATTGGAATTATAAAATCAGTAAAAGAAAAAATGAAGAGAGAAAAAAAAATTTATTCTTTAGAAAATTTTTCTCAAAAAAAAGATACTTTAAATACATTATATAATATGAATAAACCAAATTTAAATATTAATATATCAAATAAATCAAAAGAATTTGATTCATTTCAAGAAATTAAAATTGATTTTAATTCATTTAACAGTAAAGAAAATAAAAATAAAACTGAAGTAATTGTTAGTGATTTAGAAGATTATTATTCAAATTATAAACAACAAAATACAATCCCAATTACTAAAAATGTTAAATATAATAATTCAAATATAAATCAAATTAAAAATTTTAACAATAATATTAATAATTCTAATTGTTCAAGTTGTAATGTTTCTTCTAGAGTTATTTCGAACAATAATAAAAGAGTTTCTCCTAAAAAAATTCCTGTTATTCAAAGTATTAAAGTAAAAGTAAATAAATAATTGTTATTTGTAAATTATATAGAATGGATAATCTATAATTGTATTTGTTAAAATATATATTTTTATATATTTTACAAAAAAATAAAATTCTTCTTTTACTTAATTGTATTTAATTTTAAAATTTATTGGTTGATTTTATTATAAACAATTCTTTTTTTCATGAATATATAATTTAATTGTTTTATATTATATTAATATAATATATATATGATACAATTTCTTTTTTTTCAACGTAAAATAATTAAACTTAATTTAATTTTGAAATAAATTTTAATCAAATTCATTTGTATTTTGTTGAGACTCTTTTTTTCCATTATTTTTAATTAAATTAATTTCATTATTATTTAAATTAATCTTTTTATTATCAATAGAAGTATATTCATTAATTTCATTTTCTAAAAACCTATTTTCATTATTTTCATTAATTATTTTTTTATTTTTTTTAATAAATCTTTCATTATTTTGATTATTAAAAGGATTAATAATTAATTTAAAAGGTTTTTTACGATTTAATTTATTATACTTTTGTATTCTTAGAAACATTCCTTTTCCTGCAGAACGATGAATTATTTCATCTTTATTCATATCTGAAATTAATATATTTTCTTTTTCATCATATCTTCTATTTTTCATTAAAATATTTTTTGGAGATAATAAATCTTTTATTACATGATCTAATTTATGTTGATATTTATTACAACTTGTTGAATATTCTTGAAAATTTTCAGGGAGAAAATAAGAGTTAAAATCTGAAATTTGTAAATTTTGTGTTTTATTTTCTTCAAATAATGAATTATTTATTAAATTTCTTGTCAAAAATTTACTTTTTATAGGTGAAAAAATATATTTTTTTTTTGAAAAAAAAAATGGTCTTCTTGAAGGTTTTAAATTTATAAAATTTCTTGTACCAGGTTTATTAATGTTTGGTAAAGTTAAAAAAATATCAGAATTTTGATTTTCAAATAAGTTATTCATTTTTATTTTTAATTTTTTTTTATTTAAAAAAAATAATTTTATACTTTAAAAATATTTTTTAGATAAAATAATACAAAAATAAATCATATAAATTATACATTATAAAATATATATATTGAGTATAGATTAAACATTATTATTAGTACATACCATTTGCTATTAATAAAACAAATATTAAAAATGAGAAATATTACAAACTATAAAATAGTTTATTTAAATACAAAAAAACCTTTAAATTTGGATGAAATAATTATATTCAAAATTAATTTAATTTGTAAAAATTTCATTTTATCAAAATAATACAAATTTTTATGATAGTCATCCCATTCTTTATGAATATATAATTTATTTATATTAAAAAAATGATTTAATAAAGAGTGATGAATAAGACATATTGCATATTCAATTTTTGAAAAATCTAAAAATCTTTGATCTTCAATAATTGCTTCTGCATAAAGCCAAATTTTTTTATTAAATTCAGGAAATTCTTTATATTGTTCAAATAAATTTGAATATTTTATAAGGAAAGTATGAATAATATCCATTAATGTAAAAGTATTTAAATCATAATTTAAAGTAATTAAAATATCTTGTTCTATTTGAAATATATTTCCAATTGAATAATTTAAAAAACATATAAATTGTTTATATAATGGAGTTTTAGAACATGATTCATTAAATTTTAATGATAATAATAAACAAATTGAAGATATTTTTTTAATATTTTCTAATTTATTTGAAAGAAAATATCTATCCATATAATCAACTGCTTTTAAGAAAATATCCAATGAAAAATTAAATTTAATTGATAAATTTTTTATATTTTTTATTCCTTTTTCTCGTTCGATTAAGTATTTTACGTGATAATAATTTGAATAATCACATAAATTTCGTTTATCATTTATCATTTTAATTAAACCAATTTCCTCAATTATACTTGATAATTTAGGAAATAAATTCGGAGAATTATTTTCATTTTTTATTTTAATTTCTTCATTTTTTTTAGTCTTTGATATTTCAATTAAATCAAATTCATTTTTGAAATATGTTTTCATTTAATTTATAAAATTTTAAAAAATCTTTATAAATAATAATAATAATATATTTTATTTATATATAATAAATTATATTATTATACTTTAATGAAAAATAATATAAATAGAAATATAAGTTTACCTACATTTCATTTATTTAAAAAAAAAATTAATTTATCAACTTCAATTAATAATTATAGTTCAATAATTGATTTACATAATAATTATTTGGGAAAATTACAAAATGCCAAAATATATTTATCAAAAGATACATTATCATCTGATATCCCTGAAATAAATAAAAAAATGAGTCTTAAAAGAGGAAATTATGGTATTGAAAAATCAATTAGTCAAAAAAATTTTCCTGAAATTATTAATTCAAACAGAAGAAATATAATGAATGAAAATATAAATGAATATAGTTATCAAAGAAATAAAAGTGTAATTGATTTATTTAAAAATGAAGATTCACAAGAATATAAAAAATTTATAAAAGAAAATTATGATTTTTATAATAAAAAAATAAAACCAAATACAATATTATTAAAAAAATATAATCAAATAAAATCAAAAATTAAAATCTATAATCAAAATAAACCTAATTTACTATATGGTATCCCAAGTTACATTCATTTTCAATCATTAAAACCATAAAATTAATAAAACAAAAAAAAAAAAAAATAAAAAATTTTTTTAAAAAAAAATATTATAAAAAAATAATAAAATAAATAAAGAATGTCAGATGAAAAACATCAAGATATAGATTATGATTCATCAAATGGATGTGTTCGTTCATTTAATAGAACATTTTGTTTTTGGGGACAAAGAAAAACTCCTTATGATAAAGAAGGGAATGTTAAAGGTAAAACTGCACCTTTATGGGCAAATCCAGCAAAAAAATTTTTTATGTGGATGTTTATAATAAGTTTAATAATGTGTATTTTATTTATTGCTGCTTATATTATTGTTAATTATTATAATAATGATATTATTAATAAATCAACTGAAAAGCCTAATTCAGAAAATGATACATGTATTTTACAATCTAAAAAAAAATTTAAAATTGTTTTTGTTGTTTTTGGTACTATTATTTTATTTTTAAATTGTAAATTTTTTATTATAATATTTTTATAGGTTTTTGTTATTTATTTTTCTATTGTAAAAATTATGCATCTGATCAAGAATGGTCAAGATATATGATTATTCTTTTATTTTTTTGGTTATGTATGGTTGGCTTTAATGTTGCTTCTTATATTGTTACTGCTTCAAATTTAAGATATTTTAATAAAGATAAAGATGGTATTTTTAAAGGAAAAGTTAAAAAATGTAAAAATTTATATCGGACTAATTTAGGACTTAATTTCTGTGTTTGTATTATTAATTCAATTATTGAAGCACTTATTTTATTTAAAATTTTAATGATTGCTAAACAATTTTTCTTTTCTAAATATGTTGAACATTCTGCTTCTTGTGAAGATGAAGATATTATTATTATGGAATAAAGAGTTTTATTTTTTTTATATTTTTTTATATTTTTTTTATATTTTTTATTTAATAATTTTAACTTATAAAAGTTTGTTTCTACTCATAAAAAAAAATATATTTATTAGCAAATAATATGTTATTAATTTATATATTTTTTTATTTTATCATAAAATTTATACTATATTATCATTACATGAATTTTGAAAATCATTTTTAATATTATTAAATACTTCATCAACATCTTCTTTTAATTTTTCATTATTAATTTGAGTATCAGCAGTTCTTTTATATTCATTTAATTCATTATCAAATTTATTAATTTTACTAAATTCAATAAGAGGATCTTTAATTACTTCTTCATTAATAGAACTATCTTCTCTTTCTTTAACTAAAGAATCTTTTAAACTTCTAATTTTCTCATTAACTTCTTTAGAATCTTGAATTGGATTTTCAATATTTAAAATACCTTCTTTTTTATTTCCAATTAATTCACATATTTTATCAATTTTTTCACTTAAAATTTTTTTCCATAAAGCAGAATTAACTTCATTATTTTCTAAATTTTGTAATTTTTTAACTTGAATTTTTAAATTATTTAAATCATTTTGTAATACTTGTCTATATAATTCAATATTTTTTTTAATTTCATCTTCTTTAAATAATTGAATAATTCTATGTTGATAATGTCGATTTTTTGGAATAATTCTACATTCTTTACAAATAAAAGTATTACAATCTCTACAATAATAATTTAAAAATTTTAATTCATCACATTCAGGACAATATTTATTTGGTTTATTTGAATAAATATCTTTTGGAAAATTATCTTTATCATTTACACTAACTAATTTAACTGTTACAATATTTTTAATACCAAAAACTTCTCCTAATGATTTATTTTCAATATGAGTTAAATCTTGATTTTGATAAAACATATAAAAAGGTTGATTTATTGGATAAAAGTAACTTACTGCCTTTTCTCTTAAGGTTCTTAATGGTCTATTTTGTGGTAAATCTAATGTTATTGTTTTTTTATAATATTGAATTGTAACTTTTATTTTTGAAGACATTTTAATTATTTTTTTTTTATTTTTATTTTTTTTTTTTATATTATATTATCGTATTTTGTTTTTTTTATTTAGAAAAATTATATTAAAATTTTTAATTTATATACTCTTTTAAACTACTAAATCATATAATTCTTTTATTTTTATTTTAGGATCATCTGTTTCTATCCAAATTTTTCTTTTTTCTTCATTTTCATTTTCAAATTTAATTTTTATTAATTCATCCATTTGTTCAATTACAATTGCAGGTTTTTCACTAAAAAAAAAATTAAAAATATAATTTTTACTCATATAAAATTGAATCACAAGAAATAAATTTAAAATCTGTTAAATCAATATAATCTTCAAATTGATAATCAATGTGAACATTAATTTCTATTATAAAATAAATTAAAAAATATATATTTTACTATTTAAAATACAATCAATTAAATTAATATTTCTTTTTGAATGTCTTAAACATTTTTCTTTAAAAACTTTAATATCAATTTCTGAATTATCATGATAAACATTTTGTTCTTTTTTATACATTTGTATTCCTTCAATATGATACATTGAAGGAGCAATTGAATTTTGTTCAATCCATTCTTTCATATTTTCCAATGAATCTTTAAAAAAATTAACATAATTAAACATTTTTTCATAATTGCATAAAAAGATATTTATTATAAATTGAATACTATAATCACAATGAGAATAAATTTTATTATGTATATCAAATAATTTATAAAATTCTTTTAAAGTATTTTTTATTCTTGTATTTTGAATATCTTGTGAATCATTTATATCAATAATAAATCTTTTAAAAACTAACATAATATTATTTAATTGAATACTATCATAATTGTCTATTATTTTAATAAAAGCATTTATAAAAATTTTTGTATTTTCTGAATTATTATAACAAATTTTATTAACTAAATTTGAAAAAACAAAAGCATCTTGTTTTGTCTTTATTCCTAAAAATAAATCTAAAGTAAAATTTAAATTCTTAAATTGATATGAATTATCAATTTTTGAAAAAGCCCTTTGGCCAGTTAATAAATTAAAACATAACATATAAATATAACTTTCTTTTCTATAAAGAGAAGATTTATCTTTTGATATATTTTTATTTTGATATATTGAAGATGATAAAATATTATGTGTATTTTTAATAATTTCTAAATCTAAATTTAAAGTATAATTTACTAAATTATTTCTTTCAGAATATTTTGGATAAAGATGATACATTAAATAAGTTAATAAAGGAATTTTAACTATTAAATAATCTTTTGTATAAGGAGAAATTATTGAAAATCTATAAAGAATATAATATAAGAACATACAATCTTTATCATCTTTTATTTTTTCTATTAAATATATTATATTATTTATAAATTTTAAAAGACTTTTTGGAATATGATTTGATTCTAAATGATCTGTTACTTTTAATTCTAAAGGAGGTAAATTTTTATTATTTGAATTATTATTAAATATATTTAAAAATTTCTTTAAAGATGAATTTTTTCTTCTTTCAGTATATGGTTTATCTTCAATTTCAATATTATCAATTAAATTCTTATCATTTGGCTTTGAATTACTTTTTTTAATTGTATTTGTTTTATTTTCATTAATATTATTTTGATTATTTAAATTATTTTGATTATCTAAATTATTATTATTAAGATTTTTTTTCTCCAATTCTTCATTAAATGAATTATATAATTTAATCATAGCACAATAAATAATTCCAACAAATAATTTTTTCATTTCTAAAATTGGACAATTAACTATATATTCCATTAATGTATTTATATCACTTAATTCTTCAATGAAAAATTCAGAACATTCTTTATATTGATTTAAATAAAATTTAATTAAATCAACAGTACAACTTAAATAATCTTTATCTCTTGCTCTAACTAAAACATTAAAAAAATATAATAATAAAAATTGAAAAGATAATGAAATATTATCATCTATAATATTTACTTTTTTTATTTGTTTATTATTATCATTTTTTTTATTTATTAATTTTATTTTACCTAAATTGATAAAATTATTTAAATTTGAACCAATTGCTTTTTCTCTTAATTTTAATAAATCTTTACTTACTATATTTTCATCTTTTGTTCTTGAAAAATGCTGAAGAAATAATAAAAGTTCATCTTTATTAAAAGATAAATTTAAAATATTAGTTAAAAATTGTAAAATAAATCTATGATATTCAATAGAAAAAATATTTTTTTCAACATTAGAATAATAAATATTTTGATTAATTTTCTTTAAAATAATATCTTCTTTAATAACATTAGAAATTTCATTATAAATTTCAACATTATTAAAATTTTCACAATTACTAACATCAACTTTTTCATAAAAAAGTAAATAAGCATTTCTATTTAAAACAACTTTTTCTTTTTTTTTAGTTTTAAAATTAACAACTTCTTCTAATCCACCAAACATTTCTTTTTTAAAATTTTCAATATTAAATTTTTTAACTGTAATATCATTAAATTCAAACCATTCTTTAGAATCATTATCATAAATAAAAGAATAATAATGTCCACCTTCACTATTACCAGAATGTACAACAACTCCTTTTAATTTATATAAATTATTATTTTTACTTTTATCGTAATTTTCTTTATTATTTAAATAATCAAAAGTATAATTTGTCATATCAAATTCAAATGGAAATTCATAATAATCATTTATTTTAATTTTTGTCATTGTATTATAATTAAATTCAAATCTTTTTAAAACAAAAATTAACATTCGAGGTAAAATTTTAAAACTTTGATGCTTTATTGCAGGAATTTTTTTATTACATTGTTGACAAAAAATCGCATTTTCGCCATTCATTAATTCACCATCAATAAATGAATCTAAAGATTGAATTAAATCTTTTTTATTTTTTATTTGTAATTGAATTGAATAAAATGATATTTCATTTTTTCTATTATGTGTACAATCTTCTTGAAATGTTAAATTATCAATAATTCTTCCTTGGAAAAAATATTTAATTAAATTTTCATTTTTTGTTCCTTGTAAATTATTTTCTAATTTATCAATTAATAAATTAAAAAATTCATCAATATCCATTTGTTCTCTTACATTTAATTCTATATTATCAAAGTTTTTTGTAAAATCAATTGGAGAAAAATATTTTGAATCTATAAATTTTAAACTATTAAAAACAGTTTTTAATTGAAATAAAACATTTTTTTCTTCAATTTTACTTTCTGTATTTAAAATTGATTCTCTAAAAGATGGAATTAAAAATAAAATTTGAAATAAACTATTCATATAACATGTACATCCTAAATTTTTTAATCCTACAAATTTTTCTTTTTTATCTTTATCAAAAGATAATTTCCAATCTAAATATAATGAACTTTTCCAAAATTGAAGATTGTGAAATTCATTTAATTTATTTAATATTTCATTTCTTTTTATTTCATCATTTATTATTAAAAATGTTAATAAATTTGATGCATTAAAAAAAGTTGATTGATGTTTTATTATTAATGATTTTGAATTTAAAGGATCTTCTCTACATTTACTAAATAATAAATCATAGAAAATATAATTTGCTAAATCAAATTTTTTTCCATCAATATCATCATAAGTTATATTATAATTTTTAGATATTGAATTTATATTAAAAAATATCCTGAAAGTAATTCTTCTTTTATTTCATTTGATAAAATTTGAGGTAAAAGACTTTTATTTACATAATTATTATAATCAAATTCAATATTTAAATTATTTATTTTTTCTATAAAATTATCACACATTTCAAAGAAAGTATTAAATGATAAATTTTCCTTTTTTTTAGATATATCTAATAATTTTTGTAAAGTATTATCTGATAATAAAAATAAAAGAAGAAATTTAGAGAAAGATATTTTTAAATCATTATTTTGTTTAAATAACTCATCATCATATATTCTTCTTATAAATATTTTCAAATGTTCTTTTATTAAATGATTTTGAGATTCTAATTCTCCATTAACTAAAATATTTAAAAATTGTTCTTTTGAATTTGAATTATTTAAAATATTTTCAATAAATCTAATGAAAATATTATTATATTGGCATATAAAATTAAAAATAATTTCTATTGTTTTTGATTGAGAATAATATAAATTTTCTTTAATATCACCATTTATTGTATTATAAAAAATATCATCTATAAATCCTAAAGTTTTTTCAATAATTAAATTATTAATATCTTCTTTTTCAAGTGGATTTAATATTTTAAAAATTTCTATAATATAATTTATTATTTGTAACATTTCATTTCTTTCATTAATATCTTTACTTAATATTTCATCATTTAATTTAATTGTATAATTTTTTATGAAAATTAAAATTTTTTCTAACCATACTTGACTATTAATAAATTGCTCTAAAAAATCATCATCTTTTTTAAATTTATTTAAAACAAAAACAAGATGTGACAATAAATAACTTTTATAATAAGAATTAGTATTATCAAAATCAAAAATTAAGTTTATTTCATCTTTTAATTCATTTGTATTTAAATTCGCAATACAATTCTTAATTTTTATATTTAAATCTTCATTTTTTACTTCATCATTTTTTAATAATTTCCAAACATCCAAAGTATAAATTTTATTTTTATTTTTTAATAACTTAATCAAAATTTCAAATAACTGATTTAAACTATCTAATATTTGTTTAGGATTTTTAGGACAATTAATAATTGGATTATTAATAGTAAGTATATTAATATTCATAATTCCAGTATAATCAAATCTTTTATTTCCAGAAATAATTAAAGAATTAAATAATTCAAAATCACAACATAAATCAAATTTCCTTATTAAAGTTTTTCCATTATCAACAATAGAAATAATTTGAAATTGAATAGTATTAACAGGAATTTCAAAATAATTTGAAATTTTATATCTTATAACATATAAAGGTTCATTAAATGAAACTTTTAATTTATAATTTTTTTGTCCATATATAAAATTATATTCAAGAAATCTTTCATTTGGATCAATAATTTCTACTGAAAGTGATAACCCTGATATATCAATTATTATATTTCCTGGATTACCAAATTTTTCATATATTTTATTTATTAAAATAATTAATCCTTTTATTCCAAATTCATTTATATTTAATTTATTATCTTTTTCTTTATTAATTGATTGATTTGATTCATTTGTAGTTGATACTTCATTTATATTATTTTTTTCATCAATTTCTTTATTTTCTTTTTCTTTATTTTCATTTACAATTGAATTATTTAAATATTGAATTAATTCTGAAAAGAAATTAGACCAAAAAGTTATTGCTTCTTTTGAATTTGGATTTTTTACATTTAAACAAATTTCTGCTAAAACTGAAGAAACTTCATTTTGAATTTCAGTATTTTTAGTATTTATTAAAATTTCCCATAATTTATCTATACCAATTATTTCATTATTATTTGTTTTATTTACTCTTAAATCCATTCCATTAATTAAAATAAAAACACCATTTATTTTATTTATTTCTGTCATTAATGAGTAAAATAATTTAAATGATAATACATCATCAATTTTAAATAAATCATCATTTAAAAATACTAATTGAAATAACATTGTTTTAAAATTATATGAAAAAATATTTATATTTTCAAGAAGTTGTTTGTAAAATATTTCTTTTATATATTCATATTTAATAATAAAATTCCATAAAGTAAAAAAGTTTTCAAAATTAATATCAATGTCTATATCTTTATTTAATAATTGAACTAATAATTCAATTCTTATTTGAATATTAAATGAATAAGGAAAAAATCCTTGAAAAACTAATTCTGATAATTCTTCATAATTTTTTGTTTTATTCTCTTCAATTTCAAAAACTTTTGAATTATAATTATTTAAATTTTCTACAATTAAATCAAAAATATTATTATTTTTATTATCATTTATGTTTTTTGCTAATATCATAAATTTATAAGATTTTGAAATTAAATTTTTAAATAAATAAATACTTTGAACTTCACTTTCTTTTTTTTTTTTATTATTTATTAATTTCATTAATATTTTATATTTTTCTTCATCATTAACAAATGGAAAATAAAAAATTTCTTTAAGTGAATTCATACATTCTTGTATTATTTCTATAATTAAATTATTATTTTTTAAAGGTTTATCAATATAATATTTATCTAAAAAATAATCCCAAAGTAATTGACTTCCATAAAATTTTTTTTCATTAAAAGGAATATCTATTATATTTTCTATATTATTTTGATTATTAATTTCATCATAATCAATCTCAATTTGAGATAAGTAATTAATTGAAAAATCTTTTATTAAAAAAATATTATCTAATGTAATTTCTCTTTTAGTAACATATTCTTTTATTAAATTAAAAGTGTATTCTCTATCATTTTCAAGAAGAAATTGTGATAATTTAGATATTATATTTTTTAAAGTTTTACATAATATTTCATCATTTTTTTCTGCTTCATTTAATTTATTAAATAAACAATCAATAATTTTTTTTCTTTTTTCATAAATTGCTTCAATTTCTAAATCTTTTAAATTAAAATTATTTTTATACATTAATATAATAATTGGAAGTGATCTTTTCATTATTTCATCATGTACATTATCTTCTAAAATATAATCTAGAATTTTAATTTTATTTAATGCATTAATAAAATCTTCGTATTTCATATTTTTAATATTTTTATCAGAGTCACATTTTAAATTTTTATCAGTTACTTTTTTATAATTTCTATCAATAGAAACAATTATTGAATTAAAAGTTTTCATTGCATAAATTTGTTTTTCTAAATTTTTACATTGAAAACAACCTAAAATATAATTTAAATATAATTCTTCAAAAACATTCATTTTTATTATTTCATCAAAAGGTATTATTCTAGATAATCCTAAACAAACATCAATTATAGTATCTTTTGGATTTTTTTTTATTTCATCTTCTGATAATTTCATCATTCTTTTTTGAAGATAAACTCTAATTTGATTAACTTGATTTGTTAATTTATTTTCTAATTGATTATTTTGTCCTTCCATAAATGCATGAGTTTTTTTAAATATAAATATATAATTATATATCATAATAAATGTAAAATTTTGATTTGAAATTATAAAATTAGAAATTGAATTATAACCATTTAAAGAATTAAAATAATCAATAAAATAAGCAATTGGTAAAGATGCAATTATTTGATCATCATTAATTCTAAAATCATTTATTATTCCTTCATATATTTTTTTATTACATATTTTTTCAATATTTTTTGAATTTTGATATCTATTTAAAATTATTTTTTTAATTTCTTTTGAATATTTTATATAAAAGTCATTATAAATTGGATATTGTCCCATAATTTTATTATAAATACTTAATGCTTCATTTTCAAATGAAATAACTGAATATCTTAAATCAATTAAAATAATATCTTCTAATTCAGTTCCAATTACTTCTTTATATTTAATAACTATATCATTATTTTTTTTCATATAATCAAAATAATTTTTTAATAATAATAAAATCAATTCAAATATATCAATACAAATATCAATTCCTTGATTATTATCATTTACATTTA
>JAEEGK010013120.1_pt1 | contig 18720 bp, 16 predicted proteins | sample 8958771 | NCBI WGS metagenome assembly JAEEGK01 (sample SAMN16246547, study PRJNA631951) | gut metagenome | biome: gut microbiome; feature: rumen; material: SC-attached | host: Bos | place: Iran: Karaj | collected 2018-10
GTGGTGCAAGAAGGTGAACCTCACATCCAAGCACCAGTACTACGACAACAACGGTCTGAAAATTGACGGCAACGTCTACGGCAAAGTCAACTATCAGATTACCAACTTTTTGAGCGCGTTTGTTGACCTTCAATATCGCCATACGAGCAGCAAGATTAATGGTCCAAGCGACGATTTTGATGATGATGGCAACCAAATCAAATTTGCCGAGACCTACCGCTACGACTTCTTCAATCCCAAGGCTGGACTTTTTGTGGACATCACCAACAACGACAAGGCATACGCATCGGTGGCAATGGCGCACAAAGAACCCACCCGCAACGATTTTGAGGACAATATCGGCGCAAATCTCAAAGCCGAGCAACTCACTGATTATGAGATTGGTTACAAGCATACAGGAACAATTGTGTCTGCGGGCGCCAACTTCTATTGTATGTACTACAAAAATCAGTTTGTGCTTACGGGACAGCTCAACGAAATCGGCGAAATGATAGCCTCCAACGACAATTCGGGACGCAGTTACCGCGCAGGCGTGGAACTCGAAGCCGCCTACAAGCCCGTCGATTGGTTCCGCTGGGACGCCAACGCCACTTTCAGCCGCAACCGCAACAAGCATTACACCGTAACATTCACCGACCCAGACACTTGGGAGTCGTCCAAGCCTTACGATATGGGCAGCACACCCACATCGTTCTCGCCCGACTTCATCGCCAACAACACCTTCACATTCAGCAAGAAAGGCTTCAACGCCTCCATCGTGACGCATTTTGTTGGCAAGCAATACCTCACCAACACTGGCATCGACAATTACATCTACGAAGGCAAGGAATACGCAATGTATCTTGACAAATATTCCAGCACCGACATCGACCTTTCATACACATTTAATTTCAAAGTGTTGAAGGCGTTAACTCTCGGAATATCAATATACAACGTATTCTCGGCGGAGTTTGACAACAATGGCTGGGCATATTGCGAACTCAATAAAGACGCCAATGGCAAGATTTATGCTTGGTCAACAGATGAATATGAGGCGGGATTTGCACCTCAGGCGCCGTGCAACTTCCTGATTCACGCAAGTATAAGGTTTTAATTTGTTATAACAATTATGTCGGATTACATTGCAAGAAACTGGCTCGAAATAGTCGGCACGATAGTGGGCTTTGTTTATCTATGGCAAGAGGTGAAAGCCTCTATATGGCTGTGGCTCACTGGCATAGTTATGCCAGCGATTTATACCGTCGTATTCTTTGAAAACGGTTTGTACGCAGACTTCGCCATACAGGTCTATTACATCGCGGCGGCGTTGTACGGTTTTTTGCTTTGGGAATTTGGCAAAAAAAATCAGTACGGCGACGAATTGCGCATAGTGCACACCTCTGAACGTCAGGCGGTATGGCTGTGCGCAATCACCGTTGCCCTTTTTGTGCCTATTTATTGGATATTAACCACTTACACCGACAGCACAGTGCCTTTCTGGGATTCGGTGACCACGGCGATGAGTTTTGTGGCATTGTGGATGCTCGCCAAGAAACACGTCGAGCAATGGGTGGCGTGGATTATCATCGACATCATCAGCGCGGCACTCTATTTCTACAAGGGAATTTACTTTACCTCAATACTTTACGGCGTATATACCGTGGTTGCGTTTTACGGTTACAGGAAATGGGATTTAATGGAAAAAGAGCAACAGAATGACAACGTTTGATTTTCAGCCCGACACCGTGATACTTGGCGGCGGCGACTATCCGACGCATCATATCCCGCTCTCAATGCTTCAAAACGCGCCCCACGTCCAGTGCTGCGACGGTGCGTCAGCCGAATACATCCGACGCGGCAACATTCCGTGGCGCATCATCGGCGACTGCGATTCCATCAGCGACGAGATACGCCGTCAATACGCCGACCGCGTGGTTGTAATTCCCGACCAAGACACCAACGACCAGACCAAAAACGTTATCTACGCCCGCGATCACGGTTTCAAGCGCATCGCAATAGTTGGCGCGACGGGCCGCCGCGAAGACCACACAATCGGCAACATCAGCCTCCTGACCGAATATCACAAGATGGGTCTCGACGTGCGCATCTACACCGACCACGGAATGTTTGTAATCTGCAATGGCTCAACTGATTTCGGCGTCCGTCCTGGCACACAAATCTCCATTTTCAATTGGAAGGCGCACGGATTCTCGTCGTCAGGCTTAAAATATCCAATCTTCGACTTCGACGCATTGTGGATGGGCACGCTCAACGAGGCGACAGAAGATGTCGTAAGTATCAGTGCGGACGGGGTTGATATTGTGTATGTGAATTATTAGGATGAACCGACCAAGTAAGTGACACAAGCAACCACAACTAACAATGCGACAACGGCATAGTTGAAAGTTGAGACCTTTCGATAACTTTCAGGAATGACCAACGAAACCTGATCCGACAAACACAGGAACAAGAACAAACCTGCATTATAAACCAACGACGCAATAACAATACCGCCTGCATTATGTCCGACAACACCAAGTTTATTAGAACCATCCAATAAATAGAACAACAGATTGTTCCCGAAAATAGAAGCAACATACGTCTTGGACATAAATACAGCGTCGGGCTTGCGCTCTCTAAACGCATATATCGAATAACCGTTGACAAACACTACAATCGCTATGTAAATAGCACTCATCCACGGAACTAAGTGTTTGCTTGCCCACGTAGCCAAGTCCATCAAATTAATAATATTGAAAAACAATCCGACACTTATAAGGACAATGAAAACTAACAGCCAATCTTTGATTTTGGTTGACTTTTTGAGATAGTCGGCGGTAATTTCCACAAATGGTTTGCTACTCTCAGGGCCATTCCATTTTGGCGGCTGCACCGCACCAGGCACGGGCTGTTTGACTTCCTCGATACGTTCAAAGCATCCGTCCTTTGGCGACCACCAATCGACCTCCGTGGCCTCCTCCTCTTCCTGCGCCTCCAAATTTTGTTTTTCCAATTCTTCTTCCATAATATCCAACGATTATTTGTAAAACAAACTTGCAATTATAGAACGCTGGGAGAAAATCAAAAAGTATATTTTCATTTGTAATTCCTCAAAAAAAACTATATTTGCAGTGAAAAAAACTGCGACAATGGAAGTAACAAATTTCGGATATTATTGGTTGGATACGTGGGTGTTGGCAAATGTGATACAACTCACCACGCAGGATTTTTGTCGCCGTCATCTCAACCGCACCAACGACCCTTGCGGACGTCAATACGACCAAATGACACAGGCGGCACGTTCTGTTCCTGCCAACATAGCGGAGGGCAATTCGCGTCATTCCACCTCCAAAGAAACCGAAATGAAACTCACCGATGTTGCACGGGCAAGTTTAGCCGAATTAGCCAACGACTATATCAATTGGCTGATGATCCACGAACAGGCACCGTGGTCAGTACAATCCGACGAATACAAAAAAATTGCCTACATCCGTCTCGACCGCCCCGCATACAAAGACGACGTACAGCATCAGAGTTGCAGTCATATTCTGACTCAGAAACACAAATTTGACGAGTGGCTGTGTTCCAACGATTCCATTATTGAGGCAAATTGTCTGTTAATACTCTGCAATCGTCTGATAATGATGCTCAAAAAGCAGATAACCAATCAGTTGGAAACATTCCGCGAAGAAGGTGGCTTTACAGAAGCATTAACAGCAGAGCGACTTGCATACCGCGTCGAACAAAGTGTCAAAGCCGATGCCCCACAATGTCCCAAATGCGGCAAACCAATGATTAAACGAGTGTGCAAAAAGGGCGTTAATTCAGGAAAAGAATTTTGGAGCTGCTCGACGTATCCCAATTGCAATGGGACAAGAAGTTTGAGTTGATTAGGGATTGTCGTAATAACGCAACAACGAAATAACGTTATATCGTTGTTACGTTATTACGACAATCTAACACAAAACCACTACGACCACACCATTGGAAATACCAACCTTGTAGCTAAGAAGCATAATCCTCATACCTCAGATTTTCTGGCACTTCCCTGCAATTACGTGCAACATCGATAAACTCTGTTGCATCCTTGGCTATAACCTGTACATCGGCATTCATCAATGCAACTAAAAACGCCGTTGCACCATAATCACAATTATCAAAAAATACTTGATGAAGATTGCGGTAGTTATCAGGTTGATAAATAAAACTATTTAAATTTTTGCTGACAGACTTCCATACATCATAACCCTTGTAGATGTAATTGCGGAGGACAATGTTTTTGCAATAATCGACGGTGCGAACTTCGGCAACAAACGAGGCAAAATCTTTCATAAACTGACTTCTAAAATTGCGTGAAGTTTTCAGGGCACTATCGGCAAACAACTGACTGTCGTCACGTTGTACGGTTGGCAATATGCGCATTGTGATTGAGCCACGGCGGATGATGAGTTCACCTTTCGGGAAGGCATCGCCCGCGCCGTGAATCATCACAGGGGTGATGGGCAAACCAAGATTTTCGGCGAGGAAAAACGCGCCCTGATGAAACCTATGAATCTGTCCATCGTCACCGCGTGTGCCTTCGGGGAACACAACGACCGAAAAACCAGCATCAACAAAAGGTCTCAACTTTTCAGCCAAAACGCCGTATCCGACCGACACAGGATAAAAATCAGCCTTCCGCAAAATCTTGCCATAGAACGGATTTTTTTGCTGCGAATCGTTGGTAACGAACAACAAATAAGGATGCAACGTCATCAGGCAAAGCACGTCAAAGGACGAACTATGATTTGCAATAATCACAGACGGCTTGTCGAGCGAAACATTATGTGGATTGGTAACGCGGAACGGCACGCCCGGAATCCAATGTGTAATCTTGGCGACACGCTGCATCAGGCGGTGAAACTTTTTCTTACCCTCAATATTATCCTTGATAAACAACGACCTGATATACAGCACACCACACGCCATCATAAAAACTAAAAAATAAAGTCCAGAAGTCAATAGCGACCGCAATGTAAATGGCGCAGCCCGCAACGTGCCGTCACGTTTTTTGGTCAGGAAATCAAACAGCAACGGCGGGAAGATGAACGACGCCGCAACCACCGAAAACATTCCAATCACCACAATCAACCCGAGCGACGACATCGCTGGATGTTTGGCAAAAATTAGCGTTCCGATGCCCACAAACATTATCAACGCGCTGATAGCCACGCTGTTTTTGAAAGATTTGAGGACGCGCTTGCCACGGGCGTACTCGTACATCAAGCCCTCGGTCATAAAGACGGCGTAGTCGTCACCCTGACCAAAAATGAATGTCGCAAGGATGATATTGACGATATTGAACTTAATATCAAACAGATACATAATACCCAAAATCCAAAACCAACTCACTGTGAGCGGCACAAATGAAATCAAACTCAATTCCAACCGCCCGAAGGAGATGGTCAAGAACACAAAAACGATGAATCCAGCTGCGAAGAGCACAAAATTGAAATTGTCGTTGAGCATATTCGCAAAGGATTGCGTGACAATGCGCTCGTCGTAGGCAACAACGTTTGCGTCCTTGAAGGCGTCTGCAACCACCTGAGCGCAGTCAGGCTTCACTTTCAGGATACTGACAATCGCCACGCCGTTGCCGTCAGAATGTACATAATTGCCAAGGGCATCACTTATCAACGGTACGAAAGCGGCACTGTCAACGATAGAGAAGTCCTTGTCAATCAGTTCATTGAAATTTGCAAAAACATTTTCCTTAATGCCGACAGCGGGCAAATTTTTGGCGAGCAAATATTTTATCGTATCGCGGTGCGAGTGCATAAAGGCGTTCCATTTGTTGATTTTTTCTTGCTGACGGCAGGCGGAAGGGAGGTACTCCCCTACCCCGCTGCGACTGACTATCAGGCCGTTAGACATCAGAGAATCCATCACTTGCAATGCGGATTCGTGATGTTGGAGCGCGGATTCCATATTGTTGCCAGTGGCCGTTACAAACACAGAAACCGTGGTATCGGAGTTCAACAGTCCAAAAGTATGCGTCGCCTCCGCCCGCATTTCGTCGGTCATATAGTTGATATTCCGTAAGTTGCCATCAAATTCGGTTTTAAATCCAAAATAGACCAGCACCAGAGTTGCAATCAAAATCGGAATCACAACCCACTTCTTGCGCAAGAAGTCAAACGAAAAATCAAAGTTGAAAAATTTTCGACATTTGTTGGTTGATTCGGTGTCTGAATCGGTGTGCGCATCGATTTTTTTGACATAATGCGGCAGGAAAATCAACGTAAACAAAATGCTCGCCGCCAACAACGTGCCGCCAATGAAACCAAGGTCACGCAACGCACTCGACCCCGCAAACATCAGCGCGTAAAACGCCGCAACAGTCGTAATATTGCCAACTACCAATGGCTCAACGACTTCGCGCATATCATGGCGGATGTCGTCGCAATGATAGAGATGCGTAATGAAATGTAAAGGATAATTGACCGCAATACCTGTAAATACCACGCTGATACCCAACGAGATAAGCGAAATATTGCCGAAAACAATCCACGCAAGCGCACCCGTCACCAAAAACGCAAACGTCAACGTCAATGTCATCAACAAAAGGTTTTTCAAGCTGCGAATCGAAAACCATAATATCAACATTATCAGCACAATAGACATCAACGCCGTAACAATGGTGTCCATCTGAATCTGTTGCGAATTGCCAACCGCAATCACCGGCGCACCAAATATTGAAACTGAAATTTCGGGATAGTCGGCGGCGACAGAAACAATATTTTTCTGCAACTCATTTACTATCTGGGCGTTGACATTGGATTCGCTCATACCAGTCGGCGAATCGAAAAAAATGATGCCGCGCCTCATCTCCGGCTCAAAAATATGTCCGTTGATGAAACTGTAACACTCTGTGGGTCTGAAACTTTTGAGGTCTTCCAACTTGTGGACAAACAGACCGAGCGGGTCGTTTTTGATGACGTTTTTCACATAACTTGGCACGGGACTCGTGAGAAGTCGTTTGTCGGTGGCGAGGGCGGCCTCTGTATGTTGTTGATTGACAAGCGAATCGGCGTGTAGATAATCATTGTCGTCAATGAAAAGAGGGATGTTTTGCTGGATAAATCCCGAAAGAGCGTAAATCTTGGTGTCGTCGTAACCGGCTGACAATCCGTCGAATAGATGTTTGGAGTCGTTTTGTTTTAATTCCGCAGCATATTTGTCCATACACTCGGCGACGCGGTTGGGGTCGAAGATGGAATCATTGTCCTTGAAAAAAATCATAATCCGCGAATTGCCCGACGCCTCCTGCACAAACCTATTGACGCTCGAATAGTCTTCGCCAACCGGCAAAAAATCCGATATATCCTCACCAAAATCCAAACGCAAAGCACCTACAATACTTATTGAGATAACAACCACTAACAAGCATTGCAACAACCATTTGCGTATCGTGAAGAAATCGAATATTTTTAAGAACAACCGCGTCAAAATCTACCTCCTATTTTAGCAACAAAAACGTTCCCGCAACTATCAGCACCAAGCCAATCCAACGTGTGGCTGGCACTGTCTCGTGAAATACAAGCACCGCCGCAATCATTCCAAAAACGTAACTGAAACTTATCAACGGATAAGCCACCGAAAATTCGTAATGCTTTAATATATAGAGCCATAGCAACGACGCGCCGCCCATACAAAGTCCACAGTAGAGAAATGGCCAATTGGTCAAATAGTCCTTGATAATCACCCACTTCCACGCAAATTTGGGCGCACGTTGCATAGCGACTTTCAGGAACACCTGCCCCGCCGCAAGCAACGCCGACTGCATCAACGATAATATCAACAACCTCAACATTTTAAATCCTCCGCCGTTAAAACTTCCGCCCGCGCATACACGGAACCATCGATGAAATCCACCCAACCGCAGAGCACCGCGCTATTGGTGGCAAGCATATCGCGGCAAATGTTGCGAATGGCATCATCGTCATCATTTTCAAGAACATAGAAGCCCGATTCACCCTGAAATCCGTGCCTTATGCAGACCTCGCCGCTCAGAATGTTGGGCAACGTATAGACGAAAACCGACGGACTTGGGAAAAAATTTTCGGCGTCCGCAATGGTTTTCTCAAAATTACGGTCTGTCGGCAGCGACGCTTCGCGATTGAAAAAAACGACGCCGGTAGTTTTCGGGTCCAATTCTTTTTTGTGCGCACCTATCGCCAACTCCGCCACCAAAAAGCCCGCCTTGGACAATTCGTCCATTTTGAAGAATTTTGGATAGTTGAAGCCAAGAGTACGATAAACCGCCGTAAGGAAGTTATTGTCAACTATTTGCGATGGCTGAATATTTTTGACACCTTCGGCATCACGGTACTCATTTTTAATCTCGTCGATATAGCAAAAATCACTCATTTTGCACCTCCTTTTTTGAACAATGCAGCGGCGTTGGCACCACCAAAACCCGAAATCAATTTTACAAAATATTCCTTGTCGGTGCTGACGTTTTCGGAGGCGACTGCAATCTTGCGCGACGTGCCAAGTTGCTCATATCCAAGTGTTTTAATCACAGTATTGTCGAAGATAGAATATTTGGAAATGATGGTCTCCAAAACTCCCGCCGCACCGAGCGTATGTCCGAAATAACCTTTGTAAGCGTTGACGGGTGTATTGTTGAGCCTTGCGCGGTCGAGGGCTACGGATTCCATTTCGTCGTTGAAGAATGTCGCCGTGCCGTGGGCGTTAACAAATGCAAGTTGTTCTTTGTCAAAATCTTGCAGAATGTCATTTAAAGCATTGAACGAACCTTCGGCAGTGCGCGACGGACTTGAAATATGGTAGGCATCGTTGCGAATAGAACCATTAATAAAATGTAAGCCACCGACTTCGCAGTCAGTTTTTTGGAGGACGACTGTTGCAGCTGCCTCGCCAAGATTGAGACCGTTGCGGTCGATGTCAAAAGGTCGGCAGGGCTTGGGCGACAACGATTTGAGGCACGTAAAGCCCGACACGACAAATTTTGACAGCACATCAACACCTGTAATCACAGCATATTTAATGCGCCCCGCCTCCAATTCGCGGCTTGCAGTGATTATGGCGTTAAGTCCTGAAATACAAGCATTTGAGATTGTAAGCGGCATCGTATGGTTGCCAAAATGATTGGCAATGAGCCGCGCCGTATTGTGCAAATATAATTTGGGGGAATCGATGATGCCATCGTCCAACAGTCCAACATTGCCCTTAGTGGTTGATAGATAGAATTTTACATCGGGGGACGATGCATCAATCTTGGCATTGCGGATTGCCTTAGAGGTAGAAATCAACGCCAATTTTTCGAGACGGGTATAATTGCCATCCGCACCTACAACAGCACCAAACTCGCTGTCTATCAACGCATCGTCCATCTTGCCGCACGAAAACTTGTCGTCAATGCCAAAGAGCGAGTCATACGTGCGTATGCCCGACGCGCCCGCCTTGACGTTGAGGTAATTGTCCTCGGACGTCGTGCCAAGCGGCGAAATGATGTTGTCCGATATTATTGTTACCATATTATTCTTTTCTAAAAAACTCAAAAAAATTGAACCATTGGCATTGATTCTCAGACACTTGCTGATAGAGCAGATCGACGTACTCCTTAGCCATCGCCTCGGCTCTCGCTTTGGACTGACGGATATTTTCATCGGCATCTATACGCCTGACTATCACTTTGTAACGGTAAGTTGCCTTCCTAAAAACAAACACCGCCAATACCGGCACACGACGTATAGCCGCCACCGAAAATGGCCCTACGGGGAAGTCTGCCACAGCCTGTCCAAACTTGCAGGTGATGCTCTTGGAGCTGCCCAAAAGCCTGTCGGCAGGCATCGAGACTATGCCACCCTCCTGCAACGCCTCGTTGATGACAAAAAGATGCGACATATCGTCAGCCACGGGAACCATCTCGACATTGTTTTGAACCCATTGGGCGTTGCGTTGACGCTGCAAAATCTCGCCCTCGCCGCCAAAAACGAGCGTGTAAATCTTCTTGACGTCCTGCCGCAGCAAGTAGCCGCAGATTTCGTAATTGCCAGTATGCGACCCCACCATCATAAACCCTCCGGGCTGCGTCATAAGGTCGTTGAACAAGTCCATACGGTCTTCCTCCACCTGAAACCTGTCTTTCTGCCCGGCAAACACGGCGAAGCGGTCGAGTATCACCTTGCCAAAATTGATATAGCTGCACCAACACTTCCACAGCGATTTCCAGAAACCATATCCATACACCCACCCGAAATAATGCATCGACGCACGACGCGCCTTGCCCGCAAAAATCAGGTAAAACGGCATCGCGAAATACATCATAGCGTATCCCACTCTGACGTTGCAGTGCCGGAAGATAAAAATCAACGCCCTCTGCCCGAAATTGCCGCCTCCCGTCACACCCTTCCACTTATCGGACGTAGTGTTTGCCATAATTATTCAACGTTTGGTTTGTCAGTGTTTGGTTTCTCTGCGTTTGGTTTTGGCTGCTCTGCATTGGGCTTCGGCTGAGGCTTGCCGTTGTTATTGTTGTTTTTGTTTTTTGGTTTCGGCTGGTTTGGCTGATTCTGCGGCCTCGGTTGCTGATTCGGATTCGGATTCGGCTGCTTAGGCTGCTGCTGATTCGGATTCGGCTGTTTGGGCGCATTGGGCTGATTGCCCTGATTCTGAGGCTTTTTCTTCTTCTTTTTCTTCTTCTTGTCAAAACGGTTGATGGCGTCGTCGCCAACGGCGTTCTTGTAGTCGTTGGAGGTCTCCTCGGGCGCGTATGACGAGTCAGAAGGATTATTTTTGTCGTTAATCAACAATGTGTCAGGCTTCTTGCCCTCTTTGTTCATAGCGATGATTTCCTTCACACGGTCGATGGGCACCACGGTGATATTGACGGACGAATGTGGGTCGTAGCTATACCACATCACGCGCTTGAAGATGTCGGTCTTCTGGTGATATGCCAAGCCGTCCATTGTTTCAAGGGGTTGACGGACATTCGGGAAGTCTTTCTGGGCGTCGATGTAGGCGTCGAGTTCGTAATTGAGACAGCATTTCAATTTGCCACACTGCCCCGCCAACTTCTGCGGGTTGAGCGAGAGTTCCTGCTGACGCGCCGAATTGGTGGTTACAGACACAAAATTGGTAATCCACGTTGCGCAGCACAATTCGCGTCCGCAGGGACCAATGCCGCCAATGCGACCCGCCTCCTGACGTGCGCCAATCTGTTTCATCTCGATGCGGATCTTGAACTCGTCCGCCATTATCTTAATCAATTCGCGGAAGTCAACTCGCTCATCTGCAATATAATAGAATATTGCCTTGGTGCCGTCGCCTTGAAACTCCACGTCGCCAATCTTCATATTCAATCGCAACGATTCTGCAATCTCGCGTGAACGCAGCATCACATTGTCCTCGCGGGCGATGACCTGTTTCCACTTCTCAACGTCCGATTTCTTTGCCTTCCTGTAAATTTTCTTGAACTCCATCTGCGGATTGAGTTTGGCGCGTTTGAGCATCCAATTTACAAGCGGGCCTTTCACGGACACCACTCCAATGTCGTGCCCCGGCGACGCCTCCACCGCCACCATATCGCCGACTTCGAGGTCGAGATTGTTGATATTGCGGTAAAAACCTTTTCTCGTGTTCTTGAACCTCACCTCCACGATGTCGCAGAACGTATTGGGCGCGGGCGGAATGTCGTCGAGCCAATCGCGGATGTCAAGTTTGTTGCAACTGTTGCAGCCCAAGCACGTAGCATTGCCCTCCTGACCAACGTCCTTGGAGGTAATCTGTATGGCGGAACAGCCGCGCTGTATGTTTTGATATTTATCTATTTCTTCCATTTTATATATTGAAAAATCAGGGCAAAGGTAAGAATTTTTTTGGATATTCTGAATCTTTTTAGCAAATTTGCAGACGTAAAGATTAAATTAGAACTAATTGGACTCAAAGAACCTGAATTGGCAATGGCAGTATGAAAAATATAGAGCGACAGGCGACAGACCTGCGCCGCTTGTGGCGGCGGGTCTGTGCCCTCGCTCTATATTTGTTTTCGGCGTTTCGGGTTCGGTTCAGGCTCGAAACGGTTTCGGGAAAAGGTAATTACTTGCTCCGAACCGCGCGAACCGACTGACCGTAGTAGCGGTTGTTCCAATTGTCGGGACCCACGTCGTCAGAGTAGAAGCCGAGGTAGCGCCCGTAGTTCGGGTCGTCCGTATCGAGCGACGACGACCAATAGTAACCGTCGGTTACCTCTTCGTCGAGATTCTTCTCGTCGCGGTAACCGGCGGCGGGAAGGAAGATGTGGGTGGCGTCATCGACGGAATACGATGGAGAATCGCCGCTTTTCTTTTTATATACAACATAACCACTGACACTACTGTTGTAATCAGTCACCCATACCCAATGGCAATTGGATTTCAACGCGGCGAAGTCTGATTGTGTGGGCATCTTCCATTTGGGATTAGTGACTGTGGCAGCGTCGTCGGCGGGTTCGAGGGTGGTTTTGCCGTCAGATGGATTGTACTTTTTTGGCACATCTTCTTCGCTACCGTCGCCGTAGCTGTATGAATCCCAAGAATAATCGGACTTTGGCTCTACTTCGCCCCAAGCGTAGTAGTTGCCGTAATCATAGACGTTGGTCGCACCGAGGTTCTTGTCTGCCCAAAGGATGCCTTCGATGCCGAGGTCAACGAAGCCAGAGCGGTCGATTGTGGATATGTGTCCGGCTGTTGCTGTTTTGGGATCAAGGAAGTTAGTGGAGATTGTAGTGCCGCCCGCAACGGCAATCCACACTTGACCGGCGGAGTTCAAGGCGTAGTTGCTTTTTACATCGTCGACGGTAACTTCAAGCACGTGCTGCAAGGGCGACATCTGTATCGCAACATAGGCGTTCTGATCATAGAGTTGGATTGGGTCGGTGGTGTTCGACTTGAAATCCGCTTTGTACGTGTGAGAACACGACGTCATCAAATTTGCAAGGGATTCGTTGCTCGATGTTGGGAGTTCTGTGCCAGTTACAGTAAACTCGCCCACCAAATCGATGCCTGTGTTGGTAAAGTCATCAACCTTGTCTGCATCTACGGTGATGTCGCCGTAGAATACAAATTTGGAGTCATCATATTTCAAGTTGAGGGTGCTCTCTGTTACGCCGCTGCCGACTTCTTTGCCGTTTACGGTGAGTTTGATTGCGCCCGACGCGCCTTCTACGTCGGTACTTGCATCGAAGCTGCGCGACACTTTGTTCCAAATCTCCTTGTCTTCACCGTCCCTTGCCACTGCGTAGGTGATTTTGGAAAGGCTCTCGCCGCCGTCCACCTTCACGGAGAACGGAATCTTCACAGTCTTGTCCTGCTCGGCGGGCTGTTCGGGGTTCAGGCTGTTTGCGTCGGTTGTCTGTGGCGTGTCAACATTGTTGATATTGCCGTCGTCGTCCTTGCTGCAAGACGTTGCAAGAAGGACTGCCGCCACTACGGGCAGAATTCTGAGAAATGTCTTTTTCATTGCTGTGTCCTCCTTCTTTTTACCAATCTTCTTCGCTGTCGTCGCCAAATCCGGCACCGAAACTTCTGTTTACTGCACTCGCACTGAGCAATCTCGGCTGAGCGTCGAGATTGAACACCTCAATCTCCGGGCTGACGTATTTCTTTCTCTTGGTCGCTACGTCATTTGCGACATTTCCTTCAAAATTTTCTGTCATTTTTCATTGAAAATTTTAATTGTTAAACAAAAATGTGATTTATGATTTGCGATTGGATGCGGTTGTAGAGACGCAAAATTTTGCGTCTCTACATCGTTTGCGTGCGGCAAAGATGCAAAAATCCCTTGCAGAAAAGGCTCTGAAATGCCTTTCCTGCAAGGGATGCATACAATTGAGGGTATGTGGCACGACACGTCAGACGCCGTAAAATGTGCCTTAAAAAGGTGTTTAAGCGGCGAACCTGTGGTGTGTGTGGCAAGTATCGTGCCATAGTGTTGATGTTCAATTAGTTGAGGTTGTTGATTTCAGATTCGGTGAGACTGGTGTACCGCATTATTTTGTCAATAGATTCGCCGTCGGCTTTCATCATACGAGCCATCTCAATGGCTTTTTGTTTTTCGCCTTCGGCACGACCTTTCGCGCGACCTTCCGCCAAACTCACTTCCCTTACAGTCTTGTCGCGGTCGTTGCGCAGAAACTCCATACCCCAAAAGCCGTCGTAATAACCGCGCTCCTCGTCCGTAAGATTGCGGCACAAGTCCAACGCCTCCTTGACTTCTGCGTTTGACATCAGTTCGTCGGTGACTGTCTCCTTGCCCGTCTTGGCGTTGATGGACGTGAGGAACTCCTGCCACAATTTCAGCATCTTTCTTTGGGCGTAATCTTCGGGCTTGAATTTAGGCAACTCAATGCAGAGAATTTCGATTCCTTCTATTACTCGTTTTGGGTTGCCAATCTCCGACATATTGAAACGGTGGTAGTTGTTGGCTGTATCGTTGTCATATATGTCGTTGAGGATGTTGACGGAAAACACCCTCTTGACCTTGTAATGCTCCTCGCCTTTGTTGTAAAGCGTTGCATAGACCTTGGCACAGTTGTAGAGTACACGGCGCAAAAAGTCCGACGACCAATACATCTGCATCTCCACGATGAAATAATCACCGTAAGAATCCTGACAACGGACGTCCACCGCGCTACTGCGCTTGCCGCCCATTATGGGAAGTATCTCGGATGGCAGGTACTCCAAATCCTTGATCCGTTTCTTGCCGTCCAACTGTAAGACTGCATTCAACAGACTGATTGCCAAGTTCTTATGTTCACCGAACACTTTTTTGAAAACAACGTCGGTCTTTGGGTCGTAGTATTGCATAGTTGATGGTCTTTGGTTATGTGTGAGCAAGGGCAAAGTTAGGGATTTTTCGGTGATGGGCGGATTAAGTTTGTGTTATTTTTTTCGCCTCTGAGGGGGCGAAACCTCAACCATCACAACGTCAAATCCAAGTCGAGGTCGTCGTCGGCGTTTTGGGCGGGCGGCGGCGCGGTTGGAGTTGGCGGAGTGGTGTTAACGGGCGGTGCAACGGGCTGAGGTGCAGAGGTTTGTGCCGCAGGTGCAGGCGCACTGCAACCGTCGGCGGGTACTGCGCAGATGTCGTGATATACACGTTGCGCTTGCCATCCACCATCACCAAGAAAACGGTCGCTGTAACTCTCGCCACGCGCCAAGCAATACATGCCAATGCGCGTACCATTGGAAATAAACGCCACGCCCGATTTGCGCGACTTACTGATTTTCAAGCCGTTGGTCTTGTTGATAACGGGGCGCAGAGCCTCCAAATCAAGCACAAACGGCGTTTCGCCATCGCAGCCGTCCATTCGCACATAGACGATGTACATCCTCGGCGTACCCGCCATGAGGAAGTTGATAAATGCGCTGCCTATCGTAAAAACGGCTTCGCCACCGTTGGGATTTTGGACGCTAACGTGCAATCCCACAGCATCTTGCCGCCAATTCAATGTGTTCATAATAATTAATGTTTGTATTGGTTGACAAATGTATTAAAATATTTTTGGAAAAAAGAAAAATTTTTTGTAAAAAAAAAGGAAAGCAAGAAAAAAATTTCTCACTTTCCTTATTCAATTCCAATGCTAAAAACCGTCTTACGCGAATTTGGTTTTTACAGCCTCTGCGGTGAGCGGACCGAACGCGCCGTCAGCCTTAACACCTACGTAGTTCTGAAGTGCCTTGATGGTGTTGGTGCCAAACTTGCCGTCTGCTGCAAGACCTGCGCTGTTCTCGTCGTTCAAGAACTCCTGGAGTTTCTTGATGGTCTCTGAACCAATCATGCCGTCAGCCTTCGCGCCGACCTTGGTCTGGATAGCCTTAATAGTGGCGTTATCCAACTTGAAAAGGTAATTTTCTTCCATTGTTTTTGAATGTTTAATTGTTTAATGTATTTGTTGTTATCGTAAAAGATACGACACCGTTGCATATTTGAGCAAATATCGTACCATTTTTACTGCATGTTTAAGTATTCAGTCTTTCAAAATTTCCTCTACTTGTTGCATATCAACATTAAGAATTTTGGCGATTTGCTCCAAGGTGTTGTTCGCAGAAAGTGCCTTGATGGCGGCGGCAAGTTGCTTCCCCATCTCGCTTACCTTACCTTGCAACTCCCGGGTTCGGCGTTCCATCTTCATCTGGTTGTCCCAAGCGTATTGCTCCAAATCGAGATTGCCGCGCAACTGCTTGTCGGAGGAGGCTTTTTGGAGGACGCGCATAATAGTGCGGTAATCTTCCGAATCGTCGTAATATTCGTCCAATTCTATTATCTTACTATTAGGCGCAGTGTCGCTGAATATGGTAAGCAACTTGTCCAAATGCGTCTTGACATTTTTCTTGGTCAACGGGGCAATCACAAACGTAACGGTATGCGTAAGACCGTTGATATAGTCGTTGTTAGCGGGGATTTGGATGATGTTGCCGTCCTGATCTTTGAAGATATTTTCGCCGTGCATCACGGATTCGCTGAGTCCGTCGCCAAGTTCGTGTCCCAAGATGTAGATGGAATGTATCGGCAGGGGATGCTCCATTAAGCGAAAACGCATGATCTCACCATCCTCCAATGCTTTTTGCACTTCGATATGTACAAGTTGAAGGATTTAGACAGGCAAAGCACAAACGAAAAAGATGACCGGTGCAAAATGTTTTTTGATATCCACAAAAAAAATGTATATTTGTGGCACAAAAAAATAATAAAACACAAAACCATGAAAAAAATTCTCAACCTCATTCTGCTGCTGCTCTTTCTGACGATGGCGGCGGCCTGCAACAAGTCGGACGACGACGAACCAATCAACACCACGCCTGACAATACAACCACAGAACCTGAAAACAACACCACCAATCCCGAAAAAAATGAACACAAAAAAGTTGGCCTCGTGCTTAGTGGCGGCGGTGCAAAGGGCGCGGCTGAAATTGGTGCATTGAAGGTGATCGAAAAACAAGGCTTCAAAATCGAATATATCGCCGGCACAAGCATCGGCGCGATTGTTGGGGCGATGTACGCCGCTGGATATACTGTGGACGAGTTAGAACAGTTTTTCCTCACCCTCAACCCTGACGATGCCAAAAAAAGCACGGAAATCCATAAAATACTCAGCAACATGCTGCAAAACAAGGGCGTTAGCACATTTGCCGACCTCAAAATCCCCTTCCGCTGCGTGGCGGCAGACGTGAACACGCTCTCCGAAGTGGAACTCAAAGAAGGCTCTCTGCTCAACGCAGTGATGGCGTCGGCGGCTATTCCTGTAATGTACGACAACGTGCAGATAGGCGACCAAATCCTTGTGGACGGCGGCATCTACAACAATATGCCCGTGGACGTTGCCATAAAAATGGGCGCGGAATATATCATTGCCATCGACCTGAGCCAAGAAAACGAATCGTTGGTGCCGCCTGCGTATGCGGGCATAGTGGAAAGCGTCCTAAATTCGCCCGAACTGGCAAAAACATTCCTCGGCGACGCTACGGACATCGTTATAGACTATTTCACCAACCGCCCAGACCAGGCAAAATACCAAGAAAACATCAAGAAAGCCGACATTCTAATCCATCCCTTACTCCAATTTGGCGCAATGGATTTTGGCGCAGACAACTGCCAGCAAATGATAGAAATCGGCGAAAAAACGGCAAAAGAAGTGGAGTGGAACTCGGAAAGTTAACCTCCTAAAACAAACCACGGCTTAGGTCTTCATCTTCTTTTTCTTTGCCGCTGGAAACAGCACATTATTCAATATCAGCCTGTAACCCGGACTGTTGGGATGGAGGTCGAGGTCGGTGGGCGGGTCGCCTACAAAATGCTGATAGTCGGCGGGGTCGTGTCCGCCATACCACGTCCACGTGCCTTTGCCGTATTCGCCGTGGATGTAGCGAGCCTCGTTTGCAGATTTGTTTTCGCCCATGATAAGGACGCTCGGCTTCAAAACTTCTTTGCGGTACGACGTGGTCTGCCCCATAAAAGCGTCGATAACAGCCTCGTGATTTTGACAGAGCATCGTAGGCACTGGATCCCATTTGGCGGAAAAATCAAACAATGTAAAAACGTCGTCTTCTTTCCTGACCTTGCGCGTGTTGGTGGCATCGATGTCGGCGTATTCATAGACGTTGGGGTTGAGTTCCAACGTAAAATTCTGAAAAGCAAACGTCTTGCTAAAATCCAACTTCTTCTGACAATCGGGGTCTATTGGATCGCCGTCAAACATCGGCTGACAAATATCAACACCCTCGGCGGCAAGTGCTATGTCGTAACTATCTGTTGCCGAACACATTGCAAACATAAATCCACCGTTGCCAACAAATTCCTTCATGGTCTTGGCGACGGCAAGTTTTAGTTGCGACACCTTGGCAAACCCCATCTTCTGCGCCAAAGCGTTAAACTCTGCCACTTGGTTGCGATACCACGGCGCGTTTTTGTACGCGGAATAGAATTTGCCAAACTGCCCCGTAAAATCCTCGTGATGCACGTGCAGCCAATCGTATTTGGAGAGTTCGCCGGTGAGAATTTCCTCGTCATAGACCACCGTATAATCAATCTCGGCGTATGTCAATACGAGCATCACGGCATCGTCCCACGGCTTGTAAGTCTTGGGCGCATAGACAGCAATTTTTGGGGCTTTTTCGAGTTTCACCTGCTCCATGTTGATATCGTTGCGGGCAATTTCGGCAAGGATATTATTGGCGGCGGCATCGGCTATCTGCT
>JAEEGK010013122.1_pt1 | contig 18715 bp, 12 predicted proteins | sample 8958771 | NCBI WGS metagenome assembly JAEEGK01 (sample SAMN16246547, study PRJNA631951) | gut metagenome | biome: gut microbiome; feature: rumen; material: SC-attached | host: Bos | place: Iran: Karaj | collected 2018-10
ATTTTTTCACATATTCGAGAGTCCAGCCGGCCACTGTGCCGTAGAACGAGAAAATCATCACGGCAGCAAAAATCCCCATCAGTCCCACGAGCCACCAACCGCCTTTTGGCGACAGGCGCTTGAAAGTTCCGTAGGCATTGCAACCAGCCTTGCGACCTATTGCGAATTCGGAAAGCATCACGGGCACACCTATTAGAAATACAAATATCAAATATACTATAAGGAATGCGCCGCCGCCGTTTTCGCCTGCTATGTATGGAAAACGCCAGATGTTGCCAAGTCCTACAGCCGAACCAGCTGCCACAGCAACCACGCCTAATTTTCCAGAGAAACTGCCTCTATTTTCTTTCATCGTCGTGAATTTTCGTAAACAAAAGGAAAACAAAAATAAGTCGTTTTTTTTTGTTGCGCAACAATAGTTGGATTTTTTTAATTGGAATGTGACACTATGTATGTATTACAACCGCATTGTCCGCAACATTATTATTCATTCGGATTTGCAACCTTCAGCTCGTTGCTTAAGCAGCAACCTTTAGCTCGTTGTCACTAAGACAACAATCCGAATGTCACGAGTATAAGGATTTTTAATCCGCATTACAAATGCTAATATTCAAACGTGTCGGATTACAACCTTTAGCTCACTGCCTATGGCAGTAAATCCGACACAACAAATAAAAAAGAACCGCCCTCCAAACAGCAGTACAATTCCGCGGAGGTTGGAAGGCAATTCAAGTATCCACAAAATTAAACTAAAACTCCACTCTTCTGTAAAAAAAAATATTTTTGATCTAACTTTTTCTATATCAGAAAATAATATTACTTTTGCACAAATCTAAAGTTGAACTTTATTTTTGTACATAATCCTATCAATCCTTCAATAAGCCTTGCATATTCCTCTCCCAACGGCAAATCGTAATTTGCTTGCAGGGATCGACATTTCAGACTAATTAAATCCATCCTTCAAAAAAATATTTTCCATACTATATCATTTTTTGAAAAAAAATATTACTTTTGCGGTCGCTTGACAAATTGCAGAGAATTGTAAAAATTTAAATAACAACTTAAAACTAAACAAAATGCAGAAGAAAGGTAACAAATACGGTGTACACCGCGTATTAGAGCCGAAGGGCGTATTGCCACAGCCGGCAAACAAGCTTGACAACAATATGGACGAAATCTATGACAACGAAATCCTTATTGATGTTCAGACATTAAACATCGACTCCGCTTCGTTCACCGACATTCACAACTACGCTAAGCAGCAGGCAGGCGAAGGTGCAAGCCAGGAAAAAATCATGGAAGAAATAAAGAAGGAAATGTTCCTCAATGTTGAATTGCAGGGTAAGCACCGTAACCGTCGTACTGGTTCGGGCGGTATGCTCCTCGGCCGCGTTGAAAAGATTGGCGACGCATTGAAGGGCAAGATCGACCTGAAGGAAGGCGACAAGATTGCTACTTTGGTTTCTTTGTCACTTACTCCTCTCCGCATCGACGAAATCCTCGAAATCCGTCCAGATGTTGACCAAGTTGACATCAAGGGTAAGGCTATCCTCTTCGAAAGCGGTATCTACGCTAAGATTCCGAACGACATGCCCGAAAAGCTCGCTTTGAGCGCATTGGACGTTGCTGGTGCTCCAGCTCAGACTGCAAAGCTCTGCCAGTACGGACAGAATGTTGTTATCCTCGGTGCAGGTGGAAAGAGCGGTATGCTCTGCTGCTACGAAGCTAAGAAGCGCGTTGGTGTAACTGGTAAGGTTATCGGTCTTGCTAACAGCCCGAAGTCAACACAGAGAATCAAGGACTTGGGATTCTGCGATGTTGTTGAAAGCGTTGCTGGAAAGACTCCAGTTGAAATTTACGAACTCGTTGAAAAGCTTACAAACGGCAAGATGGCTGATGTAACTATCAACTGCGTAAACGTTCCGGATCAGGAAATGACATCTGTTCTCTGCACAAAGGACGATGGTATCGTTTACTTCTTCTCAATGGCAACCAGCTTCACAAAGGCTGCTCTCGGTGCTGAAGGTATCGGTGCTGATGTTAACATGATCGTTGGTAACGGTTACACAAAGGGACACGCTGATTTCACTCTCCAGGAACTCCGCGAAAGCCCAGAATTGAGAAAGATTTTCGAAGAATTGTACGCATAACAAATTGTACATCAAATAAAAAGCCCGCAAATGCGGGCTTTTTTGTTAATATAACGTCTTAATTCTACAATCCACCGTCAGCAATCCATATATGTTTATCATTGTCGTTTCTCACAGCGATATGCCTATCCACGTTCTTGCCATTGGGATATGTAAGCGTGTAAAAGACGTATGTTCCTGCATAACTCTTGTCGCGGCGTTCCTGGAAATTTGTAGCCTTGCAACCTTTCATCTGCTTTGTCAAATCTGCCATGTTATTCTTGTAATAGATCAAAGCCTCGCTGGCATTGCCGGCATCGCCACTGATTATTGCTTGAATTATACGTTGCGCGGCTTGCGCTGCAGTCTCGTTTTGCAGTTGACGGAGCCTATTTTCTGTCATTTCCACCATTTGTTCTGCGCAATCAACCCATTGAGCATCTGGAACTTGCACAAGACTAGCGCGACTCATCATAATATTGTACTGTATATTGTCGATGTACAACAAAAGAGTCTTCTTACCTTTGTCGACAAGCCAGAGCTTAACAAAACGCAACAATCCGTCGTTCTTTGAGAAAACATTCTCTACTTCCACTTCGCAATCGCCCATCTGGCCAGTTTTAAGCAATTGCTGCAGGTCGGTGTTTTTATCCGTTCCCTTGAACGTTACTGTAATCGTAGAATCGGTTTCTGTGCGTATCACCTCGTTTTTCTCTGAGAAATAGATTGCCGAAATCTGCATTGATAGTAATCGTTCAGGATAAAGCAGGTTGACAAAATTTTCGAGGAAATTGACAGAACGAGAACCTTTTACATATAGGTCGTCAGGAATCCACATAAATTGTGAAGCTCCATCGCACACAATGCTGCGTCCGCCCTGCTTTTCCACACGATAAAAAACGCTATCGTTTTGTCGCATCAGTGCAATATCTATCCCCAAGAAGTCGGCTTCGGGATCGAAATAAGCAAAGTTCTCGTTTGGCAAAGTGCGAGCGAAGACTGTCATCTTGAAACTGCCAACATTCTGCACGCTGCGGATTCCCTGTTCAAGGTAAACGACACGCGTGTCGGCGGCCACTGTTGGTGTCGAGAAGAAATGGTTCCACCCTATTACAACGCCGAGCAAGAATATTGCAGCGGCTGCAACAGGACGCCAAATGAAATGGCGCTTGACAGTAGTTTTTTGTTTTGTGGCTGCTGGTTGCGGTTGCAGAGCCTTGAAAGTCTCTGACAATTCCTCGTAATAGGTTCTACATTCGGCACATTCAGCCATGTGCTGGTTACATTCAGCCTTTGTTTGCATATCGATGGTGGTATCGAAAAGATCAGCCACCTTGTTTTTAAATTCATCGCAATTCATAATAATTTTTCTTTTGGAGTTAATTAATTAGTTTGTTTTCATCGCTTTACGAATTTTCTCGAGACCATAAAGGAATCGTGATTTCACCGTTGGCAACGGCACCGATAAAATATCGGCCACTTCGGCGAAACTATTGTCGCCATAAATTCTGAGTCGAATGACCTCAGCTTGTTCTTCCGGAATCTCGTCAAGCAGCTTGACGATGCGTTTTAAGTCGTCCTCGTTGCTTTCCGATTGAATGTCGGCCATATCAAAGCGAGGGTCCAAAGGAATAGTTTCGAGTCGTTTCGACTGAGAAAGCCTTGTTGTGCAGACATTTGAAAGAGTACGGAAAATGTAGTTTCTCAGGTTTTTCACATCTTTGCCTTCATCGGTTGTGAATTTGTCACAAAGCTTGTGACAAGTTTCCTGCAGAGCATCCTTCGCATCATCAGTGTCGCCAAGCCGATAACAGGCATACCTCATAAAATGAGGCTGTTCACATCGTAGCAGTTCCACAAATTCATTCATTGTTGTGTTGTTTTCTCTGTTCATCTTTTTTTAGTTTAAAATTTTAGATGCATCTACAATAAAGACTCTGAAATGCAAAAAAAGATTTATTGAAAACAAAAAAAATTGTAACGCTACCCCATACAGCATTACAACTATCAAAGAAAACTTTCTATTTCCCAAATATTTTCGCAGTCCACATATCTTCTCAAACTTCGATCTTTTTTTTTACTCCTTAATCAAATCATCGACTACAATATCATTTTGTACCAAACCCGAATATTCATTCTGCTTCAATCCTTTGTTAGTTATCATAGTTAGATACAGCGACTTGCCAGTCTTAGTCTTCTTGCGGAAAATTTCGCGTCTCTCCTCAAGCCATTCTGCATAGTCGGCAGTAATTTCATATTTCGACATCGAAAATTTAATCTCACATAAGTTTATTGTATCATCTCTACGGTCAATAACAAGGTCAATTTGCGCACCTTCGCCTTCATCGCGGCAAATCCAAGAACAAACATTCGTCTGAATTCCCGAAATGCCAAGCACTTTCTTAATCTGCGCTATATGCATAAGGCATAACTGCTCAAACGCATATCCACACCACGCACGCCGAGAAGGACTGTCAACCATATTGCTCCAGAGATTTTCATCGTGACCATCGTAGTTTGCAACAAAATGCAGATAAAAAAGAGAAAACATATCGTTCAACTGATACATAGCATCACGCTCCTTCTTTTCGAATGCCAAATATTTCGAAACAAAGTCGCATCGGCATAAATCCTCAAGAACTCTTGTCAGACTTCCGCCTTCAGAAAGTTTCAATGCATCTATTATCTCCTTGCGCGTCATACCTTTACGCTTGGTAGCGAGCAGTTCTACAACACGCTTATAGGCTTGTGAATCATCGAATAACGAACGGAACAAAAAGTTGTATTCATCACGAAGTTCAGCGTCTTTTGCAAAGAACAAATTGTCAATATTCTGAGCCAAACTGAGATTTTTCTGCAAGAGATTTAAATAATAAGGTATGCCACCAAGCACCATATAGCATTCGGCAATCTGCGAACTATTGAAAACAAATCCGCGACTTTTCAGCATCTCGGCGGTCTCTGCCAATGTAAAGGGCTGTAACTTAATCTTATGTGTTAAACGATTGTGCAAACCACCTTTGCTTCCTATAAGTTTGCTCATCATCCAGGTTGTTGCCGAACCACATACTATAAACATAATATTATCACGCTCAGATGCCCAACTATTCCAGAAAAGTTCCAATGCTTTTGTAAAACGAGATTTCTTCGTATCAAACCAAGGCAGTTCGTCAATAAAAATAACTATCCTTTTTTTCTTCAATCCCGACAAATATTTCTTCAGTTGCTCAAAAGCATCAAACCAATTGTCAACTACAGGGAAAAAACTTTTTGAATATTGGCATAACTGCCTATTGAAATGAGCTAATTGTTCTTCGGGTGCGCCATTGTAAATTCCTGTCGCATAAAAATCCAACCGGTTCTTAAAATATTGCTTTATCAAGAAAGTCTTCCCTACTCTTCTTCGTCCGTAAACTGCAACAAATTCAGGCTTTTGCGACTCGTATATCTGCCGAAACTTCTCGGTTTCCCTATGTCTACCAAGTATTACTTCTTCCATCTTTAATTATTATATCCAGTCCGCAAAGGTATAAAATTAAACACTTACGGACAAGATATTTTTATTATTTCTTGTCCGTATCTCAAAAAAATCAGTACTTACGGACGAGATATTCTTATTATATCCAGTCCGCAACTATCAAAAATTAACACTTAAGGACGAGATATTTTTATTATATTCAGTCCGTAACTATCAAAAACAGACACTTACGGACAAGATATTTTTTAACCTTGTTACAAATTCTTTCTGATAACTATTTCCCCAATACCTTCGCTATCCACATATTTTTTTCAAGCATTGGATAAGGCTCGTTCTTTGCACCAAAGCCCTCATAGAAATTCCGTATGCTTTCGATTGCCGAGCCTTCGAAATCGATAAGAAGCGACGAATTTGCATTACGCTCAATTATATCGTTCAGCAAAAATGTCATCGATTGGCACTGCTTTCCCTGCTCGCTCGACACTGGCGACAGATAATACAACCGTCCGCCCCACCTTATAAAAAATACTGCAGCAAGAACATTATCCTGCACATCGCGGACAGACACCAACTCGGCACAGCCTGCCGAAATGGCATTGTCTATAAGCCTTGTCAAAACCGGAATCTGCACTTTTCCCATCCACTGTCCTGCATTTTCGCAGAGAAACGACAGATACTCGTCCTTTGAAATTGTGGCAACCCTTTGCACAAAAGTCTTTGCCTTTTTCACATTACGACGGCACTGCAACGAAAAGCCACCATTCAAAATCTCGTAGTCGGCACTCAAATCCAGCACATAATTTGGACGAAGCTTTTTCTCATTGCAAACATCTGCATTTCCGCTATTGAAGCAAAGACGATACAGGAAAGGCAACTTTCCAACAAGTTCGCGAGCCTGAAGTTTCGAGAGCCACGACTTCGAAAAAACTCCCAACTGCTGACAGAACTGCGGCTGCAATGCATACACAAGCCCAAACTTCCGTTTCAGTGGCACAGGCATCACAACATCGTAGTCGTCAACCACATACGCCGACCAATCGGGAAAAACCGCATCCAAGTACCACGACATTGCATACACTTTGCCTTGCATCGACTTTTCAATGCATTCGTCGTACTTGACAAAATCAATTTCGCTATGTGAGAGCAATCTTATCATCTTCAAACTACGGTGCGAAGATACAAATAATTTATTATTAAGCAATTCTAATTATTAAAATCGTGATACACAAAACAAAAAAAATTGTTCTTTAAATTTTTTTCTTTTTCTTTGTAACATTTCGTACTGCATGTACGTCATAAGAGGGAACAATGACACGAGAAGACTACAATATTATGGTTAACAAGTACGCGGACAACGTCTATCGCTTTGTGCTGTCGAACATTAAGGACAGCGACCTCGCACAAGACATAGTGCAGGACAGCTTTGCAAAGCTATGGACAAACCGCGATGAAGTTGACAATGCAAAGTCTTTTCTATTCAAAGTTGCATACAACAGGATGATAGACGTAACTAGACACGAGAAATTCAGCACGACAGAAGATGCTATTGGAACCGGCTACGAACCAGGAGAATACGATAGCAATTCCGAACTGAAGGAAATTCTGGAAAATGCACTTGCAAAACTTCCGGAACAACAGCGTCAGCTCATCCTGCTCCGAGACTACGAAGGTTACTCCTACAACGAAATTGGAGAAATCACAGGTCTCAACGAAACACAAGTGAAAGTTTACATTTTCCGCGCAAGGAAAGTACTAAAGGACTATATAGTAAAAATGGAGAACGCGCTATGACAAGGATAGATCGAAACAATATTGAAGAATTGTGGCAGAGGTTCCTCGATTGCCAGCTCTCCGAAACGGAAGAAGCAGAACTTATGGCATACCTCGAGAGCAATCCTGATGTTATGGCAATGCTCGAAGCCAGCGACGCTGAAGATGTAAAATTTGAAAAAAAGGAATTGCTTTCGGTCGAAAGCATCACCGAAAGACTTCTCATCGAAAAGGTTGAAGGAGTAATCTCGGAAGAAGACGAAAGGTACATTGACACCAAAATAAAAACCAATCAGAATGTAAATAAATCGTACGAAGCATACAAGCTTACAATCCAAAAGCCTGACATGACCGTACATTACCCCGACAAGGACAGACTGAAGAAACGCGGAATAGTCATCTGGCTACGACCTGTTTCCATAGCAGCATCAATAGTACTAATTGCCGCATGCGGAATAATCCTATACAATGCCTTTGGAAACGGAGAAAACGCAAACACCTATCCCGAGCATAACAACATTCCGCAAAACATTGGCAATAAAACAATTGCGGATGCTCAGACCGACAATATGACAGAAGAAATTGTCGTAGGCAACACCAACAATTCAGAACCCAGCTTAAAGGAAGAACAGTATTTCCAAAGAAAAGCCAAGGCCCATAAAAACAACAACGCACCGACCGAAACTTTGGCATTCAACACCGACACCATCGTCGAACCGTCGTTGTATGACATTCAGGACATTGCCGAAACAGAACTCGACAACGTTGCAACAGAAGATGCTTCACCAGTTACCGAGGAGAAAAATTACATCGCAGAACAAAATACCGAGAATACAGATTCTATCGAAAATATAGAACCAGAGAACCATGCCTCGGATGAAGACTTGTTCGCATACCAGTCACAAGACAATGGAGTTACAATAATTAAAGAAAGTAGATTCCGTACATTTCTGCGCCGCAGCGCAAACAAAATTCGTTCAGCATTCATGAACAGCGAACCCGCTAATATGATAAGGGATATCGGAGATGAAATATGTTTGACAATAGCTAATAACAAAAAATAATTATAGTTATGAGATACTTTTTTTTAATAGGATTTGCACTTATGGTAGCCATACATGCAAATGAGATTACTAGGACAGAAGAAACATCTGTAAGCACCTGCTCTTTATCAAACGGCAGAATAAAAGGAAAAGGGAAGGTAATAACAGAGACCCGCAAACTTGAAAGTTTCGAAAAAATATGCAATGCGGGTATTTTCAATATCAAGATTGTACAGAGCGACGAATCCAAGGTTGTTGTCACCGTCCACGAAAACATAATGCCATATGTTGCAACCGAAGTAAAAGACGGAATGCTATCGATATATTTTGACACCGACAGCAGCATCGACGAAGACAAGCACGACGTTGTTGTATATACGCCAAATTGCAACATCATTGCCAACGAAACCATAGGCTCAATATCGTGCGACAAGATAACTGCCAGTTCGCTTACTATCCGCAATATTGGCATTGGCAAGGTAAAACTTGCAAATGTCTCGGCTGACCAGATCGATATTACTAATGAAGGCATTGGCTTGACTGTAATACAAAACATTAAGGCCGACATAGTCACTGTGAAAAACGATGGCATCGGATCCATAGAGTTGTCGGGTACTGCCAACGAAGCATACTACGGCAACGAAGGCATTGGCAAAATCAAGGCTTCGAAACTGACAGCGACTAAAATAGAAGCCTCAAATGAAGGTCTTGGTAAAATTAACGCTAGGAACAAATAATGAAATCTACTAACAAATAAAACACGAAAAAATGAAAAAATTAATCATTGTAACATTGGCATGTTTGGCTAGCATTATCACGGTAGCACAAGACAGCAACGTAGCAATAGCCAACAAAACGGAATACACAACAGAGGAATTCCACAGAGTAGTCAACAAAAGTGTTGCCACTGTATTAGTAAATACAGGCGACAAGTATTCTATCAGATTCATTTGCGACGACAAGACGCTAAATCAAATCGGGTATTCGATAAGCAACGGCACCCTCGAAATCTTCACGGAAGAAAATTCGTCATATTCGAACAACAATTTCTGCAAGATCGAGGTAACCACAACTTCGCTGAACGAATTTATAAACGAAAGCGTTGGCAAGGCTCAGGTTTACACATCAGAAAATCCCGTAAAGATTGGCAACCTGGGTTCAGGAAACTGCGAGGTAACAGCTGATTGTCCGTCGGTTTCGATCGACAACAGCGGCATTGGTGCAATTAAAATTTCCGGTTCATCAAAAAACACTCGCATAACCAATTCAGGAACAGGCAACATCAATGCGAAGAATCTTATATCAAACAACGCTTCGGTCGACAACAGCGGCATTGGAAATATAGAAGTCTTTGCCGACTCGACAATATCTGTCAACAACGATGGAATCGGAAAGGTTACAGTATACGGATCGCCTAAGACTCAGAATATTGGCTCGGGTAGCATCAGCTTAAAGAAACTTCTTTCAAAAGCATCGGAAGACGACAGCGACGCAGGATTCGAAATCTACGGAAAATCGGCAACTTCCACCGATGACGATGGAGGCGGAATGGTTGTTATTCATAAATCTTCTGACAATAAAGTTACAAATAGCGAAACTGAATCTAACAGTCAACAAACTAACAGCAGCGCACCTACTAAAAAAAATAAGCCCAAAGACATCTTATACATAGGGGCAAAATGGGGCTTCAACAACTACCTCGAAAACGGCAAGTTCGCTCAAGGTATGTACAAAGTAAAACCTTGGGGATCATGGGAAGCTGGAATAAGCATCGGCAACGTAATCCGTTTCGGCAAATGGTTCCGCCTGCCATTCGAAATTTCGTTCACCTGGTTCAACTTCAAGTTCAGCGAACCTTCAGTACGATACGCAACCGACTCGCTGCACCAGCCCTACCTCTACTACGACACCAATACCGACCTCTCCTACATGAAAAGCAAGCTGTCGGCACCATACGTCAACTTCGAACTCTGCCCCACCTTTGTCATCATACCAAAACACCTTAGCATCGGCGTAGGCGGATATGTCGGATACAACATCGGTGGTCGCAACAAATACAAATACATCGAAAACGGAGGAAAAAACAAGGACCACATCAAGGCCAGCTGCTTCGAAGCATTCCGCTACGGAGTGAAGGCAGAAATCAACCTAAGGTATATCTCATTCTACGCAACCTACGACTTATCGAAAGTTTACAGCAACCTAACTGCAGACAACAAGGTATTAAAAGTAAATCCTATATGCTTCGGAATAAAGCTCCCATTAATAGGCTTACGTCGATAACAAAAACATAAACTTACTACGAAAAAAGTCCCTGTCTCCCCGACAAGGACTTTTTTTCAAACTGATATTTCGTTGGAATAAAATTTGGATTTCAAATCAAATCATAGAACCATTGAATCTCCGCAAGGCATTTCGATGCAACAGAAACTTTTCAAAACAGAAATCGTAAATCACAAATAATCCTTATTTTTGCAAAAAATTTAATTCAAAAGAAATGAGAAACTTTGTTATAGCAGCATTGGTTATGTGCGTGGCACTTAGCTCGTGCAAGAAAATAGAGGGTGATGGCAACGTCGTTACAGAGACCTATAATATAAACGAATACTTTCAAGAAATAAGAAATGAAACGCCATTTGACGTAACAGTTATATTTTCAAACGAAAACAAGGTTGTCATAACTGGTGAATCGAACATTGTGCAAAAGTTAACGGTATATACCAAGCGTAAAAGGTTGATAATTGCAAAAGACAAGAACAAATATCGCCTGCGCAACACATTGCCAGTGACTATTACCGTTTACATGAAACGAATGGACTACATGTATTTTACCAACAATGCATCTGGCGACCTCTCGGTAGAATCTCCATTGTCTAAGAAAGTAGAATTCGAAAATACTGGCTCTGGCGACCTCTATGTTTTCAATTGCGAACACGAAGCTGTAGAAATCTCAAATAGCGGTTCGGGCGATGTAGTTGTCGATGGCATAGCTAGCGAAGTAAAGATAACTTGCAATGGTACGGGCGATGTCGATTGTTACAACCTCACATCACAATACGTTGAAATACACAGCACCGGTTCAGGCCGTGTTGAAGCATACGCAACCGACGAGGCCGACGTATGGCAATCTGGCTCCGGCGAAGTATATGTGTATGGGACAGAACGCGTAAGATACCACTACGCAGAGTACGACGACGATTAAAATGCAATGTCGGGAATTTATGTCCACGTTCCTTTTTGTAAGTCAAAGTGCATCTACTGCGACTTCTACTCGATTGCAGTACAGTCGCTTATTGGCGACTATTGCAATTCTCTGAAAAAAGAAATCGCATTTCGCAGCGACCAACTGACCGACAAACAAATACGTACAATATATTTCGGCGGTGGCACCCCATCGATGCTCGAAATTGGAGAAATAGAAGGCATTTTGTCAGAAATCTACAATAATTATAATGTTGATAGCAATGCCGAAATTACCCTCGAAGCCAATCCCGAAAACCTGAACGCAGAATATCTGCATGGGCTAAGACAATTTGGAATCAATCGGCTAAGCATAGGCATCCAAAGTTTCGATGATACAACACTAAAATTTCTGAAACGCAGACATAATGCAAGCGAAGCAATCGAAAGTGTGCTTGCTGCCCAGAAATGCGGCTTCGACAACATCAGCATCGATCTTATTTATGGCATTACTGGCATCGACAATAAAATGTGGGAAAAGCAACTCGACACGGCATTTTCGCTGCCGATAAGCCATCTTTCGTGCTACTGCCTCGGCATCGAGAACAACACCCTACTGCATCGCTACACCGCAGAAGACAAGTACATTCCCACCGACGACGAAAGCTGTCTGCAGCAGTTCCTTGCATTCGACAGCAAAGTCAGCGAAAACGGTTTCGAGCACTACGAAATATCAAACGCCAGCAAACCTAACATGCACTCTCGGCACAACTCATCGTACTGGGATAGAACAGAGTACCTAGGTTTTGGACCTGGAGCCCACTCATACTACAACGGTATTCGCGCGTGGAACATTGCAAACGTAAAGGAATACATCAAAGGCATATCCGATGGCAACTCGTGTCTTACCACCGAAACACTTTCCAAAACCGATATTTTTGAAGAAACCATAATGCTAGGTCTAAGGACATCCGAAGGAATTAATCTTCGAGAAATCGAACAGCATTTTGGATACGAAAAAGTTACAGGAATCCGCGCAGCAATAAGCAAATTACAACCAGACCTATACAAATGCAATGCTGACAACTTTTCGCTTACACCAAAGGGAATGTTTGTGTCGGACAGTATAATAGTGGAGTTTATTGAGTAAAAAATCTTCTACTCAACGGTGGACTCCCCCGCAACATATGTCATCAGAAAACGCAAGATACAGACAAGCAAAAAAAAATGGAACCGAAGTTCCATTTTTACGAATCTATTTCTTATTAATTAGTTCTTTACACAGCGTACGCTTAATCCCCAATCCAATGCTTTGTATGCGATTGATGCACTTGCAGATGATTTTGTCAAACTCAATCTATAACCGCCTACGACATTTCCTGAGTTATTATTTCTAGGAGTCGAAGTCCACCAATTGGCCTCTTCTCCTTTCTTCTGTGAGTCTGAAGTAGCAATAGTAGCTGCACCAGAAGTAAGGAATCCACCAGGCTTTCCATCAAAACCCGAAGTATTGTTGTCTGACAACACATTACCAATAGCACATGTATGCTCGTCTGTATTCCATAAAGTTGTCGAAGCCATTGACTTAGCCACATTTTGCACATTTGTTCCACAGACATATTCGCTGTTGTTGCCTAGATACGAAATCAAAGACTCCCATTCTTCTCTCGATGGCAAATGCCATCCTGCAGGACAAGCTGTTTGTGCAGCCTCATAATTATACAATACACCATACCTATTGTAGTTCAAATTATTATTAGGAATAACTGTATTCGCATATTCATAAATGTAGTAACGGGCATCGCTTTCGCTAACTGTATTGTCAACTCTAGGCAGATACCTCATGTTTTCTGTCATCCACACCTGGTTGCCATACTCCATAGTACAATAAGTATTACCATCTCGAGCATCGGTTACCATTTCGTGATATACAAGATGCAAGGTAACGACACTATCGCAACCATTTGCGGCATTATATGTATATGGGAAGTCACCCGATTCCGAATAGATTCTTTCATCCCACTGATATGGGCCACACGAGGTGTCATAAAATTCGTATTCCACACCATATTTTACTGTCAAATCCAAGGTTACTATACTATCGCAACCAGCAACAGAATGCAACGTTTTTGTGTAGTTTCCAGTTGTAGTATAGGTATCGCCCTCCCATTCATACGAATCGCATGCTATATTTGTGACTGTCAAATTATAACTTGGATTAATTGTAAGCTGCAAAGTCACAACGCTATCGCAGTGGTACCTGTTCTGAAGAGTTTTTGGATACGTTCCGCTAATAGTATATGTATCGCCTTCCCATTCGTATGAGTCGCATGCAGTCTTAACATCGACGACATCATAGTTCGCTTCACCAATAAACAAATGCATGGTCACTGTGCTATCACATCCCACAAACGAACTATAATGCTTATCATAATTTCCAGTCTGTGTATATGTAGTACCATCCCAAGTATATGAACCGCAAGCATATTGGGTAAATTCGGTAGCTACATTGTCCAATATATTAATATGGTATGTAACCACACTGTCGCAGCCGTTGGCAGCGGCATAAGTACGTACATAATCATCGGAAACTGTTATAGTTTCGCCGTTCAGATTGTATGAGCGACATGCATTTACTGTAATTTCATTTGATACGGAACGCTTAATCGTCAGATTAAGAGTCACAATACTGTCACAACCATGAACTGTATGCAAGTTTTCAGTATATGTACCAGTTTCAGTATAGACACGTCCCTGCCAAGTATAAGAATCACAAGCAACTACAGTTTGTGTAGAGCTAGAACCATGATAAATATCGAGATGCAGATGGATTATACTATCGCAACCTGTAGGCGTAGTGTAGTGTATATCATAGTTATCGGATTGTGTATATGTATGACCATCAAACACGAAAGATTCGCAAGCAGATTCATAAACATCCTCCTCAACACTTTGAGTAATAGTGAGATTCAAAGTAACAATACTATCGCAACCAGTTACTGTTGTCAAATGCTGCGTGTGTACACCACTCTGATAATATGTCTGTCCATGATAATAGTATTGTCTACATGCTGTAACATTAATGCTACTTGAACGCGAATGTGAAATTGTCAAGTTTAGAGTAACAATACTATCACAACCGTAAATATTTCTAAGATGTACAGTATCAGTATTATTATCAGAATAATACAGATGACCATGCCATGTATATGAATCACATGCGGTGATGCGTTCGACGACATGATCGGTGAGATTAGTATAATGAAGCGTTACTATACTATCGCACCCATAGTTGGTGACGAACGTCTGCTGATAGTCTCCCGTTTCATCGTAAACCTCTCCATTCCATACGAAACCGCCACATCCAGCCTCATATATATTGTGGGTTATATTGTCCTGCCTTGAGAAATGCAAAGTTACAGTGCTATCGCATCCGCTAAGTGTCTGCAAATATGCATTGTATGTACCTGTTGTAGAGCACTGAACTCCGTTCCACACTATGGCATGACATGCAGTAATGTATTCGTCTGTATGTACAGGATGCTCAATAGTAATATCAAGCAATACAATACTATCGCATCCGCCTGCAGAAACAAGATCAACTCTTGCTGCATTGTGGTTAGTTTCTGTATAGGTATGTCCATCTATCCATGTATAAGACTCACATCCTCGTCTATAATCGACGTTGAACGACCTTGCACAAAATGGAATGTGGAAATGAATAACTATATCTTCGCTACCCTGTTGCGTACGGAATTCCGAAGCATTGAACACCAAGCCATTGTAAGTAGTATATGCATAATACTCCATCTGGTCGCCATACTCGAAATGCTCACCTATCATAGACTTTGCTTTAACGCCAGCATCATAACTTGACTTAAGGTGGATTTCGTCCCTGCCGCAACTACCCAGATTTACCATCTTTATGGTATAATGGGCATTACTAGTAACCGCTGTCAGAAAATAAGTCTGGGGCTTTGACAACGTAACCTCAAACAAATGAGTACCAGCGGCAAGATTGTCAGAATAGCGGAGATATTCACGTCCATTTACATCAACTATGGAAATAGACACGGCATCATCCTCGCTAAGGTTCAATTCCACATCGGTAACACAGTCGAAAGGATTAGGAACGTTCTGTTCCAAACCAGCCTTTTTTACATCAATTACAGGCACATCGAGCACATTCATAATAACAACAGTATCAGGATAATAAATCATCCTGTCCCACTGACGCGTAACATTGCGCACCAACAAACTGTCTATTTGCTGATAGATTTCCTCTTCAACATTCCCTCCTATACCATCTCCAACGAAACTTAACGTCATTGTCTGAGAATATAATCCGACAAACGCCAGCATCGAGACCAACATCAAGAGTAATTTTTTCATGTATATATTTTTCCTATTCATAAATAACGATGAAAATAACCAAAAAACAATCAAAACGATTACATCCAAAAATGGTACCAACAAAAACCGGCCCGTTTACATCTTGGCTATCAACATCTTAAAATTAGCAATTACAAATTGTAAAAATACAACCTTTTATCCGAACCACAAAGAAAAATCGCATTTTTTATCAACATGCGCCCAAATAATAATTGCAGATAAAAAATTTTTCAAAATCAAATGCCGTTACAAAAAAAACATTATCTTTGCTTGACCTAAATTTAAGTAGTTATTAAACATAAAATCACAATATGAACAATACTCTGAATCTCGACTACATCTTCGAAGTAAGCTGGGAAGTTTGCAACAAGGTAGGTGGTATTCACACCGTAATCTCAACAAAATCATTGGCACTGTCGGAACGCTGCGGCGACCTCATCTTCATCGGCCCCGACACATACGGAACAAACGAAAACTCCGAGTTCATCGAGGAGCCTGCATTGTTTGCAGAGTGGAAACAATACGCTGCATCTAATGGTCTGCGCGTTCGTACCGGCCGCTGGAACATATGCGGAAGCCCGAAGGTCATACTCATAAGCTTCACCGACTTCATCAACGAGAAGGATAGAATTTTCGCCGACTTCTGGGAAGACTACAAGCTCGACTCGCTGTCGGGTCAATGGGACTACATTGAACCTGCTCTTTTCGGATACACTGCAGGCAAAGTTATTGAAAGCTTCTGCGACTTCAACCTGTCGGCTGCCGACACTATTCTGGCACAATTCCACGAGTGGATGACTGGCACCGGTATCCTCTACCTCAAGAAGAACGCTCCGCACATTGCTACGGCTTTCACTACCCACGCTACCGCTATCGGTCGCTCGATTGCCGGCAACGGACTGCCACTCTACAGGGACCTCGCTTCGTACAACGGCGAAAACATGGCTCGCCACTTCAACATCGTTTCGAAGCACAGCCTTGAGAAAATCAGCGCACTGAACGCAGATGTATTCACCACGGTAAGCGAAATAACCCAGGCCGAATGCACACAGCTTCTGACCAAACCAGCCGATGTTGTTACACCTAACGGTTTCGAGGACAATTTCATACCAAAAGCCGAGGAAGCAGAGAAAATCCGTCGTACCGCACGCGAAAAGATGATTGCCGTTGCCGAAAAACTGACATCATACAAGTTCAAGGAAGAACCGCTGATTATCGCAACTTCGGGACGCTACGAATACACCAACAAGGGCTACAACATCTTCGTTGACGCACTCGACAAACTCAACCGCAACGCAAGCGTTAACCGCGAAATACTTGCCTACATTCTTGTTCCAGGCAACAACTACGGTCCGCAGAAGAGCCTCATCGCTACACTCAACGGCGAAAACGCAAACATCGAGAACCGCAACCTCACCCACGGACTTCACGATGCCGAATACGACCCGATTCTCAACCAGTTGAAGCGTCTCGGCCTTACCAACGAAGCCTCCAACAAGGTAAAAGTCGTTTTCGTCCCCTCCTACCTCAACGGCGACGACGGCGTATTCAACATGAAATACTACGATATTTTGCAAGGCATCGACCTCACAGCTTTCGTTTCGTACTACGAACCATGGGGCTACACTCCGCTCGAGAGCATCGCATTCGGCGTACCAACAATAACGACTTCGCTGTCGGGATTCGGAATGTGGTCGAAGCAGAACATCGACAAGTGCGACAACTGCGTAACCGTAATCGACCGTAACGAAGATAACAACGAGGAAGTTGCATCGAAACTTGCAGAAAAGATGGCTTTCTTCGCCGGACTCGACGCAGCAAGCCGCAAGCAGATTTCGGAAGCAGCAACGGCAGCCTCGAAGAAGGCATTGTGGAATTCGCTGGTTGAAAAATACATGGAAGCATACGCAATAGCAAAGGGCAAGATTGCCGAACGCACCGACGCTATCACCCGCAGAATGCAGCAGACCAAGATAGAACGCACCATAATGCCGAAGGAAACTTCACCAATCTGGCGTCAGGCAGAAATCAAGTCGGACATCCCGAAGAAATTCGAAGGTCTTACCGAACTGGCAAACAACCTCTGGTGGACATGGAACTACGAAGCATCGGCAATGTTCAAGCGCATCGATGTTGATCTGTGGCGCGAAAAGAGGTACAACCCAAGAGTGTTCCTCGAAGAAGTTTCAATCGACCGCATGAAGGAACTCGAAAACGACAGCGAATTCTGCGAACTATACAACCGCGTTTACGGCAACTTCAAGAAATATATGGAGGCTGCAAAGGACAAGAAGGCTCCGCAGATTGCATACTTCAGCATGGAATACGGTCTGCACGACAACCTGAAGATTTTCTCGGGTGGTCTTGGAATCCTCGCAGGTGACTACCTGAAGGAAGCCAGCGACACCAACACCAACATGATTGGTATCGGCTTATTATATAGGTATGGCTATTTCAAGCAGACAATAACCCTCGAAGGCAAGCAGCAAGCCAACTATATCGCACAGGATTTCAACAAGATACCAGTTGTTCCAGAACTCGATGAGAATGGTGTACAGAAGCGCATCGTCGTAAGATTCCCCGGACGAAATGTTTATGTGAAGATCTGGAGAGCAAATGTTGGTCGTATTCCTCTGTACTTGCTTGATACCGACGATATTGACAACCAAGACCAAGACAAGCTGATAACCTCGCGTCTGTATGGTGGCGACTGGGAATTCCGT
>JAEEGK010013124.1_pt1 | contig 18713 bp, 13 predicted proteins | sample 8958771 | NCBI WGS metagenome assembly JAEEGK01 (sample SAMN16246547, study PRJNA631951) | gut metagenome | biome: gut microbiome; feature: rumen; material: SC-attached | host: Bos | place: Iran: Karaj | collected 2018-10
ACGGCAGTCATCCACTTCCTTCTCATGGCTATCGTTGTGTTCCTGATCGTTAAGGCTATGAACAAGATGACCGACATCAGCAAGGGCCTTGTTAAGAAGAAGGGTGAGCCGGCTCCCGAGCCCACCACAAAGAAGTGCCCTTACTGCCTGAGCGAGATTCCGATCAAAGCAACGAAGTGCCCTCATTGTACTTCAGATGTTCCCGAGGAACCCGTCAAGGAAGACTGACCGGAAAGAAGGAAAGAATGCGACGCGAAGCGCGTAGTCCACATCATTGGACGGTGAGCGGTTCGCCGGTCAAAGAGGGTAATAAATCAGTAAGAGGTTTTTAAGTAATGAACAACACAGTCGATGAGATCAAAAGGAGAAGAACCTTTGCGATAATCTCACACCCGGACGCAGGAAAGACGACACTCACCGAGAAACTCCTGCTGTACGGCGGAGCCATTAATCTGGCAGGCTCCGTAAAAGCGAAAAAAACAGCCAGACATGCAGTTTCTGACTGGATGGAGATCGAGAAAGAAAGAGGTATTTCGGTAACATCGTCCGTCATGCAGTTCGACTACGACGGATTCTGTATCAACATCCTTGATACGCCGGGACATCAGGATTTCTCCGAGGATACTTATCGAACACTCATGGCGGCCGATTCGGCCGTCATGGTCATTGATGGATCAAAGGGCGTAGAGGCCCAGACTATCAAGCTTTTTAAGGTATGTGTCATGAGGCATATACCTATCTTTACTTTTATAAACAAGATGGATCGCGAGGCACGCGACACATACGAACTCCTTGACGAGATCGAGACCGTCCTCGGCATAAGAACATGTCCGATGGACTGGCCCATCGGTTCGGGAAAGGGCTTTAAGGGCGTTTATGACCGTCAGACCCACATGATCAACCGCTATCTCGCAGCCAATGCCGGCATGAAGGCGGTTGAGGGGATCGAGGCGGACATTAACGATCCGAAGCTCGACGAGCTTATCGGTTCGGATGCAAGGCAGCGCCTGAAAGATGAGATCGAGCTTATCGAGGGCGCGACTGATGCTTTTGACATTGAGAGAGTGAGAAGAGGCGATCTGACACCCGTATTCTTCGGTTCGGCGCTCAATAACTTCGGCGTCGAGAACTTCCTTAAGTACTTTCTTTCCATGACTCCGCCGCCGCTTTCGCGCGAGTCGACCGAAGGAACCGTTGATCCCATGAGCGAGAGCTTCTCGGCTTTTGTGTTTAAGATTCAGGCGAACATGAACAAAGCTCATCGTGATCGTATCGCGTTTATGAGGATCTGCTCGGGTCGCTTTGATGCGAACAAGGAAGTGTACCATGTTCAGGGAGAAAGAAAGATCCGTCTTTCGCGTCCCCAACAGCTTATGGCCGAAGAAAGAAAGGGAATCGATGAAGCTTATGCCGGTGATATCATCGGTGTGTTCGACCCCGGGATCTTCTCGATCGGTGACACGGTTTGCGACCCCGCAACAAAGGTGCGTTATGAAGGCATTCCGACCTTTGCACCGGAGCATTTCGCAAAGGTGCGTCAGGTCGATACCATGAAGCGCAAGCAGTTCATGAAAGGAATCATGCAGATCGCCCAGGAAGGCGCGATCCAGATCTTCCAGGAATATAACACAGGTATGGAAGAGATCATCGTCGGGGTAGTCGGCGTGCTTCAGTTTGACGTTCTGAAGTTCAGGCTTCAGTCCGAGTACGGAGTTGAGATCGCGATGGAATCGCTTCCTTACGAATTCATCAGATGGATAGCCGCGATGGAAGGAACGGCAGGAGAACTGTCCGTTACCTCCGACACAAAGAGGGTTAAGGATCTTAAGGGCAATCCACTTCTTCTGTTTGCACACGCCTGGAGCATCAAGACGGTACTCGAGAGGAACAAGGGACTTGAACTTCTCGAATTTTCGAAGAACTGATCCGAGAGATTTTGAAAACCTTTGTCTCTGACTGCTTTTGTACCACTCGGGAGCCGACAGCGGGAAGCACGCCTGATCCGCAGAAAACTGTGGGCAGACCATGATATGTGTTTCAGGTACCGTTTAAAGTCGCCGATACGGATCAACAAGGAAGAGACCGGTTTATGATTATATGGCAAATTCAAAATTTGAAATAAATATGTGTGAGGGAGCCATACTCCCGAAAATGCTCAGATTTACGATACCGCTCATGCTTTCGAGCGTGCTGCAGCTGCTCTTCAACGCAGCTGATGTCGTGATCGTCGGTCAGTTTGCGGGCGACGACTCACTCGGAGCCGTGGGCTGCACGGGATCGCTCGTCAATCTTCTTACAAATCTGTTCATCGGACTTTCGGTCGGATCGAACGTTATGGCGGCAAGGCACTACGGCGCCAAGCAGGACGAAAGGCTCGGCAGGACCGTCCACACATCGATGTGTGTGGCGCTCCTGGGAGGGATCATCCTCACGGCGATCGGGATCATCTTTTCGGGTGATCTTTTAACGCTTATGGACACGCCCCCGGAGCAGCTCGGCAAAGCCGCGCTTTATCTGAGGATCTACTTTACGGGTGCGACCGTGAGCCTTATATATAACTTTGGAAGCGCTCTTCTGAGGGCTGTCGGAGACACAAAGCGACCGATGATGTACCTCGCTTTCTCCGGAGTTGTGAATGTTGTTCTTAATCTTATATTTGTTATAGTTTTCGAGATGGATGTCGCGGGCGTTGCTGTAGCGACCGTTATCTCGCAGGCAGTGAGCGCGTTCCTTGTTGTCAGATGTTTGATGAAGGAAAAAGGCGCATTTAAGCTCTTTCTTTCAAAGCTGAGGATTGACACGAAAGAACTTTCGATGATCCTTAGGGTCGGCTTTCCGGCCGGGATACAGGGCTGCATCTTCTCGATGTCAAACGTTGTGATCCAGTCATCCGTTAACGGTTTCGGAAACATTGTGGTGGCAGGAAACTCCGCAGCCATGAACCTTGAAGGCTTCTGCTGGGTTTCGATGAACGCATTCCATCATGCGACGCTTTCGTTCATGAGCCAAAACTACGGTGCGGGACGCTCGGACCGTATGGGCAGGATATTACGCTGCGGACTGTTCTGCGTGACTGTGACGGGACTTGTGCTCGGACTTCTCGAAGTGATCTTCGGCAAGCAGCTGCTCGGGATCTACACCTCGAGCCCCGAAGTTATCGAGGCCGGCATAAGGAGACTTACATACATAGCTTCGATATATTTCACCTGCGGTGTTATGGATGTTATGGTCGGTGCTCTTCGCGGAGTGGGTTATTCCGTGATGCCCATGATAGTGTCGCTCGTCGGAGTCTGCGGAGTGAGGCTGGTCTGGATCGCAACCGTATTCGGTATCGAGCAATACCACAGAGTCGAGACCGTTTATATTTCTTATCCGATCTCGTGGATAACGACCTTCCTTGTGCATGTCGTAACATACTTCGCTGTACGCAAGCGAGTGCTCGCGCGTATGGTCGGCAGGTCGGCAGCCACGGAGGCAGCCGGTGAAACGAATTGATTATAGGGATTACAGATGGAAAAACTGGTAGTTATCGCCGGAACAAATGCTTCCGGAAAAAGCGATCTCGGTGTTCGGATCGCGCAGGAGATAAACGGAGAGGTAATCTCTGCCGACTCGAGACAGGTTTTTAAGGGGCTTGATCTCGGAAGCGGCAAAATAAGCCCCGATGAGATGAAAGGCGTCCCTCATCATTTGCTTGATGTAGCGGAGCCGGATACATATTTTTCACTTGCACACTACCAGCGCCTTGCTTATGAGGCGATAGACGATGTTGTCGCGCGGGAAAAGCGTCCCCTCCTTGTGGGCGGCACGGGACTGTACATCAATGCTGTTGTTGACGGATATGAACTCGAGCCCGGTGAACCCCTCGAATCGGTCAGAAAAAAGGTTGAGGGCATGAACTGTGAGGAACTCCTTGAGGTTATAAAAAGCGCGGACCCCTTGGGAGCCGGGGCACTCGATCCCAACAACAAAAGAAGGCTCGAGAGAGCAGCGGAAAAAGTACTTACGGGCAAAACGCTTTCGAACAGTGCGCATAAGCGTTATGATACGCTTGTTCTCGGCGTAACGTGGCCGAGAGCGGAGCTTTATGAAAGAATTGAGGAAAGGCTGAAAAGGCGGCTTAAGGAAAACATGATCGGAGAGGTTGAAGATCTGAGAAGCGCCGGAGTCAGCGATGATTTTCTCTACAGACTCGGACTTGAATACAGGTACAGCCTGCTTTACCTGCAGGGAAAGATGACGTACGAGATGTTTTACGAAGAACTCTTTAAAGAAATCCGTCATCTTGCGAAGGAACAGATGACATGGTTCAAGAAAAGAAAGGACATGATCTGGATCAACATGAAGGATGATCCCCTCGGGAAGGCACTTGAGCACATAAATGCATTTTTGACATGACCGGATGAGCCGCTTTCGTTAAAGTACGTTTATGAAAAAAAGCGGAGCGGTACTTCTTCTGAAGAGGAGCTGAATATGAGACTTATCATTGTGACGGGTATGAGCGGTTCGGGAAAGACTAAAGCTCTCGATATCCTTGAAGACAACGGGTATTACTGTCTTGACAATCTTCCCGTTAAGATATTGCCGGAATTTATTAACATGATCATGAATATCGAGAATTTTTCGAACAGAGTCTGCATCACTATGGATGTTCGAAACAGTGAGATGACCACGGAAGCGCTCAAAACACTGAACACGATTTCAAAGAGAGTTTCGGAAAGCGGAGAGATGAAGATCGTATTTCTCGACTGTGAGGATTCGGTTCTCATGAAGAGATATAAGGAGAGCAGGCGACTCCATCCGCTGATGATGACGGAGCCGAAGCTTGACCTTCAGGGCGCGATCAGGAAGGAAAGGGAGGCGCTGGCGGAGATTAAGTCGAGAGCGGATTACACCATCGACACGTCACTTCTGACCACGAGCGACCTCAATGTGAAGATCACGAAGATCCTTCCCAAAAGTGAAAAACAGCGACTTTCGATCGCTTTTACGGCGTTCGGATACAAATACGGGATTCCGTCGGACTGTGATCTGGTTTTCGATGTCAGATGTCTGCCGAACCCGTACTATATCGATGAATTCAAGACAAAGACAGGCGCGGACAAGAGAGTTCGGGATTATGTAATGTCACACACGGAATCAAAAAAACTGTTCAGAAGGATTACATCCTATCTCGACTGTGCGATCCCCATGTATGAGCAGGAGGGAAGATCGCAGCTTGTTGTGGGACTCGGTTGTACCGGAGGACAGCACAGATCTTTGACGTTCGCGATACTTCTTGCTCAAAAATATAAGGAAAAGGGACTTTCGACCACTGCTTTCGCAAGAGACAGTGAGAGGAACGTCAAGAAATATCTGTAACAGGATTAATGACACAGTGACGACAGTTGCAGCATCGGATGACGACAGCATCCGAGAGAGGTGATCGGATGGATGATACCGTAAGAAACGAACTCCTGAACTTTACTTATAAAGCGCTGATCGAGATCGACGGGTACAAGGCCGTTCAGATGGTTTTCACGCGGATAGGAGAGGTACTTGACCTTGATCTTATTCTCACGTTCAGAACGGGCGAAACGCCCTTCCTTCTTGAAACGGACGATATTTGGGAACGTGTTCCGTCTCTCGGCGATCGCAGGCTTGTGATGGATTACCGTGATAACGAGAACTGGTTCAAGCTCAATCCTTTCGGAAAGGATATCCGTGTTTATGTCGTTTCCGACGTGACCGTGAACGGTATGGAAGCCATGAGTCTTGAGATGGTCGAAGCCACGCGCGTTACCGCTTTTGTTTCGTGCGCAATGACGAGCGGCAGGGATTATGTCGGGGAGCTCTGTTTCGCGTACAGGCGCGGCAAGCGTGAGTGGAAGGATGACGAGATAGACCTGATGAAACAGGTGGCGCGGATCATCTACAGAATAGTTTTTTGGAAAAAGAGGAGCGAAGCGAGGCGATTCATCCTCGCGGAAGCCGAAAACATGGTTTCCGAGGCGGGGAATGCAACAAGTCAGTTCCTTACGAACATTTCGCATGAATTGCGCGCTCCGATCAATTCGATCACCGGAATGGTGACGATCTTAAAGCACAACATAGAAAATCCCGAGATTGTCAGTCAGTGCCTCGAACGTCTCGACAAGTCGGTAAAACAGCTTATGGAAAGTGTCAGCAGTTGTGTTGATACATCGATAATCGACGGAGACAGGCTTCTTGTTGACATGTCATGGTTCAAGCCATCCGACCTTGAGTACGATGTCATGAAGGTCTACGGATCGCTTTGCGAGGTCAAGGGTCAGACTCTTGAATTCGAATATGAGAACGGAATGATCATTTATTCCGATTTCACAAAGATCCTCAGGATACTCGGACAGCTCATCTCGAACGCAAGCAAATATTCGGACGAAGGCGGGAAGATCCGTGTTTCGATATCGATAGATGAGAATGCCCGCACGAGGAGCATGATCATGTTCCGGGTGCGCGACAACGGTTGCGGCATGGACGAAGAAACAAGACGCTTTATCCTTGAACCGTACAATCCCAACATTGTGAAAAAGGGAGCGCCTCAGGGACTCGGAACCTTCATCGCCAAGCACCTTATCAGGCTTATGCACGGCACGCTTGATGTTTTTTCACAGGTAGGAAAGGGAACGGAATTTGTTTTTATGATCCCGGCGAGGATCAATATCGACAAGCCTGTTGCGCTCACATCCGAAGAACTCGAGGTACCGGAATGCATCAGTGAAATGTACATAGGCAGAAGGATCCTTATCGCCGAGGATAATGTGCTTATGGGCGAAATACTCGCCACGATGCTCGGCTACAGAGGACTTGATTCGGATAATGCCATCAACGGACGGGAAGCGCTTGATATGTATTTATCCCATGACCCGTTCTATTATGATATGATACTCATGGACATTCAGATGCCGATCATGGACGGCGTCGAAGCAACCGGAAGGATAAGGGAAAGCGACCGGGCAGATGCGCAGATCATTCCGGTTATCGGGCTTACGACAAACAGCTCGCGTTCCGAGATCGAAAGATCGGCACATGGCGGCATGAATTCGCTGCTTTTAAAGCCGGTCACCGAAAAAGATTTATTTGAAGCAATCGGTCAGTACATGATCTGACCGGGAAAGGATCATACAAACACAAATGAACAGGGTGAAGTCACAGCGGAAAGCTCTTGTATCGCTGATGTCGGTCTTTCTGGCTATGGTATTGGCCTATGGGACCATCGGAACAAGAGCGGAAGATGTATCTGTTGAAGCTGCGACCTTTTTGGAAGAGCCGGAGGTGGCTGAGACTGCCGAAACGGTTTTACAGGACGACAAAAAAACGTCGGGAGATGCTCTTGTTGCCGGCAATGTGGAAGCTGACAACGTTGTAACGGACACTAAAGAAGATGCAGTGCCTGAAACGGATGAGAGTGAAGCGGTAGATGCGGTTCCGGACGAAGGGGATACCGGAGAGGATAATGTGGTTGGTGACATGACAGCTGAGGAAGCTGTTCAGGAAGAAGAGGCGGTTTATGGAATAAGACCGGTCTATGAGCTGCCCGAGGAAGAACGCAAAGATGTCCCCGCGGATGTGCCTGAAAAGGTGGCCAAACTTCTCGTGACGAGTAAGCAGTACTACGATGAGAAGGTGGCAGAGGGCACAAAGTCGTTGCCTCTCGAAAGCAACGATGCGCGATATGAGTATATTACAGGAAGCACTTATAAGGTTTACACAATGACAGACAGACCCGAGTGGTATCCGAATGAGGATACCGCCTTTAAGCGCATGTCCTCTTTTGAGGTACCTTATTGGGTGATGGACGGGAACGGCAACAGGAAAGCAGCATCGGGAAGCATCACGATAAATGCGCTTCTTGCCGACAGCGTAAAGTGCATATTCAGCGACATATTTTTGCTGGGTGAACAGTTCCCGATAAAATATCTTGTGGGATTTATGTACAGAAAAGTGGGCGGAGCGGGTCTTGTCAATTCGCCGATCCTTTCCGCGCATTCGTTCGGTGTCGCGATCGACATCAACAACGGAGACTACGACAACGATCTTTATCTCGGAAAGGGCAATGATCTGCGTGACAAGAGCAATCCTTTCTGTATTTCGGATGATGTAACAAATGTTTTCAGGGCCTATGGCTGGAACTGGGGCGGAGATTTCGATATTTGTTCGGATACGATGCACTTCCAGTATTTCGGCCTCGAGTTTCTTCAGTACGAACACGAAGAACCCTTCCCGGTTCTCGAGCCCGGAAAAAAGGCGGACGCTAAGGTTGTCGAAAACCTCAGAAGCCGCCTTAAGAAGCTTGGGTATGTTAAAAAAGGATCAGGCAAAAAGTATGACGACACGCTCGTTGAAGCGGTTAAGCATTTCCAGGAGGACAACGGACTTGAGCCTGACGGTACGGTTGATTATGAAACGTGGGTTCCCATCATCAACGCTACACATGATATGTCCTACGTATTCTGATAAGGAACCGGACATCGGTGACTCTCATGAGAGGCTCGGATGCCGGAAAGGGTTCCGGTCAAAAACGACAGGAGTACATTCCCATGAATAAGAAAAAAAGCGGTAACGAATTTAAAGAAGGCGCTAAGAGATTGAGGATTCCCACAAGCGTCATCGTTACCGTGTTTTTTTTGATGACGGTGATTGTCATGGTTCTTATATTCTTAAATTTTCTGACCTCGGTGGAGACTCCCGAACCCGAAAAGATCTATGACAGATATTACGTTATGATAGGTCCCGAACAGGAATCTTCTTTCTGGAACGAGGTCTATGAAAGCGCGCATAACGCAGGTGAGAAAAACAATGTTTATGTTGAGCATCTCGGCTCAAATCTGCTGCGCCATTATCCCAGGGAGGATCTTCTCAGGATTGCCGTGGCGGAGTCGGTTGACGGAATAATCGTTGCCGCGGATGACACGGAGGAGATGCACGACCTGATCTCGCTTGCGACAGGCAGAGGAATCCCGGTCGTAACGCTCATGTCGGACTGCCCGTCATCCGAACGCTGCAGCTTTGTCGATATCAGCAATTACAACATCGGACGTGAGTACGGCGAAAGGATAATCAGGGTATCGAGAACAAAGAAGAATGCGGGCGAGACCGTGAAGGTTGCGATCCTTGTCGACAGCCATACGAAGGAGTCCGGTCAGAACGTCTTATACATGGGGATTCAGGAAACGGTAGAGGCGGGAGTCAAAAACGGTCTCACGGACAGACTGATCGAGATCAGCCTTGTTCCCATAGATGATTCCAACGCATTCTCGTCCCAGGAGGGAGTAAGGGAGCTTGTGTTCGGCGCTTCTCTCGAACCCGATGTGATAGTCTGTCTTTCCGAGGTGGAGACAAACAGTGCCTACCAGACTGTTGTCGATTACAACAGGGTTGGCGTTATCACCATACTCGGTTATCATGATTCGCCCACCATTCTGAACGCCATCGACAGAAGTGTTATCGAAGCGACGATCGCCATCGACACCGACCAGCTCGGCAGTTTCTGCGTGGAGGCCCTTAACGAGTACATAGAACTCGGATATACAAGCCAGTACTTTACCGCCGACTCTCTTCTTATCGATTCTTCGAATGTTTCGGAGTACCTCGGGAAGGAGGTGCCGTATGAAGAATAACAGTTTTTTCCGAAGGGTCTCCGTAAAGAACAAGATGATCGGCATTTCCCTGCTGGCAAACATAATAATACTTGTTGTGAATATAGCGCTGATGTTCGGCATCAACAACCTTTCGGATAAAATGGATATGGTCTATAAGGACAACCTTTTCCTTGAAGAGCTTATGGGATCCGTTGAACGCGTTCAGAAAAACATGACCGAATACCTGAATACAAAGAACAGCGACACGTTGACCGAGTATTACGCCAGCGAGCAGGAATTCAGAGATCTGTTCGGACAGCTCGACGATGATATTTCATCACATCCGTTCGCACGAATGGAGAGAAATATCAAAAGGATGTGCAAGGAGTACATCGATGAGGTTTTGCTGACGATCGAAGGCAAGCGCGGTCGTAATGTTGAAAAATACCGCATTAGATATGAAAACGCGAGCCGTCTTTACGACTATATCGAATCGGCGATCTACAGCCTTAACAATGAGCAGTTCGCCGAGAATTCCGGCAATTACACAAAGCTTCTTTCGGCATTCCGGAATTTTGAGATGACGAGCAATCTCGTGCTTGCGCTGGTCATCGCAGGTAATATCATCGTCGTTACGAGGCTGACTCTGGCAGTTATCAGACCGCTTCAGAACCTTACTGAGAAGGCCGGTGAAGTAGGTCACGGTAATTTTGACATTCCGCCTCTTGAGGTCGTGAACGATGATGAGGTCGGTGTCGTTACCGAAGCATTTAATCAGATGATCGTCAGCATCAGGGATTACATCGACAGGCTCAGGGAGAGTTCTGCGGCCGAGCGCAGGCTCCGCGAGAACGAGCTGCTCATGCAGGCGCATCTGAAGGAAGCTCAGCTTAAATATCTTCAGGCGCAGATTAATCCGCACTTCCTCTTTAACACCCTTAATGCGGGCGCGCAGCTCGCGATGATGGAGGGCGCGGACAAAACCAACGGTTATATTGAGCACGTTGCAAATTTCTTCCGCTATAACGTTAAGAAGGGCTCGGAGATAGTTACCATCCGTGAGGAGGTCGAGCTTATCGATAACTATATCTATATTCTGAATGTACGCTTCAGCGGTGATATAAAGTACGAGAAGAAGCTTGACGAATCCGTCCTTGACACGCCCATGCCGAGCATGATACTTCAGCCTATCGTTGAAAACTGCGTCAATCACGGCATAAGGGAGATGATGGGCGAAGGATGTATAAGGCTCGAAGTATGCAGGATCGATGATATTGTCGTCGTGAGCATCAGCGACAACGGCAAGGGTCTTTCCGAAGAAATGATAAAAGATATTCTCAACGGAAGCTTAAAAACGGACCCGAAGTCTTCGGGAGGTGGCATAGGTCTCGACAATGTTATCGCCAGGTTGAGGCTTTACACGGGCGAGAGCGATCCCATTGCGATCACCAGTGAAGGCGAAGGAAAGGGAACGAGATTTGATATTTATCTTGATGTCTGACTTTTGAAAAACAACGGGCGGTTGAGTTCCGGTCACTTACGAAAACGGGACGGACAAAGCGTAAGATCATTTGAAAAGAGGTTTTTGTATGTACAGGATAATGCTGGCAGATGACGAAGGAATCGTGATCGATTCGCTTCGGTTCATAATCGAAAAAGAATTTGGCGGAGAGTGCGAGATAGCGACTGCGAAGACAGGCAGGAGCGTGATCGAGCTTGCGGAGTCGTTTCGTCCCGATATCGCGGTTATGGACATCCAGATGCCCGGCATCAACGGTATCGAAGCGATGAGGGAGATCAGAAGAACAAATTCTTCGGTCATCTTTATTGTTATGTCGGCTTACGATAAATTCGATTATGCTCAGGAGGCTATCAAGCTCGGTGTTCTCGAATATGTTACGAAGCCCATGAACAGAGAGCGGATGGTGTCGATTCTCCGGATGGCGATGAACCAGGTGAGCGACGAACGCCGCAAGAGAAGCGAGGATCTTATCATAAAAGAGAAGCTTGAAACGGTCGTACCGATCCTTGAGAGCGGTCTCATATACAATATCCTGTTTAAGGAATATTTTGAGGAAGACATAGAAAGCTACAGATCGCTCCTTGATATAAAATCCGATCACGCATATATGATGGTCATCGTCTGCGGAGACGAGCAGGAAGGCAGCCATATGACAAACGCTGCGGGCAGCAGTGTGAGAATGCTTCGCAATTACAAGGAGATACGAGATCTTTTTAAAGATGCCTTTGACTGTGTGGTGGGAACGGTCATGTCAAACAAGATAGCGGTACTCGTATCACATGACGGAATAAAAATGGAATATAATGAGCGAACCATCCTGATCGACAGGGTTAGGGAGCTTGTTCATGCCATAAGGAGAAAGCTTGGTATCCGCCTGCGTATCGGGATCGGCGGAGTCAGAGCCATAAACGTTATGACTGACTCGTACAATGAGGCGGTTAAGGCACTTTTGTTCACAACGGGCAGTGTCGCTCATGCCGACGACCTTCCGATCGGTTGTGATTATACGGATGATTATCCCGTTGAGACCGAGTCGCGTCTTTTTGAGGAGATCAGACGCGGTAATAAAGAAGGAGCTTTGAGGGAGGCCGATCTGTTCTTTGAATGGATGAAGGATTCCGATATAAACAACATCAGGCTTAAGATCATCGAATTTGTTCTTTTTGCGGAAAAGCTCGCTTATGAAAACGGCGGAATGACCTACAGATTTGAGTCGAGACACAATTATCTTCCCGAGGTGCTTGAAACCGACCGCACGGAGAAACTCCGGGAATGGTTCCTTCATAAGATAGGGGAGGCCTGCATCAATATCGGCAGCAAGCGAGCCGAGCGTACGGTCGGAGTCGTCGATATGGCCAAGCAATATATCCGTGATAATTACGGTAAAAATATCTCGCTCGAGGATGTATCGAGAGCCGTTGACATAAGTCCTTATTATTTCAGCAGGCTTTTTAAGGAAGAAACGGGAGAAAACTTCATCGAGTACCTTACGGGAATCAGAATGGAGCATGCAAGGGAGCTCTTGATCAATCCCCGTTACAGCATGAAGGAGATATGTTCGATGATAGGATACCAGGACCCGAATTACTTCAGCAGGTCCTTTAAAAAGAATGTGGGAGTTACTCCGACCGAATACAGAGAAGGGAAAATGTCATGAAAAAAACGATCGCGCTTTTAATTGTTACCTGTCTGATTCTCACGGGGTGCGCGGGAACAGAGAAGCCCGTGTCGGAAACGAGCATAGTTCAGGAAGCAGCCATCAGGATCGGCATGAGCTTTGACTCTTTTGTCATCGAGCGCTGGCAGAGAGACAGAGACGTCTTTGTATCGACGGCAAAGGAATACGGGGCGACCGTAAATGTCCAGAGTGCGAACGGAGACGTTGAAAAGCAGAAAGAGCAGATAGAATATTTCATTGATTCCGGCATGGATGTCATCGTCATCATTTGCATCGATTCCGGCAGCCTTTCGGAAGTTGTGAGTGACGCGCGTAAGGCGGGGATCAAGGTTATAGCTTATGACAGACTTTTAAACGACTCAAATGTCGATCTTTATATTTCGTTTGACAACGCTATGGTCGGAAGAATGATGGGCGAGGCGCTCTGGGGAGCGATGGAGCGCCCCGGAGGGAATGTTGTTATGCTCGGAGGCTCCTTAAAGGACAACAACGTTCCTCTTCTTGAGGACGGTTTTCTTGAAGTGTGCAACGAGAAAGGAATGAACGTGAGCGGTCGAATGCATGCCGATAACTGGAAAGCGGAGATTGCTTCCGAATACGTCTATAACAATGAGGACATAGTAGAGGGAGCAAACGGGATTATGTGCGGAAACGATACGATCGCGGGTGCCGTTATACCTGTTCTGGCAGAGATGAGGCTCGCCGGTAATATCGGGGTGGTCGGCCAGGATGCCGATCTCGAGGCATGCCAGAGGATAGTGGAGGGTACGCAGCTCATGACTGTTTATAAGCCCGTGGAAAAACTTGCAAAAAGAGCGGCCTCATGCGCCATCGCCCTTGCGAGGGGTGAGAAGCTTGAGGCCGAAGATGTTAAAATTATAAATGACGGTTCCTTCGATGTTCCATATATAGCGATGGAACCCATCAGCGTAACAAAGGATAACATGAACGAGGTCATCATCGGCAGCGGCTTCCATCTGAAAGAAGACGTCTACCTCAATGTTCCCGAGCTTATGCCGTAGCTGTGTTCTTTACGGCGAAGATCTTGTCCCACAAAGCAAGGAAGATCGAGAGAACGAAGATCACACAGGAAGCAACGGTTGTTATCGTGAGCATTCCGGTTGCCTTGAGTACATCGAATCCCGCAAGGGATGTGAAAGCGCTGTTAAATGCCGATGTAGCGGCGCCGCCGACGAGCAGTGAAAAAGTGAATTCGATCACCGAAAGAACCGCAACGATGAGTCCGGTTACGGTATCCGAAATCCATCTCCAAAGGAAGAAGGTCACAAACATGAGCACTGGGATGAACAATAATACAAATGTATAGAAGGAAAGTGTGCCCGACTTAACTTCTCCGGTGCTGCCGGTGATGGTGTTGAGAACACCGATGTTGCCGTTGAATCTGACGTTACTCGAGTTGTCGGTCGGGTCAACCTTGGTTGAGGTCTCGGCGATGACGAGAGCTGCGTCGCTTTCATTCAGGTCGTCTGTATCGATCTTATAAAAAGGAAAAATACATACGAAGATAAGAAGGAATGAAAGAATCATAAGGATGTACTTGAGAAGATTCGAACAATGTGTGGTTTTCATTAATTTTCCTCCTGTAAATGCGGCTTTCGGTCGCATTTGTTTTTTTTTCGGAATCCTTGTGGATCGTCCGATAATCATACACATCCATAATAGTAAAAAACGATACAAAAAGCAACTTCTTTTTAATTCTTCCCGATCTGTTGTTTCAAAAAAGGAAATATACCTTCAAACAGCAATAAATGGTTAGGATAAGCAAAAAAATGCTACTGATTATAAAGTATAATTCGCAAAAACCGATAAAAAATTGCTGGTGATTAAAAGATAATCCTACAATTGTTGTGTTATTATGCGATTGTAGTGGTGCAGACAGAGCGAAGCAGATTCCCTGTTTGTCACATTACAAACTTACTCTAACCAGCAGTGCCGGTTTTGGCATTGCCAACAAAAAAAGGGAGGTTAAAGATTTATGAAAAAGGCACTTTGCTTATTAATGAGCCTTGTTATGGTAGTAGCTATGCTCACAGCCTGCGGTTCATCATCAGACAAGAAGGTCGGCGTTTCGATGCCCACCAAGGATCTCCAGAGATGGAATCAGGACGGCGACAACATGCAGAAGCAGCTCAAGGAAAAAGGCTATGATGTTGAGCTTCAGTACGCAGCTAACGACGTTACAACCCAGGTTAACCAGATCGAGACCATGATCAACAACGGATGCAAGGTTCTCGTTATCGCAGCTATCGAAGGTGATTCACTCGGAACAGTTCTTGCACAGGCTAAGGAAAAAGGTGTTAAGGTTATCGCTTATGACCGCCTTATCATGAACACAGACGCTGTTACATACTATGCAACATTTGATAACTTCATGGTTGGTGTTAAGCAGGGTCAGTACATCGAGGATCAGCTTGGTCTTAAGACCAATGCAGGACCTTTCAATATCGAGCTTATCGCAGGCTCACCCGATGATAACAACGCTCACATCTTCTATGAGGGCGCTATGAGTATCCTTCAGCAGTACATTGACAACGGCAAGCTTGTTGTTAAGTCCGGCCAGAAGACATTCGAGCAGGTAGCTACTCAGGGCTGGAAGACAGAGAATGCTCAGTCCAGATTCGAGGCACTTATTGCAGCTAACTACGCTGACGGAACACAGCTTGATGCTGTTATGGCTTCCAACGATTCAACAGCTCTCGGTGTTGCTAACGCTCTTGCAAGCTACACAGGCAAGTATCCTATCCTCACCGGTCAGGACTGTGATATCGCAAACGTTAAGAACATGATTGCCGGCAAGCAGTCGATGTCTATCTTCAAGGATACACGTGATCTTGCTGCAAAGACAACAGAGATGGTTGACGCTATCCTTAAGGGCGGCGAGCCTCCCATCAACAACACAAAAGATTATGACAACGGCAAGTTCGTAGTTCCTTCATATCTTTGCGATCCCGTATTCGCTGATGTAAACAACTATGAGAAGCTTCTTGTTGAGTCCGGATACTATAAGGCAGAAGAACTTAAGTAATCTTTGAAACAGACTCTAATTGAACAAAAAGTTAACCGGCAGGCAGGCGACTAGTTCTGTCTGCCGGTTTTCAAATGAATAGTATCACACCCTATCACTTCGTTCGTTTTTGGGACGAGGAATCGGAAGTGGTAAAAACCGCTTCCCATGAGGACCCTACTACTTCGTTTGAATTTTGGGCGAGGAATCGGAAGCGCATAATAGCGCTTCCAAAGAGGAGGAATAAAATTGGCTAAGATATTGCTGGAAATGAAGAACATAACCAAGACATTCCCCGGTGTAAAGGCACTTGATAACGTGAATTTTCAGGTTGAAGAGGGTGAGATTCATGCACTTGTAGGAGAGAACGGTGCCGGAAAATCAACACTCATGAATGTTTTGTCGGGTATCTATCCTTACGGAACTTATGACGGTGACATTGTTTACAACGGTCAGGTCTGCGAGTTCCACGAGATCAAAGACAGTGAAAAACAGGGTATAGTCATCATCCATCAGGAGTTGGCTCTTATCCCTTACATGACGATTGCCGAGAACATGTTCCTCGGCAACGAGAGAGGAAGCGCTCTCAGAATCAATTGGAACGAAACCAATGAGCTTGCGGCGAAATATCTTGAGATGGTCGGTCTTAAGGACAGCCCGCAGACATTGATCAAAGATATAGGTGTCGGAAAGCAGCAGCTTGTAGAAATTGCAAAGGCACTCGCTAAGAATGCCAAGCTTCTCATCCTTGACGAGCCCACGGCTTCGCTAAATGAGGATGATACGAAAGCTCTTCTTGATCTGCTTCTCCGCTTTAAAACACAGGGACTTACGTCCATCATCATTTCTCATAAGCTCAACGAGGTTACCTATGTTGCCGACAAGGCGACGATCCTTCGAGACGGTGCAACGATCGAGACCCTTACAAAGGGCGTCGACGACATGTCAGAGGCAAGGATCATCCAAGGCATGGTAGGCCGTGAGCTTTCGGATCGTTTCCCGAAACGTACACCCAATATCGGAGAGACGATGTTTGAAGTTAAAAACTGGAATGTATATCACCCTATATTCAGTGAACGTAAAGTTGTTGATAACGTCAGCTTCAATGTCAAAAAGGGTGAGATCGTCGGAATATCGGGTCTTATGGGCGCAGGTCGTACAGAGCTAGCCATGAGCCTCTTCGGCAAGAGCTACGGTACCGATATCTCCGGTGAGATTTACATCAACGGCAAAAAGGTCGAACTTGAAAACGCAGGCAAAGCTATCAAGAACAAGCTTGCCTACGTTACCGAAGACAGAAAGGGTAACGGTCTTATCCTTTCAAGCTCGGTAAAGATCAACACGACTATTGCCAATCTGGACGGTGTCAGCAACCATGGTATCATTGACAAAGACAAAGAGCATGCTGTTGCGGTCGAGTACAAAGAAAAGCTTGCGACAAAGTGTCCTACCGTTGAACAGAACGTCGGAAACCTGAGCGGCGGTAATCAGCAAAAGGTTCTGCTTGCGAAGTGGATGTTTGCGGATCCCGACATACTGATCCTCGACGAGCCCACACGTGGTATCGATGTAGGAGCCAAGTACGAGATCTACTGCATCATGAACAAGCTTGTTGCTGAAGGAAAGTCGGTTATCATGATCTCATCCGAGATGCCCGAGATCCTCGGTATGTGCGATCGTATCTACGTCATGAGCGAAGGCAGGATCGTTGCTGAGATGAACGGTGCGGATGCTACTCAGGAAAAGATCATGTCACATATTCTCAGTGTTGCCGGATAAGTTGTTTTTTAGGAGGATTCACAATGAAAAATAAAGCTCAAACCATGGATTTCATCAAGAAATATGCCATGATCATCGTTCTTGTTCTGGTCATTATCTTCTTTACGATAATGACACAGGGAAAGATGCTTCTTCCCCAGAACATCAGTAACCTGATCTCACAGAATGCATATGTATTCATCCTTGCGACAGGTATGCTGCTCTGTATCCTGACCGGCGGTAACATCGATCTTTCGGTTGGATCGATTGTCTGCTTCGTCGGTGCAGTGGGTGCGGAACTAATGATGAACCTTCATGTGAATATGTATATTTCGGTTCTCGTTATGTTTTTACTTGGTACCGCGATCGGTGCTTTCCAGGCATTCTGGATAGCGTTCGTGCGTATACCTCCCTTCATCGTTACTCTTGCCGGAATGCTTGCGTTCCGTGGTCTCAGTAACGTAGTTCTTAACGGCCTTACAGTTTCGATCGCCGACAAAGAGGACTTCGTCTTTGTTTTCGGTGGCGGCGCAAATTGCTACATCCCCGATATCTTCGGTATGGAGGGAATCAATCTCACCTGCCTTATCGTTGCTGTGATCGCAGCCGGAATTTTCCTTGGATTACAGATTCGCAAGAGAAGTGTCAGGATCAGTAAGGGATTTGATGTTGAAAAAACGACATCGTTCTTTGTTAAGAATGGTATCATCACAGTTGTCATCCTTGCCTTCGGTACTCTTATTTCGCTTTACAAAGGTATCCCGATGGTTCTTATCTGGATCGTTGCAGTCATCCTCGTTTACCACTACATCACATCCAATACCCGCGTAGGTCGTTACTTCTACGCAGTCGGTGGTAATGAAAAGGCTACCAAGCTCTCCGGTATCAACACCAGCAAGGTTTACTTCCTCGCGTACACCAACATGGGCTTCCTCGCAGCTCTCGCAGGTATGGTAACGATCGCACGTCTTACATCGGCTCAGCCCACATACGGACAGAACTACGAGATGGATGCCATCGGCTCATGTTTCATCGGTGGTGCTTCGGCATACGGCGGAATCGGAACGGTTCCCGGCGTTATCATCGGTGCAACGCTCATGGGTGTTATCAACCTCGGTATGTCGATCATGG
>JAEEGK010013128.1_pt1 | contig 18709 bp, 10 predicted proteins | sample 8958771 | NCBI WGS metagenome assembly JAEEGK01 (sample SAMN16246547, study PRJNA631951) | gut metagenome | biome: gut microbiome; feature: rumen; material: SC-attached | host: Bos | place: Iran: Karaj | collected 2018-10
AGTTGTAGAGCGGGAAGGATCCCAGCTGGTAATAGGTGTCGCCGTTGGCTATCAGCAGGCCCCCTTCGTTGTACCCCTTGACACTGTGGTCCTGGAGTCCCTCCATATCGCTGACACGCACCATCGCGACAAAGTCGCCAGTAAGCTCTCTAACTAATTGTGCGCCGTTCGATAGCGGGGCGGCGTTGAAGTCGGCAGTGGTGGCGCTGAGCCTATAACTCGGGGACACTCCGCTGACGGCTTTCATTGTCGGCGAGAGGGTGAAACGGCTGTCGGGGTCGCTCTCATCGAAGTCATCATCGCCTAATGAAGATTGAAGATTGGAGATTGAAGATTGAGAGTAGAGGGCGGCTACTTCCTCGGCTGTGGTGGCCGTGGGCGATATGCTGAGACTGCTGATGTAGCCTTTGAAGAAGTTGGTACCAGCGGCATCGGCGCCGATGGTTAGCTGTCCCTCGGGACGTATCATCAGGAAGTTATTCTGCTCGTGTAGCAGACGGCCGTCAAGGTAAACACGCTCCATCCATCCGTCGAAGGTCACCAGCCAGTGGTGCCACTGCCCGACGGCGCTACTGACGGCATCGGGGGCGCCGTAGCTCTCAAACGACCCGTTGTGGTTCACCAGTCCTGCCTGAGGGTCGCTGCCTAAGCGCAGCTCGGTAGTGGCAAGGTCGGCACGCGATGATGACAGCGACGCAACGGTCTGCACGGCACCGCCCTCTGTCTGCAACAGCCAGACACTGATGGTATAGGGGCTGTTGTAACGGTACTCGGTGGGTAAGGGAGAGGCGACCGTCAGCGACTGCGACCCGTTGAAGAACAGTGCCCAACGACCATCTTTGATACGGGCACGCAGAGACTTGTTGGCGTGCATACCGGCAACCTCAGTGACATCGAACGGTGCCGTACGGCCTTGAGCCAGGTGGCTGACATCAAACGACAGGGTGCTGCCAGTCCTGTCGGCGGCCTCCACGTCCTTACGGTGCATGCCCGGATACCCATCATTGCTCTCTACGCTGACGTCGGGCAGCAGGGGGGCTTTCTGCCAAATCTTGACGTTCCAAATGGCAGGTATATGACCGTTTTTCTGAGTATCGGTGATGGTAATGCGCAGATAGCGGGCCTTGGTCTTTCCCTTGTCAATCATTGGCGAACCCTGCATGGTATTGGCTGTGCGGTCGGCAAAGAGCGTCCACTGACGGCCGTCGACAGAGGTCTCTATCTTGTACTGATAGAAGAATGTGGCGTACTCAAACTGTGTCCACACCTCCGTGAACTTCTGCACACGTCCGAGGTCTATCTGCAGCCACTCGTCATGATGCTTGCCGATTGCCCAGTTGGTGCCATCAGCCTTCCACAACGTGGCGTTGTTGTCATCCACCGCATATTCGGGCTTGAACCAATCGTCGTAGTAGGAGGAGGCAGTCACCTTCGCGCCAAAGGCGAGGTTTTTGGAAGTGAAGAGTGAAGAGTGAAGAGTGAAGAATTTGCTTCCGCCGTGCGTAGGCTGAATGGGCAGGATATTTCCGTCGCCATCGAACTTCATTTCATCGATACACACCTGACGGTTGAAACCGTGCACGCTTCTGGGCAGGTTGTGGCGATGGTAGACCATGTAGTAACGACCATTCTCCTCAAGAATACTATGGTGGCCAGGACCGTGAACCGTCTGGTCGGCATTGGTCTCAAGGATGCAGCCCTTATACTCGAAGGGACCCATGGGGCCTACGGTCGACGTGGCATACTGTACGCGGTATGTGTGGTCGTGACATGAGCCCGATGAGTAAGTGAAATAGTAAGTGTTGCCACGCTTAAACACAAAGGGTGCTTCGAAGATGTCCTTCAGCTCAGTGTTGGGAATGAGACGCTTTTCGCCAAGACTGGTGCCGTTGATTTTCGTCACACCGCAGCCGAAGCCTTTGTAGATGCCCCAGGTGCAAAAGTACAGGTACTCCTGACCATCATCGTCGCGGAACAGCTGCGGATCGAGCGTGATGACATTGTGTACGAAGCGGTCGGGAACCAGCACGGCATCGTCGGCCCCCAGGCAGTTGCGCCACGGGCCTACAGGCGACTTGCTCTCACCTACAAGGACCTCACAGGGACGGCAGTAGTAGTAGCGATAGCTGCCATCGGGCTGCTGAACTACGTCGGGAGCCCACACCACCTCGGTGGTGGGCCAGTTCATAACGATGTTCTTCCAGTTTACAAAGTCCTTGCTCACCCACACCTGTGCCGGACCGTAGCCGTTGCCGGTACCGTCGGTGGTGGCATACAGGTAATAGGTATCGCCAAACTTACGGATAGTGGGGTCGGCAAAGTAGCCCGGAATGAAGGGATTGGCAGCGCCAGGCGAGTTCCATGACTGCGCGTCAGCGGCCACTGCCGATACCGACAACAATAGAACTGTAAGAAGTCTGTTCATATCACTTCACAAAAACTTTGAACTTCTCTCACTTAATCACAACTTTCTGTCCGTTCATTATATAAAGGCCTCTCTTCGTCGGCTTACCACGGAGCTTCATACCGTCCACGGTATACCATGAACCAGCTTCATTGTCAATTACCCATTTTCCATTATCAATTGCAATAACGCCAGTAGCGGGGTCGGTATAGTCGGTGCTGACGAGCGTGGCTGAGGCAGCAGAGCCGCCCACGGTGATGTTGAACACGAAGTTGGCATTGGCATAGACGTTGCCCTTCTGACGATAGCGCAGCGTCTGACGAATGGTGTACTTGGAACCTTCGGGGCAACGGTCGGGATACTGGCCGATTGAGAAGGTGAGCAGCGAGGGATAGAACTCGGAGAACACACGACTGGCACTGTTGCCGTAGTCGGTAACCCCGCCGGTAGCTGTAAACCAGTGGCCGTAGCCGTTGGCGGTGCTGCCCTTCTGTATGAGTGTGCCGTTGGCATCAGCGGCATAGAACGATATCTTGCCGAGAGCGACGCCGCTGGCGTTCCACGTCTGCATCTTTGACGCAATGACGGTGGGCTGCAACTGTAGGGCGGTGCCGAGGGCAGCCGCTGCACGGCCGCCAACGGTAATGGTGGTGCCACTGTAGTACTGAACATCGCGGGGGAAGGTGACGTCGTAGGTGAAGGTGATGTCGCTCACATCGCGTCCGTCGAGGATGGCAGAGGCATAGACGGTGGCTGAGGTGGCGATGTCGGTGCCCTCGAGCGAGAAACGGTAGGGCCACATGTCGTCGTTACCAATCTTCTCGTCCCAACGGTGAGTGATATAACCTGACAGGGCGGGGGTGACCACGAGCCACAAACGGCTGACACCCTCGGGAACGGTCATCTGGTAGGACGCTGTCTTGACGCCACGTCCCTGACAGTAGACGCTGTCCTCGGAGAAGTAGCGTCGCGAGCCGTCGGCCATCAAGGCTACATAGCCCATGCGGAAACCGCGCCAGGATGCGTTGCCATCGGTTGACACTTGATACTTGCGATTAGACACTTTCTCCCACTGTGTGTCGCCGTTGAGGAACTCGCCCGGGTCATTGTCGAGAAGTGCCGAACCAGGATTAAGACCGGTAAGGTTGGTCTTGACAACGGTGCCAGACTGTGGAACCTCCAGCGGAATGACGTTGAAGCCCGCCCCCTGTGGACAGCTGGCAAGAGCAACCTGATACTCATCGTCGTCGGTGAGCACGCAGCGGTAGTTGAAGTCGCCGATATACGGATTGCGGTAAGGCTTGCAGGCCTCGATATCCCACGTTGCCAAACGGCTGGCATAGTCGAAGTAGAGTTTGTAGAGGTCGCGCACCGACAGATTCTTGAGCTTCATCAGCGCCTGATTGAAATCGCTGCCCTTGCCTCGCGACTGTCCGGTCATCGGGGTGTTCCATACCTGGGCAACGGTGGTCAGGTCGTTGTAGTACTGATTGATGAAATAGTGGAACCAGTAACTCTGGTAGCGGTGCCACTCGTGGGAGTAGGCATAGTTGTGGGAGTTGCGGAACACGCCGATGCTTTGGTCGAACATCAACTCAGGGTACGACTGTGCCGCCTGCCACTGTGCCGTCTGCTCCCAGATGGCCTGCCCGTTGCCACAGGCAAGGTGGAAGCCAGTGTTGTCGGTAGAAGAGTCCTGATGGCCGCTGTGCTCGGCGTAGCACATATAGTGGAACGAGTGACCTACCTCGTGAGCCACCGAGTGACCGACGGGCTTACAGGTGGCAGAGTTCAGCCACAGGGCACTTACCTGATAGTCGTAGCCGCCGCCATAGCAGGCCCAGTCGCCAGGCTTGGAGTAGTTCATAAGAACCATCACCTTATATTTATTGAGGTTGGAGTTGACGGGATCGACAAAGCCCAGCTTATTGATCTCCAGGTCGAAGAAGGCCTCACACTTCTGCAGCAGGTCGGGAATGTCAACATAGTTCCAGTCGCTCTTCGACAGTTCGTGGGGTTTCTTGTTTCCGTAGTACTTGTCCCAGAAGATGATGACATTGTCACTCTCCACTGAGCGCGACTTCGACCAGGTGTACTTATTGTCGGGGTCACTCTCCTTATAGAGCAACGAGTCGCTGGGCCAAGGGTTGCGCCACTCATTGGGAATGTACACCGTTTTCTGCGCTGCCGTCTGCAGGCAGAAAGCTGCGACAAACATAGCTAAGGTAAAAATCTTTTTCATTGCTATTCTTTTGTTATTGAGTTAATTCGGATTTGGTATTGCTGCGATGAGATAGGTCATGTGGGTGAGCCGGTTCTTCAGCCAATTGTGCATCTTCTCCAACTCGGTGTCGAACTGCTTGCCCTTGAGAGGCCAGCGGCGGAACTCACGATCGATGGCTCCAGTAGCGCGAAGCTCGTCAACATATTTCATACACTCGCCCCATGCATGTACAACGAGAGAATCCTTGGTGGCAGCCCACTGCGCCTTGTAGGCCTTGACAAACTCCTTACAGCCAAAAAGGTTGGTAAAGAACTGCGAGGGATGATACTGCCCATTGCGCTTCAGAGGGTTGGTGCCCATAACGGTCTCACGGAAGTCGGAGAAGAAGTTGTGGCCAGTAGTCATCTGACTCCAGTCGAAGTCATAGCCGGCATCGAAGTCCCACAGCGGTCCCATCACCCAGGGGCCGTCGCCATCCTTGTGCATATATATGGAACGCGGAGCTTCCAGCTCGACGTTGTAGACAAACTCCTGCAACTGCAGGTACTTGATGAACGACGGAATGTCGAGCTGACGTTCTATCTCAGCGTAGTTTTTCTCCTTAATGGCCTGCTCCAGCAGGGCAAAGACTGCCTTAACGCTATCGACGGTGTTCTTGGTGAATTTTTCGTCATCGGGGTATTTCACACTGACGGGCAGACGGTACACGCTACTCCAGAAATTATCGTTGGCACCCGGATTAAGCTCAGGACCGTCGTCCCTGTCGAGTGAGATGAGGATGCCGCGTTCATCGCTGACATTTACGCGATTGCTGTTCTGCTGAACCTGCTCGGTAAGCTGGTAGACGCCCTTGTAGTCGCCGTTAAGGAACAGCTCCACATAGCGTGTGTGGTTGGTAAAGGGAAGCCCCAACCACCTGCCTGCCTCAAACACGAAGGTGTTCATCATATCGGTGACATCGCGGTAATTAGCAAGCAGCACCCAACTTTTCGCCTTGCCTAACCCCAGCAGTTTGTGCTTGGTGTCGAGCTTTATGCGGTAGGGTTTCTTGTCATACCACAGAAACGAACTATTGCCGCGACAGCGGATGGCACCGCTGCCAGAGTAGTCGGAGAACGCCCCCCGGGCACCTATCGAGATGAAGCAGGGCACATATTCGTCCTTGGAAGTGACGGCGGCACCGTCGGTAGTGGTGATATTTAGCTGAAAAACACGATAAGGATTCTTATCTTCTGAACCAGGAGTAGTTGTGAAGGTAAGGCTGTCAACGATGTCGTTGTTGAAGGAAAGCGTTTTGCCGTCCTTAAGATGGAACTGCACCGATTCTTCGCTGAAGAGGATGTCGTCAGTAAGGTCGACCGATACCGGGAAATCCCACACCGTATTCTGCTGACTGGTGTGGATATGCACATTGCGCTGAGCATTGACGAAGGAAAATGTCAGCAGCAGGCAGGCAGTAAGCCAATAGCGTAAATCAGTCAGTAATCTGAAATTCATAGGGGAATTGCTTGTATTCGGGAACATTGCCATCAGTCATTACCTCAGAATGACGCTCAGGGGCTCCCATAACAATAAGGTACAGGTGCTTGAGAGGCTTGCCTTCGGAAGTGAAAGACGTTGCATTGACGTCGCTGTATATACTCTCGCCATCGGCAGTAATGCCCACAAAACCATAGCGCAGGTGGTCGCCACGCAGATGCAGGTGGAAAGCTGGCGACTTGAGGTTGACGCGACTGTCGAGCCTGATGGCATTAAAGCCATAACCCTCGGGCAACAGCTTCGGACGAAGCCAGCCGTCAGCGCCCTTCACGAACTCGGTGTCGAAAGTGCAGGCATAGGGTCGCGTCTCTTTGTAGGCATGGGAGAAGTCGAAGTTCACCAGATGCTGGTAGCCGCGGAACATCTCGTTGCAGAAGGCTGACTGAGACAGACCGTTCAAACGCTTGTAGGTCATTGCCGGGTCCTCGCCTATTCTACCCTGCCGGAACAACTCGGCAATGAACTGCCGTCCGTGGAGGTCGCTCCACCATTGAAGCACATAGGGCGAGTGATAGATGTTGTCCATATGCAGAAAGGCTTTATGCGTAAGTCCCTTGAACGCCTCAAAATGGTAGTTCTCGTCGGTGAGCCAGTCGGGATTGACCTGCCAGAGCATCCACTGCGAAGCCATTTCGAAGAATCCCGCGCCTCCCCAACACTGGCCAATACTGTCGGCCATGATCTGTGATTGGAAAGAGTGTCCCAGCTCGTGGGCCATGCAGTTCATCTTAGTGTCCTGTATACGGTTGGGGGCCACCCACAGACCACCTATGAAGTTGTCGTAGGCTCCCCCGTATGCAGTACCGTCGAGAGAGTACATCACCATGACCATCATCTTGTAGCGGTCGGCCTTCGACGGCCCTTTCACAAACCCCAAGGTGTCGCGGAAAAAATGATAGAACGACTGTACGCGGTCGCGCAGGTTCTGAAGGTTGAACGACATATTGTGACCTTCCAACTGCGGCGGGTTGCTCACATCGTTGCCAAAGCCGCGCTCCCACATGAAGATGAGATCGTCGGTCTCAACGCTCCGCTTCAGCGACCACCGTGAGGTGTCTGACTGCAAATCCATGGAACGCAGGTCTTCAGGGACATAGACAGCCTTACCGTTGCTGGCGGCAGATGTCGTCAGTGAACAGAAAAGAATGATGGTTGAAAGAACTGTTTTCGTCATTTTGGTAATAATTTGTTGCAAAGGTACGCAATACTTGCGGAATATCGTGAAACTATAGGCTAAGAAGATAATAAAATTGTCCAAAATAGCGTTGATAATTACAGATTGGACGATTTTCCGACCTCTTTAGACAATATTTATACACGGACAATCCTTTTATGCCTACCTTTGTAGCATGAATGAAACAATGATGCATGATATGAAGAAATTATTGGTGACTGGTGCCATCGCGGCCATGATGTTTTTGGGTGCTTCTGCCGCCAGTTCGCGCAGTATTACGAAGGTGGCGGATGTCAGTGTGGAAACGTCCGTGGGTAATGCCCCCAGGCTACCTTACCAGTTGTGGGTGACGTATTCCGACGGCAAGGGTGAGTACCGACAGGTGAAGTGGGTTAATACATCGCTCGACGTGGAGCAACAGCAGGCCGACGGCTCGCGCCATCCCGTTGGTTCCAGCTATGAGGTGCGCGGCTTCATCGTGGGCGACAATACCACAGCCAACGGCTATCCCGTCAAGGCCCGCGTCAGTGTGGTGAGAGAAACGAGGAACGAGGAAGGAGGAACGAGGAAGGTTCCCTCAAATACTCCGGTTGCCCAGCCCCTGCCGCTGGATAAGGTGCAGCTGACGGGTGAAAACCGCCTGACGCACAACCGCGACCTTGACATCGACAACCTGCTGTCGCTCGACCCCAAACAGCAACTTTACAACTATTATGATACGTACGGGCTCCCAACGACAGACTGCCCCGTCAGCGACGGATGGGACTCGCCTACCACAAAACTGAAAGGTCACGGCACTGGGCATTACCTCTCGGCTATGGCTATGGCCTACGCCAGTTGTCAGGACAAGCAGAAAAAAGCATTGCTGCTGAGTCGCATCACGCTCATGCTGACTGAGATGCGACGCTGTCAGGAGCGCACTTTTGTGTGGAGCGACTCGTTAGGCCGCTATTTCGAGGCCCGCGACGTGGCTCCCGAGGCAGAACTGCGCCAACTGAAAGGCTCGTGGAAAGACTTTGATGACTACAAGCAGGACTATCGTCACTACGGCTATGGCTACATGAATGCCATCCCGCCGCAACACTGTGTGCTCATCGAGATGTATCGCCCCTATAATAACGAGGATTGGGTGTGGGCACCCTACTATACCGTACACAAGCAGTTGGCCGGACTGATTGATATAGCCAGCATCGTTGAGGACAAAGCCATCAGCGAGAAAGCCCTGCTCATTGCCCGTGATATGGGACTCTGGGTGTGGAACCGGCTCCACTACCGTACCTACATGAAGAAGGATGGTACGCAGGCTGAGCGCCAGGCTAAGCCGGGCAACCGCTACGAAATGTGGAATATGTACATAGCAGGTGAGGTGGGCGGTATGGCGGAGTCGCTGGCCCGACTGTCGATGATGATCGCCGATAAGGAGCAGAGCGCCCGTCTGTTGGAGGCTGCCACCTGTTTCGACTCACCCGCTTTCTTCGACCCCCTGGCCCGTAACGTCGATGCCATCCGTACGCGTCATGCCAACCAGCATATTCCCATGATAACAGGAGCCCTGAAATGCTATGAGGCGGGAGCCGACACCTATTATTATCAGATAGCACAGAATTTCTGGCACGCCATACAAGGTCGCTACCGCTATGCCATGGGAGGCGTGGGCAATGGAGAGATGTTCCGACTGCCCTACACGCAGATGCTGTCGATGGCCAACAACCCCGAGCCTACGCTCAACGAGACCTGCTGTGCCTACAATCTGGCCAAGCTGACCAAGGACCTGAACAGCTTCAGTCCTGACGATGCCAGCTATATGGACTACTATGAGCGCCTGCTCTACAACCAACTCGTGGGCTCGGTCAACCCCCGACAGTATCAGGTGCTCTATCAGTATGCCGTGGGCCTTGACGCCTCGAAGCCCTGGGGTAACGAGACACCGCAGTCAACCTGTTGTGGCGGTACGGGGGCCGAGAACCATGTGAAATATCAGGAGGCGGCCTATTTCGTGAATGACAATACACTGTGGGTAGGACTTTACTTGCCTACGGTCGCTACATGGGATGCCCAGAAAGCCGTGATCCGTCAGGAGTGCCAATGGCCGGCTGAGAAGAGCATCATCCGTATCGAGAAGGGGGCAGGACGCTTTGCCATGAAGCTGCGCGTTCCCTACTGGGCTACCGAGGGCTTTGACGTCAAACTCAATGGTAAGAGCATTGCCAAAAGCTATCAGCCGTCGAGCTATGTTGAGATTCCGCTTCGCAAATGGTCTGAGCAGGATGTGGTAGAGGTCGTCATGCCCTTCACGCGCCACCTCGACTATACCCCCGATAAACTGGAGGTGGCCGGGCACCAGACCTACAGTCCCATGTGGACGGCAACCCTGATGCAGGGACCGCTGGTGATGGCGGCTACCGACGTGAAGACTTGGGAGGAAGCCACCATTCACAACGATGCCGACTGGAACCGCTTCCATTTTGTGCCCGACTATGACGCCGACCGGCATGTTACCCATTACTTCCGCCTTGATGACCCCGTGCCACAAGCCACTGAGGTCGATACGCTGGTGTTGCAGCAGACGCTGGCTATGGCACAGAGCCGTATTGACGCCCAGCAGGCCTGGAATGCGCTAACAGTCAAGGTGCCCGAACATGCACCGTGGGCATCTCATGGTTATGCCCGCATGATGGAGCAGTATCAGCAATGTGCAGCTATACTGACCTCCAAGGTTAAACCCGTTGATGCTGAGAAATTGCTGTCTAAACTGAATGCATCGCTCACAGCCATGCGACCAGGCAACCTGGCAGAGATGGAGGATATGGATGAACTGAAACAGCTCATGGAGCAAGTACGTAAACTGCCGCAAACCGAAGCGCGTCGTAATGCCTTGCGCCGAGCAGAACGAGTGGTGCGCTACGTCACCGATGGCAGTGGTACTAAGGATATGATTGATAATGTCACCAACCAACTAAAAGAAATATTGAAGTAACGATGAGAATAGCAATGACGATAGTGTTGGCTCTGGCATTGATGCAAGGAGCTTCAGCTCAAAAAGAAACCAATATCAAGGATGCCTATCAGCGCGCCTTTGATATAGGCAGCAAGTATTCTTGGAAGATGAAGAACGGCGATGTAAACGTGCATCTGAAACGAGGTACGCACCAGTTCTGGTATTCTGTGTATGATGGCAAGGAGCAAGTATACAAATTGGTTGATGCCGACAAGAACACGGTGGAGGTGCTGACGGAGAACCCCGAGAAGCCTCGTCAGCGCCCTGAATGGCGAGGGCCGCAGCGCCACTGGATGGAGGTGCCTGACGAGAAGGATGGCTTCCGTATGTCGCCCGACGGGAAGATGCAGGTGTTTCATAAGGAAAATAACCTGTGGGTGAAGCAAGACGGACAAGAACGTTCCCTGACCTCCAATGGCGATTCTACTTATTACTATTCCGCTTGGGGAAGTTTCTCGGCTGACGGCCGCTATTTCGCCACCGTACGCATCAAACCTGCGCCCAAACGCTATGTTTACTATGTGGAATCATCGCCGAAAGGCCAATTGCAGCCGATACTGCATCAACAAGAATACGCCAAGCCCGGCGACTCCTTGAACTATCGGGTTCCGGTGATTGTTGAACTGGCAACAGGACGGGTGATGGAACCCTCGACGGAATTATTTCAGCATCAGTATCAGGTCACCGCTCCCCGCTGGGATGCTGACAACGAGCACGTCACCTTCGAATTCAATGAGCGTGGACATAAGACCTATCGCGTGTTGGAACTCTCGGCCGTGACGGGAGTGGTACGTGCGCTCATTGAGGAGAAGAACGATAAATACATCAACTACAATCGGCAGCAGCGCATCGACCTTGAAGACGGTAAGCGCATCATTTGGACCAGCGAACGCGACGGACGCAACCATATCTATCTGTACGACAGACAGAAAGCTAAGCTGATACGTCAGGTGACGAAAGGTGAGTATTATGTCCGCGGCATCCAGCACGTGGACGAGAAAGCCGGAATCATCTATTTCTCAGCTTGCGGAATGAATAAGAACAAGGATCCTTATCTGATACATTATTATAAAATAGGTTTCAACGGCAAAGGTTTGGTATGTCTCACCCCCGAGGAAGGCAATCACAGCGCTACTTTTACCGATGATATGGCTTATCTCATTGATACCTATTCGACGGTGACCACACCGCCTGTTACCGTGCTGCGTTCTGGCAAGGATGGCCGGGTGATTCGCATCTTGGAGACTGCCGATATCACCGCCTTAGAGGCAGAGGGGTGGAAAGCCCCCGAGATATTCGTGGCCAAGGGCCGTGACGGCAAGACCGATATGTGGGGACTGATTCAGCGCCCCTCGAACTTCGACCCGAACAAGAAATATCCCATCATCGAATATATCTACTCGGGTCCTGGCGACCAGTACGTGCCTAAGTCCTTCAGACCCTGGCTCTATTACCTTCAGAACATGGCCGAGTTGGGCTTCATCGTGGTGCAGGTAGACGCCATGACCACCTCGTTCCGCACCCGTGAGTTCGAGGAGGTATGCTACAAGAACCTGAAGGACGGTGGATTCCCCGACCGCATTGCATGGATCAAAGCCGCTGCCGAAAAATACCCCTACATGGACGCCGACCGAGTGGGGATCTACGGATGCAGCGCCGGTGGACAGAACGCGCTGGCTGCCGTGCTGTGGCATGGTGACTTCTACAAGGCAGCCTATGCTGCCTGCGGCTGTCACGACAATCGCATGGACAAGATATGGTGGAACGAGCAGTGGATGTCGTACCCTATCGACAGTTCGTACGTGGAATGCTCGAATGTGGAGAACGCCTACCGGCTGGAGCGTCCGCTGATGCTGGTAGTGGGCGAACTCGACGACAACGTTGACCCTGCTTCCACGATGCAGGTGGTGAGTGCCCTGCAGAAGGCCGGCAAGGACTTCGAGTTGGTGGTCATCCCCGGAGCCCATCACACCATGGGCGAGGCCTATGGCGACCATAAACGCTACGACTTCTTTGTGCGTCATCTGCTGGGAGTGGAACCACCAAAATGGAGCGAGGTGAAATAACGCTTCGCTAGTGAAGAGTGAAAAGTGAAGAGTGAAGAAATTGCTACCACTATGAATAGAAGAATACTGCTGATAGGTTTATCATTTATCATCTGTCAGTTATCGTTTAGCTCAGCCGGGGCGAAGAACTATCAGCTGACGTCGCCCGACGGATGCCTTACCGTCACCATCGACAAGGGTATCACGCTGACCGTGAGCCGACAGGACAGCGAGTTGCTGACGGTAAAAGCCGCGCTCAACGGCAGCGACAGCAAACTCATCGGTGTACACACCACCAAGGTGCGCCGCGAACACATCGAGGCCCCCTTCTACCGCCAGAAGCAGTTTGACATAGCCTATACGGAGGCCGACGTAGCGCTGGCTGGAAGTATGCGCATGCAGGTGCGCGCCTACAACGAGGGTATGGCCTACCGCTTCCTGACAACCAACGCCGGAGAGACCATCATCAACAGCGAGCAGGCCGACTTCCGCTTCCCGGAGGAGTCGAAGGCTTGGCTCAACTATACCACTAACCCTGAGAAGCCCTATGCCATGGCTTTCCAGAACACCTATCACACGACGCATCTTGAAGATGCACGTCCGCTGCCGGCCTTCCTGCCTGCAACGATAGAGGTGCCAAGTGGGGTGAAGGTGACTATCTTGGAGAGCGACCTCCGCTCGTATCCCGGCATGTTCCTGAAAGCTGATGGTAACGTCTTGGTAGCTGAATTTGCGAAGTACCCGAAGCGGATGGATTATTACAAGTGGCGCGGTATGAGCTATGTGGCCGAGACCGAGGATTATATTGCCAAGACTATAGGCGCGAGGACGTACCCTTGGCGCGTGATGGCCATCACGGAGCGGGATACCGACATGCCCGTCAACAATTTGGTCTATGCGCTGGCTACGCCCAATCAGATTGATAACACCTCGTGGCTGAAGCCCGGTAAGGTGGCTTGGGACTGGTGGAACGACTGGAACCTGAAGGGTGTGGACTTCGAGGCAGGCATCAACACGCGTACGTACCAATATTATATTGACTTCGCGGCCAGCAACCATATTCCCTACGTGGTTCTCGACGAGGGATGGTATGACTCCTCGAAGGGCGACATCATGAATACCATTGCCGATATCGACTTGCCGCAACTGATTGATTACGGCCGCAAGAAGGGTGTTGGCATCGTGCTGTGGACGGTGTTCAACGTGCTTGACGAGCATCTGAAAGAAGCCTGTGAGAAATATGCGCGGATGGGCGTCAAGGGCTTTAAGGTCGACTTCCTTGACCGCAACGACCAGACGGCCGTTGAAATGGCAGAGCGTATTGCCAAAGCGTGTGCTGCCAACAAGCTGTTTCTCGACTATCACGGCTACTTTGCCCCAACGGGCATGAGCCGCACCTATCCGAATATCCTGAACTACGAGGGTGTCTTCGGTATGGAGGAGTGCCGTTGGGCAAAACGTGATACCGACATGCCGCTCTATGATGTGACGTTCCCCTTCATCCGCATGATGGCAGGCAGCGTCGACTTTACTCCGGGTGCTATGCGCAACGGCACAAAGGAGAACTGGGTGGAGTGCTATCAGAACCCCGTGTCGATGGGCACTCGCTGTCACCAGGCAGCCTGTTACGTCGTCCACGATTCGCCGTTCACCATGCTCTGCGACGCGCCGACCAACTATGAGCGCGAACCCCGCTACACCTCATTCATAGCCCAGATTCCCGACCAGTGGGACGAGACGCGGGTATTGCAGGGCGAGATGGGGAAATACATTGTCACCGCCCGCCGCTTAGATGATATATGGTACGTGGGCGGCCAGACCAACTGGGACCGTCGTAGCATAGAACTGCCACTCGACTTCCTTGGCAAGGGAGCCTACTCCACTACCCTACTTACTGACGGCGTTAATGCCAACCACAACGCCGAGGACTACCGGCTGGATACCAAGTTGCATCACAGCCATGAAACGCTGACAGTGAAGATGGCCAGCGGCGGCGGCTTCGTGATGAAGTTCGTAAGACAAGCAAATATCGATAACAACTAAAACATAAACAATATGAAAAAATTATTTCTGTCATTCATTCTTTGTTCATTGTCCTTTGGCCACGCAGTGGCGCAAAAGGGCTATCCGATAACTCCCGTGCCGTTTACGGCTGTGAAGGTTGCCCCTGGCACGTTCTGGGGCCAGCGTCTGGAAGCCAGTCGCACGGTGACGATTCCCCTAGCTTTCTCGAAGTGTGAGAGCGAGGGGCGCTACAAGAACTTTGAAAATGCTGCCGCCCACTTGGCAGACCCCTCAAAGGTGTTTAAAGTCAATGGCGTGGGTTATTCCTTCGACGATACAGACCCCTACAAGACGCTCGAGGGTGCCGCCTACATCCTGCAGACCTATCCAGACAAGCGGTTGGAGGCCTACTGCGACTCGGTCATCGACATCATCGGCCGTGCCCAGGAGCCCGACGGCTACCTCTATACCGCCCGTACGCAGAATCCTGCCGCCCCGCACCACTGGGCTGGCGACCGCCGCTGGGTGAAGGAGGAAGACCTTTCGCACGAGCTCTACAACCTCGGCCACATGGTTGAGGGTGCCGTAGCCTACTGGCAGGCTACGGGAAAAAGAAAATTCCTCGACATTGCCCGCCGCTATGCCGACGTCTGCATTAAGGAGGTAGGTCCCAATCCAGGTCAGATAACGGTTGTCCCTGGCCACCAGATTGCCGAGATGGCCATGGCCCGTCTGTATTTGGCTACTGGCGAGAAGAAATATCTGGGCTTCGCCAAGTACCTGCTCGACTATCGCGGAAAGACGGAGATAAAAAACGAATACAGCCAGAGTCATCTGCCCGTTGTCAATCAGGCTGAGGCCGTAGGCCACGCTGTCCGTGCCGCCTATATGTATGCCGGTATGGCCGATGTGGCAGCGCTGACAGGCGATGAGAGCTATATCAAGGCTATTGATAATATTTGGGACAATATTGTTGGCAGGAAGCTTTACATCACTGGAGGCATTGGCGCTACTGCCAGCGGTGAGGCCTTCGGCAAAAACTACGAGCTGCCCAACATGAGTGCCTACTGCGAGACCTGCGCCGCCATCGGCAATGTCTATGTCAACTACCGCCTGTTCCTGCTCCACGGCCTGTCGAAATACTACGATGTACTGGAGCGCACGCTCTACAATGGTCTCATCAGCGGCGTCTCGCTCGAGGGCAACGGTTTCTTCTACCCCAACCCCCTGGAGTCGATGGGTCAGCACCAGCGCCAGGCGTGGTTCGGCTGTGCCTGCTGTCCGAGCAACATCTGCCGTTTCATTCCCTCGCTGCCCGGTTATATCTATGCTGTGAAAGACAGGAACGTTTATGTTAACCTGTTCCTGTCGAATAAGAGCAATCTAAAGGTTGCGGGCAAGCAGGTGGTGCTGAGCCAGACGACGGAGTATCCATGGAACGGCGACATCACCATTACTGTCGACAAAACCGCTGCCGGACTGTTTGCCATGAAGATACGCATCCCCGGTTGGGTTCGTAATCAGGTCGTTCCTTCTAATCTCTATCAGTACTCTGATAACAAGCGTCTGGGCTATACCGTTTTGGTGAATGGCCAGGAGCTTGCTGCGAACGTTACCGAAGATGGCTATTATACCATCAGCCGCAAGTGGAAGAAGGGCGATAAGGTGCAGCTGCACTTCGACATGGAGCCACGCACCGTGCGTGCCAACAACAAGGTTACTGCCGATCGCGGCATGGTGGCCATAGAGCGTGGACCGCTGGTGTATTGTGCCGAGCATCCTGACAACAGTTTCGACATCATGGGCGCGCTTATCAATCAGAATCCTCAGTTCCGTCTTGGCAAGAGCGAGATAGCCGGGACACCTGTCCAGACACTTATCACCGATGCCCAGACCCTAAAGTTCAACAAACAGGGGAAACTGGAGGCTCAGGATCAGACGCTGACGCTCATCCCCTATTATGCATGGTGTCATCGCGGCAGTGGTAAGATGCGCGTCTGGGTGCCTCAGGACCTCAACGCCACCAATCCCTCGCAGCCGGCGACGCTGGCATCAGAGAGCAAAGTCTCTACCTCGAGCAAGGTGCCTGCCCTGTCGAGTATCAACGACCTTCTGGTGCCAAAGGACGAGAACGACCGCAGCGTGCCCTACACCCATTGGTGGCCGAAGAATGGCACAACAGAGTGGCTCGGCTACGAGTTCCCGCAAGAGGCTGAGGTGAGTACGTCACACGTTTATTGGTTCAGCGACAAGCCCTGGGGAGGCTGTGACGTTCCTAAGGCGTGGCGTATCCTCTACCAGACAGTCTCTGGAGAGTGGCTGCCCGTCGAGGGTGCTGACAGCTATCCTACACATGTAGGAACGCCCAGCACAGTCCACTTCACTCCCGTCAGAACTAAGGCGCTGCGGCTTGAGGTTACCCTACCTGACAATGATTCGGCTGGATTATTTGAGTGGATTGTCAAATGACACCCTTTTGTCAGTGTCCAATAGGATAAAAATGGCAATTTTGTCACCTTTGGCAACTTTTTGAAAAAGTAACTACTCAGCACCCTGGTATGAATGGTCATCTTACTGTTGTACGACAGCAAGTATAGCGTTGAATTTGGAGTTTCCGTTCTTCATCGTTATTTCTGCAATGGAGTGCAACTTGGCAAAATCGTCTACGTTCCACCCTTCAGACGTGCCCTTGTGGCACGAATTTGATTTTTATTTTGGTGCAAAGATACACTTTCTGGTGACATAACCAAGGTTTTCCTGGAAAACTTTGGATGATTATCAATCCCCATAGCGTAAAGGGAGGGTCGTGACCCGACCGTCACTTAGACTACAAAAATCGTGAGTATAGCCGAAGGCTTACCATCGTGAGCCAAATCATCTTCGTGAGTTTTCTGAATCAGATGCGTCTTACCTTACGTTTCTCCTTTTAAAGGCCTATTGGGCTTGTGGGACAGCAAACGCTATGCGTAGTCACCTAACGTCCCGTAAGACCGTACCATACCACAATGGGAGAGAGGGAAGTGGAGAGTACCTGTACCCTTCTTCTCTCCAGAACCTACGGTAAGTTAAGAGTACCCTTTTCTTACGCGCATGCGCGAGACCGTCTTACGACAAATCAGCGCGTTACACCATATTCACGAATCGATTTTTTACAACATCGAGGGGGAAAGTCGGTATTTGATACAATTTCGTGTGGTGAATATTTACAACCCGGAGAGGGCAAAACAGGTATTATTACAATTCTGCGAGGATAAACTTTAGTATTTACAACTCCAAGTGGGATTATAATAGAAAACAATTACTCAGTTTACATCAATTGCAAATAAGCCAAAAACATCAGTGATTTTGCACAATTTTGCCCCAAAATGCAACATTTAGGGGTGTTAGGGTCTTGAATTTGTTAAATCAAGACTTTCTTTTTGAATTTTTTGGTCGCCCAAAGGAAGAAACATATCTTTGCGGCAGTAAATTAATTTAAAATTGGAAGTTATGGAAGATAACCGCAATCAACAGCATGTGGAGAACATGGAACAAGCACTTGTTCTGGCAGAGCAGATGCTTGACGGTAAAAGTCCTGTTCAGGTTCTGGCTTACCAGATCTTTGCACAGCAGCAAGTTAAGGACCGGATAGGTGCCTAAGGCATCAGTCATCTGCATGGAATGGAAGACGAGAAGATACAACTGTACAAGTATCTGAAGGATGTTATCGAGCCAACGTTGGGTGATGACAGCATTGCCCTGAACAGCTTTATCATCAGCAACACGGACTATCGCCAGGTGGACTTCTGGGGTAAAGGTCAATTAGAGAAGTTCCATGAGAACCATGTGTTATTTCAACTAAACGATGGTTATGTGGACGATATGATGGAGATGATTAAGTCGGCGTGATAGGATGAGCATTTTATGTACAATCGCTGCCCTTGCAAGAGCAGACTGCAAAGGCGACGTTTGTATAGGGTCAGTTGATGACTACCAATTTGTTGTTTGGTAGGTCGTACCTGACAGGATGGGTAAACGACATGGTTTCTCCGCCTGTAATGGCTGTGGTATCTATGCCGCGACGCTGGAACTCATCGATGAGTGCTTGGTCGTGATAGGCTCGCATACTGGACCATCCATGATTACAAACCTGGGCGTTGAAAACTGTGACTAACTCGGGAATCTGCATGTCTGCGAATTGCAGTGCATACTTCGTGTAATAAATGTGCTGTTGCATAACGTTTTGTTTTGAAGTGAATACTATTGCTTCCGCATCGTACTGACCACCGTGGCTACGTTTTGCTCGGTTGGCGAGTCCATCCGAAGATGACTGCTCTTGATG